>WNFT01003868.1_pt1 | contig 13105 bp, 8 predicted proteins | sample 5400191 | NCBI WGS metagenome assembly WNFT01 (sample SAMN13153359, study PRJNA577476) | soil metagenome | isolation source: 80 cm saprolite under Madrone tree | place: USA:California | collected 2016-06-14
ATTGACGATTGATCTGGGTATGGACCGCACGGGCCAACAGGCCCCAAAACGCCAGGTATGAAGCAGCTAGCAGAACTCCGACGACAGTGCAGAAAAGTAACATCATCCGGAGACGGAGTGTTCTGATTTTCATGACCCTGGCGTCCCCAGCCGGTATCCGACGCCGCGGATGGTATGAATGAGCTTGACGGAGCGATCTTGATCAACTTTCTGACGAAGTCGATTGATATAAACCTCGACGAGATTGGTTTCGCTATCGAAGTGACAGTCCCAAACATGTTCCACGATTTCACTACGAGTAATAAGTTCAGGTGCCCGCAGCAAAAGCAGCTCAAGGAGGGCAAACTCTCTGGAGGTTAGTGGGATAGTTTCTTTGTCACGTGTGGCACGGCGGCGATGACGGTCGAGTGTGAGGTCAGCATAGCGAAGCTTTGCGTTGCTGCTATGAAAGCCCCGGCGAACGAGCGCGCGTACTCGGGCCAGAAGTTCCGCCAAAACAAAAGGCTTGGTGAGGTAATCGTCGGCGCCTGCATCTAGCCCTTCAACGCGCTGCTCGACCAATCCTCGCGCCGTAAGCATCATCACGGGAGACTCAATTCCGCGTTGACGCAACTCCCGGCAGACTTCGATTCCGCTGAGGTCGGGCAAACGCACGTCGAGAAGAATCGCGTCGTAGGGAACGTCTGCTCCTAGTTCGAGCGCCTTTTGACCTGACTCCGCGACATCCACAGCGTAGGTGTTCTCCCTCAAGGCCCGTGCGATAAAGCTGGCGACCTTCCGTTCGTCTTCAACTAGGAGAATCCGCATAGCCGCGCCCAATATTCTCTCATAACGAAGCGCTCGCGGCACCGAGTCAACTCATTTGGGGAACTGAATCGCTGTTCGGTTCCGAAGCAGGCGCCTTGTCACAGGACATCAAATACAAGCACCTTGGCGCTCCTGATGCCTTGTTGCGGCACGGCCACAAAGTAGCGCTTTAATTCCGGCACCAGCAGTGCCGTCCTTGCCATAGGGCCCGTGGGGACGTTTGCGAGCAACTTGTAGCTATCAGGGCCCGACTGCTCATAAATATCGACGGCGCCATCACAGGCAGCATAGATCCGTTTCCTGGTGGCATCATACGTGATGTCATCAACCCCTTTTGTGATCGGGAAGGAAGTGACTTCCTGACCCGTTTGAGTGTCCAGTACCGCAATCTTGGCAGTGCGGCAAACAACGAACAAACGATGGTTCGCCTCATCCAGGGCCATGGCGACATTGTTCTTGCACAGAGTAATCGGCCAACTCGCTATCAGTTCACGCTTTTCCCGATCCACCACGGATACCTCGTTCTTGGCCCTGTTGTTTACATATATCTTCGGCGTGGACGTCTCCAGCGCCATGGCTTCGAGAGTTTCTCCGTCTATCTTGAGGTCGGCCAACTTCTGATTCGCGGTCGTATCAACCACGCTCAACATTGAGTACGTCTGATGAACGTCACCACCGCCATTGTCGATGTACAGGTATTTTGTGGTCGGATCGTACCCGATGGAGTCCGCGTCCTCCAGGAGTTTCACGCTCGATACCAGTTTGTACGTCGTGCCGTCGAAGACCTTCAAGTCGCCCGCATCCCCATCCGTTATGTAAATGCGGTTCAGATCTTCCCGATAAAGAACGGCATGTGGTTTCCCGATTCCATCTATCTTGTGAACCAGCTTACCTGTCCTAAGATCAAAGACGACGACCGCGTGGTAGCCTTCCGGAGTGGCAAACAGCCGCCCGCCTTTCAGATCAATTCCGAAATGGTCGAAGTTCCCTTTCACTTCTGCGGGCAGCTCATAAGTCTGGGCCAACTTGATTGGTGCAGCCACTTGGCACTGGGCTTGACCGGCGAACACCACGAGGATCGCGACTAGGACCGAATACCGTTTCTTCATTTTCTCTCCCTAAGATGGAATACTTTCACGTGAAACTAATTTGCCAGTGCAGATCTGATTGAGCTCCCACCTGGTCCACGGGTGGACTGCTTCGCCGTCTTCGCGTCAGGCGGTCATTTCGCGCTACGGGCAGCAAGCTTTATATAAGAATCATTGCCGGAGGCAAGGAACCGCTCCCAGGACGATCTAAACTGCGCCAGAGGACAGCACGAGGGAGCATAGTAGATTCATTGCAGTTCCGGCTTAAAAGAAGATTAATTTCTGTTTAACTCCAAGGTGATTTTTGACCAGCAATTAGCCGGAGATATGCTCGTTCGGGAAATGGTTTCATTGTCCATAAGCTTGAAGATCTAAAGACTTGTTTGTCGATCAAACCCTTATGTGAAGGAAAGCCTGGGCGCGCAAGATCGAGCCAGACTAGCTTTCCGCCGAAGAGTTCTTATAATCCAAGGCCATCTTCAACACTTCAGCCAGGTGCATCGCCGGCTTGCCCGTGCCTTGGAGGATCTGCTCGCGGCAACTGAAGCCGTCGGCGACAATTAAAGTGTCCGGCGCGGCGTTTCGCACCGCCGGCAGCAGGACCCGTTCTCCCGCAGCTTGGGACACTTCAAATTTGTCTTCCAGAAAACCGAAAGGCCCGGCCATTCCGCAGCATCCGGAATCCGGACATTCCAGCTCTGCACCCAACTTTCGCAATAGCGCCTCCTCATGATCCATTTTCACAAGCGCTTTTTGGTGGCAGTGGCCATGAAGCAAAACTTTTACCGAAGACTTGGAACGGGGATACTCCGGGGCGTGGTTCTGCAGAAACTCGCTGAGCAAAAATGTTTGGCCTCGGAGCCTGTCGGCGCGCTCGTTGGCGGGAAACAGATTGTGCAGCTCATCCCGAAACACCGAAGCGCAACTCGGCTCCAAGACGACAATTGGCAGCCCTGCATCAATCTGTGGGCTGAGAGCACTCATGATTTGGCGCAATTTGTTCTTAGCTCTCTCCAGCATTCCAAAGTCATAAAGAGGTCGCCCGCAGCACAAGGGGCGCCGCGAACAAATCACTCTGAAGCCAGCATCCTCCAGCACCTCCAGCGCGGCCTGGCAAGTCTCTGGATGAAAGTAGTTATTAAAGGTATCTACCCATAGAAAGACATTGCGTGCCTTGGACGGTTCCGCCACCACGTTGCCGTTTTTTTCGAAAATGGAGCGGCGATGCCGTCGCACCCATTGCCTAAAGCTCATGCTCGCCAATTGCGGCAATTGCCGCTGGGGAGCCAGTCCCAATATTTTTTGCAAGAGGCGACGGGATCCAGCAACCTGGCTAAGGAGATTTACAACTCCCGGGATCAAAGACCCAAACCTTGCCCAATGTTCGATCAGAGCAAAGGCATACGCTTCGAGCGGACGCCACTTCTTTTCGTAGTAATGCGATAGAAACTCAGCTTTGTAGCTTGCAATATCGACGTTCGCCGGGCATTCCGACTTGCAGGCCTTGCACGAGAGGCAGAGCTCAAGGGACTCCTTGACGTGTTCGTCTTCCCAGACACCCCGTAGCACCTCGCCCTGAAGCATCTCAAAAAGCATATGAGCGCGTCCCCGGGTGCTATGTTCTTCGTCGAGTGTCACCATATAACTGGGGCACATCGCGCCGCGATCAGTTTTCCGGCATGCTCCAAGTCCAATGCATCGCAACGTTGCCTTCGCAAAGGAACCGTCGTCCTCGGGGAACTTGAAATGCGTTTCCGGTTCCAGCGGTTTATAGTCCGCGCCCAGCCGCAAATTTTCAGTAGGCACGTATGCATCAACGACTTTGTGCGGGTTCAGTTTATTGTCAGGATCCCAAGCTGCCTTAAACTCGCCGAAAGCCTCCATCAGCTCTGCACCAAACATCTTTGGAAGCAATCCGGCTCGCGATTGTCCGTCACCATGCTCGCCGGAGAGCGAACCTCCGTAGCTGACCACCAAATCAGCCGCGCGATCGATGAATTCTGAATACTTGCGGATCCCTTTTTCACTTTCGAGATCGAAGCTGACGCGCATGTGGATGCAGCCATGTCCAAAATGGCCGTAGAATGCGCCTCGGTAATCGTATTCATTCATCAGCTTGCGGATGTCTCTGAGATAGCCCCCGAGCTTTTCGGGAGCTACGGCGGCGTCATCCCAGCCCTCCCATTCCGCTTGTGCACCGGGAGCAAACGCGGCCGCACGCGGCCCGGCCTCGCGTATCTGCCATACCGCGAGCGCCTCGCTATTCGAGTACAGCCGCACGTTGGGTGCCTCGCGAACTTTTTTCAAGCGGTCTCTGAGCTGAATCGCAAGTTGATGACCCTCGTTCGGATCATCAGCCCCGAATTCCACCAACAATATCCCGCGACCCTCGGGAAGGAGCTCTAGGTTTGGCGCTCCTTTCCTTCTGAGTCCGTCAACAATACTTCCTTCAAATCCTTCCAGCCCGATCGGATGAAACTGCAATATCTCGGGAACATGATCGGCAGCGAAGAACGCATCGCTATACCCCAATCCGATAAGGGTGCGATGCTGCGGACTGTGGATTAACTTCAGCTTAGCCTCAAGCACGATGACGCACGTACCCTCGGTCCCCACCAATGCGCGCGCGACGTTGAATCCTCTTTCAGGCAGGAGTTCATCCAGGTTGTAGCCGGAGACTCGTCGGGGAATTTGCGGAAAGCGCGCGCGAATTAATCCGGAGTAGTTCTCTCGGATTCCATGCAACTTACTGTAAATCTTGCCGCGGCGACCACCCTGTTCAATGACGTGAGCCAGTTCCGTCTCACTTGTGGCGCCCACGATCATCTGTGAGCCGTCGTAGAGAAGGATTCGCAGCTCATCTACGTTGTCGACCGTTTTCCCACCGAGCAGCGAATGCGTTCCGCACGAATTATTTCCGATCATTCCGCCGATGGTGCATCGATTATGAGTGGATGGATCGGGGGCAAAGGTTAGCTGGTGAGATTCTGCGCGATTACGCAGGGAGTCCAGAACGACTCCCGGCTGAACTCGCGCGAATCTGGCGTTTTGGTCAATCTCAAGAATGTGGTTCATATACTTCGTGAAATCCAATGCCACTGCGACATTGCAGCATTGACCAGCCAAGCTTGTGCCGGCCCCACGCGCCAGAACGGGGGCACCAAACTTCCTGCATGCCGCCACGGCTGCAATCACATCTGCGTCGTCACGCGGCACAACCAATCCAATGGGAATCTGCCGGTAATTTGAGCCGTCCGTGGCATATAGGGCTCGACTCCCACGATCGAAGCGCACTTCGCCGCTTATTGTTCGCTTCAGTTCCTTCTCCAGCTCCGTCGCTTGTGGAAAAACATCAACTGGCTTTGCGTGGGAGCTGAGAGGCAATGGAGAGGGCTGCATCAAGGCATGTTCACTTTAGAACAAAAGACAAGCTGTCTCAATGACTCGAAGCGGGATTCTCTTGGTAGCAACAGGAGGCAAAGATACATTACATGCCGCGACGCGAGCTTAACGTCAGATTAATTTGTATTTATCTGACTCCGAGGCTGGCACAATTTCTACGTTTGAACGTCGTGCTGAAATATACTCCGCGCTGAAACCTCGTTCATAAATCGCGCACCTGAGGTGAGACACGGCTTCGTGCGCCGATGACATTGGGCCATCGAATCTCAGCGCCGAAGACAGAGCACATGGCCGAGCAAGCACAGAAGTCCGATGCAGCAGCGGCGATGACCCGCAACGCGCCGTCTCAGCGATGGGTTCGCATCATTCCCGTCGCTCTCGTCATGTACACGATCGCGTTTATCGATCGCACTAACATCTCGCTGGCCCTGCCGCGAATCAGCCGAGACCTGCATTTGGATCCGCAACAGGCAGGAACCGTTGCCGGAATTTTCTTCTGGGGTTATCTCGCGCTGCAAATACCCGGTGGCCATCTGGCGAAACATTGGAGCGCCAAGAAATTCATCAGCATTCTTCTGGTTGCATGGGGAATCTTCGCCATCGGCTGTGGCTTGGCCCGCACTTATCACGAGCTCTTGTTGCTGCGCTTGTTTTTGGGGGTAGCCGAGAGCGGCGTTCATCCCGCAACGTTAATACTTCTCTCGCACTGGTTTCCCCGATCCGAACGCGCGCGCGCGAATGCGTTTTGGTTACTCTGCTTGCCTGTTGCAGTGATCGTTTCCTCGCCCTTTTCCGGGTGGATGTTGGATCATTGGTCGTGGCGCGCGATGTTGGTCGCCGAAGGGTCGCTGCCTTTTCTGTGGCTTGTGATTTGGCTCAAATTTGTTCAAGACCGTCCGGCGGAGGCGGCCTGGATGCCGGAAAGCGAACGAGTTCCTCTGGTGGAAACCCTGCGCAGGGAACACTCCGAACTAGAGGGGCAGGAAAAAGTTCCCTACTTGCGTGCTCTGCTGCGTCCTTGGGTGTTTCTGCTGGCTGCGGTTTATTTTTGTTTCATCAGTGGTCAGATGGGACTCCTGTTTTGGCTACCCAGCGCGATGGAGAATTTCAAAAAACTCAGCAGCTTTTCAACCGGAATTCTCTACACTCTTCCATTTATCGTTGGCGCTGCTTCGCTGTTGATTATCTCCCGCCATTCGGACAGGGTGCATGAACGCCGCTACCACGCCTCGGGAGCCATGTTGCTCGGTGGATCCTGCATCCTTCTTGCGGTTGCCACCATATCTCGCTCGCACTTGCTGGCGTTCGCCTTCATTGCCCTCAGCGGTGTTGGCGCCTACGGCCCGATGGGCGCCTTTTGGGCCATACCGACCGAAACTTTGCCGTCAAGAATCGTCGGCTCGGTGATGGGGTTCGTCAACGCTATCGGCAACCTCGGAGCCTACTTTGCTCCTTTGATCGTCGGTCATCTAAACAAGAAAACGGGACATTTTCTGTCAGGATTTGCGTACCTTGGTGCTATCACTGTTGTCGGCGCGGGGCTGGCGACGTTCTTGAAGACTACTCCTGCAACCCCGGCGACGGGAAGCAAGGAAATTGGAACTTGACGCCAGCAAATCGGCGGTATGCAATATCGCCTCGATTCCGCCAACGCGGCTGGCATCTTGGAGTTCTAGACTTGCGGGGCTTAGACGCACGAATCTCATTATAAAGAATGGCCAGGTCCTGCGTGAAAATTTGAATTCTCCATACAGAGGGCGATGCGGCCGGAAGTAAGCGTTCGGAATAAAAGGTGAAATGTGTTCAGGCGTGATTTTGGCAAAGCTTCTCTGGGCGCGATCGCCACGACCGCCTTGTTCCGTTCGGGAAAGAGCGCGGGGACTCTCGCTCGCGGCGAATTCGCGAAGGCTCCAGGCTTGACGGAATATGTCGGAAAATTTGTCGTCGCAACAAGGTACGAAGATATTCCAGAGGACGTCATCGAGCTCGGCAAGAAGTCTATTCTCGATGGCTTGGGGTTGGCGCTGGCCGGATCACGGGCGCAAACCGGCGCGATTTGCCGGGAGTATGTTGGGCGACTGGGAATCTGCGATGGAAAAGCTACCATCGTCGGTTCTTCAAAAAAAACTTCTCCGCGGTTTGCAGCCTTCGTAAACGGCGTATCCATTCATGCGGATGATTTTGACGACACGCAACTTTCCGCCGCTAGAGATCGAGTATACGGGCTGCTGGTGCACCCAACCGTGCCGGTGCTGCCCGCTCTGCTAGCCTTGGCCGAAGGCAGGGCCATCTCCGGCAAAGAATTCATGCTTGCGTACCATTTGGGAGTTGAAGTGGAATGCAAAATCGCGGAGGCCATCTCGCCTCGGCATTACCAGGATGGATTCCATTCCACGGGAACCTGCGGCCCATTCGGCTCGTCGGCAGCATGCGCGAAATTACTTCAATTCGATCTTTCGAAAATACGGAATACCTTTGGCCTGGCGGCCAGCCAGTCGGGGGGCTTGCGTGAAAATTTCGGTACGATGACTAAACCATTTCAGGCCGGCCACGCTGCCGAGAGCGGTCTGCTTTCGGCGGGACTTGTCTCACTGGGCTGGACGGCGGCGGACCAAATTCTGGAAGCGGAGCGTGGATTTTTCCATGCTTTCGGAGGGTCGTTCGACCCTGGAGCGATTATGGATCGTCTGGGAAAACCGTGGACGTTTGCTTCTCCCGGTATCTCGCTCAAGCCGTATCCGTCGGGCTCCCTCTCTCATCCTGCAATGACCGAGTTGGTGCGACTAATCGAAGTCAACAAGTTGCAAGGGGCTCAAGTGGAAAAGCTAGATGTCGGCGCAAATCATCAAATGACGACGACTCTGCTTCATCACCGGCCTAAGACCGGATTGGAGGCCAAATTCAGCATGGAGTTTTGCATGGCGATTCTTCTCTTGCGCGGAAAGGCCGGCTTAGGCGAGTTCTCCGACAAAGTTGTTCAAGGAACGGACGTGCAAGAGATGATTGGCCGAATCAACTTCTACGTCGATCCTGAAGCGGAGAGCGCCGGCTACGACAAAATGACCTCTCTTTTGAAACTTCACCTCAAAGATGGTCGAGTCATCGATGGCCGCGGGGACTTTGCCAAGGGCAGCCCCGCGAATTCCATGACCTTTGACGAAGCCGCTGCCAAATTCAGGGGATGCGCGGAATTTGCGTCGTGGCCCAAGGAGAAGATCGAAAAACTTATCATTTATGTAAAGGCATTGGATTCTGCGCGCGACGTCAGCGCTCTTTCGCCGTTGCTTTCGGCAGAATAGGGATAAACTCCAACGAAATGAAAACGTTTAACATTGCCGTGATCGCCGGAGACGGCATCGGCAAGGAGGTCGTGCCGGAAGGCATTCGCGTGCTCGAAGCGGCAGGGAAGCGTTTTGCATTTCAATTTAACTGGCAGGCCTTCGATTGGAGTTGCGAAACGTACGTGAAGACCGGAAAGATGATGCCCGCCGATGGCCTAGAGCAATTGCGGCCGTTCGACGCGATTTTCCTTGGGGCTGTAGGGCACCCCAGCGTGGCAGATCACATCTCACTCTGGGGGCTGTTGATCCCAATCCGGCGCACCTTCCGGCAGTACGTCAATCTGCGGCCCGTGAGGCTTTTCGAGGGGATTGAGACTCCGCTAAAAAATTGGAAGCCCGGTCAAATTGATTTCTGTATCATCCGGGAAAACAACGAAGGGGAGTATTCAAATATCGGCGGACGCCTTTATGAAGGAACCGACGACGAGATGGCCGTCCAGCAAACGGTCTTCACGCGGCGAGGAGTGAACCGCGTCATGCATTACGCATTCGAATTGGCGCGCAAGAGAAACAAACATCTCACTTCAGCGACAAAATCGAACGGCATCATCCACACCATGCCGTTTTGGGATGAATGTTTTCATGCCATGGCCGGCGGCTATCCCGATGTCCGCACGGACCAGTTTCATATCGATATCCTGACCGCTCACTTCGTGCGTCATCCAGATTGGTTTGACGTGGTTGTAGGCTCGAATCTATTTGGCGATATTCTTTCCGACTTGGGTCCCGCCGTTGTTGGATCGATCGGCATCGCCCCTTCGGCGAATCTGAATCCGGAAAAGGAATTTCCATCCATGTTCGAGCCCGTCCACGGGTCAGCGCCGGACATCGCAGGAAAGGGAATCGCCAACCCCATTGGACAGATTTGGTCGGGTGCGATGATGCTCCGGCATCTCGGCGCTTCGGAAGCGGCGGATGTAGTTGAGAACGCCATCGCTCAGGTTCTGGCACAGTCCAAAGTTCGCACCCCCGATATTGGGGGTAATGCGACAACCGAGGAGCTGGGGGCGGCCATCGCTTCACGAGTGCGCAAGGAAAACTAGCTGGTGCAGCCGGCTCTTGGCGGAGCTATACGGTGTATTCGTGCTCCTTTCCGGTTCGTATTTTGCCTTTCACTCAAGCGAGGTTAAAGTGATTCTTGCGAACAGTATGCTCCTATGATTGCCCCCTCTGATCGAAGCGCAAAAATTTGGTCCGTCGTCCGCGTCTCCAGTGGAAATTTTCTGGAGATGTACGACTTCATGGTCTTTGGCTACTACGCCACGGCCATCGGCAACGCCTTCTTTCCTAGCGGCAACCCTTTCCTATCCCTCATGTTGTCGTTGATGACTTTCGGGGCGGGGTTTCTAATGCGGCCACTCGGCGCTATCGTGCTCGGCGCGTACACCGATCACCATGGCCGCCGCGCGGGCCTCATTCTGACTCTGACTCTTATGTCCGTTGGCATTTTTTCGATTGCCTGCACTCCGGGGTACGCAACGATCGGGTTGCTTGCTCCTATGCTTGTTTTGATTGGTCGGCTCCTGCAAGGTTTTTCGGCGGGCATGGAACTGGGCGGCGTCTCCGTCTATTTATCCGAAATTGCTACACCGGGGCACAAAGGCTTCTACGTAAGCTGGCAATCGGGCAGCCAGCAGGTAGCGGTTATGTTTGCCGCCCTCGTTGGAGTCGTGCTCAGCTCCTTCCTTCCGCCGGAGAAAATGACCGCGTGGGGATGGCGCGTCCCCCTTCTTCTCGGCTGCGGGATAATTCCGTTTCTCTTTCGGCTCAGGCGCTCTCTTCAGGAGACCGACGAGTTCGTCGCGCGCAAGCACCGGCCGGCAACATCAGAAATTTTCCGCTCGCTCACTGCCAATTGGGCAGTCGTGCTCGTCGGGACGATGATGGTCACCATGACCACGGTTTCCTTCTACATGATCACTGCCTACACACCCACCTTCGGCAACTCCGTGCTTCACCTTGCAAACATCGATAGTTTGCTTGTGACTCTTTGTGTTGGCGCATCGAATCTCTTCTGGCTTCCCGTGATGGGAGCGCTTTCCGATAGGATCGGGCGGCGGCCCCTACTATTCGTTTTCACAATACTCATGCTCGTTACGGCCTATCCGGCGATGCTCTGGCTGGTGCGCGAGCCCACTTTCGCGCGCTTGCTGACCGTTGAACTGTGGCTCTCGTTTATCTACGGGAGCTACAACGGCGCAATGGTCGTGTTCTTGACTGAGATCATGCCCATCGACGTTCGTACCTCAGGTTTCTCGCTCGCCTATAGTCTGGCCACAGCCATCTTCGGCGGATTTACGCCGGCCGTCAGCACCTATTTGATTCATCGCACGGAGAACCGAGCCGTTCCTGGATTGTGGTTATCCTTCGGAGCTGCGTGTGGGCTTCTGGGATCGCTCTTGGCTAGATCTCAGCAGGAACTGGGTGAAGCTCGCCAATAGGAGGATTTCCTTCTCGGTGCATCGAGTCCTAGAAAATCTGTCGGAGTAACACCCACGATCAGACGTGCCGGGTGACAAAATGTAACTTATTTGACTCCCGGTCGAAGATGTGGCTTGTGCGCTTATCCGCATGCTTGTATCGGATTAAGTGTTTGCGAGACGAGCGAAGGTCATTTGAATTTGCACTATAGCAGCCTCCTGCCCCTATGAAGTAGGTTCGATTCGAGCGCGTCAGGTCGCGTCTGGACAACCCAATGAAGAACTGACATCGAATGTGACAGTGCCATCTTTCATCACGAGTTACGCGAGATGTGGGATGCGCGCTAAATCTTTTCAATGTAAGATGTTACAAGCAGTTAGGGGCGTAGCTCAGTGGTAGAGCAGCGGCCTTTTAAGCCGAAGGTCGTGGGTTCGATCCCCACCGCCCCTACCAGCCTTCTCAAGAGCGAGATATGGAGGATTGATTCCGCGCAAGCCCTAACGCGATGAAGCACAGGGAACCTATCTCCAGGGCAGATCCTGAAATCGCGAGAATTCTCGGCAGCGGCCCGTGATCATAGACCTGGAACAAGACGCCCAGAGGAAAGACGCATGCTCCGGCGAGAAGCCCAACCGCAAGCCAAATCTTCGTACTCTCAGAGAATGACACTTTATCGAAGCAAAGGCCCACCACAATCAGCACCATGGCGAGGCCGATCCAGTGGCTGTGGACGTCGACTCGGCGATCATAGATGTACTTGGATTCCTTGTAACGCAAGAGGGCAACTCCAGACTGCGCAGCCTCGCGCTGGGCCGCGCTGGAGAAGGCGGTTGAGAGAGAGGCACCAATCTCTTCGAGAGCCTGGTGCTCTGCAAAGGCCGCATACCACAAGCCGTAGCCCATTCCCCACAGGGCGAGAGCGATCCCGCCCGCAAGAAGTAGCCCGCGCGCCACGCTCATGCTGCGTCTCCCATATCGAGCCAGCCGGTGTAACGCAGGACGCCAATCCACATCGCCATGAGCGCAACGATCACAAACAGGCCTCCCATGTCTGCTAGACCACCCGCGATCAACCCAAACTTCAGCTCCAGCAGGACGCAAGCCGGTAGAAGCAGCGATCCGAGCAAGAGAACAAACGCCCAGCGGCGTTTCCAGATTTCGCGCAGGTCTACATAGGGTTGAAAAAATGAGAGCAGAATGGAAAGCAGGCCAAACTCGATGATGTGGGCGTGCGCGGCGATATTTACCGCCTTTTCGCCTTGTAGTTGACCGTACGCGGCCAGCCCGCTTTCAACAGCCGTGACGTTCTGCTCTGCAGCACCCATGCCGATTTGCGAAAGGATGGAATAGTCGAGCGCCTCGTGACGATAGAGATCGGCAGCGGCGTAATAGCTGCCGTGCAAGAACCCAAGCATCACCAGGAAAACACCACCCGCCAGCAGCAGCTGCCCGGCAACACTCGAATCGGCAAGGAGATGATCCTGAACGGCTGCGCGCTCCCCCGAGAGACGGTGCTTCCCAAGCCCATAGAGATAGCCAGCCAGGGCAATGATTACAAACAAGCCGCCGAGATCAGCGAAGATGCTGGCCCATCCGATGGATTTAAGTGGACTGTAGGCCAGCCCAACATAGTGGATCAGAAATACGCAAAAGGGCAGCAATCCGGCGCCACATAGAAAGAGACATGCCAGCCGTTTTTTTGTATTGGCCGAAAGTGCCGTCCACGGCACCAGGAGCGCGAGCATTAACGCCAGATAGCCAAACGCAATCATGTGGGCATGAGTGTCAACTTTTGTGCCGCGATTTTCAAGGAATCCGCCCACAGCTTGAAAATTATTGGTCACTGTAGTGCTATCACCCGCCAGAGCCGCATGAGCGGCTGCAGCAAGGCTGGCACTAACTCGGGAGGCATTCTGGTGAAGGACAAAAATTGCCAAGATATCGCCAAATATCATTCCAGTCAAAATCAGGCTGATGCCGCCCAGAAGGAGGAGACGGCGGGCGCTAAGCGGGGCAAACATTTCGTCTCGTTCCGCGAGCATGTCC
>WNFT01003869.1_pt1 | contig 13104 bp, 7 predicted proteins | sample 5400191 | NCBI WGS metagenome assembly WNFT01 (sample SAMN13153359, study PRJNA577476) | soil metagenome | isolation source: 80 cm saprolite under Madrone tree | place: USA:California | collected 2016-06-14
TCGGGCTTGCTTCTCCAACTGCTGCCGTTGTTCGTCAGAAAGTTCAACTGCGGCTGCAACTCGCATCATGTCTACCTCCTTAAAAGGTTACACGATGCCTTTGATTCGTTGTTCCTTTATTTGTGACGCACTACACTAGGTAATCCCGCACACATTGCTCTATCTAAGCGTCTAAACCTAATTTGAAATGCTTGTTCTGAAGGTCAAAGACGCTGAGCAAGAGATTATGACCGCTAAGCAAGACTTGTCTAACGTGGTTCCGCTGCCCGTCACTTTCAAAAGAAAACGAACCATCTTCCTTAGAGACTACGCGCTCCAGAACCGAGGTAAACGTGCTGTGAGAAAGCGACGTTGGTTGGTAATACAAATGGTAATAAAGTTTGTCTAGATTCTGTCCTGCTTTACGCGCCAAAACGCCGGTGTGATGCTTTGACGATGCAGCGCTTCCTCAGGGCTTTACTACCGCCAATTCGGCGGACAAATCAGTCGACTTCCATCGGCCAAGATGACGGTATCATCAAACCTGCTCGTCATGAGATGTTTCTCTTTCATCTTATAGTGAAAGTCGGCGGTCTGCTTGAAATCCTCAGAGGCGCGACCAATTGGAAGGACAACTCCAATCTGCTTCGTGGGGAAGGTTGCCTGAACCGCTTTGACTGCCGGCGTTAGGTCAGTGTCTCCAGAGATGATTATTGCTTTATCGTAAGAGTCGGAAACTGCAAGCCGGAACAAATAAATTGCGATGTTCACATCCGTTTGCTTTTCCTCAACGGCTCGAAAGTGTTTCCGACACAATGGACAATATCGATCCTTACGTTTGAACTCGCCGTATACGACCTTGATGCCTTCGGTTTCCTGGGCCGTAATGAAGAGCCTGTGGCGAGCTACTTTTCCTGGGTCCCAAGTCGCCAAGGTCGTAAAATAATAGACTCCTGCAAGTGAGTCCTTCTTGTCGGTTACAAAGCACTGCGACAGTTTGGCGAGATTGACCCACTTGTACTTATGATATTCCCTACGATAGTCCAGGGCGTGATAGAGGTTGAACCCATCGATCAAGAAAATGATTCGACTCATGAAAATGGGAAACTCAGGTGCCGGACAAAATTAAACACAGCCCCACTAGGAGGCTGGGGCCAGCAGTTTGAGCTTGCGCCCAACCTAACTGGGATGATCTATACGCATGTTACGGTCGTCACTTCACATTGTCAACGGGCACACTCTCGTCGGAAGGTCGGGCAGGGCCCCGCTCTGGTCATCATTCCCCCTCGAGCCGGTCGACGGCGTCGATGACTCGCTCGATCTGGGCCATGTAGGTTGAGAAAAGATTATTCGCGTCCGGCTCGGTCAACGATGATGCTTTTCCGGTTCTCAAATCGAGAATCCGCTCGAACGGCGTCGCGTCCAGTTCCAGTAAGCGCACGGTTGCGTGAATGGTGTCGGGCTTCGTAATTGGCGGCTCCTGGCCCAACAGTATCAGCACGGCTCGGAACAGGGCGGCGAAACTGGCGAGGCTGTCGCTCATCAGGGCCGATAGTTTCTCGACTGAGACAGAGGCGGGGATGTACAGACGGCGCAGGCGAATCAACTTGGTTCTTAGCTCGTATTCAGTTTGATGCCGGAGGTTCGCGCGCGAGACGTTGACGAACTCGAACGGATCGCGGCCGTACAAAACTTTTCGCGCCTTCTCCATCTGCAGGAACTCGATCGGAAATACATCCGCCGCATCCTTTAGCTCGGCAACCGTAAAATAGACCGGCGTCGGTTGACCGAGATCGTGCCATTCGCGCATCGGAGCCTGGGCAAGTCGCAGATCTTCCGCCGTGATCCGTTTGAGCGTGATCAATAAGTTGTGATCTGAGCGCTGCTCGATGTGATCGCCGGCCGCAGCCGATCCATACAACACTACGGACGAGAGATTATCGCCGTTAGCCGCGCGCAAGTCGTTAATCAGTTGTTCCAGCTTGGTCGAGTCGATCTTCTTAGGCATTCGGTAGTGTCCTAAAGTTGTGTGCTACTACATTAAAGAATTCAATTCAGCTCTGAATCAGTGCCATCTAATTAACACCCTCGCTGAGAGTCTGTGTGGAAAATCCCGTAGGGATGCGATGTTTATAGAAAAGATTCCAAGCTGACCGCGAGCCCATTTATGCGATAAGCATTATCCCGATGAAATTGAATTCCACGAGCACCCCCGGGCGAAGGGTAATCGGTTGCGCTCCTAAAGGAGCTTCCAGATCTCAAGTTCTATAAACATTTCGCCGCTACGCGGTTTTTACGACAGCCTCGTTGAAGCTCGGGCTACCATAAACATCACGCTCCTAGCGGAGTTTAAGAACGAACTCTCGCTCTGACGTCTCATTTGTTGAAGTCAACCTTCGGCGCCTGACGCGCTCCCTCTTCGGCCTTGAAGTACGGCTGTTCTTTGAAACCCATCAGGCCGGCGACCAGTACCGTCGGGAAGCGACTGCGCGTCGTATTGTAATCCTGGGCCGCTTGCGTGTAATCGTAGCGGGCAGTTGCCAGACGGTTTTCAGTTCCGGCCAATTCATCCTGTAGCTTCAGGAAGCTCTCGTTCGATTTCAACTGAGGATAAGTTTCGGTAATCGCCAGAAAGCGCCCGCCCGTACCCAGAAGGCCGCCGTCTCTGAGAGTCTGGTCCAGCTTACTGTCGGCGGCGATTTTGTCCGCGGTAGTGCTGTTCGGGTTCTGCATCGTCGAGAGCAGTTGGGAGCGCGCCTCCGCAATCTTCGTGAAGACTCTCTCTTCCAGGCCCGCGACTCCCTTTACCGTAGCAACGATATTCGGGATCAAGTCAGCGCGACGCTGCATCTGGTTTTCAACCTGAGACCATTTGGCATTGACGTTCTGTTGTTTTGTGACGAGACCGTTATAGGTGCTGATGGCGACGCCACCGACAATTAGCACCAGCAAAATGACGATGCCCAGTACGATGCCCAGAACAATAAGGGCTTTGTTTCCCATGATGTCTCCTTTCGACTTCCGATAAATCTTAACCGGTTATTACCGACATCCACGAACTTTCACTCAGATCTAATACCGCGCTTCTAAAGGAGTCTGTCGGGAAATCCGATTTCTCCGTGAAACTCAGTGAACTCCGTGTCTCCGTGTTGAGCTAAGAAAAACGATCCACCACGGAGACACGGAGCACACGGAGAGAGTTTTTCCGACAGGCCCCTTGACCCGAATATCTCTACGATAAATCCTCTTACCAACCGCCACCCGCGCCGCCGCCGCCAAAATCACCGCCGCCGCCGAATCCGCCGAATCCTCCGCCGCCAGAGCTTCCTCCGCCTGAACCCCCGAATCCACCGCTACTCCAGCCGCTCGACCCCGATCCTCTGCCGCTGTTCATGAGCATGTTAAGCAGTAGGAGAGCGAGCCAGCCGCCACTGCCACGACCACCACGGCCTCCGCTGCCGCGGATCAAAAGCATGACAATCACTATAATAGCGATCGTTGAAAATACGATGAGCGGTGACAGCCACGAAAGATTGTTTCCACGGGAACTGCGCGGCGTCACCGTCTCTCCCGGCGCGAAAATCTTGTCTGTGCTGAAGCCGCGTTTCGTCGCGAGGATGCTGATGTATGCATTGACCGTGTCAGATAAGCCCTTGCCGTACTGTGCCGCCCGGAATGCCGGCACGAGTTGTTCCCGCTGTATCTGCCCCACGAGACCGTCGGGCAGATCGCCTTCCAGATGCCGGCTCACTTGCGTGAAGTATTTGCGGTCCTTGATCGCTACCAGCAAGAGCAGGCTAGGCTTGCTCGTGTCCTTTGAACCGATTCCCCACCCACGCGCGACCGCCAACGAATAATCGAAAATGTCCTGTCCGCCGGTTGTGTTTACAGTTACCACTGCGAACTGAATCTGTTGCTCACGATCGAGATTACCGAGCGTAATCTCCATCCTGTCTTTGGTGGCGCTGTCGATGACAGCGGCATAGTCGTTCACGTATCCGGTTGGCTTCGGCAGCGGCGACTGCATTGTCTGTGCAATCGTCGAACCGCCCACCAGCAAGAGCAGCGCAAACGAAAGAGTTGAAATAAGGAACAGCCGGTCCAGGATCATCGCCGTGGCGAACCGCATTAAGTTGTCCACGCCCGCAGAGCCGTAACCAAGCTCGCGCGTGCGAACGTAGACTTTTACGAAGCTACTGAGAACACCAGCGTCTGAATAGAATGGGGCAAGCTGTTGACTTCCGCAGCCTGCCCGTCGAGCCAGAGGTAATAGGAAATCTTCTGATCGCTCTTGTTCATCACCACCACCGACACTTTTCCGTCCGTGTTGATAAAGGCAGCGGAAAGCAAAGGGCTCCGGCTGGGCGAGCTGGCGATTCTCTTCGCGCCCGGGCGGACGAACTTTGAAAAGTGTCCGATGTAATAGTACGAGTTTGTGTAGTTTAGCTGGCCCGTCTTCGTATCGGCGTGAACGGGCGCGAAGCAGAAGTTGTTGACGTGATTTGGCCCTCCTTTTTCATCCAGCAGTACGTTCCAATCCGTCCAGCCGACGGCGCCACTATTGAAGTCATTGATCATCGAACGTCCGTACTGCTCGCCCAATTTCCAATCGTTAAGCTTTTGAGCATTGAAGACATCAACGCAGCCTTCGGTGAAGAGCAGATTCTTATCCGGGAAAGTTTCATGTACGAGCTTGACGTTATCGAACATCGGCTCGCCGCCGCTCCATGGCTCATACCAGTGATAACCAATGCCCCAAACGTACTGCGCGGCTTTAGGGTCGGTCAGGATAGTGCTGGCCCGCTGGTAGATGAGGTCACGATTATGATCCCAGACAATTATTTTCTTATCACCCAGCCGTTCTCTTTTAATCGTCGGGCCGAGATAGTTTTTCAAAAAATCTCTCTCTTGCTCCGCGGAATAAATACAAGATTCCCATCTTTGCGTTGCCATGGGTTCGTTTTGAATCGTGATGCCCCAGATGGGTACGCCTTCTTTCTCATAGGCTTTGATAAACTTCGTGAAGTAGTTGGCCCAGGATTGATAAAACTCTGGTTTCAATCTGCCGCCGTGAAGCATATCGTGGTTGTCCTTCATGAAAGCCGGTGGACTCCAGGGGCTGCCAAAGATGCTGAGTTTCCCTCCGGCCGTCGCCAGCGCTTGTTTGATAAATGGAATCCGAAATTGCTTGTCATGGTCGACGCTGAACGAGCGCAACTCCTGGTCGCCTTCGCTTACGTAGGTATAGCTGCTACTCGAGAAATCACAACTATGGATGTTGGTTCTGGCCAGCGTGTAGCCGATGCCGGTGCTGGAATCAAAATAGGCCTTTAGGATTTCCTCCTGTTTCGCTTTGGGCAATTTCGCAAACGTCTCGGCAGAAGCATCGGTGAGTGCGCCGCCGATGCCGAGAATGGTTTGAAATTTCTTAGCGGGATCGACAAAGACACAGATTTGGGTTTCCAGCGGCTGGCCCAGGTGTTTGAAGGTCAGGGTGTCAGTAGCAGAGAGCCGGTAATTACTTTTGTCAGCAGTGGTATAGACCGCGATCTCTCTTCCCTCGATTCTTCCCTCGATCTCAAGAGGCTCTGAGGTTTCGGAGGGCTGAGTATGTGCCGCCCGCGATAATTGGCTCTTTGCCAATACCAATGCCGAAGACGAAGCTGCCAGGAAACCACGACGATCGATTTTCATAATTGAGAATTTAACATAGCTGTTTGCTTATCAGGCAAGCAGACTTACGAAACCTAACTTGAGCGTGTCAGGCTACGGCTGCTGAAAAACTCCCTCTCACTTTGAGATAGGACCGGGGAGAGGATCTGAGACAAGGTAGTTAAGTAAATATTTGGTGGTTTCTTTTGCACGTAAGCCTTCACCCCTCCCCCAAAGTGGAGAGGACTTTTTCAGCAGCTTGCCTGGGCTACTGCATACCGCGTGTTGGCGCTCAAGACCTTTCTCCGAAGCGCCCTGTTTTGCGACTTTGAAACACGCCTTTCATGCCTCAAATTCTCGCTGGTAGCGCAAAGGCGCTAAGGCAGTAAACAAGGCGCAAAGTACATCAAATTAGCTCAAGCCAGTAAGACAGCTCAGCTTCTCCTCATGCGGTAACCGGCAGAAGCTTAGCGGTGTCTAGGTCAATAAGGGAGATTCAACACCATACATGCACCATAAGTTTCCTCAATCCTCAACAACTCGGTCTGTGTTTGCGGCGATTCTGACTTGTTTATTTTGCGCCATGGCCGCGATGGCCCAGGAGAAAGCCACGAGTATTGCGCCATTCGCTCAGCCACAAACTATTGGTCCAGCCGGAACTCCGGCCACCGGAAAAACCGGCGTCCCTTCCACTGATTCCGCGCCCCGCAAAACAACGGGCCCACCTGAGACCTCATCAACCCCAGTGACAAGATCGAATGACAGCGCCGCCAATGGATCGAGCGATTACAAGAAAACTCTTAACGATCTCGTGACCCTCTACGAACGTGAAGTTCAAAAGCTTGCGCAACAAAATAATCAAGCTAAAGGACTCTATCGTGATGGACTAATCGCCCGCGTAGAGATGGAAAAGAGTGACAAGGATTTGGCTGATGTTCGTGCTAAGGTCGAGGAAACTCGGAATCAGATCGTTGCGGCCAATCAGCCGGCGCCGGTTGTCGCGGCTTCGCTAGCGCTCGTCCCTTCGGAGTCTGCCTGGAGCACAGGGAATAATCGAGTCGACACGCTGGTCCGTTATTATGGGAACATCTACGGTGTGGATCCCTTTCTGCTCTACTGCCTCATGTCGCAGGAGTCAAAGTTCACCACGAGCGCGACGAGCCCCAAAGGAGCCCAGGGACTGATGCAACTCATGCCGGGGACTGCGGTTCGATACGGAGTGACTAATCCATATGATGTGGCGCAGAGCATCATGGGCGGTACCCGTTATCTGAAGGACCTACTGAAGATGTTCAATGGACGAGTGGATTTAGCTTTGGCGGGCTATAACGCGGGAGAGAACGCCGTAATCAAACATGGGTACACCGTGCCGCCTTATGACGAAACGCGTAATTACGTCAGATTGATCATCGCTCGCTACGGGAAGAAGCAGACATCCTCAGCGCCCGCACCAGCTCTGTGATTGAAGGAATTAACGAGCGTCGAGCGTTGAAGATACGAATCTGTCGCCTGCTTCGCGGTCGAAGAAATTTGTCGGCACTTGATCCAGGGACAGCGTCCCGACGCATCCGTCAAAAATATTTTTGACTTGAATTAGAAGATTATCTTCAGTGCCAGTTGTCCGATACGGGGATCCGTGGCGGTAGTGATGGCGCCGAAAGATGAGGTTGAACTGACCTTTGCGAAATTAGAGTTGGGACCTACCGTGCCGTCGTCGTCCAGGAAATTCACGCGATTGAAAACGTTGAAGAACTCTCCGCGTAATTGCACCTTCCAGCGTTCATTGATCGAGAAAGTTTTGGAGAGCGACACGTCCCAGCCGTAGAAGCCGGGAAAGCGGATGCTCCCCTTGCCAACATTGCCGAACGTACCCAAATCGGCTTGAGTAAACGCAAGCGGATTCAGCCAATCCTTGCACGGCCTGGTTGTGATCCCGGCAGCCGTACAAGCTCCATGACCGAGCGCAATGCCTACTGACTTGGCCCTGTCTTGTCCAATGCCGGTGCCGGAGCGGTTTGTACCCGACACAATGGTAAGCGGGCGACCGGTCCGGGCACTCACGATGCCGCCGAGTTGCCAGTTGCCAAAAATATTTCGCCTGACGCTACTGGATTTGGAAAAACCTGGGAGCTGCCAAACAAAGGACGCGACGAAATTATGCTTGCGGTCAAAGTCCGAAGGCCCTCGATCGAACTGATGCCGCAGCGGGTCATCCCACGGCCGCGCCGATACGCTGTCAGCGCCAATATCGGTGACTCCGCCGCCGGGAGGTAGATCGTCAATGCTCTTGGACCAGGTATAGTTCGCCAGGATGGTCACACCATGAGTCATGCGCCTCTCCAACGACAACTGAAGAGAGTGGTAAGAAGAATTAATATCCTGGAGGTCCTGTATGGGCCCGTTGGTTGTGGTGCCAAAGACGTTTGGGCCCGCGATCGCGTTCAGTCTGGGTGTGCCGCCACCGACGGGCGAAACATTGAAAGCGATCGTCTCTTTGATATGGCTGCCGTGAGAGCCGACGTAGGCGGCCCGCGCAAGCACATTCGACGGCAACTGACGCTCGATGGCCAGGCTCCAGTTGTATAGCGTCGGCGCCTGATAATTATTGTTTGGATCCCAACTTACAACCAACAGGTTCGGAGCAAAGGTCGTAGTCGAGGGTGGCGGAAAGGGGGCCGGAAACAAATTCGCCGCCGCGGCGCAGCCGCGGGCCAACTGGGTCGCAGCCAAAGTACAAAAGGGATCGCTAAAGGTCCCCGGCTTTCCCGCAGGGCCAGTGGCAGCGCTCAAAAGCAAGAGCTGTGGACTGAAAGGCGTCACGTCCACAAACCGATTGTTGATGATGCCCGGTATTCGAGTGTCGTAGAAAATACCAAAGCCGCCGCGCAAGCTCGTCCTGCTGTCGCCGAACACATCGTAGGCAAAGCCGACGCGCGGCGCGAAATTATCCAAGCTGGATTTGACGCCGTCTTTCGGCACGCCCGCGTCCCCAGGAAAGTAAACTCCTGGAGGAGCATTCGGAAATTGTGTGGAGCGCGTCCCGGAGATCAACCCCGCAAGGCGGAACTGTTCCACCCGTCCCTTGATTTCCTTCCAGGGAAAGGCCGGCTCCCAACGCAGGCCAAAATTCAACATCAAGCGACGCTTGAGGTGGTAATTGTCCTGAATGTACAAGCCGGCGAAAGTGTTTCGATTGTTCTTGAATTCTCCAGCGCCTTGCCGAAAGGCTGGGTTGCCGGCGAAGTCTCCGAGTTGTCCCGCCAGGAAATCAGTTAACGAAGGAAAACTAAATTCCGCCGGTTGAAAGAATAGATTGTTGAGATCGATGCGGCTGCGTTCGATGACGCCTCCCAGATGCAAATCATGCTTTCCTTCTATCCAGCTAACGTCGTCGCTTACGGTGAAATTCTTTCGCACAAAGCTCGCCGTGGGGTTATCCCCGAAACTGAAACCGCCGTTCACTCGAATCTGCTGAATTGCTTTAGGGGCAGGTTGAAATGGGATATTTACTCCCAAATCCTGAACACTGATCGCGTTTGCGGCCGGTCCACGCTGGGCGGTCTCCGGCGCGAAGCTGAAGCGGAAATCGTTTATCAGAGTGGGCCGAAAGACATAGGTCAAGTGAACCAGAAGGTTTTGTGAACGTATAGTTGAACCATCCGAATAGGTGAGAATATTGTTGGGATCGAAAATAGCATTTCTCGTAAAGCGATCATAAAAGTATCGAACTGCGATCAGAGTTTTCTTGCTGAAGGCGTGGTCGACTCTTGCGGTTAGCTCTTGAAAGTTTTGCAGATCCGGCCGGGCGAAACTAGCGCGACCACTCGCGTCACCTACGGGTATGAAAGATAGGAGCTTAATAACCGCCGGATCGGTGGCCGAGGCTCTTTGAGCCGCGGTCGGTACAGGCTGGCTCGTTGTTGGCAGCAGGTTGTGGAAAACCGTGCCTTGATATGCGGCGAAGAAAAAAGTGCGGTCATGACGAATGGGTCCGCCGATCGTTCCGCCAAACTGATTGCGATGGATTTCATCTTTCGTAGGCTGGTCCCAGCGCCTCGCGTTTACGGCCGGGGTCCTCACGAATTCAAACGCGCTGCCATGAAGCTTATTGGCGCCGGACTTGGTGATGATGTTCACCACGGCTCCAGCATTCTGGCCGTATTCGGCGCTGTAGTTGCTGGTCTGCACGCTGAACTCCTGGAGCGCGTCCGGCATAGGGAACGGCTGATTGACGTTCGTATACTCATCGACGTAATTGCCGCCGTCTAGTTGATAACTGATTTGGTTTTGCCGCGAACCATTCACAGCGATCGCTACTGCGCCGGGAAACGTTTTGGTTGCTCCCTGAAGAGCGCCTCCCGCAGTTCCTGAGGTTGGGTTCGGTGCATTTGCGAAACCACTCGAGCCGGGAATTGAGAGCGTTAGCTCAGCAACATTGCGACCATTCGAGGGTAACTCAGCGATCCTCGACAATTCGATAACCTGTTTCATTGTGGGAGTCGAAGTGTCGACCTGATTGTTGCCCGCCACCACCGAAACGGTTGCCGTCACCGAACCAACCTGCAGGTTAACGTTCAGCGTCAGCGTTTGGTCCGTCAGCAGTGTCACAGCCTTTTGAACGAAGGTGTGGAAACCAGTTGCTGCGATCGTAAAGTCGTATTGCGCGGGACGAAGCGAGTCGAGGATATAGTAACCGTCAGAGTCAGTGCTGGCCGTTCGCGAATAGCCTTTGCCGGCTTCGATGGCGGTGACCTTCGCGTTAGGAATCACGGCTCCGGAAGGATCTGAGACGGTTCCGACTATTTTGCCAAAGCCCTGTGCGCGAACCGTTACTGAAAGAGTAGGCAGACACAAAACGATCAAACCAAATAGCGTCCAACTTCTCATGGCCCAATTCTCCCTTTCGGTGGCCTGGCTCCTGGCCGGTGGCTTGGGACTCGTTGGTGTTCGCTTGCCTTTAGCAAGGGTGTGAATCAATACCTTTGTGGCTCTGGCGCCGGAGACAACCGCTTCGCATAAGGTTTTGCCGCGCGCCCGATAATGCCAGGCGCATTCTACTCGTCCTTGAACGGAGTGGTCTACCGGTAGTGGCACAGCCTTCAGTCTGTGCAGGCGAAGGTAATCAAAACTCTACCGCAGTTGAACGCTACGATTTCTTTCATGGCCCGAAGCGCTGACGGTATTCACTCGATGAGATGAACGCCTTCACCATCTCTGCATCGATGTAGTTGCCGTTAAATTGATTAAGTTTGTTGAGCCAGAAGTTGTAACCGCTGAAGTCCGAATCGGGTGCGTCGTTTGGATTGCGGCGCAGGTAGCCGAAGTACTGCATCAGCACGAATGCCGAGTTGATTTGTTTCGCGGAGAAGGTTGGGTCTTCTGCCATTTTTCGGAAGAAACTTGCGCGGGTCTCCTTGCCATCTCGGAAGTCATTTAGCAAAGCATCAGAGGGCGTGACGCCGGTATTAGCGATCAGAGCGTTATAGTACTCGGCAATGGTTTTAGGCTCATATATGCTCTTGAACGTTGCTCGATCAGCGAAAACGTTTGAGAACGTCTGTTTATTCAACTCCAATTGTGCTTCCCAACCTTGTGCGCCGACTATCACAGCCTGCTGGAGCGTCTGCACGTCGGCAAGAAATTCCGCGTAAGACGGCGCGCGACCATATGCTGCTTTGTACATGCGGTAGACCAGAAAGCCTGTTTCCTGAAATTCTGTTGACAAGAAGAACGCCGCTGATACGTTTGCTCTTTTCGTCTCTCGGCATTGCGTGTTTGCGCCGCACTGCTCAATCTGATTAACCCAGAACTGATAGCCGGATTCATCAGGCTCGCGGTTAAGGAAATCAAGATAATGCTGCCTCACGAAGAAGCGCGTGTCGTCGATCGGATTCGATATAGAGGTCGTGGTGTCGTTCTCTCTAATCGTCAGCGTCGCCGCGCTCTGCGGCCCCAACGTCACGCCCCCAGCAGGATTCGAGAGAACAAGGTTGATGGTCTTGTCGCCACTAGCGATTTGATCATCTGTGATAAGGACTTTGAAAGTCTTGCTTACTTCGCCTAGGAAAAAATGAAGGGTGCCAAAAGCCGGCGTGTAGTTCGCGCGGCTTGAAGCCGTGCCGCCCGAAGTTGCATAATCGACTGAGATAGTACCGTCACTTCCGCCGCTGCGCGTCACTGTGATGGTGGCCGCGCCGTCGCCCTCGCCAACTTGGTAAGACGCTGCGCTGAACTGGACTTGACCGAATTGTGTGGGCACGGTCGTGATGAATACATCGCTCGCGTTATTAAAATCGTTGGGCACGATGTCCGAAGCCGGGCTTGAGAACACGACGTGCCGCCCATCACCACTGATGAAGTAGTCAAAATCCGAACAACGGTTCGCGCTAGCGGTGCCCACAGCATTGGCGCTGATGAGCGTGGTTACGCCGAGTTGTACATCGCGAACAAAAATGTCTTCGCAACCCAACCCGGCTGAGTTCTTTCCATTCGTGTCGTTAAAGACCAGATCAGAGGCTTGGCTTAGGAATACAACATAGCGCCCATCCTCGCTAGTACGGGCGCTAAAAGATTTACCGTTTCCACCTGCGGTGCCCCAAGCGTTGACACTCACCAACCTGGTCGTGCTGGTCGCCGAGTCTCGAACGAACACATCTTCAATGCTCGGGTTAAGCTTTTCGGATGTTAGTACGGCGGAGGGACTCGTGAAGACAACGTGGGTTCCGTCAGCACTGATAGCGGGGTAATTATCAAGGACCCCTCCCGATCCGCTCGTCGCCGTGCGGTTTACGCTCACCAGAGAAGTCGTGCTCGACGCCATATCTCGCACGTACATCTCCCGGTGACCGATAGTTTTCGTCGTCACGAGGTCAGTCGCATCGCTCCGGAAAATTACTGATCGCCCATCGGCGTTAATCGAGGGTCGGTCTGAATACCCATTAGGCGCTATACCTGACATGTTAACGCTGACCATCGCCGTGGTGTCGGACTGAAGATCGCGTACGAAAATGTTGTCCCTCCAGAATGTGTCGACTGACACGATATCCCTAGCTTCGCTCACGAAGACCACATAGCGGCCGTTCGCGCTGATTACTGGCTCGAAATCCCACCCGAAGACATCGCCGAATTGGGTGGCGGGATCGACATTGACGGCCGCCAATCCGTCACGGTTGACGTCAGCGAGCGTTGTCGTGCCCGCAATCATATCGCGCACGAATAGATGCTCATCTCGGTTCGTACTAGGAGTATTGGTTACCAAGTCGTTGGCGTAGCTCGTGAAGAGGACGTAACGACCGTCAGCGCTCATCCCTTTAGCCGTCGAGCTAAAAGAAAGAAATCCCGGCCGACCGCTATCGGTGCCCGCGCGATTCACACTCACCAAGGTCGTCTTGCCCGCCATCAGGTCTCGCACGAAGACGTCGCTCGATCCGTTAGTATCGTTGGCCACGAGATCGCTGGCAAAGCTGGTGAACA
>WNFT01003870.1_pt1 | contig 13103 bp, 10 predicted proteins | sample 5400191 | NCBI WGS metagenome assembly WNFT01 (sample SAMN13153359, study PRJNA577476) | soil metagenome | isolation source: 80 cm saprolite under Madrone tree | place: USA:California | collected 2016-06-14
TGCGGCAAGATGCGTAAGATCACATCACCACAGCAGCCCCATCCGCAATCACCTCAAGCCGCGGTCGACCCGAATTCCGGCACGGCATCCTTCAGGATCGCCTTGATGGTCGCTCGGTCATCCCTGGCGATCGCCTGCTCAAGCGCCGCGGTCCACTTGCGCAGGGCGAGCATCGGCGGTTCGTTGGGCTTTGCAGCCATGATGCCCGCGACACCAATCTCGACGGCCGGCTCCTCGGTGGCGAACAGGATTTCGTTCAGCCGTTCTCCTGGCCGTATTCCGGTGAAAACGATATCGATATCATGGCCCGGCTGCAGACCCGACAGCCGGATCATGCGCTCCGCAAGATCGACGATCTTGACCGGCTGCCCCATGTTGAGCACGTAAACCGAAACGTCCGGACGCACCGGCGCCAGCGCGTGCGTGGCGGCCGTAATCACCAGATCGCAGGCTTCGCGGATCGTCATGAAATACCTGACCATATCGGGGTGGGTGACCGTCACCGGCCCGCCCGCTTCGATCTGGGCCTTGAACTTCGGCACTACGGACCCGTTCGACGCCAGCACATTGCCAAACCTCACGGAGATCAGACGCATCCGCGGCCTGCCGCCCTGTTGAGATGCCAGATCGTGATCGAGCGCCTGGCAGTACATCTCGGCAAACCGCTTGGTCAGACCCAGCATCGAGACCGGCTCGATCGCCTTGTCGGTCGAGATCATCACCATCGCCTCGGCGCCGGCCGCCAACGCCGCGTCGGCGACATTTACCGTTCCGAAAATATTGGTCTTGACCCCTTCACTCCAGTCGCGTTCGAGAATCGGCACGTGCTTGAGGGCGGCGGCATGAAACACGATATCCGGCCTGAATTCGCTCATCAGCCGCAGCATGCGTTCGCGATCGCGAATATCGGCGATCCGCCCCTCAATCAACGCGCTGGACTGATGCGCCGCCAGCGCTTCCGTCACGGCGTAGAGTGCCGGCTCCGAATTCTCGATCACCAGCAATCGGCCGGCACCGAAGGTCATGACGCGTTCGCAAATTTCCGCACCGATCGAGCCGCCGCCGCCGGTAACGATGACCGACTTGTTTTTTACAAACGCTTCCAGCCGCGCATAGTCGATGTTCTCGCTGGGACGCAGCAGCAGGTCCTCGACCGCGACCGACGTCAGGCGCGGCGTATCTCCGCTCTCCAGCGATGGCAGGCGGCTGACGATCAACCCGAGCCGGCGCGCCCGCATCAGAACGGCATCAGGGCGCGCCTCGGGAGCGAACGCCGAAGGCGTCATGACCACGCGCGCAATCGGCTTGTTGCGCCTTGCGAAATCGCCAATCACGTCCTCGATATCGTCGATGCCGCCCAGCACGGGAATATTCCGGATCGACTGACCGCGGTCGGCGCTCGAGGGCGACAACAGGCCGACCGGCCAGATCCGCTTGACGGCGCCGCTTTCGATTCCCCGCAACAGAATTTCTGCGTCCGCGGCGCGGCCGACCAAAAGCGTCGGGGACGCATCCTCCGCCTTGGCGTGATGACGCACCCGGGTATAGCGAAAATAACGATAGGCGAAGCGCGAGGCACTCAGGAAAGACACCTCCAGGAACCAGTAAAGAACGATGGTGATCTTGCCCAGAAAGAATGCGCCTTGAACGTTCGGCGCAACCGGCGTGCCATGAACGTTGGGCGCGACAAAAATATAGTCGAGCACCACAAGTCCGAGGGTCAGCACCGTCGCCACGCGCAAAATATTCAGCGCATCCGGCAGCGAGATGAAACGCCATTTGGTGGTGGTCAGATTGAAGGCGTAGCCGACCACCACACTGAATGCGACGAAATAGGGCAGGATGTGCAGCAGCAGCGGCAGACGATCGAAAAACGCGTCACCCTCGAAGCGCAAATAGAAACTCGCCAACACCGCGAGCGCGGTCGCGAGCGCGTCGTGCGCCGCAATCAGCGCGTTGCGCAAGGTCAGATTTGAGAGACGCATCATTTGGCTGACCGGTAACAAACAATATCGCGGCTGCGCGGTTGCGAGGCTGCTGATAGCCTATCTCGCGCGGGCATGCCAGCCATCATGATTTGGCGGAATTGCGCGAACCCGATGCCGGTTCGCGCGAGCCTGTCTTGAGCAGCATTCCGCCGGCAATGCCCACGCCGAGCACGTACATCCATCCCGCGGTGAAATCGAATATGTGAGAATTGAACAGCGAAGTGAAAATATTTTGCACCACTACCAGCAACCCGATCCACGCCACCAGCCCGTCGCCGCGGAACAGCAAAAGATGTACCAGCCACATCGCGTATAGCACCACGATTCCGACCACGCCCCACTGCACCGCGACGTTCAGGGTCTGGTTGTGCGGATTGCTGATGACCTGACCGCCGGCGAGGACCTTGGGACCGGTGGCGGCCTGCTCGAAAAGCCCTCGCGTCGATCCGGTACCGTGTCCGATGATCGGCGCCTCGGCAAAAAACCGCAGCGATTTTTCCCAGAATTCCAGCCGCAAGCCGATCGATGTCGGTTGATTTAGCTCCCTGTAAATCTGGTAATCCCTCAGGAATGTCGCGGTCGTCCACTGCAAATGAGGCGAGGCCGCCCACGCCAGACCCGCCAATGCAAATGCGGTGCAGAATATGATCACGACACTTCGCCACTTCAGATGCAGCAGCGCAAACACCGCCAGCATGATCGGCATAGTGACCAACGCCGTCCGCGACACGACGACGAACGCCATATTGACGACGAAGTTCAGCGCGATTGCGCTGAGCACCAGCGCCTGCATGATTCTTTTTGTGCGCAGCAGAGTGACGATCGGAAAAGCTAGCGCCACGGCACACAGGGTAAACTCCTGGCTCTGGTCGATGTAATTCTTGACCGGGACGCCATAGGCGGCCTCGGGCTTCAATGCGAGCCGTGGATCGAACACGACGATCCAGGACATCACGAGTAGCAGCACGCAAGATACCAGGAAGGCAGCGAATACCCGCAGGCCGCGCCCCGAGCGCTCAAAATGATAGAACAGCAGTGGCAGCATCAGCAGTTTCGTCGTCGGACCGATGGCGTAGAGCCTTGTCGCCCATGGCGCATCCGACCACAGCGTTCCAACCACCGCGAGCGCAAACAGCGCAATCGGCAAAGCGCAAATCGGACGCTTCAGCGATTGCAGGAAAACCTTCACGTCAATTAACGGCACCATCGAGAGGATGAACACAGCCGCGAAGATCGCAACCAGCGTTGTCGACCAGGGCAGCGAGACCGCGATCAAAATGACGAAAATATCCGCCGTGGCCGCGCAAGCGACCGGGTCCCGCCACCGTCTTGCCAGCAACGCCGCCACTGACTCTCTTGCCACCGCGCTCACGCCTTGCTCCCGCGCGCGCGATCGACAAGCGAGGTCGTGCTGAAGCCGGGCAAGACCTCGACCAGCAGCACCTCGCCGCCATGGGCTTCGACGATCTCGTGGCCGACCACCTGCTCGCGGGCATAATCCCCGCCCTTCACCAGCACGCTCGGCCTGATCTGCGCGATCAATTTGATCGGCGTGTCCTCCTCAAAAATGACAACGAGATCGACTGCCTCCAGCGCCGCCAGTACTTCCGCCCGCGCACGCTCGTCCTGAACCGGGCGCCCCGTGCCCTTCAGCCGCCTTGCCGAGGCGTCGCTGTTCAGGCCGACGATCAGGCGATCGCAGGCGCCGCGCGCCGCGGTCAAAACCTTGACGTGGCCGGGATGCAGAATATCGAAGCAGCCGTTGGTGAATCCGACCCGCAGTCCCTGTTTGCGCCAATCCAGAAGATGCACGTCGAGGTCGCCGCTGGCCGCAATGATCTTTTCTTCGGCCGCGAGGGAAGCATGCGGTAGAATCTTTCGTCGCAGCTCCGCCGATGTCACAATGGCGGTGCCCTTCTTGCTGACCGCAACCGCGGCGGCCGCATTCGCCATCCGCAGGGCGGTCTCCCAATCAGCCCCTGCCGCCAGCGAAACCGCGAGCGCCGCGGCAACGGTGTCGCCGGCGCCGGAAACGTCGCGCACCTTGACGGTGTGAGCCGGGACATGGATGGCCTCGCCGTTGCGCGGCACCAAGGTCATGCCGTGCTCGCTTTGCGTGACCAGCATGGCCTCGCAGTCCGCAAGCTGCATCGCATCCTGCGCGGCCTCTGCGATACCGGCTTCGGTATCGGCGCGGCTACGGGTTGCTTCCGCGAATTCCTTGCGATTGGGCGTGAGCAGCGTCGCGCCGCGATAGATCGCGAAATTGACGTTCTTGGGATCGACGATCACGCGCTTGCCGAGCTTGCGTGCGGCCTCGATGACGTTGCGGATCACGCGGGCGGTCAGCACGCCCTTGGCATAGTCGGACAGCAACACGATATCGGCGCGCGGCAACAGCGGCACGATCGCGTCGATCAGTTTCTGCTCGATGTCAGTGGAAGCCGACTGTGCCAATTCCCAGTCCGCGCGCAGCATGTGGGTGGAGAAATGCTCGGACACGAAGCGCACCTTTCGCGTCGTCGGCCGCGCCGAATCGCAAACCAGCACGCTTTCGATCAGGCTCTCCCGCGCCAGCGCGGTTTTAAGTTTCGTACCTGCCTCGTCGTCACCGACCAGTCCGATGAAGATGCAGCGTGCGCCGAGCGAGGCGATGTTGCGGGCGACGTTGCCGGCGCCGCCGATATTGGTCTCGCTGCGCTGGACCGCGATCACCGGCGCCGGCGCTTCCGGCGAGATCCGCGACACCTCGCCGTAGACGAATTCGTCAAGCATGAGGTCGCCGACGCAGAGCACCGTCTGGCGGACCATCGCATGCGAAAGGGCGTCAAAATCGAACATCTGTTCTCGTCATCTGTGGCGCGTCAGCGGAAACGATCGGTGCGGTCGAGAAAACCCTTGACGTAGACCTCGACCGCATCCTCCAGCGCGGTGAACCCGCCGTTGTAGCCGGCGCGCTGCAGCCGATCGACATTGCTTTGGGTGAAGTACTGGTAGCTGCCGCGAATTTGCTCGGGCATGTCGATATACTGGATATTCGGCACGGTGCCGAGCGCGGCATAGGCCGAGAGCATCAGATCCTTGAAGCTGCGGGCCTTGCCGGTGCCTACGTTGAAAATGCCGCTGATCGCCGGCGTCGCCAACAGCCACATCATCACCCGCGCCACGTCGTCGACATAGATGAAATCGCGCCGCTGATCGCCGTCTGCGATGCCTTCGCGGTGGGATTTGAACAGCTGCACGGCCCGGCCGGCCTTGATATCGTCAAAGCGCCGCGCCAGCACGCTCATCATCGCGCCCTTGTGATATTCGTTGGGGCCGAACACGTTGAAAAACTTCAGGCCGGCCCATTGCGGCGGCAGCTTCTCGCCGTTGGCGGCGCGCTCGGCGACGGCCAGGTCGAACAGATGCTTGCTCCAGCCATACAGATTCATCGGCCGCAAGGTCTTCAGCGCGGCAACCGATGGGCCATCGTGAAATCCCTGCGCGCCATCGCCATAGGTCGACGCCGAGGAGGCATAAATGAACGGCGTGACGTTGGCCGTGCACCAGTCGAGCAGCCGCATCGACAGCCGAAAATTGGTTTCGATCACCAGATCGCCGTCGGTCGCCGTGGTTTCCGAAATGGCGCCGAGATGGATGACGGCATCCAGTCGGCGGCCTTTCAGCCAATCCGGCAATTCGGCGGGCGGCACGATGTCCGCGAGCTGGCGTTTGGCGAGATTGCGCCATTTGCCGTCATGGCCGAGCATGTCGCAAACCGTCACGTCGGCGCGGCCCGCGTCATTCAACGCGGCCACGACGTTCGATCCGATAAAACCGGCGCCCCCGGTCACCAGCAACATTCCTTGACCCTGCCCTGAAGGTGCGACGCCAGCTTTGCCCCAGACCTGCCCGGCAGGCAACTTGGGTCATCGGGCGTGGTGAAGACCAAGCCGCCGTGCCAACGCCTTTACCTGCCGGAGAGGAGCGGTTACCGACAGGATCGAATTCGCATGAACGCCAAAGCTACCAAGATATGAACATTAATTCAATACATGATGGTGCAACGGAGGGCAAGGACGACACCCGTCCGATTCTTCTTGTCCCCTACATGTGGATTGGCGACTTCGTGCGCGGCCACACGGTGGTGCGCGTCCTGAAACAGCGCTGGCCGAACCGGCCCGTCGATCTCCTGGCCACTTCCCTGTGCGCTCCGCTGGTCGATTACATGCCCGGCGTTCGCTCAGGCATCGTCTGGGACCTGCCCCGCAGCCGCCTTGCGGTGGCCACGCAGTGGGAGCTGGCGGCAGAGTTGCGGGGCCGGAACTATGGCACCGCGATCGTCCTGCCCCGCACCTGGAAATCGGCAATTGCCCCGGCGCTCGCCGGTATCCCGGAACGGGTAGGTTTCGTCGGCGAAGCCAGGTTCGGCCTGATCAACCGATGGCGCTGGGGCGAAAAGGCGCTGCCCCGCTTCATCGACAAGAACGCCGCGCTGGCGCTGCCGGAGGGAAGTCCCCTGCCGCCGGAATGGCCGGTGCCGCAGCTCAATGTTCCCGCCGAGGAAGCGGAGCGCTGGCGGCAGGCGAGCCGGCTGGGCACCGGTCCCGCCGTAGCGCTGGCTCCGGGATCGGTCGGTCCCTCCAAGCGCTGGACCTATTATCCCGAGGCCGCGCGGCTGTTGGCCAAGACCGGGCTGGATGTCTGGGTGATCGGCGGCCCCGGCGAAAAGGCGCTCGCCGCGGAAATCGTGGCCGCCGGCGGACCGCGCGTCCGCGACCTCACGGGGACCGATCTGCGCAACGGCATTTTGGCGATGGCGGCCGCCGATGCCGCGATCTCCAACGATTCCGGGTTGATGCATATCGCGGCCGCGCTGGGTACCCCGACCATGGGCATTTTCGGTCCCACCAGCCCCTATCACTGGGCACCCCTGAACGGCCTTGCCGCGACGGTACAGACCAAGACCGTCGTGCCATGCCAGCCCTGCCACCGTCCGGTCTGCACCATGAACGACCATCGCTGCATGCGGGACATTCCTGCATCGGACGTGGTCGCGATCGCAGGGCGCGTGCTGGCCGAGGCCGCGGCGCGCGTTGCGCGTTAAACTCGCGAGCTTGCGCAGCAGCGACGCGATCATTACCAAAGACAGGGATTGCAACTCCGACGGTGTGTCTTGAAGCAAGATTTGAAAGACCCGATCTCCGCGCATTTCGATCGATCGCTCGCAGCACTGCAGCGAGCGGCGCAGGACGCGGCGCTGCTCGCCACCGCGAGCGCGATCGCGGCGGCCGTCATCGCGGCGCTGCGCGCGGGCAACAAACTCCTGATCATCGGCAATGGCGGCAGTGCCGCCGATGCGCAGCATATCGCCGCCGAGATCGTCGGCCGCTACAAACAGGACCGGCCGGCCTGCGCCGCGATCGCGTTGACCACCGACACCTCGGTGTTGACAGCCGTCGCCAACGATTATGGTTTCGAACAGGTGTTCGCGCGGCAGGTCGAGGGGCTCGGCCAGCGCGGTGACGTGCTGCTGGCCCTGTCCACCTCGGGGCGTTCGCCCAACATTCTGGCGGCGTTGCGCTCCGCCCGGCAACGCGGGCTTGTTACGGTCGGCTTTACCGGCAGCAGGGGCGAAACACTGAGGTCGCTGTGCGACCATCTGTTGGTAGCGCCGAGCGACGACACGCCAGTGGTCCAGCAAATTCACCTCGCTGTCGCGCATGGAATCTGCGACGAGATCGAGCAGCGCCTGATCCGCGAAGCTTCGCGAAAATGAGCGGCGTCGAGTCCGCCCGCTCTGCGCCCCGACCCGCCGCATTTCTCGATCGCGACGGCGTCATCAATCACGACGACGGCTATCTGGGCACGCAGGACCGGATTCGCTGGATGCCGAATGCGGCGCAGGCGATCCGGCGGCTGAACGATGCCGGTTATTTCGTGTTCTTCTTCACCAATCAATCCGGAGTGGCGCGCGGCTTCTTTACGGAGAATGAACTTAACACGCTGCACGACTGGATGATTGCCGAATTGGCTGCGCAGGGCGCGCGGGTCGACGATGTCAGATACTGCCCGTATCATCCGGCCGGAACGGTCGCCGGCTATCTGGAAGACCATCACTGGCGCAAACCCGCGCCGGGGATGATCCACGATCTGATGGAACACTGGCCGGTACGTCAGCACGGCAGTTTTGTCATCGGCGACCGTCCGAGCGATATCGAGGCGGCGGAAGCCGCCGGCTTGCCCGGCTTCCTGTTCGCCGGCGGCGACCTCGATGCATTCGTGGCGGAGGTGATGGCTCAGACCAGGGTACGATAGACCTCGGCGATCCCTGCTGCTTCCGCATCAAGACTGAATTTTTCCAATACGCGCGCGCGCCCCCGCTCACCCATCCGAGCGGCAGATGCCGGATCGCGCATCAGAGGCTCCAGTGCCTTGACCAACGCATCGACATCGCCCGGCGGCACCAGCACGCCGGTCACGCCATCCTCGACCACGAGCTCCGCCGCGCCCGCGCGGGATGCCACCAGCGCGGCTGCCGCCGACATCGCCTCGATCAGCGTGAGCCCAAAACCCTCGTTGCGCGAGGTGAAGGCATAGATCGTCAGCCGCCGGTACCAGCGCTGCACCTCCTCGATCGGAAGTTCGCCTGTGATGACAATGCGTGATTGAAGGCCCGCGGCCTCGATCCGCTTTTTCAGATCGTTCGCGAACGACGCATGCTCGGTCGTGACGGCGCCGACCAGCACCGCGGCGAAATCAGGATTGCGCGGCAGCAGCCGGCACATCGCCTCCACGAACACGTCGCTGCCCTTTTGCGTGCGCACCCGGCCGAAGCAGCCGATGGCGTAGCGGCCCGGCAACCCGATTTGCGCGAACGCCGCCGCGCGATCGGCCGGCGGCGCGTAGCGATCGGTATCGACGCCGTGCGGAATGACGGTGGCCTGGCGCTTGAGGAACGACGCCGAGATATCGTTGGTCGCGATGATCGCGTCCATCCGGTTGATCAGCCACCGCGTGATCCAGGTGTGGTGCCGCTGGGCCGCGGAGGTGAACACCAGTTTCAGCGGCCAGCCCAGCGATCGCAGCAGTACGCCCACGATCATCTCGTTGTTGCGCCGCGCGTGCCAGATCAAGGGCATGCGGCGGCGCCGTAATTTGAAAAGCCCGGCTACTCCGAGCCGCGCGATGCCATCGGGGGCATCGGGACCGAGCCATGCCGCGCGAAATAATTGGGCAAGCTTCGGCGCTACCATGCGGTTGGTCGCGGTGACGCCCGAATAGCGCCTGTGCAGATTCGGTACGATCAGCTGCAGACCGTCAGCGGAAATGTCCTTTGTTCGCAACGTCCGGGCTCCGTTTCGCGCATTCCCTATACGCAACATTAAGCATAGTGGCCAGTTCGCTTGTGCTGAAACCCCCTCTTCACCGCCTCCCGGATAGCATCGTCTGAACAATCGGGAGATGCGTGAGCCCATGAGCGTGCTTGTCACCGGCGGCGCCGGCTATATCGGAAGTCACACGGTTCGTGCGCTGGTGGAAGCGGGCGAAAGCGTTGTCGTCGTCGACAACCTGTCCACCGGCTTCTCCGCGTACCTGCCCGAAGGGGTTGCGCTGTTCATCGGCGATGCGGCGGATGAGAACCTGGTCGAAGGCGTGATTGCAGCACACGCGGTGGAAAGCATCGTGCATCTTGCGGGCTCCGTGGTGGTGCCGGACTCGATGCGCGATCCGCTGGCCTATTACCGCAACAACACCATGACGACGCGCAGCCTGTTGAACGCCGCGGTGAAGAGCGGCGTCAGCCGCTTCATCTATTCATCGGCCGCGGCGGTTTACGGCAATCCGGATCAGGTACCCGTCGCCGAACATGCGCCGACCCGGCCGCTGTCGCCTTACGGCTCATCGAAACTGATGACCGAAATCATGTTGCATGACACAGCCTCGGCGCACGGCATGAAATATATCGTGCTGCGCCACTTCAATGTCGCAGGCGCCGATCCCAAGGGCCGCTTTGGACTTTCGACCGTGGGCGCGACCCATCTTTTGAAGGTCGCGGTCGAGGTGGCAACAGGGCAGCGCGCCAAGATCGATGTATTCGGAACCGATTACCCGACCGCGGACGGAAGCTGCATCCGGGATTTCATTCACGTCAGCGACCTTGCGCAGGCCAATCGCGCGGCGCTGGCGTACTTGCGTAGCGGCGGTGCCTCGGTGACGCTGAATTGTGGTTCCGGCCACGGCCATTCCGTGCTCGAAACCATCGAGGCGGTGCGGCGCGTCTGCGGGCGCAATTTTTCGGTCCAGCATGCCCCGCGCAGATCAGGCGACATCACGGCCATGATCGCCGATACCCGCCTTATCCGTGCGACGCTGGAGTGGACGCCGCAATACGATGATATCGAGGCCATCGCCACCCATGCGCTGACGTGGGAGTGGAAATTGTCCCGCGAGCGCCAGGGCGACGAGCAGCACGCGGCCTCGGCCTAAAATCTCGCTTCGTGCAAGGCCTTATTTGGCTTGAAAAACCCCGATATTGCGGGCAAGGAGTCGTTTCGCTTTAGCCCTGACGCGCGATGTATGCCAGCGCTGTCAATGGAACGCGGATGGCCGAATTTCCAAAGAAGATCACTGACGACCCCTATGGCGCCGCGATCCTGATTCGCCGCCTGATCATGGAGCAGGGAGCCGCCTTCTGGCGGCGCTACCTGCTGGCATTCCTGCTGATGGGGGTTTCGGCGGGGGCGACCGCCGCCTCGGCCTATATCCTCGGCGAGGTCATCAACAAGGCCTATGTCGAGAAGAATGTCCGCGGCATCGCCATCCTGTCGGGCGTGACCGTGCTGCTCTTCATGCTCAAGGGTGCCTCGACCTACGGCCACACCGTGATCCTGTCGAAGATCAGCAACGCGATCCTCGCAAACAACCAGCGGGCGCTGTTTGCCAAGCTGATGAGCGAAAGCGTCGGATTTTTTTCCGAGCGGCATTCCTCCGAATTTCTGGCGCGGCTGACGGCGGGCGCGAAATCCATCACCGACGTTCTCAATTCGCTGATCAACGCGATCGGGCGGGACCTCCTGCTGCTGATCAGCCTCACCGTCGTCATGGTGATGCAGGATCCCATCATGTCATTGCTGGGATTGGTGGTGACGCCGCCGGCGATGCTGGTGCTGCGCAAGCTGGTCAAGCGCATCAAGGGGCTGGCTCTTAGCCAGTTCACCGGCACCGCCGACATTCTGGAGATCATGCAGGAATCGCTTCAGGGCATCCGCACCGTAAAAGCGTTCACGCTGGAAGGGGCCATGCGCCAGCGGATCGATGCCAGCATTGCGGCGGTCGAGCGCAACGCCAACAAGATGGCGCGGGTATCCAACCGCTCGAGCCCGCTGATGGAGATGCTTGGCGGCTTCGCCGTCGCCGGCGGCCTGCTATATGGCGGCTACAGCGTGGTCGCGCTGGGTGCAACCCCGGGGCAGTTTTTTTCCTTCCTGACGGCCTTTCTGCTGGCTACCGAGCCGGCCAAACGTCTGGTGCGGCTCAACATCGAGTTGAACAGCAATCTGGTCGGCGCGCGGATGCTCTTGGAAGTTGTCGACCGTCCCGCCAGCGAATTGTCCGACGACGACAAACCGCCGCTGAAACTGTCCGATGCCCGGATCGAACTGCGCGACGTCAGCTTCGCCTATCGTCCGAACGAGCCGGTACTCAACCGCATGAGCTTTGTTGCGGAGCCCGGAAAGGTCACCGCCCTGGTCGGCCCCTCCGGCGGCGGCAAATCGACGGTGCTGGCGCTGCTGCTGCGATTCTATGACGTGACCGATGGCGCCATCCTGATCGACGGACAGGCGATTTCCGGAGTGTCGCGACGATCGCTTCGCCAGCAGACCGCCTATGTCGGGCAGGACGTCTATCTGTTCCGCGACACCATCCGCGAGAACATCGCGTTCGGCAAGCTCGGTGCGACCGAAGCCGAGATCGTGGCCGCCGCGAAGGCGGCCTGCGCGCATGAGTTCATCATGGGTTTTCCGCTCGGCTATGACACGCCCGTCGGCGAGCACGGCACGCAATTGTCCGGCGGCCAGCGCCAACGCATCGCGGTGGCCCGCGCGCTGGTGAAGAATGCGCCGATCATCCTGCTTGATGAAGCGACCGCGGCGCTGGATTCGGAATCGGAAAAGCAGGTGCAGGAAGCGATCGAGCATCTCTGCCAAAACCGCACCACCATCGTCATCGCCCATCGCCTGCACACCATCATGCACGCCGACGCCATCCTGGTGGTGGAGGCCGGCGAGGTCGTCGAGCGCGGGCGTCACGACGATCTGTTGCGCCGCGGCGGTCGCTATGCCTCGTTCTTCCGTCTGCAGCAGCGCGACACCGCCACCCTAGCGCCGATCAGCGCAACCGCGTAAATACCAGCCGATCTACCTCCGCCACCCCCGCCGAGATCCCCTTCATGAACACGACCGCCTTTGTGATCCCCGCCCCGCAGCAAGCCTCGATTCCGGTCGCGGGCGATTCAAAATCCTTTCCCGTGCGCCGCATCTGGTGCGTTGGGCGCAATTATCTCGAGCACATCCGCGAGATGGGCAATGACGAGCGGGATCCGCCATTCTTCTTCGCCAAGCATGCCGACATGCTGGAGAAGGATGGCGCCTTGGTCCCCTACCCGCCCCTGACCAAGGACCTTCATCACGAGGTCGAATTGATCGTCGCGATGAAGAGCGGCGGCTTGAACATTGTGGCCGACAAGGCGCTGGACCACGTTTACGGCTATGCGGTCGGCATCGACCTCACCCGCCGCGACCTGCAACTCGCCGCGCGCAAGAAGGAGCGGCCCTGGGAGATCGGCAAATCCTTCGACCATTCCGCGCCCTGCTCGGCGCTGCAGCCGGCGGCGAAGATCGGCCATCCCGCGAAGGGCAAAATCTGGCTTTCGGTCAACGGCACCGAGCGGCAGAAGGGTGATCTGTCCGAGCTGATCTGGAGCGTGCCGGAAATCATCTGGAAGCTCTCGCAGCAGGTCGAGATCGGCGCCGGCGACATCATCATGACGGGAACGCCGGCCGGCGTCGCCGCGCTCTCGCCAGGAGACAAGATCGAGTGCGGCGTCGACGGCATCGGCACGCTGAAAGT
>WNFT01009467.1_pt1 | contig 13102 bp, 10 predicted proteins | sample 5400191 | NCBI WGS metagenome assembly WNFT01 (sample SAMN13153359, study PRJNA577476) | soil metagenome | isolation source: 80 cm saprolite under Madrone tree | place: USA:California | collected 2016-06-14
TACGGAAAGAAGCGCGATCTGGAGAACTGCTAAGCAACCTGTTTTCAGACTTAACCCCGAGAATCCCACTCAGCGGTGAGCGGGCGAAGTAAACCTCAACAAACTCAGCGCAGGTCTGCATGCTGCGGCGGGAAATCAGTTGAGCCAGCCCCTAGAGGCGGGGGGAAAGACTGCATGGGCGATCCTTCCCTGCAGCTGTCTAGCAAAACCAAATCGCCATCACGAAATGCGAGAGCAGGGGAAGCGCTCGCCAATTTTCGAATGGTAGTAGCCCTCTTTGGAGGGAGCGCTCATAAATTCATCGAACACTGTTGAAGGCACATTGAAAAATTGATAGACCCCGCCCTTCACAAACTGGATTTCGAGCGTCTCCGAATCTTCCTGGTAGCCTACCTGGGTGATTTCCGTCGAGGGAATAGGGAACCGATGCATTTTTGAGAGCCCCCTTTCTGGTAAGAGACGCTTCCAGTTGATGGCGCAAGGATGGGCCATCGAGTCACGGCCTTGGGTGGAAACCTGTCGGTGGTCTAGTCTAATTTAGACTAGTCTTTAGTCGTCTAAATTAGACTAGTTTTTTCTCCCCGGCCATGGCCCTGGATTGTCCCTCGTTGGTTGTGGCTCAACGGCGGGATTCTAGCATAAACAAAACTGATTCATACCAGCTTTTCTGTTGATAGATAGCCCGACCTGAGTTCGACCTCGCACACTCCCGCTACAATCTCGGTCTCTCGCGTAGTTTCAGCCGGGCCGACTCCAGAAAACGGAAAACTGGCTTGGCCGATGGCCGAACACCAAAATTGCTTGACCCAAATCGTCCTCGCCTATACGATTTCCCCACCGAAGTAGGTCACTCCTCGCGGTGCCGAGGGGAAGCCGCCCTTTAGGGGGATTTTGGATGACTTGGTGTTTCCTACGACGGGCCAGCGGAAGAGTAACCGGGTACGCTTTTTTCGGTTTGTCTCGACCTCCACGCGCTGTTGTTGATCCACTGAAACATCCGCAACCTCTGATACGTCAATGGTTTCCCGTGGATTCCCAGGTATTGTTACAGGATATTCACATTCGATTGACGTAGTTGTAAGACGGGGCCTTTACCTTTTGCCGCGGGTGGTTCGCATTATTTCGGTAGCACTTAGAATTTTGCTCCAAAGAGAGAGGAAATGAAAAAACTAGCAGCACTCACACTATCGATGTTCCTCGTTTCCGGAACTGCCATTGCAGATACGCCCAAGAACGCCGATTCACAACCTGCCACAGCGGCTCAGCCGGCGAAACCCAAGGCGGCCAAGAAGGCTGAGAGCTCCAATGCAGCCATCGCGGCGCAACTCGAAGAGCTTCGCCAGACTCTGCAGTCGCAGCAGGAGCAGCTTCAGATGCTGAAGGAGGAACTCGCCAAGCGCGACCGCCAGATCGACGAAGCTCGCGAAGCGGCGGCGGCGGCTAACGCTCGCGCAACCGAAGCGAGCACCAGAGCCACCGAGGCCGTAAGTAGCACTGCCGAAGTGAAGTCCACTGCGGTTTCGCTCAACTCTACGGTCAGTGACTTGAAGGCCAGCAACGAAGTCCTCAAAACCACGGTGGCCAAGGAACAGGCTGACGCCAAGAAAGCGGAAGAAACCGGCCCCTCAACGATCAAATATAAGGGCATCAACATCATCCCGGTCGGGTTCATCGCGGCAGAGACGGTTTTCCGCCAGCGGGCCACCAGCGCGGACATTCCCACTCCGATGAGCGGCATCCCGTACCCCGGAAACGCGCTAAGTAGAGTTACTGAAGCCAACTTCTCAGGTCGTCAATCCCGAATCGGGCTGTTCGCTGATACGAAGGTCGGAAACGCCAAAGTAAGCGCCTACTACGAGGCGGACTTCTTCGGCGCCGGCACGACCTCCAACAACCGGCAGACCAATAGCTACGTGCTCCGCCAGCGCCAGTTGTGGGGACAGGCCGCATTTGATAACGGCTGGCAGTTTACCGGCGGGCAAATGTGGACACTAGCGACTGAGACGCGCAAGGGCATCCAGAACCGCCAGGAAGTTCTGCCGATGACCATCGACGTCAACTACACGGTGGGCTTCACTTACGCGCGAGGGTACGGCTTTCGCGTTGTCAAGGATTTCGGTGGCAAATACGCGTTTGGCGTTTCCGTGGAAGCCTCGCAGGAGACATTTGGCGGGCGCGGCTTCTCTGCCAACTCGACGGCCGGCGTTGTCACGTCCCAGAACTTCTTCGTCAACGCCCCAGGCGCGAATGGTGGTCTGTATAACGCGTTCGATCCGACCGGCTATACAGTTAACAAAACTCCGGATTTTGTCTTCAAGGCAGCAGCGGATCCCGGGTACGGACATTATGAGCTGTTCGGAATCCTCAGCACTTTCCGGAACCGTATTTATCCCTGTGCTGTAATTAGCTACTCGCTGAATGGGACGGTGATAACCGCCACGAACGGTAACACTACCACTTTCACGGGTAACCCAATTACCTGCGCGGCCTTGACTGCTGGGGACGCGCCCAGCGTTGCTGGCGCATTCAATGATTCACGCACAGGAGGAGGATTCGGAGCGGTTATGCGAGTCCCGCTGTTTTCAAAGAAGCTGGACTTCGGTGTAAAGGGCCTTGCCGGAGACGGCGTCGGTCGTTACGGCGCCGCACAACTGGCGGACATGACCTTCCGTCCAGACGGCACAGCAGCTTTGCTCCGCACAGCACATGGCCTCGGCACGCTCGAGTTCCATCCAAGTCCGAAGTTGGATATTTATTTCAACTACGGCGGAGAATACGCCTGGCGAGCTGCCTATACCGGATACAGCAGCGTTAACATCACCTCGACCCTCCTTACAGGCAGCGGGGCGAACGCGCCAGTACTAACCGCCACAACGGTGACGCGGTCCACACGAGCGGGGGGCTATGGTGGACCGACTGCCAATAACAGCGGCTGCGCGAACGAGGCTGTGCCCGCCGGCTCTTCAGCACCCGGGTCCGGCTCCTGCGCGGGCGACATCCGCTTCATCCAAGAAGGCACCCTGGGCTTCTGGCATAAGATGTACCAGGGCCCCAAGGGTGGAGTCCGTTGGGGTCTCCAGTACTCGTACATAACCAAGAGCGGCTGGTCCGGGGCGGGAGGCATTCAGCCCAAGGCCGTCGACAACATGGTGTTCACCTCTTTCCGCTATTACCTGCCGTAGTTCCGGCCAGGCAATTGGCGGCCCGCCCCTCCCCTGGGGACGGAAAAAGGGCAGCTCTTCACCGAGCTGCCCTTTTTGTTGTACGCCGTGCATGTTCGGCAGCTAGCGGGTGAGAGTCCCGTCCCAACCTGATGGAGGTGAAGGGCAGCGAAACGCAAGGGCGTCACCGTGAGGTGGGGTCTGAAGGAAGCGTGGAGCAAAGATACGGGCTGATGGACAAGAACTGGATTTGAGGCCTACGGCGTCGGACGAGCGAGCTGCTCACCGATGTCGTAACGCCTGAAATGAGTGGGCCCGAACTGGCCCGCCAGATCGCGGCACTCCGTCCAGAGGTCAGAGTAATTTTCACGTCCGGCTACGCGAACGATGCCATTGCTCGACAAGGCGTTCTTGATCCGTCCGTGGCGTTCATTCAGAAACCCTATCGCCCTAAAGCGCTGGCGCGAAGGATTCAAGAAGTGCTTACTGAGCCTGCCCCCCAAGGTGGCAACCACAATCCGTCTGGCCTGAAGACAACAATCGATTGATGGTGAATCAGAGCACGGAGAAGAAACATCTTTTGTGGGCAACAACTTCGATGCAAATGGCAAGACGCAGGAAAAAAGCGGGCTAGTTCAGTGAGTTAGTGGTCGGGGCGCCCGGATTTGAACCGGGGGCCTCCTGCGCCCAAGGTAAGAGCAGAAACGCTAAGTAGTTGGTTCGTCTAGCATTTTCCTATGTCATGCATCACGGTTTTGCACGGTATTCGTCAATGTTTGTTCCCAAGTTGTTCCCAAGTTTTGGGGTGAACCCCTGTTATGAGGCAATGAATTGGGCACACTTGCGGTGCCCTCAGGTACTACCCATAACCCCGTTTCGGGATAACTTCCGGCTTGCCGCCTCGGGAGTCGACGGGATATTCGCAAACACTAGGGCGTTTATCGGGAGTTGCCCTACAGCTCCGAAGCCGCCAATCTGGCTGTTAGGTTCGGTTCCACTTGGGTTACTGATGCAGTAGAGCACAGGAGCCATCCTGCGAGGGCGCCGAAGACCAAGTTGAAGCCCAACGTCTCCCAAAAATGACTGCGCGCAACACTGGCAGGCATCAACGGATTAGGCAACAGCAAGACGGTTGTCCAGCAAGCCAAAAAAAGCGCCGCAGCCAAGGCCGACTCGCGCCGGGAAGTATGGAGCATCCGAACGAGTGGGAACAGACACACGATGTGGAGGAGAGCGCGGAAGACGGCAAGAGCGTAAATCCAACGGGAGCTTGTCCAGTTGTGCCGCCATGCCGCCCACAAGGTCGCCAGTTCCGGCCCCCCGTAGAAGCGCCGCAGTTCAGGGTTTCTCCAAGCGACGTAGTAGCCGAAGAACATGTACAGGAAGACGAAGGCCACGACAAGGATCGCAACCCGCAGCAGGATCGAAGCCAGCTTCCGCGGGGCAGCAGGCGACATAGGTGCGCGAAGCGAAGGCCACTTGCCGAGCGCCAGGACCGCCAGAGGCGCGAACAAAGCCGCAGCAATCCCACCTTGGACGAAAATGGCCCGAATCATTCCTTGAGGCAATTTGTCTGAGAGGAAGGCAACGGTTTCGACCTGACTGGCGACGGTCGAGATGCCATACATGCTCACGAAGATAGCGCCGACGAGCATCCAGCCATGCCAGCGAGACCTGAGGATAAGGTATGAGACAGTGCCCCCAGCAGAGAGAGTAAAAACAAGAAAGCCGCCAAGAAAATTTTCAGGCATCTGGGGAGCCTGCTGGTTGGCAAGCGGACCGGACTGGGACGCGATCGATTGCTGAGCGACCTTGTCGATTCCGGAAAGCACACCGCCTACAGTAAAGCAGACCGCAAGCAGAAGACACACCGCCAAGATTCTCAGCGCGGTGAGGAAAATTGTGCGGGTCGCCATGGTGTCTCCTAGAGCGCGTGAGAAAGTCGCGCCTGCATGATCGATCACGCAGAGCTTTATACCATAACGCGCGGGATTGCAGCAGTTAGCTGTTCACGGTCTGGGGAACCGGCTAAGTTCAAGATGCCTGGTAGTTTGAATGCATAGGTCGAAGGAGGAGCTCTTGGTGTACAAAAGCTGAACTCAGCGACCGAACTGATTCAGAGACACCAAGGAGGCTCCCCATGCAGACTATGTATTACATCGGAATGGATGTTCACAAGAGGACGATCAGCTACTGCGTGAAGGATGGCAGTGCACGATTCACGCCGAAGGCACTATCGCTGCCACGCGCTTTGACCTGGACCGGTGGATGAAAACTCTGCCGCGGCCGTGGAGTGCAGCGATAAAAGTCACGGTTTTCACCGGGTGGTAATGTGGCGTCCTTGCCGTTCAGCGTCCAGTTCGTGCCGTCATTCATATTGAAGGTCGCCAACGCAGGAGCCGAAAAACGAAATAGGCGCTTGTAGACGAATTCAGAGCCTTCCTTGAGCATGGAGCGTTCGGCATTGTTGTTGTCAACCGAAAGATTCGATCCATGTTCAACGGAACTTAGTCCCTTTATTGGAAAAATCATCAAGCGAGGGTAATTTCAGGTATCGTGGATTCTCTAGCGCCGAAACTTGAAGTTTCCGGGAGACCTTTCTAGTGGCAGTTAAGGTACGGTTTTGCAGGCTCCTTTTTTTCGTGAGAGCCGTGACGTGGGCGACGTTGCTCACTGTCGCAGTTTTCGTTGCCAGTCCCGCTCAGGCCCAGAAATCCACCGCTGAACATCTGGAAGAACCTGGGTGGTGGCCCAGAAAGGCCAGCCAATCCGCGGAGGAATACGCAGGGACTCGTGCGTGCTGGAGCTGCCACAAGGAAATAACCGCCGAACAAGAAAACACCCCCATGGCACGGACTCTTCTCCGTGCCGAGGATTCAGGTGTTCTGCGTTCTCATAGGCAACTGAAATTCCAGAGCGGCAATTTCCTCTACAGGATGGGTATAAAGGGAGGCAAACCCGAATTGTCCGTTACGGACGGGCGTGACACGATTACTGCCTTGCTGCAGTGGGCTTTTGGCACCGGCGAGGTCGGGCAATCGTACCTATTTCAGAGAAAGGGAATCTACTTCGAAAGTCGCGTCTCTTATTTCGGTTCTTTAGAGAATCTTAGTGTCACGCCCTTGAAGGTGTTCCGCCCGCTGTACGATCTCAAAGACGCGATGGCGCGTCCTGTCCAAATGGATGAAATCAAACGCTGCTTCTCTTGCCACAGTACGGGTTCCGCGATCGGAGGCAGGTTCGAGCCGGACAAGGTCGCTACCGGTATCGGTTGCGAAGCTTGTCACGGCCCTGGAGGAGAACATGTCAATGTCATGCAAGCCAGCGTGATTCAAGAAGGGGCCGGAGGTGAACACGCACCGGTTGTCATATTCAACCCCGGCAAGCTCAGGCCGGCTGATTCAGTGGACTTTTGCGGAGCTTGCCATGGGACGTGGCCGGATACGGTGCGCGCCGGACTGAATGGCTTGTTCAGCATTCGCCAACAACCGTACCGCCTGCAAAACAGCAAGTGCTGGGGAAAAAGCCAGGGGGACGCGAGGATTACCTGCGTTGCTTGTCACGACCCGCACGGCGCGCTAGTGCAAGAACCTTCCTTCTATGACGCGAAGTGTCTGAATTGTCATGTCGCAACCCCCGGCGTGAAACCTGCGGGCGATCATCCTGGCGCGTGGTGTCCAGTAGGCATGAGGGACTGCGTGAGCTGTCATATGCCGAAAATTGAAATTCCGGTGATGCATCGCGCTTTCGCCGACCACCAAATTCGAATCGTCCGCCCGGGCCAACCGCTACCAAATTAATGGTCGTGCCGACCTTGTCATCGACCACAATGGCCAGAAAATGTTCCTCTGTCTCATTGTCGAAAGGTCGAACGAGGGATTCAGGTTACGCGGTAACTTCAAGTTGAAGCGCGGACAAATCGTGGAACTCATCGCAGATGATCCCACGGATTCCGTGCGGTGCGAAGTTATATGGTTTGGCAAACCAGGGTCACAGCAGTTAGGGGAGGCGGGTTTGCAAATGAGGCCAGGAAAAGGAACATCACCGCGATGGTAGCAAGGCTCCATAAGGTTGCGGTCGAGAGAATGCTGGAGGAATGTAATGGAACGAAGCTCAATCAAACAAGAGGTCTTTGGAGCGCATCAATTGACGCGCTAGTGCGAATTCATGGCGCGGTATAAGGTTGGTCGTCCCGTGCTTTTCTTTGTCTTGGCCCATCAGGGGATGGGCAAGCCGAACGATTCCAAGATAAGAGCAGTTGAAAATATCTTCGACATTCGGTTTGGCCTTTGGCCTGTTTAGCGCTTCAGAGTTGTAGTATTTCCATCACAATTTCAGCGGCTATCCAAGAACTATTTGGCTAGATAGCCTCCTTGCGAGGGTTGAGTGCTAGCCGAGAAGTGCCGTGACTGAAGGGCGGCAGCGAGGCCCGTTGACTGGCGAATCAAGAACTCAGGCTCGATGGCTATTTCGGGAACGTATTCGCCGCGCCCCTCGATGAGATCGACAACGGTTTGCGCGGCGATTTGCCCCATCTTTACGAGTGGCTGCCTTACCGTGGTTAGGCCGGGATTGGCGTAAGCGGCTCCGGGAATATCATCGAAACCGACAACGGAAATATCTTCCGGCACACGCAAGCCTGCTTCATGGAACGCCCAAATCGCGCCGATGGCCGCAATGTCGTTGTAGGCAAAAAGCGCTGTGAACGGATGCTTCCTGGCCAGTAGTTGCTTGGTGAACGTATATCCAAGGCCGGGCGTCGAATCGAAGCCCTCAAGTTGGATGGTCAGCTCGGGACGAATGTGAATGCCAAGTTGCTGCGCCACCTCACAGATCGCGTCCCAACGCACGCTGGAATCCGAACTCATGGTCTGCCCTCTAATGAAGGCGATTTCCTGGTGACCGAGATCGCGTAGATGTTCGAGGGCCAGATGCGCGGCGCGCGTGTGGTCCAGGATAATGTTGGTCAAGCCTTCGACGCGCCGATGGCCTGCGACGGCGACAGTAGGCAGGGCAAGTTCTTCACTGAGAGATGTGTCGGTGGTGATGAAGCCCTCGACGCCACGCGTCAAAAGCATTTGCGCGTAGGTTTGCAGGAGCTTCGGATCGTGGCGATGGATCACGGTGAGGAAGAAATAATTGTTCTTGCGCAAATATTCTTCGATGCCGCTAATCACCATTGAGCCGTAGGCGTCGCCAATTTCTTCGGCGATCACGCCAATGGTGTAGGTACGTTTCAGGCGCAGAGTGCGGGCAAAAAAGTTCGGCCGATAGTTGAGCGTTTGCGCCGCTTCGATGATGCGATTCTTTGTATGCTCGGGAATGGAGCGCGCGGCGGGAGAGTTGTTCAGGGCGGCTGAGACCGTCCCCGGGGTAAGCCCGAGATGATGGGCAATAGTCTTGAGGGTGACCTTGGCCTCGCTGCGTGGGACGGTCTTCTTTCTCGGCGGGCACGTCATTCTTATTCGGTTCTCCACAGATCTACGAAAATTGGGATATTGGGAATGGCGTGTCCAATAGGCAGAACATTTATCTGGATACAGCGCGTGTCTTAAAACAGTGCCCAAACTGGAGGCTCGCGATCCTCCACTCTTCGTAGCGGAAGAATATCATTATTTTTCTTCAGAATATCCATATTTTTGCTTGACAAGCCTCTGAAATTATTCTAAATACGCCGCTAGTACAAAAGCATTATGTCCCGTAATGCTTTAGAGGTTGGGTCTTTTCACGAACCTGTGGTGGGTAAATGCAGATATGAATACGTTGCTAGTTGGTGCGCAGCGTGGATTTCATTTTTGCTTACCGTGGAAAAACTTCCTCGAGGGGTGTGCGAATGAAGATCCATCGTTTGAATTCGAATGATGTATTTGGCAAATTGCGCTCGACCGGCTCGCTGCTGGCCGTCATGGCGCTGATACTCGGCGCAGTCTCTTTTGCAGCCCTGCTTGTTCTCACGCCGACTGCTTCGGCGCAGAAAACTTCGGGCACGATCACCGGCACGGTGACAGATCCTAGCGGCGCCGCCGTTCCGGGCGCGACAGTCAGTGCGGTCAACGAGCGCACAGGAGCTGCTCGCCAGGCAGTGACCAATGAGCAAGGCAGCTTCTCCTTTCCCGAACTCGACCCCGGGATGTACACCCTGACCGTGAGTAAGGGCGGCTTCAGGAAACTGACCGAAAGGAATGTGGAACTGCACGTTGGCGATGTGACCTCCGTCACCTTAAAGATGGAGGTAGGCACCGCGTCGGAAACCGTCACCGTGGAAGCTGCCCCCGTCGCCGTCAATACGTCGACGGGCGATGTTTCCAACATCCTGATCGGCGAACAGGTTCGCGAACTCCCCATGAACGGCCGCAGCTTCGTGCAGTTGACTACGCTTGTCCCGGGCGCGGCTGTGGGCGAAAGCTTCGACAACAAGAATAAGGGCTTATTCTCCGGCGTGGATATTTCCTTTAGTGGCTCGCCTGCGGTCGACAACCAGTGGACGGTGGACGGCGCGGGTAACAACGATATCGGATCGCAGCGCACGATTCTTACCTACCCGTCCATTGATGGCATTGAGGAATTCAAAATTCAACGCAACAGCTATGGACCCGAATACGGCGGCGCATCTGGCGCGCAAATCAACCTCGTAACCAAGGGCGGTAGCAACCAGTACCATGGCGACGTCTACTACTTCGGCCGGAACGATAAGCTGAACGCCAAGGACTTCTTCCTCCTGCCAGTGAGCAGCTGCAGCTCGCCTAATGATCCGAGTTGCCGCAAAAACATGCTGCGCCGCAACGATTTTGGTGAGACCTTTGGCGGTCCAATCAAAAAGGACAAAGTGTATTTCTTCTGGTCGCAAGAATGGAACCGCGAACGCCGTGGCAGGGTTCATAGGCACTGGGTCCCGACGGCAGCGGAGTTGGGCGGAGACTTCAGTGACCTGGCAGCAGCTCACGCCGCTGCGACAAACCCTGTAACGGGGGTCGATAACTGCCAAGGTCTACCCATTCCTCTTGACCCTGCGACCGGAAAGCGCTTTGTCGATCCCGCGACTGGCTTGACAAATGACAAAATCCCTGCAAGTCGCCTGAGCCCGGGCGGACAGGCATATCTTGCGCCCTTCCCGGCCCCGAACGTTATTGATCCGGTTACGAAGAAGCTGAATCTCTGCGCTCCGAATAACTGGGTAGATCAGGTCCGCATACCGGTTGACTGGCGCGAAGAGAGTATCCGCGGCGACTGGAACATTACGAAGAAGACGACACTAATGCTCAAGTATACGCAAGACGCTTGGGTTAACCCCCTGCACGCGGATGAGGCGGCAGGACTTTGGGGCGACAGCGATTTCCCGGCCCTCTCCGACACCTGGAACCAGCCGGGCAAAATATCCGTCGCGAAACTCACCACTACCATCAGCAACACTGCGGTCAATGACTTTCAGTTCTCCTGGTCGGGAAACCGCATTACGGTTAGCCGTGCTGGCGATACTCCCGCTTTGAACGACCAGATCAACGCGGCGATGCCGCGTCTGTTCCCCTTCACCGACAAGCTTCACGCGAACCAGGCGGCGGAGCCGGTCATGTGGACGGGCGCCACGCCCTCCGGCTTACTGGGGATTCTTTCGCCATGGCATAACCGGCAGGACCTGTTTGCCTGGAAGGACGATTTTTCCAAGGTTGCCGGGAAGCATACGTTTAAGGTCGGCTTCCTCTACAGCCGCAACGCTAAGGACGAAGAGGTTGGCGACGAAGGCGGTGAGCTGTGGGGGGGCGGGGACGCGAACGGGCCGGCTGTGGACTATCAAGGAGGGGGTTGGGCGAATCCGGGATTCAACGGTTGTGGCGCCAGTGTCGCAAGCGGTGGAGCCGGGTGGAATGGAAGCGACGGAAGGTGCAAGGCGGCCATAGGCACAACCAATTATTATGCCGATTACCTCCTAAGGGGTGAGACCTTCGGCTATGACGAGACTCAAAGAGATAAATTGGCTCTGGTACGGTGGCGGGATTATGAATTCTATGGGGGCGACACTTTCAAAGTTAGCCGCCGCGTGACACTGAACTATGGGGCGCGTTGGTCTATCATTCGCGCACCGTACCTGGACGACAATAGGCTTGCAGGTTTCTCGCAGGCCGTTTACGCTGCTGAAACCGGATTTGCAGCCAACGACTCCTGTCGCGGCATGATCCTGGCCAAAGGGGCACAGAACACCTGCGCCGCCATCGGTTCCAGCATTACGCCACCGTTTTTCGAGAACCGCTCATTAATTCACAACAACAATCACATGATTATGCCTCGCTTCGGCATCGCATGGGATGTGTTTGGCACAGGACGGTTCGCGATTCGCGCAGGAGTGGGCCAATTCGAATCGCGTGACCGGCTGTTGGCCATCAGCATGCGCGCGAACAGTCCACCTTACGGAGTGGGTACCGGAGCTACGAGGACTCTGGACGGGCCTGGACCACTTCTTCAGTCTCCTGCAAACGATTTTGCCAGCGGTGCTCCAGGTAATCAAAGCATCTGTTCCACATCCGGATGCGAATTCGGAGCTTCCCTAGGTGGGTTGCCGCACCAGGGGCTGGACCCCAGTTCTAAGCAAGCCAATAGTTGGCAATGGAACCTGACGACCGAAACAGCCCTTTGGAGAAACAGCAAGTTGGAAGTCGGCTGGGTGGCGAACCGGGGAATTCACTTGCAGAACGCAGTCGACGCCAATCAGATTCCTCTTGCAGACCGGCTTTTTGCAGCACAACTTGCAGTCACGCCGGACGGGTCGGGCGGCGTCGGAAATCATGCCAACGCAATAACTGCCATGCGGCCCTTTCCGTTTCCTAGCCCAATCGGGCAAATAACGGAATGGAGCCACACGGGCGATTCCATCTACCACTCGCTGCAAACCATGTTCAGCAGTAAATTCCAGAACAACTCAATGCTTCAGGTCGCCTACACTTTTTCTAAGAATTTGGGCGACACGACGTTCGGCTACGTGAACGCGCAGACTGTCTTCGCGGACAACACCAACCATCGGATCAATCGAGGTCCTGTGGACTTCGACCGCAGGCATGTACTCAGCGCCACGCTGATCTATAATTTGCCTGGGTTGACACACGCGAATGCCCTTGTGCGGCAAGTCGCGGGCGGCTGGGAATCCAATACTATCGTGAACTACGCCAGCGGGAATGCGCTGACCATCCAGGGTAACAGTGGCATAGGAGATGTAACAGGTACTGGAACCCAAGGGACGTTTACGAGCAGGCCTCTGCGCGTCTACAGTCAACCTTGCCATCTCAGCAACTCCCCTCGGGACCAGTGGCTGAATCCAAAAGCCTTTACATGGGACGGCTATAAATTAGGCACCTTTGGGAACAGCGGACCGGGCCAGTGCCCTGGGCCTCCGGTCGACAACGTGGACTTCGCCATCGACAAAAATTGGCGGGTGACAGAAGGGACAAAACTGCAATTCCGGTTGGAGTTCTTTAACCTCTTCAATCACCCGCAGTTTCGCTTCAACGGTCAGAACCTCTCACTCAACTGGAGTAGCGCTACGCCTGTGAATGCCGCGGGAACGGATTGCAGACTAGGCGCTAACGATCCAACAACTTGTGTAGCCCTTTCTGGCGGCAGTGCGCAAGTGAACGGCTTCGGGCAACCTCAATTCCGAAGCCAAAGTGGCAACCGGGAGATTCAGTACGCACTGAAATTCATCTTCTAGGTAGCCTAAACTTGATGACCTTCCCCGGGCCTGACGAGAGTCAGGCCCGGTTTCTTTGGTACGCCGCGCATGTTCGACAGCTTGGAGGTGTAAGTCCTCTTCACGACCTGATAGAGGTGAAGTGATAGCGAAGCGCAAGGGCGTCGCTGCGAGGCGGGGTCTGAAGGAAGCGTGGAGCAAAAACGCGAGCCAATGTACAAGAACCGGATCTGAGGCGTGAGCGTCGGGCGAGCGGGCCAATGGT
>WNFT01003876.1_pt1 | contig 13098 bp, 8 predicted proteins | sample 5400191 | NCBI WGS metagenome assembly WNFT01 (sample SAMN13153359, study PRJNA577476) | soil metagenome | isolation source: 80 cm saprolite under Madrone tree | place: USA:California | collected 2016-06-14
CCGCAACCAACGCCGACATTTTGCAAGAGATAATGGACGTTCCGCTTCTCCCTGGATTACTGGAAGAGATGAATGAATTGCCGCCCGAGTGGAGGCGAATGATGGATTCCGTGTGACGAGTGGTTGTGTCTTGGTCGTAAACATATGTGTAAACAAATTTGACACAAGAATCTGCTGATTCCCGTTCGTCCCCTCGTAAAATCGAGTGGCATCGCCGTTGCTAACGTCTTCAGAGATAAAAACTCTACTATTATGCTGTTACAAAAGACGCTTCACATGAGTCAGTCGCTGGCAGAGTGCAAAGCACGCCTGGCCAGCATTCAATCCTATCGGCGGCAATTTGTGATGGTGACGAAGGCCACCGTGACTTCGTCAAAGACGGTGGATTTTAGCTTCCGCGGTCCCATCGGTTTTGAAGCGCATACTGTGCTTCTGGCAGTGGACAGCGACTCGCCGGATCAATACGCCTTTGAATCAGTGGGCGGGAATATCGATCTCATCGGGTTGGTCGATTTCACTGAAATCCGGCCGAACTGCACAGAGATAACGCTAGCCCTGCACTACGAGATCAAGAGCAGGTTTTTCGCATGGCTCGACCGGTGTTTCTCGTTTGTGGACGCGTTCGTGGCTTCGGAACTGCGCAGTATCCGCGCGCACTTCGAAGGTATCGCGAAGCCGTATGTCGAGGATGCGCCGATGCTGCCAATATTCGAAACGGCGACGGCCTGATATCTACAATCGCGCAATTGTAGTTGTTGCTCTCTGCGGTCGACGCGACCCGCGCGCTGCGCCTGGGCAGATATCTGTTTAGCCTTAGAGCACGCGCCTAAGGTTTGGGAAGAGCGTGTTATCACTCGCGCAGGGCGTTTGAGTTTTTAGCGCCGGCGGCGCGCCATGTTTATAGATGCGATGGCTGAATAAAGATGACTCAGCCCCGTAGGTGCGACCCCGCCGCGCGGGCCGCTCCTTCGGAGCTGGAACGGTTTCTGGTGAACCTGCTCTATAAACATGACGCGCCTCCGGCGCTCGGCCGTCCAAGAGCGACGCTAAACAGATACCCTCGCAGAGTGAGGCGTCTCGACCGCGCACACGCTATTTGATTCGCACCGCGCGCGTTTTGTCGAGTCGCAGGACCTGGCCGGCGCGCAAGGAGAGCATCATTTGGGGATCGACAATTTTCTTTCCATCCAGCTGCACACTGCCTTGTTTGATCAAGCGGCTGGCTTCAGCGCGCGATTTTGCAATCGCGAAAGCTCCCGCGTAAGCAGCGACCACGATTGCCACTGCGCTCTCATTACGCGCCGCAAATTCGGGAAGCTCGGCGTCAGCGAGACGCTTTTCGCTGAAGCGCGCGTTCCATTCGTCCAATGTTTTTTTCGCAATGGCGGCGGAGTGATAGGTCTGCACAATTTCAAATGCGAGCTGCTTCTTCGCTTCGAGCGGATGCGCTTGCTTCGGCAGGGAACGGCCGAGGAGCAACAGGTAATAGCGCGCCATCAGCTCATCGGAGACGCTCATTAATTTTCCAAACATGTCTGAGGCCACGTCGTTGATTGCCACGAAATTACCGAAGCTCTTGCTCATCTTTCTGGATCCATCGAGGCCCTCGAGAATGGGAAGAAGAAATACGACCTGCTGCGGCAAACGCTCTTCCTTTTGAAAATCACGCCCGACCAGAATGTTGAAGAGCTGATCGGTCCCGCCGAGCTCGACATCCGCCTTCACCATGACGGAGTCCCAGCCTTGCATGATCGGATATTGAATCTCGTGCGCACGAATCGCTTGCTCCTTCTCGATCCTCTCGCGGAAATCGTCGCGCTGGAGCATTTGTTGCAGCGTCACCCGGCTGTTCAGGCGAATCACGTCTTCGAAACTCATCTTTCGAAACCAATCGCCATTGAAAACAGTTTCGGTGCGCGCGGGATCGAGAATCTTAAATGCCTGCTCGCGGTAGGTTGCGGCGTGCGCCATCACTTCTTCGCGCGTCAATTGCGGGCGCGTCGCCGAACGGCCGCTGGGGTCCCCGATCATCCCGGTGAAATCGCCGATGATCAAAACAGCCTGATGACCGAGATCTTGAAACTGTCGAAGCTTTCGGAAAATGACCGTGTGGCCGAGGTGAATGTCGGAACTGGTTGGATCGACACCGAGCTTGACGCGCAGCGGGCGGCCGAGCGCGAGCTTTTCGCGCAGCTCAGACTCATTGATGATCTGCGCTGCGCCCTGTTTCAAAAAAACGAGCGCTTCATCCGGTTGCATGATCCGTCGCGGAATGGTGCACCGGCAGCGGCCAGCGCGCTATTTGTTTTTGTTTAACAACTCGCGCACTTGTTCGATCGTCAGCGGAGGATTCTGCCTGCTGAGCGCTTTTTGGCTTTTGCCTTGAGCGAGGAAGGGGCGGTTGCCGGCAAAAACACCGGCTTCCACCGTTCTGCCGGCTTCTTGGGCATGGCGCAGACCACGCGTGGTTTGAGTCGAGAAACTGCGTTTTAAATTTGTAATCTGCTTCCGCGAAGAAAAGTTCGCTGCGTTATCACTGCCGTGGAAAGATCGGGCATTGAATTGCCACGCTGAAAAATCGCGCGCTCCGCCCCGAAAGCTTTCGGGGTTCGAGTTCAATTTTGTCTGGACGTAAAACGTACTGGCGGTTGCGTGTTTATTAATAGATGCACCGTTCGCGGCGACGAACTTTTTGTTTTGCGCTGTGTTCTGCAAACTCATGTCCGGCTTGAGGAGCCGATCGAGCAGTTGAGGTTCCTGGTCTTGCCCGAGGGCGCAAGAGAAAGCAGCTAGGAGCACACACGCGGCCAGAACTCTCCCCATATTATCGAAGCTGCCGAAGCAACGGCTACCTTGTAAAGGAAATTGTCGATCTGCCGCGCTCTTCGGTAGTGTTGGTCAACTCGCGAAAGCTTTCGGAGTCAATTGTCAGTTGGATGGTCAGGCGGATGGAATGCCGTACGTGCATCGGGTCGCCTCTCCCTTCGTAACTGTTTAGCGCTAAAGGCGCGGTCCTGATACCAGCCTGGGGCATCGCCCCAGGACTCCGACCGTATTCTGAATGAACGAGCGCTGAAAGCGCGTCTCAACACACCGGTTCGCCCTCAATCCCACAACATAGCGCTCATCGAACTCAACCCCGTGTCTGCGCAGCAACTGACGGTATTCCTCCTGAAAAGTGCGAGTGCGATGGTGCTCCTGCTGCGTCTCTAGATATTTGAGCGCAGTGTCGAGCTGGCTCGGGCTCACCGAAAACGCCCCGTACCCGCGCTGCCAGAAAAAGCCGCGATAGCGAGCCTCAAGGGCCTTGATCCGTTTCGAGGATGGTTTCTTTATCCCTTCGATCAGCTGGGCCTGGGAAAGAGTTCGCGGCAGCGTCGTGACAATGTGAACGTGATCGGCAACACCGCCCACGCGCAAGGCTTCGCCACCCTGGTCACGGCAGATCGTCGCCAGATAGGCATGCATCCGGGGCCGTATGGCTGAGTCGAGCCAGGGCTCGCGATTCTTCGTGCTAAAGATGATGTGAAGGATGACTTTACTGAGTGATTGGGGCATCGGGCCAATAATGGACCGAAAAGGCGTCGGAATGAATCGCGCTTTCAGCGCTGGAGCCTTCGCACGTGCAACTTCCTGGGGCGCTGCCCCAGGCTGCTATGAACGGTGCGCCTTCGGCGCTAAACAGATACTCCCTTCGTAAGGGAGAGGGGCGGGGTGAGGGTTTACTAGAGGCAACCGATGATTTCGGTCGTCTTCTTATATCTCCAAGGACTCATCCATTTTCCTGACTTGGTTGAGCCTTTCATTTTGCCTTTATCGCCAAAACTGACATCCACGAACACTAGCGCGCTTTCCCATCAGTCCGGTTCTTTCGTCCCTCGCGGAACTCAACCTTCATTTCATCATTAAACCCCAGCCCCGAAACGCTATACCCGTTTAGCGTCGAGATCGCGTCGCCCGAGCGCCATAGGCGCGACATGTTTATAGGACGAGGCCCCCAAACGAAAAACATCAGCCCCGTAGGGGCGACATGCTTTTCTCCCCACACGTGCCGCTCCTAACGGAGCTCAGACATTCTTCTCTTCCTGGATCTATAAACATAACGCGCCTACGGCGCTCAAACCGCGAAGGGGCGCGACAAGATTACCAGACTGTGCCTCTGAGATGGTGCCCTAAGCGATAACAATGCCGCAACGTTAAACAGATACAAAACGCTCGGGTATTTTTCGGGTTTATCCCAGTGCGAAACAGGATTTCCATTTATGGCTTCTAATGGATACTTTCGTTGAGATGGAAAACGACGCGACGTTTATGCGCGAGGCGCTGCGGCTCGCCGCAAAAGCGCGCGAAGCGGACGAAGTTCCGGTCGGCGCAGTGGTTGTTCGAGCGGGCAAAATTATCGGACGCGCTTACAATCAAGTTGAATTGTTGAGGGACGCGACGGCCCACGCGGAGATGCTGGCCTTAACCCAAGCCGAAGCAGCCGTCGGCGATTGGCGTCTGGTGGACTGCGATCTCTACGTGACCAAGGAGCCGTGTGTGATGTGCGCCGGCGCGCTTATTCACGTGCGCATTCGCCGGCTTGTTTTTGGATGTGCCGACAAGCGCGGCGGCGCCGCCGGAAGCGTCATGAATCTGTTGCAGAATCCCGTCTTCAATCATCACTGCGAGATTACCTCGGGGGTTCTTCAAAATGAATGCGCAGCGATTCTGCAGAATTTCTTTCGCCAAAAACGCGAGCACAATCCCGGCTAGCGGCGAAGAGACTAACGAGGAATCTAGCTGGCCGAAAGTATCCTTGTCAACGCCGTTACAACTTGATACAACTACGAGCCTGTGCGGCACTTTAGACTGGTCGTGCTCCTCTCAGCCGGCGGCCTGATTCTTCGGACCGTCGCTGCGCAAACTGCGGACAGCCCGCCGGCGGCGGTGCTTCTCACCACAGAAAACATAGTTGATATCGCGCAAAGAAACGCGGCGTGGGCGCCGGCTACCGCCGGCCAGACGCTCAACATCCGGGAACGGCTGCGGACCGGGGAAGATAGCCGGGCCGCCGTACGCCTGACCGATTTGAGCGTCCTTCGGGTGGACGAGCTGACGGAGACCGAAATCCTACCGCCGCGAGAAGGGAGCGCGAAGCCGAGACTCAGTCTGAAGCAAGGTTCCACTTACTTTTTCAGCCGTGAAGCGGTTGGCGAGGTGCAACTGGAAACACCGGCGGCCAATGGAGCGATACGAGGGACCGAGTTTGTTGCGACTGTCGCTGCGAATGGGAAGACAACGGTGACGATGCTTGATGGCGAACTCGAACTATCCAATGCGCAGGGGAGTGTCTTGGTACGAAGTGGCGAACAGGGGAATGCCGAGCCTGGCCGCAAACCGACAAAGACGGCGGTGATCGAGGCGATCAATATCATTCAATGGTGTCTTTATTATCCTGGTGTTCTCGATCTTAATGAGCTCGGATTTTCCTCTGCGCAGCGCGCATCGAACGCTTCGCTGGCGGCTTACACAGAAGGCGATTTGCTTGCCGCGCTAAAGACCTACCGTGGCGGCGCCGGTTCCAATGCAGACAAGGTTTATCATGCGGGTTTGCTCTTGGCTGTGGGACAGGTGGCGAAAGCAAATCGATTGTTAAGCGACGTAAGCCCCAGAACGCCCGGTCGTGCGTCTCTGCTAACCCTGATCGCCGCGGTGACTTTCAAGGCACGACCTAACGTCGAGGCGCCACGTACCGCCAGCGATTGGATCGCCGAATCATATTACCGGCAGTCGAAGGCAGACCTCCCTGGTGCCTTGGAAGCTGCGCGGCGCGCTACAGAAATCGATCCATCGTTCGGCTTCGCGTGGACGCGGGTTGCCGAATTGCAGTTCAGCTTCGGCCGCATACCGCAGTCCAAAGAAGCTCTCGAAAAGGGGCTGAGACTCTCGTCGCGCAATCCTGCTGCGCATTCGCTGCGCGGGTTTTTGTTCAGCGCGGAAAATAAAATTAAAGATGCAAAGATTTCATTTCAAGATGCGATGGCGATCGATGGCGCCCTGGGCGACGCGTGGCTTGGTCATGGCTTGTGTCTGATCCGGCAAGGCCAAGCCGAGCTTGGCCGGCGCGATCTTCAAGTGGCAGCGGCGCTGGAACCGAACCGGGCTTTTTTTCACAGCTATCTTGGAAAAGCGTTCAGCAATGTCGGCAACGAACAGAAAACACGTCAGGAGTTGGCCCGCGCGAAACAATTGGACCCACGAGATCCGACTCCGTGGCTTTACTCGGCCATCGAAAATAAACAGGACAGCCGGATCAATGAAGCAGTGCGCGATCTGGAAAAATCGATCGAGTTGAACGACAACCGGCGTATTTACCGGTCGCAGTTCTTGCTCGATCAGGATCGCGCCGTGCGAAGCGCAAATCTCGCAGCGATTTATCAGGCTGACGGGATGGAAGATGTCAGCGTGCGGGAAGCCACTCGGGGCGTGGATTCTGATTACGGCAACGCCTCTTCGCATCTGTTTCTGGCCAACAGTTACAACGCGCTGCGTGATCCGAAGCGTATTAATCTTCGCTACGAAACACCGTGGTTTAATGAGCTTCTGCTGGCGAATCTGCTCGCGCCGGTCGGCGGCGGCCCATTGTCGCAATACGTGTCGGAACAGGAATACTCCAAGCTCTTCGAAGCGGACCGGTTCGGAATCAGTTCCACGAGCAGCTATTTCAGCACCGGTGAAATCCGCGAAACCGCGTCGCAATACGGCATCTTCGGAAATGTTAGTTACTCATTCGATACCGAATTTCAATACAACAATGGCCTTCGTCCAAATAACGAGATCACCCGCTCTGAATCGTACGGTCAGGTCAAATTGCAACTCACGCTCCAGGACAGCATCTTCCTGCAAACGAAATATGGAGACATACGGGAAGGCGATCTTTTCCAATACTACGATCAGTCCAATTTTGCGCCTGGCTTGCATTTTCGCGAGCTGCAGCAACCGGCCATTCTTCTTGCAGGTTATCACCACGAATGGGCGCCAGGCGTTCACACTCTCGTTTTAGTTGGCCGGCTCGCGGACGAAATCTTTTTCGAGGATCTCAATCGCAAAAAAGACGCGGATGCCTTTCTCGCGTCCGGGCTCCGCCCGAATGTCAGCCGGTCGCTGATTTTCGAGCAAGACCCGACCGGCAAGTTCGTCCGTGCCTTTTTTCTGCCGCTCGACCTTCGCTATCACAACACATTTACGACTTACACAGGCGAAATCAGTCAAATTTGGGAATCGGATAGCAACACATTGATTTTCGGCGCCCGTTTTCAGTCCGGCGAGTTTCATACCAGCGATCGTCTCGATAATCCGCCCGCATCCACCTCGGGATTTTTTATGATGCCCGCGGCGGCGCAGGATTTTAACACCACGTTGGATCGCACCACCTTTTACATTTACGATACCTGGCAGCCGTTCCGCAGCTTGTCGATCACAGGGGGAGTTGCATATGACCATTTGCAATATCCGACCGATTACCGAAATCCGCCGATCCTGAATTCAGAAAATTCCCGCGACCATATCTCGCCAAAAGTTGGCCTGATCTGGAATCCGGGCGGAAACCTGTTCCTGCGCGCGGCCTACACCCGTTCGTTAGGCGGGGTGAGCTTCGATGAAAGCGTGGGGCTGGAGCCCAACCAGGTCGCCGGATTCAATCAGGTCTTTCGTAGTATTATTTCCGAGTCTATCGTCGGTTCCGTCGCCGCTCCTACTTACGAAAACGCAGGCATCCTGATTGAAGATAAGTTCCCCACCGGCACTTACGCCGCCATTCAGGTCAGCCTTCTTAAATCTGACGTGGATCGGCGCCTCGGCGTTTTTGACGCCTCCCTCAATTCCTTTGGAGGAATTACTCCTCCCATCGTTCCCTCTTCGACGCCAGAACTGCTCAAGTATGAAGAAGAAAATCTTTCGATCACCTTCAACCAATTGGTGGGAGACGAGTGGTCTTTTGGGGCGCGATATCAGGTCGCGTTCTCGGATTTGCAGACAATCTTTAAAGATGTCCCCAAGTCTGTCGCGCCTACGCTCGCGGACAGCCGCCAGAAAGCGACACTCCACCAAGGTCAAATTTTCGCCCTCTATAATCATCCGTGCGGTTTCTTCGGTAGTATCGAAGGCTACTGGGCCCGGCAAAGTAATGTCGGATACACGCCTGACATTCCCGGGGATGATATTTGGCAATTGAATGTTTATGTCGGCTACCGTCTGCGGCGCAACTTCGGTGACATCACGATTGGATTCCTCAATCTCACGGACCAGGACTACAAGCTCAATCCGCTTAATTATTACAATGAGCTTCCCCGAAATCGCACGCTGCTGGTTCGACTGCGACTGAATTTCTGATGCGAATTGGCAACATTAAAAATCTCACGCGCGGACTCGTCATTATCGCAGGAGGCCTCATTGTCACTGTCGCAGGACTTGCCTGCTTAATTTTTTCCTTCGCGGAACCGTTGACCCGGCTCAGCTATGATTTGCCTTTTCTCTGGCGCGCAACGCTGGATACGCATGAGGTAGCGCTCGTTTATCTGGATGACGAGGCGGCGAAACAGTTGCATCAACCACTCGACGATGTCTGGAATCGCGCCCTGCACACGCGCCTGCTCGACCGGTTGACTCAGGACAAAACGCGCCTCGTTTTTTACGATATTGTCTTCGACCTGCCAGCGCCGGATCCGGCCAGTGACGCCGCATTCGCGGAATCCATTCAACGTCATGGGAAAGCGATTCTCGGCGCTTCATTCGACACGGCCCAAAGCATGGGCACCGTAAAACAGCAGCGTGTCTCCCCTCCAATCAAACTCTTGCGCAAAGCGGCGGCGGGATGGGGACTCCTGGATTTCCAGCCAGTGGATCCTGATTATGGTGTGCGTCAGTTATTTTCCGGGGTCGCCACTTTCCCCAGCGCTACCTGGAAAGCGGCGGAAGTGCTAGGCGCAAAAGTCACGCGTGAAGAGCGCGATCCCACGGCGCGGCGCTGGGTGAATTACTATGGTCCCCGAAACACTTTTTCCTCGGTCAATTTTGCCCAGGCGCTCGATCCCGAAGGCGTCCCGCCGGGCTATTTTAAAGATAAGATCGTGCTCGTAGGTGGCCGCTCCGCCGTCGGCTATCTCGCCACTCGACGCGATGATTTCGCTACGCCTTACTCAAGATCGAACCGCCAGTTTTCGCCTGGACTCGAAGTGCACGCGACAATCCTGCTTAATTTGTTACGGGGAGAATGGCTCACCCGGATGCCGGCGACGTGGGAAATCGCTTTAGTTGTACTCATGGGCCTGCTCGCGGCAGGTCTTTGCACGCTCCGTCCCGGCCTGGCCGCCATCGCTGCCATCGGTGTCTCGCTCGCGACCACGTGTTTTGCCTGGTGGTTTGTCTGGAACGAACGCGTCTGGTTCAATTGGTTGATCCCCGCTGCGATCCAAATGCCATTGGGCCTAGTCTGGTCTGTTGGCTCACAATACCTGCTCGAGTCACGGCGGCGGAAAGAATTGCGGCGCGCCTTCGGATTCTATTTGTCGCCGCAAATGGCGGATAAAATTGCCAACTCCGATTTCGACCTCAGACCGGGCGGCAAACTTGTGGAGGCCACCGTCATCTTTACCGATCTCGAGAACTTCACCACCCTTTCAGAGAATCTCGATCCGGCGGAAGTATCAGAAATCCTCACCGCCTACTTCAGTCAGACGACACGCTGTATTCTCGAGAACAAAGGTACAATCATCAAGTACATCGGTGACGCGGTGTTCGCGGCCTGGGGCGCGCCGGTTGACGAGCCTGCGCACGCCATCCGCGCCGCGGAAGCCGCTTGCGATTTGCGTTGCCTTACAGAGCTCGAGGTGCGCGGGAAAAAATTGCGCACGCGAGTCGGGATTCACAGCGGAAAAGTCCTCGCCGGAAATCTTGGCTCATCTTTCCGCTTCGATTATACAATGATCGGGGACGCCGTGAACTTCGCCTCACGCCTTGAGTCGATAAACAAATATCTGAGCACTCAAATACTGATTTCCGACGCTGTCCGACAACAGCTGGGAGATAAATTCATCACCCGACGCCTCGGCGAATTTCGGGTCACGGGCAAAACGCGCAGTGTGATTATCCACGAATTGCTCTGTCGCGGTGATAGTGAATCGGGAGAGAAGAGCTGGATTGAACTCTTCGAGACCGGTCTGCGCGCCTTCGGTAGTGCCGAATTCCGCGAGGCCCGCGACTCCATGAATCGAACCCGCCAAATGCGGGGAGGCTCTGATGGTCCAGCGGAATTCTACTTAAAAAAGATCGCGGCCTTGGAAGCCAACGGCCATTCGGAAGACTGGACCGGAATCGTTGAATTAACGGAAAAATGACTGCGATTCCGTGCGAAACAGAGCTAGGTCAAAATAAATGTCCGTTTTGCGCGCTGCTTTGGACGGCTACGGGTGGAGACATGACGCCATGACGAATGATTTATTGCAGACTCCACCTTCTCGGCCAGGGGCATTGAGAGACACGCCTTTCAGAGTTAAATCGCATTTCAACTAAAACGCAGCTCATCTGGAACTGTATCCATGAAAAAGAAATCCACTTCTAGATCCGCCTTTTTTAATCCACGCGCCTTAATCGGCCTCTTTCTTTGCTTTGCCGGAGTGCTCATTGCGTTTTTTGCATTTGGGGCTCCTACCGGGGGGCAGCAACCATACAAACCGCAACCCGACAGTGGAGCGTTCACCTTCACCACGATCGACGTTCCTGGCGCGACCGACACGGGCGCCGGGGGAATTAACAATCTCGCCCATATTGTGGGCGGCTACATCCTTCCCGATGGAACGAAGCACGGCTTTCTGGATGTCGGGGGAACTTTCACCACCATCGATGATCCCAACGCGGCGTTTGGCACGTTTGCCATCGACATTAACAGTTCCGGGCAGATTGCAGGCACCTACGATCTCACAGATCCGGATCACGAGTTCGAAGGTGCGCACGGGTTCTTACTTAGCGGAGGCACTTTCACTCCCATCGATTTCCCCCTCCAGGGAGTCACCAGCACCACGCCGCAGGGAATCAATGACTCGGGGGACGTTGTGGGCCTCTATCGGATGAACGGTCCAGGCAATGGCTTTCTTTATTCTGGGGGCACTTATACCACTATTAATGTCCCCACGGGCTGTTGCACGCACGCCATCGGAATCAACAATGCCGGGCAGATTGTGGGTCAGTACAAGACTCCCGACGATACCGCGCCACAACAGGGCTTCCTCAAGACCGGCAGCACCTTCACCACTATTAATTTCCCTGGCGCCGAGACGACAACTCTTCAGGGCATCAACAATTTCGGCGACATCGTCGGATTTGCCAGCATGTCGAATACGCTTTTCGGTTTTCTTTTGAAGGGGGGCAGTTTCTTCACTATCGCTTTTCCAGGCGCTGTTACCACACAAGCAACGCACATTAATGATAACGGCGATATCGTCGGATTCTATCAAGATACCAGCGGCCGGCTCCATGGCTTCCGGGCGACGATGGCACCGCCAGTAATCACCAGTCCAGCGACGGCAACGGCAACGCAGGGCCAGCTCTTTGTCTATCAAGTTACTGCTACCGGCACTCCCACTAATTACACGGCCACACCGTTGCCACCAGGTCTGACCTTCGACAGCGTTAGCGGCATACTCGGCGGCACGCCGACAAATCCTGGCACGACGCAAATTCAGTTGACTGCCTCAAATTCAGGCGGCACGGGCATGGCGACCTTGACGCTCACGGTCCAGCCTGCGCCTAGCTCGGGCCCGATTGTCATGAGCGGCACTAGCATAACAGGCAGAACCGGAGTGCCGTTTAGCTTCGAGGTGTTCACCACCGGCGGTAGTCCGTCAGCGCGCTTAAGTGCAACTGGTCTGCCTCCTGGATTGAGCGTCGATCCAGTGACAGGCATCATCTCTGGAACTCCCACCGCCGATGGCAGCTCCGGGGTAACTCTCACGGTGACTGATGGAGCTGTAACAACTATTTCCACGCTGCAACTGACCTTTACCTCGGATCCAGCTATTCCCGTTATCATCAGTCCGCGCGAGGCCACGCTTGCGGCCGGTCAGTTCTTTACTTATACGATCATGGCGCCCAGCTCCAATCAGTCTGGCACCACCTTCACTCTCATCGGGAACCTTCCATTGGGGCTAGTTTTCGATGCGGCCACCGGAACCATTTCAGGGACCTATAATCCTCAGTTTCAAAATGGGGGCGCATTGCTTGGCAATGTGCAACTGATTGCCACTAATTCCTCAGGCACAGCCACCTCTCCGCTTAGTTTCTTCGAGCAGGTCTCCAGCACTGCAAAAAACATTTCCACCCGGCTGGCCGTGGGCACGAGCGACAACGTGCTCATCGGCGGCATCATTATTCAAGGAAACGCGCCCAAGAAGGTGATCATCCGGGCGATTGGCCCGTCGCTCACCGCTTTCGGTGTGCCCGGTGCCTTGCAAGATCCCACTTTGGAACTTCATGACGTTTCCGGCGCGCTCATCGGTCAGAATGATAACTGGGGCACGACCATACAGGGCGGCGTGATTACGAGCGATCAAGTCGCCGAAATCCAAGCGAGCGGGCTTGCGCCGGGCGACAGCCACGAATCTGCCATCATCGCGACACTACAGCCGGGCAATTACACCGCCATTATTCGCGGTGAACCAGATGGGACCACCGGCGTTGCCTTAGTCGAGGCGTATGATCTTGGCACTGCCAGCCTCGACGTATCCAGCAACGCGCAACTAGGGAACATTTCCACCCGCGGGCTGGTGCAAACCGGCGACAACGTCATGATCGGCGGCTTCATTGTCCAAGGCGACATGCCTGCGACGGTGATTGTGCGGGCGATTGGCCCCTCCCTTACCGCTTACGGTGTCCAGGGCGCCTTGCAAGATCCGACGCTGGAATTGCACGATGGAAGTGGCGCGATCATCGGGACAAATGATAACTGGCAGGATGATCCGGGTGCAGCGCAGATTCAAGCGGATAACCTCGCGCCGAGTGATCCGCGCGAATCGGCCACGATTGTCACGCTCAACCCAGGCAACTACACGGCCATTGTGCGCG
>WNFT01003878.1_pt1 | contig 13097 bp, 10 predicted proteins | sample 5400191 | NCBI WGS metagenome assembly WNFT01 (sample SAMN13153359, study PRJNA577476) | soil metagenome | isolation source: 80 cm saprolite under Madrone tree | place: USA:California | collected 2016-06-14
GGTCGGGTAGCTCAGCCATTCGGCTTTCGCCCCCACGGATCCGAGCGTGCGGCTTTCCCGCACTCGGCTCCTCCCGAAGGTTACCCAACGCGGGCCAAGGAAACCTCGCGCGGGTGAGTAATCCGGGTCGAAGGCAAGGGGAAGCGTTCCAGCAACGCGTTGAATCGCTCCCATGTCAGTCGGCGTTGACTCCGCCGGCGCAGTACGCGATACCAGCGGCGCCTCACCGCGTCGTGAAAGCTATCCAGGCGTGGCCAGTTGCTCGGCAGCCCGTAGTAGGCATCGTGCCCGCGCAACACACTGCAGAGCCAGCGATGCTGCGATTGCACCGGCGTGTGCATGCGGCGCCTCAGCTCCGCCTGCACCTCCTGCAGCTTCCGACTGACCCGCCGGCCTTCGGTCCGCCGCTTGACCACAAAGCGCCCGTCTCGGCTCCATCCGCAGTAGTGGGTGAACCCGAGAAACGAAAACGTCCCCGGTCGTCGTGTGTTGCGCGCTCGTCGGTGCTCGGCCACGAGTTTGCCGAACGCGATGAGGCGCGTCTTGTCCCCGTGGAGTGCCAGCTTGAACTTCTCCAGCCGCTCCTTGAGCGCCACCAGCATCTTCCGTGCATCCGTCTCTCGCTGAAAGCCCATCACGAAGTCGTCCGCGTAGCGCACGATGGTGACCCGCCCGTGCCCCGGCGTCTTCCTCCAGTGCTGGACCCACAGGTCGAGCGCGTAATGCAGAAAGATGTTCGCCAGGAGCGGACTGATCCCCGCCCCCTGTGGCGTCCCCTCTAACGTCTCCCGCCACTCCAGGCCTTCCATCACGCCGGCTCGCAGCCATCGCCCTATCAGCCGCAGCATGCGTCGGTCGGCCACCCGATGCGCGACCATCCGTAGCAGCCACTCGTGGTCCACCGAGTCGAAGAAGCTCCGGATGTCCGCGTCGAGCACCCAGTTCACGTACTGCGTCATGACCGCCGTGTGCACCGACTGAAGCGCCCCGTGAGGATTGCGCCCCGGTCGAAACCCGTAAGAGAACCCCAGAAAGTCGGCCTCGTAGATGGCGCTCAGCACCTCGGCCACCGCCCCTTGGACCACCTTGTCTTCGAGCGCTGGCACTCCAATCGGCCGCTGCCCGCCACCCGCTTTCGGTATGTACACGCGTCGGACCGGCTGCGGCCGGTAACTCCCGCGGTGCACCCGATCGCACAATCCCCTCAGCCGCTCCTGCAGATCCTCCTCGTAGCTCTCAACCGTTTCACCATCCACCCCGGGAGCCGCCTTCCGCTTCACCCGCCGGAAGGCGCGCTCCAGCGCGGCCACGTCGACATGATGTAACAGCGCCGTGAATCGGGCTCTCTTGTCTCTCTTGGCTGCCTCGTTCACTCGCGCCAGGTTTGCCGGCAAGATGCCCCGGCCCTGCGTCCGGACCTTGCCCTCCCGACGCGAGTTCCCTTCGGGTCGGCCCCTTCCCTCAGCGCGCCTCGTTACCTTCGGCGGCGTCATCGGTACTATGAGCCGATCCGACTCCCAACCTCGGCTCGATGGAGCACTCCGGTCTGCCCTTGTGCCCCACCCCCGTCGGCGACCATCCCGACGGCTCCGGTCGGGTCTCCTGGGTCCCGATGATGGCCCTTCGTGCGTGAGGCGGCCTTCGACCCCGGTGGAGCGTCACCGTCTCGCGTTGCGACGGCGCACATCCTGCCTTCGGCCACGGGAACAGCCTCGGCCTCCACCACCTTCATCCTTTCGGGGCTCCCTGCCCGCACCCCACACGACCCCTGTCTACGCTTCGAACCTGACGTCGCCGCCAGGCTCGCAAGACTCGGTCCCGACCTGCCCGCTACGGCGTTGGTCGGACGGGACTTCCACCCGCATGTCATCATCAGTTAGCCCAGCGCACTCCCGTTCGATGTGGAACAGCGCGGGACCCAGCTCCCGGCCGACAGCGTAAGCGGGGCGGCTCTGTGATGCAAGACGGGCACCCGTCGCAAAGAGGATCAGCCGAAGTCGTGGGACGGCACGTTGTGGGCGAGCGGCGAGAGGCCCTCGACCCGGGTCGCGCGAACCGAGACGACGCCGTCCTGCTGCTGCACGATTCCCTCCACGAGAAGGAACGGCTCGGTCACCAGCGTCAGGCGATGGCGCGCGAAGCGCTGCGGCGTCACGATCACGTTCGCGATACCCGTCTCGTCCTCCAGGGAGAGGAAGACGAACCCCTTGGCGGTCCCCGGCCGCTGGCGAACGATGACGCTGCCCGCCACCCGGACGCGCGTCTCGTTCGCCGCGCCGCCGAGCTCGCGCGCGCTCAGCACGCCGCGACGCCTGAGCTCGGCGCGGCGCATCGCCATCGGATGCCGGCCGAGCGTCACGCCCGTCCCCGCGTAGTCGGCGACAAGCCGCTCGCCCTCGGTCATCTCGGCGAGTGGGCTCTCTGAGCCGCGCGGCGGCTCGAAGAGCTCCCCGGGGTCCCGGAGGGCAGCCTCCCAGAGGCTCGCGCGTCGCGTCCTCCCCAGCGGCGCCACCACCCCGACGGCCGCGAGCGTCGCGAGCTCGTCTCGCGCGAGCCCCGCCCGGCGCGCGAGGTCGTGGATCGACGCGAACGGCTGCGCCTCCCGTGCCCGCACGATCGCCCGCGCCGCCGCCTCGCGCAGCCCCCTGACGTATCTGAGCCCCAGCCTGACCGCCGGTTGACCGCAACTCTGATCGGGCATCAGTGCAATCGACCCTGTGCTTCCGGCGGGGTGCGGGCGGGCGACAGCCCGGGCGTCCGCACCCTGTTCAATAGTGCACAGCCACCGGGATCGGGTGATGTCGACGGGGAGGATGCGGAGGCCGTGGCGCTGAGCGTCCTTGACGATCGTCGCGGGGTGGTAGAACCCCATGGGCTGGTTGTTGAGGAGCGCCGCGTAGAACGCCGCCGGGTGGTGGACCTTGAGATACGCGCTCGCGTAGGCGAGCAGCGCGAAGCTCGACGCGTGCGACTCGGGAAAACCATAGAGCGCGAACGAGGTGATCGCGTGCACGATCTCCTCGGCGGCGGCGCCGTGGATACCCTGGCGCGCCATGCCCGCGCGGAGCTTCGTCTCCACGTCGGCCATGAGCCGCTCGCTGCGCTTGAAGCCGAACGCGCGCCGGAGCTCCTCGGCCTCGGTGGCGGTGAAGCCCGCCGCCACCATCGCCATCCGCAAGAGCTGTTCCTGGAAGAGCGGCACGCCAAGCGTGCGCCTGAGGATTGGCTCCAGGGACGGGTGAGGATAGGTGACGGGCTCCCGCCCGCGCCGCCGGCGAACGTAGGGGTGGACCATCTGACCCACGATCGGCCCCGGGCGGATGATCGCGACCTGCACGACGAGGTCGTAGAACCGCTCGGGGCGGATGCGCGGAAGCGTCGCCATCTGGGCGCGGCTCTCCACCTGGAACACGCCGATCGTGTCCGCCTGCTGGAGGCCCCGGTAGACGGCGGGGTCGTCGGGCGGCAGGTGCCCCAGGTCCACCTCGCGCCCGGTCTCGCGGACGAGCGTGAGCGAGTCCTGGAGCACCGCCATCATCCCGAGCCCGAGCAGGTCGATCTTGATGATGCCGAGCCCCGCGCAGTCGTCCTTGTCCCACTGGACGACGACCCGCCCCGGCATGGTCGCGGGCTCGAGGGGCACGACGTCGTCGAGGCGGCCCGCGGCGATTACCATCCCGCCCGAGTGCTGGCCCAGGTGGCGCGGCAGGTCCTGGATCCGCATCCAGAGCGCGGCGAAGTGGCGGATGCGCGGGTGGCGCGTGTCGCAGCCCGCCTCCGCGAGATGCTTCGTCAGTTGGTCTGCGGCGTCCTGGTAGCCCCAGTTGGGCACGAACCGGGCGAGCCGATCCTGCATGTCGCGGGGCAGTCCGAGGGCCTTGCCGACCTCGCGCGCCGCGCTTCGGCCTCTATACGTGATCACGTTGGCGGTCATCCCGGCGCCGAGGCGCCCGTAGCGCTGGTAGACGTGCTGGATCACGGCTTCGCGACGCGCTCCACTCGGGAGATCGAGGTCGATGTCGGGCCACTCGCCGCGCGCCTCGGAGAGGAACCGCTCGAACAGGAGTTCCATGCCGACGGGATCGACCGCCGTGATGCCGAGCGCGTAGCAGACTGCGCTGTTGGCCGCCGAGCCGCGCCCTTGCACGAGGATGTCGTTCGCGCGGCAGTACTCGACGATGTCCCACACGATCAGGAAGTAGCCCGCGAGGTCGAGGCGCCCGATGACGTCGATCTCGTGGGCCACCTGGCGGCGCGCGCGGGTGGCGAGCGGTCCCGTGCCGTAGCGCGCGCGCACGCCACGCGCCACCAGCTCGCGCAAGTGCGCGAGCGGCGTCTGGCCGGGCGGCAGGGGGAAATCCGGGAAGCGGTACCCGAGGTCCTTCAGCGTGAAACCGAGCCGCAGGGCGAGCTCGCCGGTGTTGGTGAGCGCGTCGGGGAGATCGTGGAAGAGCCGGGTCATCTCCCGGTCGCTCCGGAGCCGGCGCTCGCCGTTCACGGCCAGGAGCCGCCCGGCGTGATCGAGGTCGGTCTTCTCGCGGATGCACGTGAACACGTCGGCGAGCAGCCTCCCCTCCGGCCGCGCGTGGAGCGGCTGGCTCGTGGCGACGAGCGGGATATGCGCCGCGCGCGCGAGCGCCACGAGGCCCTGGACCACCCGCTCCTGCTCGCGCTCGAGATGGCGCTGGACCTCCACGTAGCAGCTCGACCTGCCGAAGATCGTGACGAGTCGCTCCAGGGCGCCGCGCGCGCCCGCCACATCGCCGGCGTCGAGCCGCAGCGCGAGCGGCCCGTACGCGCCGCCGGTGAGACACACGAGGCCGGCGGCGTACGGGGCGAGCTCGGCGAGCGTCACCGCCGCCGAGCCCTTGGCGGCGCCGAGCTTCATCCGCGTGATCAGGTGGCAGAGGTTCTGATAGCCCTCCCGATCCTCCACGAGCAGCGGCAGTCGCGAGCCGTCGGTGAGTGTGATCTCGCTGCCGATGATCGGCTTCACGCCCGCGTCGAGGGCCGCGCGAGTGAACCGGGGGGCGCCGTACACCCCGTCCCGGTCACAGAGTGCCACGGCGGGCATCCCCAGACGTGCCGCCGCGGCCGCGTAGGCCTCGGGCAGCTCGGCGCCTTCGAGGAACGAGAACGCGGACTGGGCATGCAGCTCGATGAACATGGCTCAGCCGGCAGAGTCAGTCGTACACACCATCGAGGGACCAGCCGTCGGTCGTGAGATCGCGGGCGAGCCGGCAGAGCGTGCCATCGCCGAGCGCCACGTCCCACTCGTCCCGCGCCCACGCCTGCACGTCCCACCACGCCCCCGACGCGCGCCAGGGCCCGGCGCACCCGACGACGCGCTGGCCGTCCACCCGCGACGGGCGCTCGTCGTCCGTCGCGACGGCCACACGTCTCGCCGGCCGCACGCGACGTAAGACGAGTCGGTGCGCGTCGGAAAGGGGCGGGTCCGGTCGCGGGGTCCGCCCCCCGCCCGCGCCACCGGGCTCGTCGGGCGGCGCGAACGCCGTCAGCGCGTAGGCGTCGGGGCGGTGAGAGTCGTCGAGACGCGGTGAGCCGACGTTGTCGGGGCCGACGAGCGCCGCGAGGCGCGCGAGCACGGCGACGAGATCGCGCAGCCGCGGCGCGGGTGGCTGCCACAACCCGCCCTGCCCCGCCCGCGCCCGGACCGGGTGGGCGCTCACCGTCACACGCGTGACCGCGGCGGCCGGCGGGTGAGCCTCGAGATCGAGGGTCAGCAGCGCGAGCATCGGCTTCACCTCGCACATCGGGACGGCGAGGGCGACGGCGCGCGCGTGATGGCCGCCCGAGGCGAGCTCGAGGCGGACGTCGAGGGCGTCCGCCGCGAGGGACGCGGCCACGAGCCGCGCGCAGAGCCGCCCGAGCACGGCGTCGAGGACGACCGCGAGGGCGCCGAGCGAGTCGATCTCCCACTCGAGTCCCTGCGCTTCGTCCCAGAACGGGGGCGGCGTCCAGGCGCAGAACGGGTCGCGGTCATGACCGAGCGCCAGGTCGTGGGCGCGGAGGCCGGCCGGTCCGAGCCGCACGGCCAGGCCGTCGCGCGGCAACGCCGCGAGCTCGCCGAGGGTCCGCACGCCCCAGCCCTCGAGCGTCGCCACGAGATCCGGGGCGAGATCAAGCGCGGCGAGCGGGGCGCCCGCGAGCGCGGCGCGCTCCGCGCCCGGCGGGACGACCATCACCGGCTCCGCTGCGCGCACCGCCGCGACACGGGCGGCCGTGCGGCTCCCCGCGAGGGCGACGCGGCAGCCGGGGAACCCCACGCCCCGCGCCTGGCTCACCAGCCGTCGGCCGACCGCGGCGGGGTCGCCGTGGAGCCACGTGAGCCCGGCCGCGTCGACGTAGACGAGTCCCGCGCCTCCGTCCTCGACACGCGGCGACACGCCGAGCGCCGCCTCGAGCAGCGCGTGGCGCGCCGCCGCGACGTGCTCGCGGACGAACGGTCGGCTCACCAGCGTCGGACACCGAGCGCGCGCCTCGGTCTCCGTCACCCCCGCGCGCACTCCGTACTCGCGCGCGGCGGGGTTCGCGTCGACCACCCGCGTGACCGACGGCGCGGGGGCGACGACCGCCAGCGGCGCGGCGCGGAGCGCGGGCTCGGAGCGCTCCACGGCGGCGGCGACGAAGCACTCCACCCACAGGCAGGCGAACCGGCTCACGCGCTCCACCACTCGGGCGGCAACGCCGCGGGCGGCCGGCGCGCGCGCAGCACCCGTGCGCTCGTGCGCGCGGCCGCCAGGCGCGTGGGCACCGGGCCCGGGCCGACCCAGGCGATCGCCTTCCGCTCGGTCTCGACCACGAGCGACGCCCCCGATCCGGTGACGCGCCGGCGACTGACGATCAGCAGCGCCGTCTCCGTCCGCTCGACGGCGAACTTCAGACGGAACGCCAGGGTCAACGGCAGGCGCGGCGGCGCTTCGCCGAGATCGAGCCCGATCAGCGCGAATCCCGGACAGCGGACGAGCAGGTCGGCGGCACGGAGCGCCAGGTCACGACGGCCACCGCAGCGCACCCAGAGGAGGCACCGAAGATCCACCCCCGCTCGCGTGGCGGAGGCGGGATCGAACGTCTGGTCGGCGTCGACGAGGGCGGCGATCGCTCCCCGACGCGTGACGGCGCGCAGGCAGGCTGTGAAGAGGCTCGTGCGACCGGACGAGGGGCGGCCGACGATCTCCGTGATCTCGCCGCGGCGGACCCACGCCACGTCTTCCATGGTGGATGCAAATCCTAATCACATGACGAGTATCAGACAAGACGGCAGATGTGGGGGTGGGCCGGCGGGGAGCCACAACATCCTGGGCGGCTGCTAGAATGGCGCCCGAGGAGGGACCCATGGAGCTTCGCAACGTGAATGCAGTGGTGACCGGCGGCGCCTCCGGGCTCGGGCGCGCCACCGCCGAGCGCCTCGTCGCAGCGGGTGGCCGCGTGGCGCTCCTGGACCGGCCGGCGTCCGCCGGCGCCGACGTCGCGAAGACGCTCGGCCCCTCTGCCCTCTTCACGGCGGCCGACGTGACGAGGGCCGAGGACGTGGATGCCGCCCTCAACACCGCGGTGAGTCGCTTTGGCTCCCTCAACGTCCTCGTCAACTGCGCAGGCATCGGCACGGCGATGAAGACCGTGGGCAAGGCGGGCCCGGCGAAGCTCGAGGAGTTCTCCCGCGTCATCCAGGTGAACCTCATCGGCACGTTCAACTGCATCCGTCTCGCGGCCGCGATCATGGCGAAGGGCGCGCCCGGACCCGACGGCGAGCGCGGCGTCGTCGTCAACACCGCGTCGGTCGCCGCCTTCGACGGCCAGATCGGGCAGGCGGCCTATTCGGCGTCGAAGGGCGGGATCGTCGGGATGACGCTGCCGGTCGCGCGCGACCTCGCTGAGCTCGGGATCCGCGTCGTGACGATCGCCCCGGGCATCTTCGACACGCCGCTCCTCGGGACCCTGCCCGAGCCCGTGCGCCAATCACTCGCCAAGCAGGTCCCGTTCCCCCAGCGCCTCGGGCGGGCGGGTGAGTTCGCCGCGCTCGTGTGCCACATCGTCGAGAACGCGATGCTGAACGGCGAGACGATCCGCCTCGACGGCGCGATCCGCATGGCGCCGCGCTAGCGCCGACCCGAGTGGCTCGAAGACGGCGGCGGAGCCGCACGGTCTTCGAAACCGCCTCGCGCGTCTCGGGGCGGATTCGCGTCGTCGACTACCGGGCCGAGCGCCGGCTCGTCGTCAACGGCGAGATCCTTTCCGTCTACCCGCTCGACGGTGACTGGTCACGGGTGCGCCGTGAATACTGGTGGCGCGCCCTCTCCGTGATCGCGCTGCCACGGCACCCGTCGGTGCTGCTGGTCGGGCTCGGTGGGGGCACCCAGATTCACCTCCTGCAGTCCCTGGCCCGCCCGCGCCTGATCACGGTGATCGAGCGCGATCCGGCGATCGTGCGGGTCGCGGGCGACTGGTTCGGCCTCGAGCGCGCGGGGCCGCTGGAGATCCTCTGCGCCGACGCGACGGTGGCCGTGCGCGGGCTCGCGCGCGAGCGACGGCGGTTCGACTTCGTCATGGAAGACGCTGCGTACGGCGACACCCCGGAGCGGGCCGCGGCGCTGGCGCTCGGGCTCGCACCGCTCGTGGCGCCGCGCGGGGCGCTCGTGGTCAACCGCCACCGCCGCGCCGGGATACGCGGCCTGGCTCGGGTGCTCCGCGCGCGCTTCGGGGAGGTCCGTCTCCGCCACGTGCGTCGCGGAGGGGAGAACGTGCTGATCGACGCGCGGAGCCCGCTCAGGCCGGCCTGAGCCGCTTCCCGCGCAGGCGGTGGGGGCGCTCGGCCTCGGCGCCGAGGCGCTTCTTCCGGTCGGCCTCGTAGTCCGCGTAGCTGCCCTCGACCCAGACGACCCGCCCCTCGTCCTCGAAGGCCAGGATGTGCGTGGCGATCCGGTCGAGGAACCAGCGGTCGTGGCTAATCACCACCGCGCATCCGGCAAAGTCGAGCAGGGCGTCCTCGAGCGCGCGCAGGGTGTCCACGTCGAGGTCGTTCGTCGGCTCGTCGAGCAGCAGGAGGTTCGCGCCGCTCCGGAGCACGGTGGCGAGGTGCAGCCGGTTGCGCTCGCCCCCTGAGAGGTCGGCCACGCGTTTCTGCTGGTCGCTCCCCCGGAAGTTGAACGAAGCGACGTAGGCGCGCGAGGGCACCGTCCGGCTGCCGAGCGTCAGCGTGTCGGCGCCGCCTCCGATCGCCTCCCAGACGGTCTTCGCGGGATCGAGCGCGTCGCGGCTCTGGTCCACATACGCGAGCCTCACGGTCTCGCCGACCCGGAGCGCGCCCGCGTCGGGCTTCTCCCGGCCGGTGATCATGCCGAAGAGTGTCGTCTTGCCGGCACCGTTCGGTCCGATGACGCCAACGATCCCGCCCCGGGGGAGCTTGAACGAGAGATCGTCGACCAGCACGCGGTCGCCGTAGGCCTTCGTCACGTGGTCGGCCTCGACGACCAGGTCGCCGAGCCGGGGTCCCGGCGGGATCGCGATCTCGAGCGCGGCGGCGCGCTCGGCGGAGGACTCGGCAAGGAGCGCTTCGTAGTTGCTGAGGCGCGCTTTGCTCTTGGCCTGGCGGGCGCGCGGCGCCATCCGGACCCACTCGAGCTCGCGCTCGAGCGTGCGCCGCCGCGCCAGGTCCGCTTTCTCCTCTTGCTCCAGGCGCCGGCCTTTCTGCTCGAGCCAGGACGAGTAGTTGCCCTCCCACGGGATCCCCTGACCCCGCTCGAGCTCGAGGATCCAGCCCGCGACATTGTCGAGGAAGTACCGATCGTGGGTGATCGCCACGACCGTCCCGGGGTACTCCTTGAGGAAGCGCTCGAGCCACGCCACGGATTCCGCGTCGAGATGGTTCGTCGGCTCGTCGAGGAGCAGCATGTCGGGGCGCGCGAGGAGGAGGCGGCAGAGCGCGACCCGCCGGCGCTCACCGCCCGAGATCTTCGTCACGTCCATGTCGCCCGGCGGCACCCGGAGCGCGTCCATGGCGAGCTCGACCGTCCGGTCCAGGTCCCACGCGTTCGCCGCGTCGATCGCGTCTTGCAGGCGCGCCTGCTCGGCGAGGAGCTTCTCGATCTCGTCGGCCTCGAGCGGCTCGCCGAGCCTCGCGCTCACCTCTTCGAAGCGCGTGAGGAGCGCGCGCGTCCCCGCCACACCCTCCTCGATATTGCCTCGCACGTCCTTCCCCGGGTCGAGCTGGGGCTCCTGCTGAAGGTAGCCGATCCGGAGCCCCTCGGCCGGAAACGCCTCGCCGAGGAAGTCCCGGTCGACGCCGGCCATGATCCGGAGCAGCGTCGACTTCCCCGCGCCGTTCGCCCCGAGGACGCCGATCTTGGCCCCGTGGAAGAATGACAGCCGGATGCCGCGCAGGATCTCCCGCTTGGGCGGGACGACCTTGCGCAGGTCCCTCATGACGAACGCGTACTCGCCTGCCATCTAATGGAATCCGGTCATGGCCACCAGCCTCTTGTGCTCGGGCATCATGCACCGATCCTGCACCACGCGGATGCCCACGTGGGCGAGCATCTCGGCCGCGACGTCATTCCTGATGCCGAGCTGGAACCACACCGCCATCGGTCGCCAGTCAAGCGCCAGGATCTCGCGCGCGTGGTCCGGGAGGTACTCCGGCCGCCGAAAGATCTCGATCACGTCGACGGATCCGCCGAGGTCGGCGAGCCGGGCCACCGCGGTGGCGTCGTGCACCGAACGTCCGACGATCTTCGGGTTCACGGGTCGGATGCGGTAGCCCTGCGCCCGGAGGTAGGCCGGCACATAGTACGCGGGCTCCGCGGGGGCCGCCTTGGCGCCCAGGACCGCCACGGTCTTCGCCTCGCGGAGGATCGCGGCGAGGCCCGCGTCGTCGTCGATCAGGTTGGCTCGCCAGTCGGTCACCGACCTCGAGCCTCTCACGCCGGCCCGAGCGCCGCAACGATCTCGCCGCCGAACGTCTCGGCGCGCCAGCGTCGCACGCCGTCCACGCGGACGAGGTCGCCGACGTCGCGCGGGCCCGCGAGGGCGATCGCCGTGATCAGCCGGTTCGGCAGGAGCAGTCCGGGCTCGAGGCCGAAGCGCGGCGCCGCCTCGCCGCGCCACTGCTTGAGCCGCTCGAGGCGACGCTCCACGGCGGCCGGGATCCTGGGTCGCGGGCGGGGCTCGATCCGCGGCAACTCATCGTCGGGCCGCGCCAGAGAACGGGCGACGGTCTCGAGAATGGCGTCGCCCCAGCGCGCGATCACCTTGGGAGTGCAGCCCGAAACCTGAGCGAGCGCCTGCGGGTCTCCCGGTGCGGCTCCGGCGAGACGCACGAGCGTCTCCTCGGACAGGATCTTGAATGGCGGACGGTCGTGCGCGCGAGCCAGCCGCTCGCGGAGCTCGTAGAGCTCCCTCAGCACGGCGAGACCACGCGGCGAGAGCTCCCGCGCCCCCCGGAGCCTCGCGAACGCGAGCGGGTCCTCGACGCGCTCGGCGACCGCCTGGGCGGCCAGCGCCGCGCATTCTTCTTCCACCCAGGCGAGCCTTCCACAGCGCTCGAGCTCGGCCACGAGCCGGACCTTGAGCTCGAGCAAGTGGGTGACGTCGGCCGCGGCATACTCGAGCTGCGCCGCCGTGAGCGGACGCGCCGACCAATCGTCCTTCTGCCGCGAGGGTGGGAGCCGCGCGCCGAGGTACCGCTCGAGGAGGACGTCGAGGCCGAGCGCGGGAGCGCCCAGGAAGCGCGCCGCCACGGCGGTATCGAAGAGCGAGACGAACCGGAAGCCGTAGCGGCGCTTGAGGTGTGTCAGGTCGTTGTCGCCGGCGTGCAGCACCGTCGTGATCCCGGGCCCGGCGAAGATCCTCGCGAGCGCCGAGAGGTCGTCGAGGGCGAGCGGGTCCACGAGCCAGACGTCGCCCGACGCGCTGGCGAGCTGGACCAGCGCGAGCCGCTCGGGATAGTGGTGGAGGCTGTCACCCTCCGTGTCGAGGGCCAGCTCCGCCGACCCGGCCAACCGCTCGGCGGCCCGGCCGAGATCGGCGGGGGTCTGGACCCAGCGCGCGGGGATCGTGGTCAGGGCTTCCGCTGGCGGATCGCCTGCTCCATCCGCTCGAATCGCCGGCGAAGGGGCTCGAGCCCCTCGTCGTGGGTGATCACGTAGAGCTCGTTCCGGAAGATCGCCTGGAGAACCATCTCGGCCACTGTCTCGGGCTCGAGCGACCGGCCCATCAGCTCTACCGGCTCGGTCCGGGAGGGGCGATCGTTCCAGAGGTGCGCGGGGCGGCTCCGCTCGCTCGCGCGGATCCTGGTGGAGACGCCCATCGGACACAGCACGGAAACGCCGATCTGGTGGGATTTGAGGTCCTTCGCGAGCGTCTCCGAGAGGCCGACGACCGCGTACTTCGACGTGTTGTAGATGCCGAGCCCGCGCGTCGCGACGAGCCCGGCCATGGACGCCGTGTTGACCACGTGGCCGGGCTCCTTCTGCGCGATCATGCGCGGCAGGAACGCCTCGAGCCCGTGGACGACACCCCAGAGGTTCACGCCGAGTACCCACTGCCAGTCCCGGTGTGTCGCCGTCTCGAGCCCGCCCCAGAGCGCGACTCCCGCGTTGTTGCAGAGCACGTGGACCCGGCCGAACGCGTCGAAGGCGCGCTCGGCGAGCGCCTGGACCGACGCGAGGTCGGTGACGTCAGTGCGCACCGCGATCGCCTCGCCGCCGCGCGACCGGATCGGACCCACGACCTCCGCCATCCCGGCCTCGTCGAGGTCGGCGACCACCACGCGCGCGCCTTCGCGGGCGAACGCCTCCACCATCGCGCGGCCGATGCCGGAGGCGCCGCCCGTCACCACGCCGACCCGCCCCTTGAGTGAATCCACCGTCACGCCCTCCCCTGCGCTCAAACGCTGAGGGTATCCGCGCGCGTCGCCGGGGTCAATGTAGCGGGGGCCGCGTGCCGCTGCTAAATAGAACTGTCCTCCCTATCTGTTCGATAGAAGTGTCCCCTTATGGAGACCTTCTCGATGAGCAGAAAGGAAGTGCCGCGGGCCGGGCTGCTCAAGGCCGCGCTGGTCGGACGCATCACGAATGCGC
>WNFT01003882.1_pt1 | contig 13089 bp, 13 predicted proteins | sample 5400191 | NCBI WGS metagenome assembly WNFT01 (sample SAMN13153359, study PRJNA577476) | soil metagenome | isolation source: 80 cm saprolite under Madrone tree | place: USA:California | collected 2016-06-14
TCGCTCACCACCCGGCCGCTCAAGGCCACCGTGCCCGGGCCCTACACGCTCATGTTCCCGCTGCGCCCGGGCGGCCCCTACCGCGACCGCGACACGCTGCTCGCCGACTTGGTCGCCATCGTGAACGCGGAGTGCCGGGCGCTCGTGGACGCGGGCGCCGACTTCATCCAGATCGACGAGCCCCACAGCGGCATGTACGCGGGCACCGCGCCCCAGTTCGCCCTCGGGGTCAATCGCGCCGTCGACGGGGTGCGGGCCAAGGTCGCGGTGCACGTCTGCTTCGGCAACCTCTACGGGCGCCCGTTCCAGCCGGTGCGCAGCTATCGGAACGTCTACCCGGCGCTCCACGAGCTGACCGCGTCGCAGATCGTCCTCGAGTACGCCAACCGCGGCATGGACGATCTGCCCCTGTGGAAGGAGTTCCCCACCGACAAGGAGCTGGGCGCTGGAGTCATCGACGTGAAGGCCTTCAAGGCCGAGACCGCGGCGGAGGTCGCCGAGCGGATCCGTGCGATCCTCCGCTACGTGGCCCCCGACAAGCTGTGGCTCAACCCCGACTGCGGCTTCTGGGAGACCCCGCGCTGGGCCACCCGCCTCAAGCTCGCCGCCCTCGTCGAAGGCGCCCGCCTCGTCCGCCGCGAGCTCTAGGGGTCAGGTCTAGGGGTCAGATGGCGCGGAGCAATGTGAGGTGGTCCTCGACGGTGTCGTTGGCAACGATGGCGCGAAGGACGACCTCGTCGACCGCGCCGTGCCAGGCGGCGAGCGCGGTCCTGATGCCCTCGGGTGAGGTGGCCGCGATGGCGGTGTCCACCGGCTTCGCGCCCATGCGCGCGAAGTGGGCGCCGTACGCGGGAATGGCGGCATAGCGCCCGCCCTCGTCGTTGAGCCGCTCCGCGGCGGCCGGGCCCAGGGCCACGCGCACGTAGGCGTAGGTCCGCGGCATCGGGCGCCCGGCGGCCTTGGCCCCAGCGCGCACCAGCTCGGCGGAGCGGCGCGCGTACTCCGGCGTGAGCCAGTTGAAGAGCACGCCGTCGGCGACCTGCCCGGCCAGCTCGCACATCTTCGGGCCGAGCGCGGCCACGATGACCCGCGTGGTCAGGCTCTTCCGGATCGCGGCCACGCCGTCGCGCACGCGCGCGAGCGCCTGCGGATTCGGGCTGCCCACCCCGAGCAGGAGCCGGGCCGGCGCGAGGCCGTGCTGCCGGACACCCGCTACGATGGCCTCGGGACCCCGCGTGTGCAGCGGGATGACGCCGACGCCCAGATCGACGCGCTGGGTCTCCGCGCCGCCCTGGGCCAGCGAGCCCAGGCCGTCGACAGGCCCGGGATGATTCACCCAGAACGAGGCGAAGCCGCGTGCCTCGGCCTCGCCCGCCGAGGCGCGGATGATCTCGGGTGCCACGCCCGCGAAGACCGCGAAGCCCTTCGCCATGTCTCCCGCCATGACCGCCTCCTATTCGTGTGGTGGGCCCGATCATACGCCGTGCCGGGCTGGCGCTCCATCGCTATACGGGACAGCCCCTGGCGCCGCGCTGTCACCTCGCCCCGTACTCTGGACCACACACCTCTCACCACCTTTCGCCTCGCAGCCGGCTCGGCCGGCGACGCCAGAAATACTCGGACGTTTCTTCCCTACGACGCCGGTTCTACGCGGTCGCTCCGCGGCTCGTCGACGCAATGTCGCGAGGATCTGCGCGGTCGACATGCTGGCATGGCTGTTGTTCATCCGGCACCGACCGCGCGCACCGTGCGGGGCGCCAAGGAGAGATCGCATGAGGGTCATCGGCTGTTTGATCGTCTCGGCTCTCGGCTTCGGCTCGGCCATCGCCTTGCCTACTGCCGCGCTCGCATATGCGCTTGAGATTGGCTGGGAAGTCGGGCCGGCCGGTCGAGGGCCTGCTTCCAACGACAGGGACACGGGAAAGGAACTCTACATCGCCAAGGGCGGTGGTGGCGGGGCCGGTGGCGGAGGATGCGGGCAACGGCCCTCGTGCTGGCGGGGGATGCCGCGGAACACCGAAGCCGTCGACATGTACCTGACCGCTGCCTCACTCGCGCCGAAATCGGACCGGGCCTGGCGTGGGCTCGTCGGCGCGATACACTCCCTGGTGTCTATCCGGGACTGGCAGTCGGCCGCGGCGATCTACCAGCGGCTCGTAGACGCTCACGGCAACTCGCCCGAGATTCTGGCCGAGGCGAGGAACGCCCTCGGTCCCCCGCGACGCGACACGTCCCGGCGCGGGCGCTAGACACGGCCCGGTAGCGTGATCGCCAGCACCCTGACCGGACAGGCTCCGCGGGAGACACCCTCCTTGCCGCGACGATCGTTCGCCCACGTGCATTGGTTCAGGAGAGCTGTCCTCGCTGTCGCAAGACGATAGAGGAGCCGTCAGACGAGACCACGGGCGGGCCACAACTCCTGCCGACCTAGCGGAATAGACTGAGGACACCGGGTGCCAGCCACCACACCCCGCGTCGCCGTCCGCAACTGGCTAGCCGAGTAGTCCTCGAAGAAGCAACGAGCGCCGAGGGGCCTCGACGCTCGCGCGTTACCAGTGCTGCCGTCGAATTGCTAGCCGAGCCTCCGCCGTCTCCGCCGAGCGATCATTCCAGCACCCACCATCGAGGTGCCCAACAGCAAAAGGGTGGCAGGTTCCGGCACCGCCGACAAATCGCCGTCGAGCGTGAACGCGGCATTGAAGGTGGTGCCCCCGATAATGTCCGTGCCGATGCGGAGCCAATCAGGGTCCAGGTTCTCGTTCCGCATCCAGCTTTGCAAGTCTGTGAATCCCGCGGGAAATGGGGTGCCGGGGGGCACGATGGGTCTGATGGAAGAAAGCCAGAGAAAGTCCCCGGTCGCCAGCTCCACCTGAGGAACGAAAAAGTAGTGATCAGAGGGCAGGGAGATCGGCGTCGAGAACAGGACGTTAAATTGCACCCGCTGACCTGTCACAGCAAGGTTGCCCCCGCTCGCCAGCTGGACTCCGTTCACGACTGAATTAACGGTGGTGAAGCTCGACTGCACGATCCCCGGAGTGAAGGTCAGCCCGCCGCCGCCGCTTTCGCGTGAATCGAACGCGACATCCGAAGGCGAATTTACCCGCGTCGGCACCTGAGGAAGGTTCGAAAAGGTCGGCGGTCCGCTGGTCCGCCCGACGTCCGAGTCCGCCGGGAAGACCCGGTAAATCTCGACCCGAACCGTCCCAACGTCGCTCAGAGAGGACCCACTGGGGATCAAGCCCTGGAAGGTGGCACTGTTCAGCTTCAGGGTGCCGCCGCTAACCACAAAGTCGTCGCCGGACTCAATTTCGATCTTGCCGGCACTGGACGGGCGGGACGCGGTGGCAATCCTGCCATCCACGTCGCCCGTGCTGAAGAAGAAGGGCACGGCGCTCGCCGACCCGCTCCAGAGTAGAACGACCGCCCCCACCACAATGAACAACGCTCGTAGGTTCATCGCCACCTCCTCCACGCAAGCTCGAGACAACCTCGGCGCACCATGCATGGGAGTTTAGGCCACGAGATCTTACGCTCTGGCGAAGTTTCTTGCGACCCATGCCGGCCGGATTGCGTCAACCTGAGTGTGGGGTATGTGACTTCTGCTTCATGTGAAAAGGGTTGCGCAAGCCCGATGGCTCAATAGCGAATTTGGTGGCCATCATCGCCACAGCTGGCGCGAGCACGAGCTGTAAGCAACGCCCACCGAGACGTCCTCCTCCTGCGCGTGACCGGCCCCCGGGTCCCAACACACGAAGCCCCCGAAACCGGTGTGGTTCCAGGGCTTCTGGCCCTCCGTCACGGGCGTGGACGGCCCGGCCGATTTAGTGATACACCCGAGCGGTCATGCCAGCCCCCGCGCGTACGCGCATCCTGACGTGGATGTGCGTGCTCATCGCGGTGAACCAGCTCGGCTTCGGGAGCATCGTGCCCGCGCTGGCCCTCTACGCGCGCTCCTTCGGCGTCGCGCAGTCCGCCATCGGCCTCGCCATCGCGGTCTACGGCCTCGCGCGATTCCTGGTCGCGGTGCCCGCCGGCCGCCTCGCGGACTCGCTCGGGCGCCGCACGACCCTCGCGGTCGGCGGCCTCGTGTCGAGCCTCGGCAACGTGCTCTGCGCGCTCGCCCCGACCTATCCCGCGTTCGTCGGCGCGCGCTTCGTGGCCGGCGCGGGCGCCGCCCTCGTGCTCACCACCGGCCTGATCGTGCTCGCGGACATCTCCACCCCGTCCAATCGCGGCCGCATGATGTCGGTCTACCAGGGCGTCTTCATCTTCGCGGTCGGCATCGGTCCCTTCCCGGGCGGCCTGCTCGCGACCCACTGGGGTCTCGCCGCGCCGTTCCTCGCCTACGCGGCCACGTCGCTCGTCGCCTCCGCGGTGGCCTGGCTCGCGATCCCGGAGACGAGGCCCGCGCGGCCCGCCGGCGAGGTCGAAGGGTCGGAGATCCCGTTCCACGCGCAGCTTCGCCTCCTGACCGTCCACCGGGGCTTCCTGCTGGTGAGCCTGATCGCCTTCGTGAACGCGGTGGCCCGCACCGGCGCGCTCTTCAACATCATCCCGATCCTGGCCCGCGACCGGCTCGCGCTCGACCCGGATCGCATCGGGTTCGGCCTGGCGCTGGCCAGCGTGGTGGGCCTCGCCCTCGCCTATCCCGCGGGGGTGCTCGTCGATCGCTACGGGCGGAAGATCATCATCGTGCCGGCCACCATGCTGTCGGGGGTCTCCCTCCTGCTCTTCCTGATGGCGCCGACCTATGCGTGGTTCCTCGTCGCCTGCGCGGCGTGGAGCGTGGCCATGGGGATCAGCGGCGCCGCCCCCGCCGCCTACGCGGCGGACACCGCGCCGGCCGGCATGAACGCAGCCGCCCTCGGCACCTACCGGATGCTCTCGGACCTGGGCTACGTGGTCGGTCCCATCGCGCTCGGCCTGGCCGCCGACCTCGCGGGCGCCAACGCCGCGCTCGCGGCCACCGCGATCATGCTCACCGCGGTCGCGCTGCTGTTCGCCCGGCTCGCTCCCGAGACGTACCGCGCCGCCCGCTTCTAGCCCGCCCGCCGGAACGGGAAGACCATCTGGGTCCAGTAGCCGTCGGGCACCGGAGGCCCCGCGAGACCGTAGGCCGCGGGCCAGCGGTCGTCGGGCAGATAGAGGGTCCCGAAGATCGCGTCGATCACCGGCAGGTGGACCGCGAAGTTCACGTCCACCGGCTCCACCGCGTGATGCCAGTGGTGGTACTGCGGCGTGGCGAGGAGCCAGCGCACCGGCCCGAACCGCCAGCTCACGTTGGCGTGGATGAGGACGGCCTGGAAGGACACGAAGAGCACGTACGCGAAGACCGCGCCCTGGGCAAAGCCGGCCACGTAGAGCGGCACGAAGGTGAGGCCGCGGGTCACCACGATGTCCACCAGGTGCAACCGCGAGCCGGCCAGCCAGTCCATGTAGCGGCTCGAGTGGTGGATCTCGTGGAAGCGCCAGAGCCAGGGCACGCGGTGGAAGAGCCGGTGCACCGTGTACTGGGTGAGGTCGGCCACCAGCAACACCTCGACGAACTGCAGCACGAGAGGCTGCGCGGCCACCGCGGCCTGCACCTCGGGTGCCACCGCCCAGCGGAAGAAGAGCGCGGCCGGGGCCATGGTGAGGAACACGGTCAGCTGCACGAGCAGGTGGCTGACCCCGAAGTGCCACAGGTCGGTGCGCCATTCCGGCCGGAAGGTCGACTGCTCGCGCAGCCGCGCCCACAGGAGCTCGATCGGCACGAAGATGGCCGAGAGCAGGAAGAGATCGAGCAGGAACCAGTCGAGACCCACGTGGTTCGAGCGCGCCACCGGCGTGGCCACCGCCACCTCGGAGCCGCCCATCAAGGTGGCCAGGAGCGCCAGGCCCGCGCCGGTGAGCCCGAGGGCCTTCCGTCGCTTGAGCAGCACGCTGACGACCCCGAGCACGAAGGCCACTCCGAGGGCGATCTTGATCGTGGTGCGGACGATCTCCATCGGGTAGACGTCGCGCAGCGCGGGGGTGGTGAGGACCGCCGGGAACCAGAGGCAGAGCACCGCGCCGAAGGCGAGCGCGCCCAGCACCGCCGAGACCACACCGGTGACCCAGCCCAGCACTCCGACCCGGCTCGCCATTGCCTCCTCGATCCTAGCGCCCCGGCCCGGCGATCTCCAAACCGCCCGAAGCCGGCGCAGGTGGCCGGCGCAGGTGGTAGGATGCACGGCGCCATGACCACCCTGCTCGTCAAGAGGGATTGGCCACAGCGAGAACCGGGACGTTACGGAGCCTTCGGCGCTCCCGGCTCGTCTGGCGTAGGATCAGCGGCGGGTGCGGGCGGCCCAGTCACGGGAGGTTCAGGAGTCGCGATCACTCTTCTACTTCGTCCGGTGGATCGCGCGAGGGTTTGGCTAGCGGAGCGCGGTCATGGTGGACCTAGCAAGGGATCGTGGGTACGATTCGGCCAACCGGGTGCTACGGCCGCGCCCGGCAATCGCCCGAAGGGGATGAGCCGCCCTGTTGAGGCTGCGCACGCACCAAGCAGCACGGTTGACGCCAGTCCCCTGAGGAAATTCCTGATGGCGGGAGACGAAGTCCGCCGCGGAGTGGGAACCGATGGCGAGAAGCTGCTCCCCGCTCCGGCGGCGGACAATCGAGATGAGCTGCTGCTACGCCCCGCGCCCCTGGAACTCACACGCGGCCAAGTTTTCGATCCAACGCGCCTCCATCTTCTCGCAGATCTGGCGCCCCGACCTGGGCGTGCCCGGTTGGCAGGTGTTCTGCGCGTACGTGCCGCCAGCCGCCTCACAGATGCTCTGCGCGCTGTGCGTGTGTGCCGTCGCACACCCGGACACGAGCATCAGCGCCCCGCCGACCGCCGTCGCCCGAAGGACGATTCTGAGATCCATACGCTCCTCCTTTTCCTCGCCATCGCTCGCAGGTGTCCTGTACTCTACGCGGGCGATCCTGAAGCCTCTCTGAAGCCCTAGAAGAAACCTTGAATATTCATCACATCCCGCGCGGAAACTCCTTCGTCCCCGACACCGTGGACCCGCGTGGGCCGAAGGGGAAGTGAGTGGTAGCCGCCTTCACGATTCCTTCAGGTTTGCTCGCTAGGCTGGCGCCATGTCGAGACGGCGCTCGCGAGCGGCCGTTGAGCCGAGAGTGTACTGGGTGGTCATCTGCTCGTGCGGCTGGGAGCGGCCGACGATGACCCCCTGGGCGGCAAACGAGGTCAGCAAGCTCCATCCGCAACTCGCCCCCGCCGAAGAAGAGCATGTGACGCGGATCGAGGAGCCGCCCGAAGCGGTACACCAAAGCCACCGGGTGCTACGGGTCGTTCGGCCATCGACCGAAGGGGATGAGCCGCCCTCTTGAGGCTGCCCCTTCGGGCTCTACTCACGCCTTCGACTCGCTGCTACCGGCTGGCGACTCCCGCGACCAACAAGAGCGTGAGACCCATGACGGCCTTCTCCGGCGAATCTCGCACGACCGAGTTGAATGGGTTCGAGGCCGGGACCACCTTGAGGCCCCACAGGACTAGCGCGACCCCGATCAACTGACAGATCGCGGAGGCCGAAACCAACCAGCGGAAAGGGTTCATAACCTACCTCCCCCGTCCGTTCCTCCTCGGCCCATGCTCAATCTGCCTCGCGGTCCACTCCCCTCGCTCGCTGCGCGTCATCGTGATCAGCACGCTCGACCCTACGGGTACGTCCTGGGCCGAGAGGTCAGGCGGTACTGCGATGCGCGTGCCGGCCGCGAGAACTCCGCGATCTTGACGCTTACCGTATCGACTGCCACGAACGCATCAAACCGCACAACCGACAGCCCGACCGCCGGGATTGGCCGTCTGGCACGCGAGTCCGCTTCCCGGTGCGCTCGGCAATCGCGGTCTGGTGCGGCGCGTATTCCCCGATCACGGTGCGGCTCGTCAGGAGTCGGCCCACGCCCGGACGACCACGCGGACGCTCGCCCGCTGATCACCGGTAGGCGCTCTCGGTTCAGCCGCTTCGCCACCGCCACGTTACCGAGACCACTTGCGGTCCACTCGAAGATGCGTCCCACGATCTTCGCCTTGTCCTTGACCACGACGTAGCGCCCGCCTTCGAGCTTGAGCCACGAGGGGCAGATCGATCCGAGGGGCAGATCGATCCGAGTGGCATCTTCGACTCCTGCGCCCGCGTCCGCTTCGCCTTGAGCGCTTCCCTGACCCTGCGCGACTTGACCACGGATTCTCTGTGAGTCCTGTGCGCGTGAAGGAGAGCGGTCAGGAGGTCTGTCACGTCCTCGGAGGCGAGCGACCCGCATCGTAGCGCTTGCCGTCCGTGAGCGTGACCACGTAGACTCCGAGGGAGAGCAGCCGTTGCAGGGCATTCAAGGCTTGCAGCGGGGCGGCTCGGGATAGGCGGTCGAAGTTCTCGATCAGGAGGTAGCTACCCTTGGGGATCTTCTTCGACTCGACAGCACGGAGGAAGGTGGCGAGCGCGGTGCTTTCCTTGAGATTCCCTGAGCGGAACGCGGAGACGCCAGCATCGCGCCAGGTGGACGTGCGGTCGAGCGTGAGGCCGGGATGCTGCGACGCGTAGCGCTCCGCGGCCGCAAGCTGACGCCTCGCGGAGTCGCCTTCGGCCTGCGCTTCGGTAGACCATCGCTCGTAGAGGTACGCGGTTGCCTTGCCTGTAGGTGTCATGGGGTTGATCTAGCATGACCACCCTGCTCATGCTGCCGCCCCAGACGGAGACCACTCGGCAATGGGCCGCCCGAGTGACCGCCGCCCTCCCCGCCCTCCGGGTGGTGGTCGCGGAGGACCAGGCCCAGGCCGCGCGCGAGGTCGCCGGAGCCGAGGCGGCCTTCGGGACGATCTCGCCCGCGCTCCTCCGCGAGGCCCGGAGCCTCCGGTGGCTGCAGGCGCCCCAGGCCGCGCCGCCGGCCGGTTACTACTTCGGCGACCTGGTCGCGCACCCGGTCGTCGTCACCAACTTCCGCGAGATCTACAACGACCACATCGGCGCCCACATCATGGCCTTCGTGCTCGCGTTCGCGCGCGGCTTGCACCACTACCTGCCGCTCCAGCTCCGGCGCGAGTGGAAGCCGGCCCCGCTCGACACCGGAGTCGTCCACCTGCCGGAGTCCACCGCACTGATCGTGGGGGTGGGCGGCATCGGGAGCGAGACCGCGCGACTCGCGGAGGCCTTCGGCATGCGGGTGATCGGCATCGACGCGCGCCGCCGCGACGCCCCGCCCGGCGTGTTCAAGCTCGCGGGGCCGGACGATCTCGACGCGCTCCTGCCCGAGGCCGACTTCGTGATCCTCACCGTCCCCCACACCCCGGAGACGGAAGGCTTCATGCACCGCGCGCGCTTCCGGCGCATGAAGCGCGGCGCGTTCTTCATCAACATCGGGCGCGGCATGACCACACGCCTCGACGACCTGGTGGCCGCGCTCCGGGCCGGCGAGATCGCGGGCGCGGCCCTCGACGTCTTCGAGCAGGAGCCCCTGCCCGCGGATCACCCGCTCTGGACCACGCCCAACGTGCTGATCACCCCGCACACCGCCGGTTACGGCCCCTACCTCGACGACCGCCGCGGCGAGATCCTCCTCGACAACTGCCGCCGCTTCCTCGCGGGTCAGCCCCTCCGCAACGTCGTCGACAAGGCCCACTGGTTCTAGCGCGCTAGCGCACTCGCCTCGGCTGTTTCGGGGGCGCGAGTCGGGCGGGGCCTGTCGCCGGGGTGGCCGTCCGCTGCGGGCTCCGTCACCCGCTCGCCGGATTCGCCGCTCTTCGAGCGGCGGGCCGGACTCGGGGGGCCCACTCCGCCCGCAGCGGACGGCCACCCCGGCGCCACCCGCCCGGTCACCCTTTCGAAACTGCCGAATCAAGCAGACGCGCGCTGGATCACGCGACAGGATCCGGATTCGACCGTCTCACGCGCCGAGGCGTGTGCGAAGGGGCGGAGACCGCGAGGCTAGGGCGCGACGACCGCGGCTGAAGGCTGGGCGCTGCGGCGGACCTGGACGACGGTGCCGATGGTGCAGAGCATGAGGACGCCGACGGCGAGGAACAGCGTGCGCGGATCGCCGTGGTCGAGCAGCCAGCCGAAGGCGACCGGCACCAGGCAGGAGCCCAGGTCGAGCCCGGAGTAGACGAAGCCGAAAACCTTGCCCGAGGCGCCGGGCGGCGTGGCCGCGCGCACCAGCATGTCCCGCGAGGGACCCGTCGCGCCCTGGCAGAAGCCCGCCACCGCCAGGACGACCGGCAGCAGCGACGCCGCGACGCCACCCGTGGCCAGGAGCATCATGAGAGCCGCCGCTGCAACCAGCCCGCCCACCGCCACCACGTCGTGCCGATTCGTCCGGTCGGCGAGCATTCCCCCGGCCAGGATGCCGGCGGCGCCACCGAACAAGAAGGCGGTCAGCGCGGCGGTGGCCAGAGCCATCGGCGTCTCGTAGACCCGGACGAGCCCGGTCACTCCGAAGGTCTGCACGCCGACGAGCGCGGTCGCGATGAACGCGAAGTACGCGAAGGCCGACAGGATCGGCGCGGTGAACAGCAGCCGCATGTCCGCCACCGCCCCTGTGCCCCGCGTGCCGGCGCGGGCGGTCCCGAACGCGCCCCTCTGGGTGGCCAGCACCGCCACCATCGCCAGACCGAGCCCTCCGACCGTCACGAGGGCGACGCGCCAGCTGAAGTGGGCGGTGAGGGCGAAGACGACGGGTGGCGCCACCGCCCACCCGAGGTTGCCGGAGATCGCGTGCGCGCTGTAGCCGCGCCCGATCCGCCGTGGTTCGACCGAGGAGTTCAGGATCGAGTAGTCGGCGGGGTGGAACACGCTGTTGCCGAGTCCGGCCAGCAGCGCCACCGGCAGCAGCATCCAGTACGTCGGCACCAGCCCGGCCACCGCGATGGAGCCGGCGAAGAGGGCCATGCCCGCCATCAGCACCCGGCGGGCCCCCACCCGGTCCACCAGGAAGCCGGAGAGGGTCTGGCCGATGCCGGACGCGCCGAAGAACACGCTCATGGTGAGCCCGAGCGCCACGTAGGACACCCCGAACACCGTCTTCAGCAGCGGGAACAGCGGCGGCAGCACGAGCTGGAAGAAGTGGCTGAAGAAGTGCGCCGCCCCGATGAGACCGATGACGCGGACGTCGCGACGGAGGGCGGATGGAGCGGTCGGGGCGGGCACGGAACCCCAGTCTACACCCCGGGCCCCGCGCCCCGGCTCTCCGGGTTTTCTGCTAGAATCCTTCCGTTCGGAAAGGAGACTCCCAATGGAAACGACGTACTCCCTCGATCAGTTCCTCGCCGACACCCGCGCCACCATCAAGACCAAGGGCATCCCGGCCGGGCTCGCCGAGGTCCGCGATCACCTGGAGAAGCTCCTCCACAACCCGGAGCTCCTGAAGAAGCACCTGGGCGACCCCGTGCCCCACGTCGAGCGGACCACCATCGGCCACGACCCGCAGACCGACGTGCACGTCCTCGTGCACGGGCGGGCCAAGGGGGCCAAGTCCTCGGTGCACGACCACGGGCCGTGCTGGGTCGTCTACGGCAACTACCAGAACGCCACCCGCATGCGCCGCTGGCGCCGGCTGGACGACGGCAGCAAGCCCGGCCACGCCGAGCTGACCCTGCAGCGCGAGTTCATGAACGAGCCCGGGCACGCGGCCGCCTTCGCGGTGGGCGACATCCACTCCATCGAGTTCGGCGACGACACCTTCTTCATCCGGGTCACCGGCGGCGACGTGGAGACCAAGGAGACCCACCGCTTCGACGTGGAGAAGCAGACGGTGGAGGTCGCCAACCGCGCGATCGGGCAGCGCTAGCCGCTACATCTTCCCCCAGTAGGCCCGCCCGGCCGGGAACACGGTCTGGCAGCGGGTGGGCTCGGTCGGCCCCTCCAGCACGTCGGCCACCCCGCGCCAGATGGCGTAGTGCGGCGTGTTGCGGTGGGCCTCCAGCGCGGCCTGGTCCTTGTAGACCTCGAAGAAGTAGTAGACGTTCGCGTCCTTCTCGTCCTGCAGCACGTTGAACCGCAGGCAGCCGGGCTCGTCCCGCTCCGAGCCCAGCGCGTCCGCCTCGATGGCCTTGAGGAACTTCTCCCGCATGTCCGGCTTGATCCGAACCTTCACCCATATCGCGATCATGGTCGCCTCCGTCCTGCGAAGTGGTCGCTGCGCCGCCGCGGCCGACATTACCACGCCGGCCCGCGGCTTGCCTTCCCCGTCCCGGCCGTCGTAGCATGCGCGACACAAGGAGCTCGAGCTCATGGACCCGGCCTCGATCAGCGCGCTCACGTTCGACGTCTTCGGCACGGTGGTGGACTGGCGGAGCAGCATCATCCGGGAGGGCCAGGCCTTCGGCAAGCACCGCGGCCTCTCGGTGGACTGGGCCAAGTTCGCCGACGCCTGGCGCGGCCTCTACCAGCCCGCGATGGAGGAGGTGCGGAGCGGCCGCCGGCCGTGGGTGCGCCTCGACGACCTCCACCGCGAGAGCCTGGTCCGCCTGCTGCGCGACTTCGGAGTGGAGGGCCTCTCTCCGGCCGAGATCGACGATCTCAACCGGGCCTGGCACCGGCTCGACCCGTGGCCGGACGCGGTGGCCGGCCTGACCCGTCTCAAGCGCCGCTACGTCCTGGCCACGCTCTCCAACGGCAACATCGCGCTGATGGTGAACATGGCCAAGCGGGCCGGCCTGCCGTGGGACACCATCCTGGGCGCGGAGGTCGCGCGGGCCTACAAGCCCACTCCCGAGGCCTACCTGCGCTCGGCCGAGGCGCTCGGGCTCCAGCCCGAGCAATGCCTGATGGTTGCGGCTCATCCGGGCGACCTCAAGGCGGCCGCCCGCTGCGGGCTGCGGACCGCCTACGTCCCCCGCCCGCTCGAGCACGGCCCCGGCCGCGGCCCCGACGAGCCCGACACCGCGCAGCCGTTCGACGTGGTGGCCGGCGACTTCGTGGAGCTGGCCGAGCGGCTCGAATGCTGAGCCGCCTCTTCGACCTGACCGGCAAGGTCGCGCTGGTCACCGGCGGCAGCCGCGGCCTCGGCCGGGCCATGGTCCTGGCCTTCGCGGAGGCGGGCGCGGACGTGGTCATCGCCAGC
>WNFT01005630.1_pt1 | contig 13088 bp, 12 predicted proteins | sample 5400191 | NCBI WGS metagenome assembly WNFT01 (sample SAMN13153359, study PRJNA577476) | soil metagenome | isolation source: 80 cm saprolite under Madrone tree | place: USA:California | collected 2016-06-14
AGCAAGATCTCAGAGCTCCGGGACATCAATTCCGATCAGCAGCTCCACGGTTTGCAAAGTTCCATCGTGATTGACCGCGATACCGCCGCTCGTCTAGGCGTTGCCGTCCAGGACATAGACAACACTCTCGGCGACGCCTTCGGCCAGCGCCAAGTTTCCAACATTTACAAAGGTTTGAATCAATATCACGTGGTGATGGAAGTGATGCCTGCCGCGCAGCAAAGCCCGGATGCTCTCAAATCCATCTATGTCCCCTCGAAATCCGGCAAGCTCGTCCCGCTCAGCGCGTTCGCCCACTACGAGCCATCCAGCACCGCCCTCTCCGTCAATCACCAGGGCGTTTTTCCGGCCATCACGCTCTCCTTCAATCTCGCGCCCGGCGCTTCGCTCGGTCCGGCCGTCGAGCACATCGAGCAAGCCCGCCGCGAAATCGGCGTCCCGTCCACGGTCCACGCCACGTTCCAGGGAACCGCCCAGGCCTTTCAGGATTCGCTGTCCAACCAGCCCGTCTTGATTCTCACCGCTCTCGCTGCCGTCTACATCGTTCTCGGCATCCTCTACGAAAGTTACATTCATCCCATCACCATTCTCTCCACGATCCCTTCCGCGGGAATCGGCGCGCTCCTCGCCATTCAATTCATCAAGTCCGATCTGAACATCATCGCGCTCATCGGCATTATTCTTCTGATCGGCATTGTCAAGAAAAACGCCATCCTCATGATTGATTTCGCCGTCCAGGTGGAAAGGGAAGAAGGTTTGTCGCCCGTTCAGGCGATTTACAAGGCATGCTTGCTGCGCTTCCGTCCGATTCTGATGACTACCATGGCCGCGCTGTTGGGTGCCATGCCTTTGGCGCTCGGCGCCGGCGTTGGCTCCGAACTCCGCCGTCCCCTTGGCATCACCATCGTCGGCGGCCTCATCCTCAGTCAGATGCTAACTCTCTTCACCACTCCCGTCGTCTACATCTATATGGATCGCCTGCAGTCCTGGATTCAGGGCCGCACCCGCTCCCACGCCGCTACGCCCGCCGCTGCCCCCGCCCACTCTGACTAGTCGCGAGTTTCCAACTTCTAATTTCCAGTCTCGAATTTCCAATTTCCACTCAGGAGCTGCCGATCAGCCATCCTGTCAAGAAAACCAGCACCCCGCCGACAATCACCTGAAACGCTGCCTGCAAAAACGGCGTATCCATGTAGCGGTGCCGGATGTAACTGATGACCATCAGCTCGACCGCGACTACTATGACCGCGATGAGCGTTGCGACATGGAAATTAGCGATGAGAAACGGCAGCGTATGTCCGATTCCACCGGCCGTCGTCATCAGTCCCGTGACCGATCCTCGCAACCACGGCGACCCGCGCCCCGTCAGCGACCCGTCGTCGGAAAGGCCTTCGGAAAAAGCCATGGAAATGCCCGCGCCGATCGACGCCGCCAGCCCCACGAGAAACGCTTCCCCGCTCTTTTGCGACGCAAAGGCCGCGGCGAACAACGGCGCCAGCGTCGAAACCGACCCGTCCATCAGACCAGCCAGCCCCGGTTGTATCACCTGCAGCAAAAACAATTTTCGATGCGATTCCGCTTCGCTCGCTTTCGCGCTCGCCGTCAGGTGTTTTTCTTCCAGCTCTCCCGCGGTCTGCTTGTGTTTTCTTTCCTCATCCGCGAGCTTGTTCAGCAATTCTCGCGTGGAAGCGTCCGCCGTCCTGCTCGCCGCTCGCGCGTAAAACCGCCCCGCCTCCATCTCCATCAACTCGGCCTGCTTCCTCGCAATGTTCACGCCCAGCGGTCGTACCAGCCAAACCGGTCTCCTTTGTAAAAACCCTTTCACGTTTTCGCGCCGGATCAGCGGAATATGCTCCCCGAACCGCTGCCGGAACATCGCGAACAGACGGTCGCGGTGTCCCACTTCTTCTTGACGCATTTCCTCGAACATCTGCGCCGTCGAAGGATATTCGTCTCGCAGCGCATCCGCGAACTCCCCGTAAATCCGCCCGTCTTCTTCTTCCGCCGCGATGGCGATCGCCAGAATCTCTTTTTCCGTCAAATCCTTGAATTTTTTCAGCATCGTCCCTTGCCTGCCCGCCAGCTTTTTTTGGCGGGCCCTCGCCCTTCCGTGGCAAAGAAGAATCGCACAATATGTGCAGCCAAGTCATCTTCTGCTGCCTACCCCTACCGCGCCACTCGCCGGTAGGTGCAGTCTGCCCCGATATGAATATCTGAGACTTGGTTGTCTGCATGGGACATTTTGGGTATACGATGGGTTCTACTTTTGACCGGAGGACAAAAATGGCCAAGAAGAGCAGGCTCACACGAGTTGCAGTCAGCATTGGAACGGCAATGGGCAAGGCGGATCGCAAAGCCCAGCAAGTCGCAAAGGCCGGCGTGCTCGCCAAGAAAGAACTGCACCTAGTATGAATACACATTTTTAGTATTGACGTAGTTTAGCCGTAGCGCTAGGTTGCTGCAATCTCGGGTTGTCCGCTGACGAACGAGCAGGAGGCCAATGGCAATGTCCCCATCCTCTGGTCACCCTTCCGTATTTCGAGCCGCCGCGATCGCATTGGCCATCGGGCTATTCAGCCTGGCCTCTTTCGCGCAGCAGCCAAGAGTCCTGGCTCCGCACAAGCCAGTTGCGCCAACGCTTCCACATCCGGTCGCCTGGAACAAACCCGCCGTATTGCAGTCCGTCCTCGGTGGTTTGTGGATGATCGGCGCGAACTTCAAGTCTTCCCTTTACTTGAGGAATGACGTCAAGACGGACCCGATCACGGTTTCGCCCATTCTGTACCTCAGCAACGGCGTCCAATACACTCTTCCTCCGGTGAAGCTGGAACCTGCCGGGACCGCCGTCCTTGATATCAATCAGGCGCTTGCGGCCCAGGGCCTCGCGCCGTACGCTACTCTTTCCGGCTATGTGGAACTCCAGTATCAATGGGCGTGGGGCGCAATCTGCGCGACGGTACGCAACATTGACACCGTGCACAGCCTCATCTTCATTTATGGGCTCCAGCCCCCGATCGATGATTCTTTGGCAAAAAACTCGCCGGCGGCAAGCCAACAGGCGCATATTCTTGAGGGTATGTGGTGGAAGCGGGAAACCAACGTTACCGGTTTCGTCGCACTGTCAAACATTACGCGGCAGGCGATCAACGTGACAGTTGAGGTCAGCGGCGACGCAAACCAGAATCTCGCAAACCATAGCGTCACGGTGTCGCCTCACGGAACAAAGATCGTGAACCTAACCGAGCTGCAAGGAGCTGCATCTACCAGCGGAGGTATACTTGTCACTCAAGACGGCCCGGAACACGGGCTAATCATTAATGGCGGGTTGGAAGATGAAGCCGCCGGTTACTCGGCGCATCTGCCGCTCGCTCTGTTACCTGACGCGACCGCCGAAGTGTCGGAGGCCAGCTTCGCCGAATTGGGATTGATGCGTGGCGCTGCCGATCCCATGATGTCCTTTCCTGCCGGGACGGTTTTTGCCCCTTACTCCGTGCTGCGCAATCTTTCGGACCAGCCCATTCCCGTGACGCCCACCCTTTGGTGGATGGAAGGAGCAGCTGCCCGGTCGGCTCAGCTTCCGCAATTCACAGTTCCACCCCATCGGACTCAGAACATGGATATGTCGTCCCTTTTGTCGAGCGCGGGGCTGAAGAACTTCAATGGGAGCGTGAACCTCGTTCTCGACACGAAGGCCCAGCCGGGTGCACTGCTGATGGCCAGCGGCAGCGTGGACCAGAAAAACACCTACGTGTTTGAAGTGCTGCCGCGCGGGGTGCTAGAAAGCGCGTCAAAGACGCTATCCTATTGGAGCACCGCCAACGGTGACGACACCATGGTGACTCTCTGGAACCCCGCCGACGAAGCCCAGGACCTGGTGTTTACCCTGTTTTTCACTGGCGGCCACTACGGATTCCCCGTTCACCTTGGACCCAGGGCCACGCAAGTATTCAATGTGTCGGAAGTCATTCACAATCAGATTCCGGATTCAGAGGGGAACGTCATCCCGGCCTCCGTCCACGAAGGCAGCGCCGAAATTTCCGGCACCCGGGGCGAAAGCGAGCACATCCTCGTGGCCGTGGATTCCGGCGTCTATAACGTCCAGAAAGCAACGTGCGGTTCCTACTGTCAAACGTGCAATGGCCTTACAAGCGCCTGGGTAACTGACAACCCGTTTGTCTTGGCTTTTTCTACAAACCATCAGCTTACCTTCATAGTTCAGTACAACACCGGAACTCAGTACAACCGGACAAGCTATGGAAACTGGTCCAGTTCGAATACAGGCGTAGGCACGGTGAGTACCGGTCTCGTGCAGGGGGTCAGCCCGGGATCACTCACAGCGAATGTCATTGAGAACTCAGGCGGCGGCGAATCTGTGTATGGCAACATCTGCAATCTATCCTGCCCATTTGCCACTGCCTATCCCGGCGGGTCGTCGCCGGGAAACGTCACGCCAACCGTGACTTTTTCCGAGACTCCGGTCGTGCCGCAAGGCAGCACAGCGCCAATCACAGCGACAGTTACACCGTCGAATAATTCCACCACAATTTTATTGACACTCTCAACGACCAGCGGTAGCGGGTCGGCTCTCTTCTTGAACGGAGCCACCACCATGAACATAACGACCACAACCGGGCTCACCATTCTAGGCTCACAATCCAGCAGCACACCCAACAATATCAGTCTTACTGCGACAGTTAGCATGGACTCTAGAACCATCACCGTTGGCCAGACGTCTTTCACGGTTGCCACAACGGGTGGCGCGGTGCCGGTTAATTTTAGACAGACTCTTGTCCGCCAAGATCCCAACGCATCGTTACACTTCGAGTACACATGGGGCTCCTCCACTGGGTCTCTTTCAAACCTTCAGAATTGCCAGTTTAGAGAGTTTGTTACTTACCCCGGATACGTTTCGGGAGTGCAGGCCCAGTATTATTGGAAAACCCATCCTTATGTAGAAAGCTGGAGTCCTAACCCGGACACAGGAGATACCCCGGCTACCGCAACCGCTGGATTTGCCCAGGACAATAACGGTCACCAGGGTTTTTTTCCACCATATGACACTGACGACTTCACTTCGCCTCAGGTTTTTCAGTTTCAATGCCCCTATTACCAAAGCAACCAATGGGTTACGCTTTTCCCCCACGCTGGGACGATTGCCATACGTCGCGTTGTGAGCCACGCCACCAATCAACCTTGGGTGTACACAATCACTAAATCAGGTGCCTCAAATGCTGGAAACTTGCCGTAACAGGAAATGGCCAAGCTTCATGCGCGCCGCTATTGCTTTCGGTCTTTTGTGGGTGATAGTAATTCTCGTCGCTGTAGCTGAACCGCACATTTTTCGCCCGCAGGCGTCATCAGGGCCAAGTCGAGTTGAGGTTCGCTACAGCTTTAGAGTTACAACCGTCACTCTAAACGAGCCGGTTGTGCTGTGGTTCTCGGTTCACAATGGACTCTCGCGGCCAATCACGTTGACGCTTGGGGCCCAGAGCAGGCAATACTTTCGATTCACACTAAAAACGCCCGATGGCAAGGTTTTCCAAAGTCGCCCTTTTTCAGAAGTGAGCGTGATAATAATGGGAACCGGGAAGAGGGAACTATTGCCGGGAGAAGACTATGAACAGCCCCTCCTTATGAGCCAATGGTTCCCGTTTGGAATGCTGGGGACGTATTTCATTACGAGTGAACTGACCACTCCCATTGAAGTGTTAGAGGGGGAGAACCTTCCTCCTCTTGTTCAAACTACTCGATTGCTGGTAAATCCGAGAGATCCTGCGCGCCTGGATAAAATCTGTGCGGATCTCGCAATCCAGACCGCGATTGCTAAGGGGGTGGAAGCGGGACGAGAGCCCGCGCTGGAGCTGAGCTATGTTGTGGACCCGGTCGCCGTTCCATACTTGGCTGGGTCGTTGTCACGTCATATTCTTAACTACAATTTAGCCGTCCAAGGATTGGAAAGAATAGGCAATGATGAGGCTGTCGAAGTTTTGTTGTCTGCACTGAACGAGGACTATGGAGACATCGCAGAGTTGGCCACAGCGAGCCTGGGACAAATGCAAGACGGGATTCCTAACCCACGTCTAAAATTGGCGGTCAAGAAAGCCGTTGAACGTTCATCAGAGCGTATAAAGGAGAAATTCGTCAAAATGCAGATGGCTTACTTGGATTACCGTTCCCCGGACCTTCAGCGCGCGGCCATACAAAACCTTATGGCAGTGCAAGATGGCCTACAGCGGGCGGAGCCCGTTCTGCAACGACTGGCCAATGACCCTAATCAACCCGCCGATGTAAGAGCTGCTGCGAGGGATGCTCTGCAGAAACTCCATCCTCCGCAAAGATAGATTTGCTTGGATTCTCGCTGATTAGATGACTGCGTCGGGCTACTAGTTCATATTCAAAGATTCAGTTCTGACGAGTTGAACATGGAGGCTTTCCCAAGTGCGAGTGTTGTCCTCGGCCGAAGACTGTTGCTGGCCGCAGGTTGTTTCTTTCTCCTGCCAAGTTCAGCGAATACCCGCTCCTTATCCCAGCAGAGTGTTGTAATCCGATGGAACAATGCTGCGCTGCAGGGGGTGCGCGATGCGAAGCTGGGTGCGCCGATGGTAGCGCGGGCACTCGCCATTGTGCACACCTGCATGTACGACGCTTGGACGGCTTACGACGAACGCGCTCTGGGGACGCAATTGCGAGGGGCGCTGCGGCGCCCGGTTTCAGAACGGACCTCGGCAAACAAAGAAAGGGCCATCAGCTACGCCGCGTTTCAAGCGCTTGAAGATGTGCTGTCTGTAGATTCGGACTCCGTCTACATCCCATTGATGAAACAACTGGGTTATGACCCGAACGTCCGCTCGACCGACATTGAGACACCGACGGGAATTGGCAACGTAGCCTGTGCCGCCGTACTGGAATTCCGCCATCATGACAAGTCGAACCAACTCGGCGATCTGGCGCAAGGCCCGTACTCGGATTGGAGTAGCTATGTTGCGGTAAATACGCCCGGTACGGTTCCCGCACGGGCCGTGGCAGCGGATGCGAACCATTGGCAGCCACTGACGTACGTGGATGCGAACGGCAACCTGGTCTTGCAGCGGTTTGTGGGGGCGCAGTGGTGCTTCGTTACTCCGTTTGCACTGTCCAAAGGCGAAGAGTTTCGCGAGGCGCTGGAGCCGGGACCGGCGAAGTACGGTTCGGCGGAATACGAGCAGCAGGCCGAGGAGATGATCGCCATCAGCGCGGGGCTGACGGACCGGCAGAAAATGATTTCGGAGTACTGGGCAGATGGGCCGGATACGGAGCAACCGCCGGGGCACTGGCTGCGATTTGCGCAGTTCGTTTCCGCAAGGGACCACCACACGCTGGACGACGACGTGAAGATGTTCTTCGCCCTTTCCAACGCCATGATGGATGCGGGGATTGCCGCGTGGGACGCCAAGCGGGCGTACGATTCCGTTCGTCCCGTAACGGCGATTTCGCTGCTGTTTCGGGGGAAAAGGATTCACGCCTGGGGCGGGCCTGGCAAAGGCACGGTCGAAATGGACGGCTCGCAGTGGCTTCCTTATCAGCCTGCAACCTTTCCTACTCCTCCATTTCCGGATTACGTTTCCGGCCACAGCACGTACAGTGCGGCGGCGGCCCGGATTCTGTCTCTTTGGACCGGGAGCGAACACTTTGGCGAATCAGTGACCTTGTCCCCGGGAAGCTCGAAGATCGAGCCAGGCGCTACGCCAGCACAATCCATTGTTCTCAAATGGGAGACATTCACGGACGCCGCCAACGAAGCGGGAGTGTCCCGGCGCTACGGCGGAATCCACTCCGCTCGCGCCGACCTGGCAGGCCGCCAGTTAGGACGGCTCGTTGCCGATCGCGCTTGGAGCAAAGCACAGAGCTATTTCGTCGGAACAAACAATTCGCCCGTTCGCGAACTGGCCTCAGTGAACTCTGGCCTTCAACCACAATAATCCGGTCGCCGCGTACTGGGAGTTTCGCACTACACCATAAACCCCTGTATCCGGCAGACCTGAACAATCCCCAGCCGATCCCCGGCGCCCACCTTATGCTTCATTCGGTAGAGGTGATTTTTCACCGTTTGCTCGGAGAGGCAAAAGCGATTCGCGATTTCCTTGTTGGTGAGCCCTTCGGCAATCAGAGGAATCAATTGCTGTTCGCGGCGCGTTAGCCCCATCCGCTGACGCACGCTCGCAGAAGGAAACGAGGTTGCCTCCCGTTCAAAGTAGTGGAAGAGCAATGCGCACAGTGTGCCAGGGCACACCGCCTCGCCCGCCTGCACCGCTCGCACGCCTTCCACGACGTCCTCTGCCGAAGCGCTTTTCGGAAGGTATCCGCGGACCCCTGCCCGCACGCACTGCAAAAACTCCGTCTCTTCTCCTGTCACGCCAATCAGTAAAATCTGCACCTTTGGCGCGGACGCCCGTACCTTTCGAATCGCCGATAGATCCTCGTTCACGCTTCCGCGCGAAGTCATCAACAGGATATCCGCTTCTTCTTCCAGCAGGTCTTCCGTTCGCAATGGTCCCGCCTTGTACACCCCTGCCACCTCGATGTTCCCACCCTTCAACAACATTCGTGATAACGCCTCCCGGAACAAGCGATTCTCAGCCGCCACGAACACCCGAGGCTTGCCTCCCGCACACACTTCGCTCTTCAGTTGCGCAACACTTTCGTCGCTTCCGACGCTCCCCCGGCGGTCGCCGTTCGACCGCGCTCTTTTCTGCCCTTGCTCGGGTACTACCAGACTCTGTCTTGCGCTTGCATTCATGGCGGGACATCCTCCATGCATCTTGGCTACGCCACATCCGTGGCCGCGTTTGGCTCCATCTCCAAACTCGCCACTCGCTCCTGCAATCCCTGCACCGCCGTCGCGGCCGTCATGATTCTTCCCGCATTCTCTAACTTCCTGTCAGTCAACCATTTAGCTCTTCTCCAAGTGCCTACGCCTGGCCCAATAAGTCCCGGATTGGTACTAACTCTCGGTTCTCCTTTCACTTTGGGACTCCAGACTCCCAATTTCTTCTCTATCTATGCTTTACACTCACTTTTTCCTCAGTTCCTCTCTTCCTTTTCTAGTACTTCCGTACTACCCTTTTTAAGGGACGTCTTACTCCTTTCCGGGTACGGCTGCCCTATAGGTTGGTTACGCTCCAGGCCGTACACTCTCTCTCGAGAAGTAATTTCGGTATTTCTCCGGAGAGACGCTTCCAGCCATGGCAACCCAGCAGGATTTGCTAATGAAGAAGTTCACGACAGACGGCCTCCCCAAACAGCCCGCTTCCACCAAGGAGCGCCGCGGCAACCGTCGCTGCAAAATTACGCAGCTCATGCGCGTCCGTCCCTCGGATCCCAACCTCGACCACTTTGAAGATCTACGCGGCTCCGCCAGCGTCTCCCGCTCGGGTGTCTATTTCCAGTCCAGTGAAACCGGTTATGAAGTTGGAATGCGGCTTTTCGTCACCATGCCGTATTCCAAGGATCCCGCCGCCATGAGCAGGGAATATCTTGCGGAGGTCGTGCGCAGAGATGTGCTCCCGACAGGAATGTTCGGGATCGGCTTCAAGATCCTGATGGAAATGGGAATCCAACACTCTTACAATTTTGGCCCTGGCACGCAGCGCTAACAGCCGCAGCGCCGGATTCGAATCATCCGATAAAGCAAGAACGGGCGCCCCGATCTACTGGGGCGCCCGTTCTTGTGTTTGGGGGTGGAGAGAGATCGTTCTACGATTCTTGTCCGAACATCTGCATGGTCTTGTGCCGTATGAGTCCCAGTTGCCGGTTCAGCGGATGTCTCCGCGCCAGGAAGGAAAACACAGGCGAACGGCGCAGCGTCAGTTTATTCATCGCAATCGTAAGCCGCACGTCGCGACGCGCAAATTTCAGCCCCGATTGCAGCGCTTCCACGGCCTCTTCTTTACGGCCGGCGGTGGCGTACACTTCCGCAAGATTCAGATACAGCTGCGCCTGATTCCTCTTCATTCGAACGGCGGAGTCGCACAATTTCTCCGCCTCGCCCCACTTGTGTTCGGAGCGCGCCAGCACCACGCCCAAATACGACATGTAGTAGGGATTATTTTTGTCGAGGTCTACGGCCCGGCGCATGTGAGGAAGTGCTTTGTTGGCGTAGTTATCTCGAAGGTAGCTCAGGCCGGTCTTGAATTCTCGGAATGCTTCCGTGTCCATCATAAGTTCACCTCGCTCAGCGCTTCGCGATCCGATGGGCATTCGAACGCGCAGCGGCTGCGGAAGAATTGGAATCCCCCGAGATTGGGGAAGTTCTCGTGCGGCGCGAAAGCGTTTCGCGCCAACCTCAGCTGTGGAACCTCGCTAAGAAATGTCCCTCTCATCGAGGTGATTCGAACGGCGAGCAGCGGGGTTGCGAGAATTGTTCCCATCCCAGTCCACCTCGAACGTACTAGGACTCTTGGCGGGAATCTACTGACCGGTGGGACAGTCTTGGGTCAGCGGCACTGGAGTTGGGGCGCGAAGAATGAGGACAGGTCAGGATCGGGCGGGCTGAGAGTGCGAATTCTTCTCGCGTGATCTTTTCACGCGTGGGCGCTCGCATTTTTTATCGCGTGCCCTCTTCATACGCTTGCGCGCCCGGCGTGGGCGCGGCCGCGCTCCATGCGGGCTTCGTAAATGGGGAAGCGGGCGGCCAATTCCGCAACCTGTTTGCGGACGCGCTGCTCGACTTCAGCGTTGCCGATGTTGGAGAGGATTTCGGTGATCCAGGCGGCGATCTGCTCCATCTCCGGTTCGCGCATGCCACGCGTGGTCACGGACGGGCTGCCGAGGCGGATGCCGCCGCCCTTCATGGGGGGCAGGGGATCGAAGGGAATGGAATTCTTGTTTACGGTGATACCGGCGCGATCGAGGGCCTTTTCGGCGTCAGTGCCGGTGATGCCGCGGGGATGAACTTCGATCAAGAAGAGATGATTGTCCGTGCCGCCGGTAACGATACGGAATCCACGCTTTGCGACGGCTGCGGCCATCGCCTTGGTGTTGGCTACTACTTGTTTCTGATAGTCCTTGAACGACGGTTCCATGGCTTCCTTGAGGCAAACGGCTTTGGCGGCGATGGTATTGACCAGCGGTCCGCCTTGCGTGCCGGGGAAGGTGAGCTTGTCCACTTCCTTGGCGAAAGCCGCCTTGCACAAGACCAATCCGCCGCGCGGCCCACGCAACGTTTTGTGCGTGGTGGTGGAAACGATGTCGGCGTGCGGAATGGGACTTGGGTGCACGCCGGCGGCGACGAGGCCGGCGATGTGCGCCATGTCCACGAAGAAAAGAGCGCCGACGGATTTCGCGGCTTTGGCGATGCGCTCGAAATCGATGATGCGCGAATAGGCGCTGGCGCCCGCGACGATCATCTTCGGCTTGTGCTCGAGGGCCAACTTTTCGATTTCTTCGTAGTCGATGCGCTCGTCTTCTTTTTTCACGCCATACGCGATGAATTTGTACATGCGGCCGGAAAAATTCAGCGGATGGCCGTGAGTCAGGTGGCCGCCGTGAGAAAGATTCATGCCAAGAACGGTGTCGCCCGGTTGCAGAGTGGACATGTAGACGGCCACGTTGGCGGAAGTGCCGGAGTGTGCCTGAACGTTGGCGTGCTCTGCGCCGAAAAGTTCCTTGGCGCGATCAATCGCCAATTGCTCGACCTTATCGGCGTATTCGCAACCGCCGTAATAGCGTTTGCCGGGGTAGCCTTCGGCGTATTTGTTGGTGAAGATCGAGCCCATGGCTTCGAGGACGGCTTCGGAGACGAGGTTCTCGGAGGGAATCAGTTCCAGGCCGGTGGCCTGGCGCCTGGCCTCTTCCCGGAGCAAATCGGCGATCTGCAGGTCGACGGTGTCCAGCGGGCGATTCATACGGTCGTTTGCGTCGGTGGTGTGGGTCATGCCCTAGCCTCGTTTCGGTGCGTGCAAGCGCGCTCGATGTAGCGAGGCGATTCTAGCGGATGGCATGGTGGAAAGCCAATTACTGGCGAGGCCGGTGAGGAAGCGAGTTTCAAAATGGGAAGAGTTGGTATACACCCGGCAGTTTTCGTAAGAGTGGCAAGGAAAGGACTTACAGGATACTGAAAATGAAAGAGTGCGTAAGAGCGGGAAACAAAAGGAGTTGCAGACTGGCACTTTGCAGCGCAAAGCTCAAATCTTGTATGAGTGGCAAATAAAGGAGTTAGGAGCGCAGAGTCTTCGAGGCGAATCATGGGAATGGGCGGATTATTTCCGCTGATCCAACACTCATTATATCATATCCGTACTGTTTGTCAAATGAATACTGGTAAGTGGCTTGATTACATGAGGATAGTTCCGCTAATGGAGTTCAGCGGTCGCTCGGAGCTCTGAAATTCGCCCCCCTTTGGCTCAAAGATGTTCCTATGAATGGGTGTCGCGTTCGAGTTGGGTGATTTTGTTGAGGCGGCGCTGGTGGCGGCCTCCGGCGAAGGGTGTGTTGAGGAAAGTCTGAACCATTTCGAGGGCGGCGGCGGGGGTGACGATGCGGGCGCCGAGGGCGAGGACGTTGGCGTCGTTGTGCTCGCGGGCCAGCTGGGCGGTGATGACGTCGTGGGCCAGGGCGGCGCGGATGCCGGGGACTTTGTTGGCGGCGATGGAAATACCAATGCCCGAGCCACAGACAGCGATACCGAGATCAGCTTGTTTCGCGAGGCAACACGTTCGCCAACGGCTTTGCCGAAGTCGGGATAGTCCACGGAGTCTTCGGAGCCGGTGCCCTGGTCGTCGACGGCGTAGCCGGCGTTTTCCAGATATATCTTAATGATTTCTTTGACAGAGAAGCCGGCATGATCGGAACCGATGGCGATACGCGGCTTGTTGGAAGTTTCGCCCATTAGAGGTGACGCGCGGGATTGTATCGGAGAAGCGTTCCAATCGCAATTTGACAGGATTTGCAGCAGCAACTCCGTTTCCGATTTGCGCTGCCAGCTCAACCGGTCGATGCAACACCATCCAATGCGTTGATTCGACAATGCTTCCCCGGGAGAAGTGATCTGTTTGGCTGTCCTCGGTCAAAACCTAGCCAGGGTAGTGTTCCGGCTGATCTAACCCTAGCGA
>WNFT01004311.1_pt1 | contig 13087 bp, 12 predicted proteins | sample 5400191 | NCBI WGS metagenome assembly WNFT01 (sample SAMN13153359, study PRJNA577476) | soil metagenome | isolation source: 80 cm saprolite under Madrone tree | place: USA:California | collected 2016-06-14
GTAGGCAAAGGCACCGGTCTTGGACTGGCAGTTTGTTATGGTATCTTAACCGAGCACGGTGGCAGTCTTGACGTGCAATCCACTGTTGGTGTTGGCACTACTTTCACGATTTCACTCCCGGCAATAATCCCCGACGGAGAGCAGGATTGAACGAGCAAAAAGCAGCGCGCATTCTGATTGCCGAAGACGAAGCGAATCTTCGTCTCGTTTTGCAAAAAGAGTTGGAGCGGCTGGGTTATCGCGTGCAGGTCGCGCCCGACGGCGAAGCGGCGTTGCGCAAACTGGAAGAAAGCAACGTCGATGTTTTGCTTTGCGACATCAATATGCCGCGCATCGACGGCATGGAAGTTCTGCGGCGCGTACATGAACGGCCCAACCCGCCCGAAGTGATCATGCTTACCGGCCAGGCCACGGTTGAAACTGCGGTCGAGGCCATGAAGCTGGGCGCTTACGACTATCTCACCAAGCCTTACCACATTACAGAACTCGACGTGCGCGTAAAGCAGGCGGCTGAGAAACGTCGTTTGCGCGTTGACAATCTTCGTCTTCGCGAACAATTGGCGCGTCAATCGGGCTTGCCGGACATCGTCTCCGTTTCAGAAGCAATGAAAGAAGCAGTGCGGTTGGTTGAGCGCGTCGCGCCTTCCGACGCCTCCGTTTTGATCACCGGCGAGTCTGGCACCGGAAAAGAATTGATCGCTCAGGCTATCCATCGCCTGTCGAACCGCGCGGATGGATCGTTCATCGATATTAACTGCGCCGCGTTTCAGGAATCGTTGTTGGAGTCGGAACTGTTTGGTTATGAAGCCGGCGCTTTCTCGGGCGCAAAAGGACGCAAGCTGGGACTAATTGAACTGGCTGACGGCGGCACGCTTTTTCTGGACGAAGTGACGGAGTTGCCCGCGCAACTTCAAGCCAAGCTACTGCGCGCGATTGAGACGCGAACGTTCTTTCGTGTCGGCGGCGTGCGCAAGGTTGAAGTCAACGTGCGCATTGTGGCCGCCACCAATCGCAATCTCGATTCTGTGGTCGCTGATGGGTCCTTTCGTTCGGACCTGCTTTATCGTATCAACGGTTTTCAAATCGATCTAACACCGCTGCGTGAACGATCCGAAGACATTGAGCCTCTGACCCGCTATCTCTTGAACGAGGTTGGCGGCACAACCAAACCGGAGCTCGATCCGCAGGCGCTTGAGGCATTGCAGACTTACAGTTGGCCGGGTAACGTGCGGCAATTGAAGAATTGTCTAGAGCGTGCCGTAATTCTTTCCAACAACGGGCGCATCACGGTTAATGAATTGCCGCCCGAAGTAGCGCGGCCGGCAGCTTTCATTCCGGCGACACAAACGCCGCCACAACCAGGCGCGACGCCGGACTATTCGGCTGCGGCAAACGCCTCGCCTGCCTCTCTGCGCGACGTTGAACGCCAACAGATCCTGGCGGCGCTGGAACAAACCGGCTGGCATCGCGGCAAGACTGCTGAGATTCTCGGCATCTCATCCTCCACACTCTATCGCCGCCTGCGCGACTACAACCTCGAACGCCGTGTCCGCTAAAACTATCCGTTAACCCTGGAACTTAGGTGGCGTTCTCCGAAGCGCTGGACCTACGAGCCAATACTCTTCAACTGCTTGCGATCGATTTTGCCGCGATCGTTTTTGGGAAGGGAATCAACGAATTCGATCCAACGTGGGTATTTGTAGGGTGCGAGGTGGGATTTGACGAAAGCCTTTAATTCTTCCGCAAGTTGAGCTTTAGTTAAGCCCTCCCTGACAGTCGGGCTACTACCCCGATCGGCGGGCGAGACACCCGCGCTCCCAGTATCACGTTGAGGTTGGACATTGGACGTTGGACGTCGGGCACCACTTGCGGGCGAGACGCCCGCGCTCCCAGTATCACGTTGACTTTGGACTTTGGACTTTGGACTTTGGACAAATTCTTCGCGCAGCACGACGAAGGCTTTTGGTTTGATTAGGCCGTCGCCGGCTTCGGCGCCGATGACGGCGCACTCGAGCACAGCTTCGTGTTGCAGCAAGCAGTTTTCAATTTCAGCAGGCGCGACAAAAATGCCGGAGACTTTCAACATGTCGTCAGTGCGACCGTGGTACCAGTAATAGCCTTGCGCGTCGACGTGAAACTGATCCCCGGTCGTGCACCAGTCGCCCGCGAAAGTTTCTTTTGATTTCTCATGCGCGTTCCAGTAGCAAAGTGCCGCAGAGTCGCCCTTGATCTTCAGCGTCCCCATTTCATCGGGTGCTACTTCCTTGTCCTCCGCATCGACGATCCGTGCTTCGTAACCTTCAACAATCTTGCCCAGGCTTCCAGGTTTCACATCGCCGGGCCTGTTTGTGATGTAGATATGAAACATCTCTGCCGAGCCGATGCCGTCGTAAATCTCCACGCCAAAGGTTTGCTGCCAGCGTTGATAAAGCTCCGGCGGCAGGGCCTCGCCGGCTGAATAACAGAAACGCAGACTCGAGAGATCGCGTTGTTCAGTGGCATCAGCGTTGAGCATTGAATTAATCATCGTTGGCACGGTTGTCAGAATCGTGGGACGATAACGCTCGATAACTGCGAACAGTTTTTCAGGCGTCGAGCGCTCGGAAAACAAAACTGTGGCGCCGCCGACCGCAAAAGGGAAGAGCAGGTTGGTGCCCGTCGCGTAACCGAAAAACAGTTTCGGAACGGACACCGTCAAATCGGTTTCGTTGACGCCAATCGTGCGCCTGGCAAAGACTTCCGTGTTGAAAGGAAGATCGTGTTGCAAATGTACCGCGCCTTTCGGGTGACCGGTCGAGCCGGAAGTAAATAACCAGATAGCGATATCGTCTCGGTGGGTGTCGGCAGGCGTGCATTCGTCCGTCTCGGTCAGTACGGCGCCATCAAAAGACGACCAAAGCAAAGCGTCATTCGTAAAGTCGATGTCTTCATCGTGCTCGTGGCCGCCGACCACTAAAACCGCGTGCAGATGTTTCGCATCAGCAGTGGCTTCGTTAAAAGTCTTCAGCAGCGATTCGTGAATAACGGCTGCGCGAGCGCGTGTGTAGTCGAGATAGTATTTGTAATCTTCAACCGGCAGCAGCGGATTGACCATCGTGATCACCGCGCCGATACGCGCGGCGCCAAACCAGGTCCAGACAAACTCCGGACAATCAGGCAAAACAAGCAGCACGCGATCTTCCATCTCGACGCCCAGCTCGCGCAATGCATTGCCGACGCGGTTGGCCATGCGCGCGGTGTCGCCATAACTGAACGTCTGGTCCTCGTAATAGAGACAGATCTTGTTTTCGCGGCCTTCCTCCAGATTGCGATTCAGGAAGTAGTCGGCCATGTTGAAGCGTTCAGGGAATTGGATGTTTTCCATGGATGCTTATTGCGGCGCACTTCTTAGTCGTAAAATTCGCTGCGATGACCTATCGTGACGATCCTTACTTGGCGAAGGGTATCATCTATCTCATAACCAATCCGCCAACGCGAATACGCCATAATCCTTCAGACGTTTTTACTTGAGACATCCGGGAGGGCGAGGGTTCTGAGTGAGACCGTCGATCGCTTTCGCTACACGCGTCAAAGTCTGGAGATCAAGATTGCGGGTTTCTCTTTGTGCTCTGGAACTTAACGATACGCTGTAAGCTTCAAGCGTAGCCATCGAGCTTACCTTCCGCCGCTAGCTGAGCTTTGACTTCTTCCCAAGGTATGCTGGGCTCGTCCTTCGTTTCTTCGGCGATACGTGTAACGTGTAGGTCTTCCAAGAGTTCTTCGTATTCATCGAGCGGCAGGATTACCGCCGTCCTTTCACCGTTAGCGTCCGTGACGTATTGAACATTTCTCGACATTCGCACAACTCCTGTCCAGTAGGATGCTCTCATTCTAACACGCAGCTTCTCCTGAATTCTCGTAACGCAAACTGTTAACTTGCGATTGCTGTTTAAGCGAGAAGGCGAACCAGCTTTTATCGGTTCTCAAGAGAGGCGGTAATAAAACGACTGAGCCGCAGTTCATCGTCATCAGTCATGGAAGTAAAGCGCACCGCAAAGCCGATCTCGAAAGCTGCGTCGACTACTTCGGCCCACAAAACGAGAGGCTCACCTTCCGGAACTTCGATTTCCAGGCGCACCAGTTCCTTCGGCTCAACATCACCTCCCGTCAGCACAAAGCATCCTGTCTTGCTCAAATCCGTGATGGTCGCTTCCTGCTGCGACATCACACCTTCCCACCGTGCCTGGAGATTAACTTTTACTCGTGGAGAGCGTCGGCGTTCGTCTGTCATTGAGGGGCGACCTTTAAGTTTGTGCCACAGTCTGATCAAGTGGATGCGACAACTCTTTGGAGTGCGCTGGCCTGGCAGCGCTTTGGCCAGTCGCGACTTGTCGCGGCCACGCCTGCTTAAGTTGATTTAACGATGCGGCGACCAGTCGCCGCGGACCAAAGCGGCGCCGGGCCGCCGCACTCCAAGGAGTTGACCACTTGTTCAGAGCTTTCTAAAGTCTGTGCCACTTAATGTTCTCATTCTTTGGCAAACGGACAACCGCCTTCACCGTGTTTGGTGTCGAGGTAGGTGCGCGCTTCCCACAGTTCCGGAAAGAATTTCTTGTTAAGCGTGGTGCGCAGATAACCAACGCCTTCGGAACCGCCGGTGCCGCGCTTAGTGCCCACCATGCGCTCGACCATCTTGATGTGATGCGCACGCCAGAGCGAGAAATACTCATCGTGCTCAAGCAAAGCTTCGGCTAGTTGAAACTCTTCCGAGCGTTGTTCGAAGTGAGTAAGAACTTCCAGGACCGCCTGTGTGCGTTTGCCGTAGCGTCGTTTAGTTTCGGCTTCGTCGGAAGCATTTTCATTTGCGGGCGCGTCAAAACCGCGCACGCGCAAAGCGGCGTAGAAAGCGTTGCCCAAATCCGGTGCGGCGAATCGTTTCTGCAAACGTTCATACGCGAATTCGTCGTTGCGGAATTCATTCAAAATGTTTCCCTGTTTTAGTCCCGACGCGAATTCAATTTCGCGAAACTGCATTGACTGAAAACCGCTGGCGGGGTTGAGCTGATCGCGAAAGCCCAGGAAACTTATCGGCGTCATCGTTTCCAGAATGTGAATCTGATTGATCAGCAGTTTTTCAATTTCCACTACGCGGCGCAGTGAGCGCGCCGCAGCAGTCAAGCGATTCTCATTTGTCTGATTAATTACCGCGTCGATCTCATGAAGAATTTGTTTGAACCAAAGCTCGTAAGCCTGGTGAATGGTAATGAAGAGCAACTCATCGTGATGCGCCGGATCCGACAAACAATTCTGCAAGCCAATCAAATCCGGCACACGCAGGTATTTGTTGTAGGAGAGCGGAGCGTTGCTGCCGTATTCGTTACTCATCGGTCAGTAGTCTGTTGTCCGTTGTCAGTGGTTGTGTCAGCGGTCCAGTAGCCTGGTCTTTTGCAACTAACAACGGACCACCGACTACGGACAATGCTTCAGAAAGCTGCCCCTGCACCCTCATGCACCGAGTACGCGCGAGCGTCTGTGATTTTTTTCATCTCATTAATAACCAACCCGAGTTCTTCGTCTTTCGTGTAGAAGTGCGGCGAGAGGCGCACGCCGGCGCCGGGCCGGTAGTCGACAATAAACTCGCGTCGAATCAATTCCTTCGTCAGCGCCGCGGCCTCTTCGTGGCCTACTGTGACCGTGCCGCCGCGATCAGCAGAATTCTTTGGACTGGTTACGTTGAATCCGGCTTCCTGCGCCAGCTCAATCAGTCGAGTGGTTTGGCGCACGCTCTTTTCGCGAATTTTATCCACGCCGATTTCGTTGATTATTTTATAGCCCGACTGTGCAGCGTAGAGCGCCGGGATCGCCGGCGAGCCGTGCAGAAAGCGTGTGATGTTTGGCGCGTAATGCAACTCAGTCTCAAAAGCGAAAGGATGTTCATGGGCCATCCAGCCGGTGGTTTTCGGCTCCAGTTTGTTATGCAGGTCAGGCCGCACATAAAGATAGCTGGCTCCCGGGCCCCCGCAGAGCCACTTCACTGAACCTCCGGTCGCAAAATCGACGCCGAGTTCCTGCACGCTGAAGGGAACTGTTCCGGCCGACTGGTAAGCATCCAGCACGACCATTGCGCCAACTTCATGCGCACGTTCCGTAATCGCTTTCGCGTTCTGTAGAAAGCCGCTCTTGAACAACACGTGCGAGAAGGGAACCAGCAATGTCTCTTCATCAATCGCTGCGAGAAAACGTTCGAGTGAAACCGTGATACCGTCGTCAGAGGGAACGGTTTCAATTCTTAACTTGCCATCACGGGCGTGCGCTTCATAAACATACATCACCGAAGGAAAGTTTAACTCCGAATAGACGATCTTGTTTCTTTTGGGCGTCGGCTCGAAGCAGGAAAGAATTAACGATTGGCAGATTGAGACGTTCTGATGCATCACGATGCTGCCAGGCTCGGCGCCAATGATGCGGGCCACATCGTTGCCGACAGTGACGGGCATGTCCCACCAACCTTCGGCCCAGGCGCGCACGCCGCGCGTGGCCCACATATCGGCATATTCGTGCAAACGATCGTAGGTGGCTTTCGGCATCGCGCCCAGACTGTGCGAGATCAGATAAACAGTCTGGTCAAGAATGGGAAATTCACTGCGCCAGTTTAGAAGCTCTTCCGTCAAACTATTCTCCGCTTGAATCATGAAGATGAGTCTAATTTAGCATAACAGACAGCAAATGATCTTGAGGGCAAGTGGAAGTCACTCTGGCGCGCCGGATATAGCTTTTTTTGGAGTGCGGCGGCTTGGCGCCGCTTTGGCCCGAGTCGCGGTTTCAAAAGGTCCAGTTAAGTTTTAGGTTGTGATTGGCCAAAGCACCGCCAGGCCGCCGCACTCCAAATAAAGAAGGCACGCCGCCGTGTTAAAGTGAACTCGAAATCATGTGGAAGTTTAAGAATCCAATTCGTCATCACATTCCGGATACGCGCTGGCCAACTGGGAACGAAGCCGAGCGCTCGCTCTTGTTTCAACCTATTCGCATCGGACGGCTTGAATTGGAGAGCCGCACCTGGGTGCCCGCGATGGTGCCTTGGCGCGCGACGGATGATGGCTTTGTTACCCAGGAAAACCTCGACTGGTATCGACGCTTCGCGGCAGGGCGACCAGGCGCGCTGGTAGTCGAAGCGACCGGCGTGCGCGACATTCCCAGTGGACCATTGCTGCGGATCGGCCACGACCGCTTTTTGCCAGGACTTAAAACACTGGTCGATACCGTCCGCGAAGCGAGCGAAGGCCACACCAAATTGTTCATTCAGATCATTGATTTTCTGTCGGTCAAGCGACGGCCGGAAAAGGAAAAATATTTTGCGCGCTTTCTGGAACTAAAGGATTTTCATCGTGAAGCAATAGTGTATCTGACGGGCGATTCTGCCTGGACAACTGCTCCGGAAACAGCAGTGCGTGAGTTTCTCAGGCAAGCGCCGGATGAAGTTATTGACCGCGTGCTTGATGCTCGCGAGTTGGAATCACTGCGGTTTGGTTATCGCGAGAGTGTCACTGACGTGGATTTGCCGCATGTAGACGAATTGCCGCAAGTGCTGCCGGAGATTTTTGCCGCCGCCGCTCGTCGCGCGCGCGAAGCAGGTTTTGATGGAGTCGAATTGCATTACGCACATGCCTACACGATGGCAGGGTTTTTGAGCGCGCTTAACGTTCGTAGCGATGGTTATGGGGGGCCACGCGAAAATCGTGTGCGTCTGCCATTGGAAGTTTATCGCGCAGTGCGCCAGCAGGTTGGGGACGATTATGTAGTTGGCGCGCGCTTTCTTGGTGACGAAGTGATTGCCGGCGGCAATCGCATCGACGATGCCAGCTATTTCGGAGTTGAGTTTGCGCGCGCAGGTCTGGATTTTCTGTCAATCTCAAAAGGTGGGAAGTTTGAAGACGCGCAACAGCCGAAAGTTGGCCAGGCGGTTTACCCTTACACGGGCCAGAGCGGCTACGAGTGTATGCCAACGGTGCTTTCGGACGAGACTGGGCCGTTTGGACGCAGCGTGCCGCTGGTGGCTGCGATCAAGCACGCGGTCAACGAAGCAGGATTCAGCACGCCGGTGGTGGCTACAGGCGGCATCAGCACTTTCGAACAAGCAGAATCCATTTTGCGGAACGGTCAGGCGGACGTTGTCGGCTTCGCGCGTCAGGCACTGGCCGATCCCGATTGGTTTGTTAAAGTGAAACTCGGGCGCGGCGAAGAAGTCAGACGCTGTACTTACACCAACTACTGCGAGGCGCTCGATCAGGCGCATCGGCCAGTGACCTGCAAGCTTTGGGATCGATTTGAGCTCCATGAACCAGGAATTTCGACCGTTGACGAAGGACGAAGGAGACTTCTGGCCCCCAAGTGGAAGGCTTAACGTTCGATACTGGGACCGAGGAGACTGGGACCGCGGGCGTCCCGCCAGCCTTGCAGCGCAACGGGGCCTCACGAAGGGAAGAGATCGAGCAACAAGACCATGATTTCGGAATCAATGCGATCGGGTACCGTTTGCGGGCGGGACGCCCGCGCTCCCAGTATACGCGTTGCGTTCTGCTTCATAGGCTGCGATGAACTTCGGATCTCTGCGTTTCAAATCCTCATGACTGACCTTTCCACTTCTGGTCATCAGCGAATAAGCCAAGTCAATCGGACTGAGGTGCATGTAATCTCGTGCGTTCTCAAACCAAATCATGCTTTCCTGCGCGGCCGCTTGATACTCTTCGATCACCGGCTTGCGCGTTGCCTCGAATTCCTCGAGCGCGGCTTGGACACCCTTCTTCTTCCTGAAGCAATCGAAAAGCGCAATCGCATCTTCCAGCGCCAGCTTTGTGCCTGAGCCGATTGAGAAGTGTGCCGTGTGCAGCGCGTCGCCGAGCAGTACCACGTTCTCGAAAAACCAGTTCGCGTTTTTCACCAACAGGAAATTGATCCACTTGGAATTATTCGAAAGTAGCGGCTGTCCCGCCAAATCGTTTTCGAATACTCTTTCAAGATATTGTCGTGTCTTGTCATCACTCATTGACGCAAAGCCGGCGGTATCCCACGTTTGCGGATCGCATTCAATAATGAACGTGCTGGCAGTTTTATTGAACTTATAAGAGTGCGCTGCGAACACGCCCGAATCATTTTCCCGAAAGGTCAATGTCAGACCATGGAATAGTTTGTTGGTCCCGTACCAGATGTAACGATTGGGACGAACATCACGCGAAGGATGAAATTCGTCGGCGTATTGCTTGCGCGCGGTGCTGTTAACGCCATCGGCCGCGACGAGCAGATCGCAATCCTCGCGCGGGAAATCAACGTCGTCAATTTCAGTTCCGAAAAAGAGTTCGATCCCCAATTGTTCACACCGTCTTTGCAGAATTTTGAGAAGCTGAAGCCGCCCAATTCCGGAAAAGCTATTGCCGTGGATCGAAATTTTATCGTTGCGATGGACCACATCAACGTTGTCCCAAGCCGCGAAATTCCGTGTGATTTCCGCATGTGTTTCTTCATCAGCGTTGCGAAGGTTTGCTAACGTCTTGCCTGAGAACACCACGCCCCAGCCAAACGTATCGTCAGGGCCGTTCCGTTCGCAGACAGTGATTTCGTGGGCGGCGTCGGCCTTCTTCATGAGAATGGCGAAGTACATCCCCGCCGGCCCGCCGCCGATAATGTTGATTTTCATTTAAAAGTAGGACAGGCATTCCTGCCTGTCCTTGGTGAACTAAGGTTGTCGGGACAGACAGGAATGTCTGTCCTACTCTTTCAGTAACTGGCTAGCAATGATCAGTCTCTGGATCTCGGATGTGCCTTCGTAAATTCGCAGCGCGCGAATGTCTCGGTAGAGTCGTTCCACCACACTGCCGCGCACCAGGCCGGTACCGCCGTGAATTTGCACTGCCTGATCAATAATCCGCGAGGCTGCTTCGGTGGCGAAAAGTTTTGCTTCGCTGGTCTCGCGTGTCACGCGGGCGGCGCCCGTGTCTTTCAAATGCGCGGCCCGGTAAACCAGCAGGCGCGCAGCATCGAGCTCCGTAACCATGTCAGCGAGTTTCTCCTGAATCAATTGATGTTCCGCCAGCAGGCGCCCGAACTGTTTGCGACAGCCTGCGTAGCGAACCGCTTCGTCGAGTGCCCGCCGCGCCATGCCGCAAGCAGCAGCGCCCACGCTCGCACGGAAAGTATCCATGGTGCGCATAGCCAACAGGAAGCCATCGCCTTCCGCGCCCACCAAATTGTCCGCCGGCACGCGGCAATCCTTTAGTTCAACTTCTCCGATCGGATGCGCCGAGAGCATCGATGTGCGTTCGATTACATTGAAGCCCGCGAGTTTTGCGCCGACGACGAAAGCAGACAACGCAGCCCGGCCATTCGCATCGGTACCAGTGCGCGCAAAAACGGTGTAGAAGTCGGCCACGCCGGCGTTGGAAATGAAACGTTTGCTGCCATTGATGACATAACTGTCACCATCGCGTTGCGCGGTCGTCTTGATCGAAGCAACATCGGAGCCGGCATCCGGTTCGGTTAGCGCAAACGCGGCGATCGATTTTCCCTCGGCCGCGCGTGAAAGCCAGAAGTCGCGCACATGTTCGGGTGCAGCCTGGCTGATGGCATAGGTGCCGAGTCCCTGCATCACGAAAGCGACGTCGGCGAGCGGAGAAGAGTAGGCGAGCGCTTCACGAATCAAACAGAGAGCGCGTACGCCGAGATTGGCGCCTGGCTCGGCGACCGCATAACGCAGCACGCCCGCTTCCGCGAGTATGCCGACGTATTCACGCAAGCGCGCTTCGACGTCACGCTCTTCGATCGCGGTCGGCTCGATCTCCAGCCGGACAAACGTCTCCATGTCCGCAGCCAGCGTCAGGTGTTCAGGAGTAAGAAAGGGAAGTTGAGCGATGAATTTGTCCATAAATGTTTTGGAGTGCGCCGGCAGAACAAAGCGACGACGGCGCTTTATTTCCCGTCCCTTTGTGAGGGGATTAAGGGGAGGGTTTAGCTGAACTTAAGACCCTCTCCCTGCCCTCTCCCAAAGGGAGAGGGAAATGACATCTGCTGTTGCCACTGCAATCCTAGTTGAACTTTGGTTCGCGCTTGTTAACAAATGCTTCGTACGCTTCCCGGTAATCGGGATGTTGCATGCAGATGGCCTGCGCCTGAGCTTCTGATTCGAGGGCGGCATCCAGGTTCATGTGCAGCGCGCGGTTCAGCATTTCCTTGGTCTTCGCGAGCGCGAAAGCCGGGCCTTTCGCGAGCCGCTGCGCGAGCTTGCTAGTTGTCTCCGCCAATTGATCCGTGGGCACGACGCGATTATAGAGTCCTATTCGTTCCGCTTCTGCCGCTGAAACAAAATCGCCCGTGTATAGCAACTCGGTTGCTTTTGCCAGGCCAATAACCCTTGGCAGCAAATACGCGGCGCCCATGTCCGCGCCGGACAAACCAACCTTCACAAACAAAAATGCAATCTTTGCGTCTTCGCTGGCGATGCGAATGTCCGATGCCAGCGCGATGCATGCACCGGCGCCCGCCGTTGTTCCATTAAGACTGGCGATGACTGGTTTTGGCAGGGCGCGAATGTTTCGCACCAGCGCACAAGTCATGCGTGTGAAGTCGAGCAAGCCTTCAACGTCGCGGCTAAAGAGCTCGCCAATGATGTCGTGAACGTCGCCGCCGGAACAGAAAGCTCGTCCTGCGCCCGTGATTACAACCACGCGCACATCCGTTTCGTTTGCGAGCGCGGCAAAGAGATCGGTCAATTCGCGATAGACTTCGAAAGTTAACGCATTGAGACGCTCGGGACGATTGAGCGTGATCGTTGCCACGCCGTCTGCGTCCTTTTCAAAAAGAAAACTCTTGGGATTATGCATTCCAATAGTAACGAAGCTATGCCGGCAGCACGGCTATCGCTTCAATTTCAACCTTGGCAGCATCGTCAAGCAGACTCTTCACTTCCACCAACACCATCGCGGGAAAGTGCTTGCCCATGCGAGCACGATACCGTTCGCCAACCTGGCGCAGATGCCCTTTGTATTCATTCTTATCGGTAACGTAAATCACCAGCCGCGCAACGTTGTCCGCCGTGCCGCCAGCCGCGGTCACAACAGTCAACACATTGGCCAGCGCCTGATCAAATTGTTCGACAAAGGCATTGCTCATCAGCGCCAGTTGTCCATTCCAGCCAATCTGGCCGGCCACAAACAACAGTTTGCCGCCAGCGCCGGCGAGTATGCCATTTGCATAGCCGCGTGGCGCGCCCAGTGATTCCGGATTTATGAACTTGAAAGTCATCAGAGGTGAGTGTAACGCAACCTGTGACTTTGCGCGCAAGCCGAAAGCTTGGCTTGTGCAACACGACAATGAAAAGGGCCGCCTTGTCGAAAGACGACCCAAAAGATTTCATTCAGAAAGGGAATTGTTTAGAGGACCTTATCGAGGCTCTTCGCAAGTTGGCCGGCAATTGCCCTGCTTGTCGATAATCACGATCGATGGCAACTGGTCGATGCCGAACTTCTTGGAAGTTACGCCATCCGGATCGCGCAACACCGTCACCTTCAGTCCATACTTTTGCGCGAACGCGCGCAACTGTTCGTCGGTAGCGAAGTTCTTCGACTTCGGATCTTCCGACTCAGTGCTGACCCAATAGACCACCACGCCGCGATCGCTGTATTCGTCGGCTAGTTTCCTGACACCAGTCAACTGCGTTTTGGAAAGCGGTAACCAGGATGCGCCAAACGCCAGCACCACCACCTCACCGCGCAGGCTGTCGGAAGTAATCGTCTGGCCCTCGATCGAGCGCAGGGAAAAATCCACCGGCCCGTGGCTTTGGGCCATGGCCAACGAAGCGGCCAGCGCCATCACCATAAACAGGGCAAACAGGGGTTTTCGGTTTCTCATTTACTCTCCTTCGCCGCGGGCCAAATGGCCGGGCAGTGCGTTAGATGAACGGGGCATGGTTTTAGTTGGTCTCGTCCCTGGTCCTGCTCTTAATCGCTTGCCGCTCAGGAAGAAGCGCTTTCGTTGGCAAAACGCCAAAAACCTCCTGATGCAACGACTGGTAATCATCCCACGTGTCCATGTCGCGCGCAATATAATTCGAATTGACCGC
>WNFT01003883.1_pt1 | contig 13086 bp, 10 predicted proteins | sample 5400191 | NCBI WGS metagenome assembly WNFT01 (sample SAMN13153359, study PRJNA577476) | soil metagenome | isolation source: 80 cm saprolite under Madrone tree | place: USA:California | collected 2016-06-14
TGTCGGCTTCGGCTGCCAACGTACGGCCCATCTCGATGTCTTGCTGGACCGTAAAAAGGTTCCAGGCCGTCCTGAAAACGGTTCGGTCTGCCAGAACCGGCAGGACCAGCATCAATATAGCTGCTAAGAAAGTAACAGCGCTTTTTGTTTTTAATGACATAACTCACGTCTCCCCAGAGGCAGGATTTTGCTTGGAAGTTCCTCCTGAAGATAGACTCCCGTCCGGGCAGAACAGTGAGAAATAAAGTCGTAACGTGTTGAAAGCAAAGAAAGCCCGCCGATGAACCTGGCGGGCTTGTTAGTCAGTTGACTCAGAAATCGAATATCAATTCCCTGAACTTCGGCCGCATCACGGGCGCGATAGGAAGCCGAGCCTTTACCCTGAACGCGAGGGTGAATTTCTAGGGAGGCTGGATTGCGCAATATTCCCCTCCTCGGAGAGCTGTTCCAGGAGCGGAACACCCTCGCCTGTGCTCCACGTGCTTTCGTGGTTACGCCTTTTCAACTTCCAGTTCGTTCTTTACGTCGAACACTCCAGACACGCCGCGTGCGGCCATATAAGCAAGTTGACTGTCCATCTGATTGGCCACTACACCTTTCAGCGTGAGGTGCCCGTTCTTAACGATGATGTGAATCGGCGGGACGGCCCGAGTCGCGTACCGGAACAGCGGCCCGTTGTAGTTGAAGATGGCTCGATAGGTCGCGAGCCGGATCTGATCGTCGCTGGACGAAAGCGGCAGGACTTCGATCTGGTTCACAACCTTTGCGACGCTCTCGAGCTTTTTCACTCGCGCTTCTGCATCGGACCTGGTCGTCGGAGCGGTCACGAACCCCCGTAACGTCACGGAGTCGTCAGGAGCTACCGTGCCCTCGATCCAGTCAAACACGCCGTAGTTGGGCAGCATGACCAGTTGATGCCGGACTTCGTCGGCAATGAGCGCAGTCGTCCGGCCGCGACTCGCGCTCGACTTTCCTTCCAGTTGCGGTTTATTTTGTTGCGCCGCAAAAGCAGTGCTGTATGGTGCCGGCGCTGAGCTCAGCAAAAGACCCGTTATTGCTAACGCGGCGAAAGTTTTCATGATATTGCCCCCTTTGATGGTCTCTTTATCTATTGTATACAGTACGTCGACCGACTCTTTTACAGATGGAGGAAAAGCTTTGAGGAGATCAACAATGAGGACATGGTCGAAACTCGCCATTGCGGGAATGGCCGCCGGGTTCGGCATGATGATCGCGGCGCCCGTGGCAAGAGCCGCCGAAGTCACCGTCATGTGTTCCAACGCCTTCAAAGAGGTGTTCCTCGAACTCGCTTCCCAGTTCGAACGAACGACAGGAAACAAAATTTCCGTCACCTACGATTCCACCACCAACTTTCAGAACCAGATCAAGAACGGGGCAAAACCGGATCTGGTCGTCGCAACTGATGAAGCGATCGACACGCTCATCAAGCAGGGAAAGCTGGCGGCGGGCAGCCGCGTCGACCTTGCCCGTTCCCGCATCGGGATTGCCGTGCGGGCAGGCGCGCCCAAGCCCGACATCCGAACGCCTGAAGCGCTGAAGAAGTCGCTGCTGGCCGCGAAATCGATTGCCAATAGCAAGAGCGGTATCAGTGGTTTCCATTTTCTGAATGTGATCGAGCGGCTCGGAATCGCCGATCAGGTAAAGCCCAAGATCGTCGAGGTCGAGAGCGGTCCGGTCGGCGTATTCATCGTGAACGGCAAGGCTGAAATGGGCCTGCAACAGATGAGCGAGCTCCTGCCGGTTGCCGGCATCGAGATTGTGGGTCCTCTTCCGGGCGATCTCCAGAAAATCACCATGTTTTCTGCCGGTCTTTCTTCAACAGCAAAGGACTCGGCCGCGGCCAAAGCCCTGGTGAAGTTTCTGTCGGGGGAGTCGGCGCAGCCGGTGATCAAGAAAAAGGGTATGGAGGCGCGTTAGTGATGGGAGGAAAATAGCCGCGAATTACGCGGATTACGCGAATGGGCGCATCAAGGAATCTTTAGTGTGCCCATTCGCGTAATCCGCGTAATTCGCGGCTATTTTCCTCCCATCAGTGATCAGTAATCTCCTTCACCCCCGACACTTTTCGTCACTTTCCAGAGACACTTTTCTGCACTTCCATTCAAGCCTTTCCTAACTAGTTCCAGTCGTTTCTGACACTTACACAAGTGGCAGCCCGTTTGCCAATAACGCGCGGACTAGGAGAAAACATGAGATCAACAAGACGTTGGCAGGCTTTACCATTCTTTTATGTATTCATCTTTCTGTTTGCAGGCATCGCGCAGGCCGAGACGACGGCGTCGGTCGTGACCAACGACGCTGCGGAAGTTGGAAGCGCATCAGGAATCCTGAAGGGAACCATCACTCCGGCGGGCAGCATCGTTGCGGGATGGTTCGAGTGGGGAACCACCACATCACTTGGAACACGATCGGATGTACAGACGTTTGCCGCTGGGACCGCCAGCGTGAGCCTTTCGCAGTCGCTGAAAACCCTTCAACCGCGCACGACTTACTATTTCCGCGCGGTCGGCTACCGTTCGGGAGCCGAGAGCATTCGCGGCGAGGTAAAGACTTTCACCACGACAGGCGAAAGCGTTCCCACGACGAGTGCGCCTCTGAACGTCACCACCGCCGAGGCGACAACGATCACCTCCAATTCCGCGGTATTGAACGGAACCATCAACACAGGAGGCAGCCCCGCCGCCGTTTGGTTTGACTGGGGAACGACGACGGCACTGGGATCGCGTACAGAAGTACAAATGTTGGGCGATGCCACAGGCACCTCGAACCTGACTCAGGCGCTCAGAAACCTCCAACCGCAAACGACGTATTATTTCCGGGCCACAGCATATCGTTCCTCCAAAGGGGCGAGCTCGCTCGGCGACGTGCGGTCGTTCACCACAGGTAGCGGAGATACCCCGACAACCACGAGTCTGAGCGTCGCGACCCTTGAACAAAGCTCGGTCACTTCCTCGTCAGCGGAGTTGAGGGGAGTTACCAATCCGGGGGGCACATCCACGTCCGCCTGGTTTGAATGGGGAACGACGAGAGACGTCACCAACCAGACAACCAAGCAGAATCTCGGTAATGGAAGCGCGGCCGCGTACTTTGCACAGTCGGTGAGGGAACTGCAACCGAACACGGCCTACTTTTTCCGTGCTGTTGCGCAGCGCGAAGGCGGAGCAATCACACGCGGAGAACTGCACAGCTTCACGACGTCAGGCGACGCGCCTGCTACCGTAAGTGTGACCACCAATGACGCCAGCGGGATCACGTCCGGCTCCGCAGAACTAAGGGGATCGGTCAAAGCCGGCGGCGGTGCGACGATGGCCTGGTTTGAGTGGGGAACATCAGGGTTATCGAATCAGACGGATTCGCAAACGCTCGGGACTGGTGACGCTTCGAATAACTTTGGCCAGACGGTAAGAAATCTTCAGCCGAATACGAGGTACTATTTCCGCGCGGTCGCACAGAACGGAACATCAGCCCCGGTCCGCGGAAGCGTAAAAAGCTTTACCACTTCGCGGATTGCTTCGACTACTCCGGAGACGTCGGAAGTCGAGCGTGGCGCCGTTCGGTCCGGCTACATGATCATCACCCCCGAGGCGAGTTCCGGAGCGCCGACTCCGACCGTAACATTTGGCACCGTGTACCGCGGTTCCGTCCTGTCGCAGGCCGGTATTGTTCCAGAACCGATGACCACGGACGCCTCCATGTTCGTGGAGATCATTCCGAACCTGAGCCGGAACATCGGCGTGGCCATCGTCAACCCCAACGGCGCGGCAAACGCCGTGACGCTGACGCTGCGCGATGAGGACGGCATCATCCTTGGGACACCGGCCGTAGTCTCCGTGCCCGCTCATCAGCAAGTCGCAAAATTCGTCAATGAATTGTTTGGTTCCGATACCATCGGAACGGGATTCCGGGGCAGCCTGTCGCTTCACAGCGCCACTCCATTCGCTGCCGTCGGATTGCGTTTTTCCGGAGTGGTGTTCAGCACCCTTCCCCTTGCTGCGACTGCGGCGGTCTCCGGAGTTCCGTCGACAACTCTGGCAGCGGGATCGTCACCGAACTCGCCAATGCCGGGAGTTGTTGGTGGCGCGACGGCCCTGCTCATCCCGCAATTTGCCATTGCGGGCGGATGGGCGACTCAGATTGCGCTCGTCAACAACACCAATGCGACGATCGTGGGCCGCATCGACATCTTCGATGCCTCGGGAAATCCCCTCGCTGCCGGGCTGAATGGTGAAACAAGGAGCACCTACACCTACTCCATCCCGGTCGGAGGCGCGTTCGTCCTGGTGCCACGCGACCAAAACGGCCAGTCGCCGTTCTAAAATGACTGATCACTGATGGGAAGAAAATAGCCGCGAATTACGCGGATTACGCGAATGGGCGCATCAAGGAATCTTTGGTGCGCCCATTCGCGTAATCCGCGTAATTCGCGGCTATTTTCTTCCCAGGGATTAACCCTTGAATCTCCACCCACCCCCAGCGTATTTTCGACGGCGGGAAAATGGAGGAACACATGCGTCGTCTACTCTTCGTTACGCTTTCCGTATTACTCACTGTTTCAATGGCATGGGCTCAAGGCGACCGCGGGACGATCACCGGGACCGTTTCGGACGCGTCAAATGCAGTAATCCCGGGAGCCGGCATTGTTGCCACGAACACCCAAACGGGTGCGCGATATGAAACGATCAGCACCGAGACCGGCAATTACACGTTGACTCAATTGCCGGCCGGCATGTACGAATTGACTGTCGAGTTGCCTGGCTTCAAGAAGTACGTCCGCCAGGGCGTTACCGTACAGGTCTCGACAACGCTGCGCATCGACGCGACTCTCGAAGTCGGCGTGGCTTCTGAAGAAATCACCGTTGCCGCAGACGCTCCGCTGCTGAAGACGGAGAGCGGCGAGTTGAGTCACAACGTCACAACGGACATGATCGATGCTCTGCCGGTGGTCGCCGTTGGCGTGGCTGCAGGAAGTTCGGGCATTCGGAATCCTCAGTCCGTCGCCCAGCTTCTTCCAGGCACGTATCTCATCGCGAACAACAATCTCCGAGTCAATGGAGCACCGGGCAACACGGCCTCTTATCGGATCGAGGGCCAGGACGCGACGAACGGTTCTGTGAACGCAACACAACAGCAGACACAGCCGAGCATGGACGCGATCCAGGAAGTCACAATTCTCACCAGCAACTTCGCCCCGGAATACGGCCAGGTCGGCGGCGGCTTCTTCAACTACACGATGAAGTCGGGCACCAACCAGTTTCATGGCAGCGCGTACGACTACGTCGTGAACGAAGCGTTGAACGCCTCCGCACCGTGGGTCAATGCCAAGCCGGTGGCTCGCCGTCACGACTACGGATTTACGATCGGCGGTCCCGTACTCCTGGGGAAGTTCTACAACGGTCACAACAAGACGTTCTTCTTTTTCAACTGGGAGCAGTTCCGCGAGAACCAGAATGTGAACAACCAGACCCTGACGCTTCCCGTTGACGCCTATCGCAATGGCGATTTCCGGCAGGCGCTCACTGGACGCGTTCTGGACACAGATCCGTTGGGCCGCTCGATCATCGAGGGAACGATTTACGATCCGCTCACCACGCGGGCCGCACCGGACGGGCGCATCATTCGCGATCCATTTCCGAACAATATGATTCCGTCGAATCGAATGGATCCGGTGGCATTGAAGGTCCAGGGTCTGATTCCTGTGACGAACCGTCCGGGACTTACCAACAATGCCATCTTTCCGTATCGCAGCGAACGCGTGACGGACGTTCCGGCGTTCAAGATCGACCATTCGCTGAGCTCGAAAGCAAAGCTGTCGTACTACTGGTCGCAGACAAGAACCGCGAGTCAATACTCGCCGCTTCTTGGCGCGTCCGACGGCTTGCCGCTGCCGATTACCGCAGCCATCGGGACATTCATCTGGGCCCACACGCATCGCCTGAATTACGACCAGACGCTGACGCCGAAATTGCTTTTCCACGTAGGCGCGGGCTATCAGGACAATTACTTCACGGATGATCCTCCGGTCCTGTCGTATAACGCCGCAGCCGAACTCGGCTTGAAGGGGGCCACAACAACCCGCCTGTTCCCCTTCTTCACTGGTTTGAGCGCTGCGCTGGGCGGTGTGAAAAATATCGGTCCTAGCGGAAACCGCCACCCGCTGCTCTATCAGAAGCCGACGGCAAACACGAGCTTGAGCTGGGTAAAGGACAACCACACGTACAAATTCGGCGGCGAGCTGCGTATCGATGGCGCCATGTCCACCCTCTATACGAACACGAACGGCACTTACAATTTCGCGGAAGATCAGACAGGACTTCCCTATGTCAGCGCGGCAGGCGGAACAGTCGGGGGCGGGAAAGTCGGATTCCCATACGCCAGTTTTTTGTTGGGCGCGGTCAGCACTGTACGAATAGCACCGGTAAACAACATCCGATTAGGCAAACATCAGATTGGGTTTTTCGCTCAGGATTCGTGGAAGGTCACCCGCAGACTGACACTCGACTACGGTCTCCGATACGACTATCAAACGTACCAGAGAGAGCATAACGGCGCCCTGCCGAATTTCTCGCCCACAACGCCGAATCCGGCTGCAGGTGGTCTGCCGGGAGCAGTCATATTTGAAGGCACCGGTCCCGGGCGCTGCAACTGCGACTTTGCGAAGAATTATCCGTGGGCGTTTGGGCCGCGCCTGGGTGTTGCTTACCAGGTCACGCCGAAGACGGTGCTTCGAATCGGGGTCGGCATCGTCTACGCGTCGATAGCCGATTCCAACGGCGCCAATCAGGGATCACTGACGGCTCCACAGCCTGTGGCCAGTCCAACTCCCGGCGAAGCCGTAATGACGCTGGCGAACGGCATACCGTTCGCCCCGCTGCCATTTCCGAACTACGACGTCGGACAATTTCCACAGCCCGGATATGCGACGACGGCCGGCGGCACGCCGACAGTCTTTTACGATCGGAACGCCGGGCGCCCGCCAAGGCAATGGCAGTGGAGTTTCGGAGTCCAGCGAGAAATCTTCCAGAATCTCGCAGTCGAAGTTGCTTACGTGGGCAACCGCGGCGTCTGGTGGAACTCGCCCGGACTCGTTGACCCCAACGGGCTCACGATCCAACGCCTTCAATCCTTCGGTATCGACATCAACAACGCCGCCGATCGCTCTCTGTTAACTTCTCAAATCGGTTCGGCTGCTGCCGCGGGGCGCGGATTAAGAGCGCCCTATGCAGGATTCCCGCTCACGGCTACTGTCGCCCAGGCGCTGCGGCCTTTCCCGCAATTCAACACCGTTCTGCCGCTCTGGGCTCCTTTAGGCAAGACCTGGTACGACTCGCTGCAGATAAAAGCGACAAAGCGGTATTCCGCCGGTTTGTCTTTCACGAGCTCGTTCACCTGGCAGAAGCAGCTCGTTCTCGGTTCACCTAACGCGGTGCGAGTGGGTAATGCGCCCGACGGGCCGGTGAATGACGTCTTCGACCGGGACAAGAACAAATATCTTTCGCAGTTCGATCAGCCTTTTCTTTTCAACTTCGCGGTGAATTACACATTGCCCAAGCTGAATACCAACAACGTGCTGTCCTGGGCAATCCGCGATTGGACATTTGGCGGGTTCGTGGCATATTCGAGCGGACTTCCCATTCTTGCGCCGTTCGCGCAGAACAACCTGAATTCACTGCTGCTCCGCGCCATCACCGTGACAGGCTCCAATGCCACCTACGCGAACCGCGTTCCAGGCCAGCCTCTATTCCTGAAGGATATGAACTGCCACTGCTTCGATCCGAACAAGGAATTTGTGTTGAATCCGAACGCGTGGGCCGATCCTGCTGCAGGCCAGTTTGGGACTGGAGCGCCATACTACAGCGATTACAGGTATCCGCGCATTCCGCAGGAAAATCTCGCGGTGGGCCGGACGTTCCGGATCGGCGAACGAGCCAGATTCAACATCCGGGCCGAGTTCAGCAACATATTCAACAGGTCGCGAATACTCATTCTCAACTCGAATCAGGCGACCAATCTGTCCACGATCAACGCCAGGGCGACTCGGACCGGAACCGACGCGAGCGGCAGGACCATCACACTGGCTCCGGATGCCGGCAGCCACGTCGATGGCAAGGTCGTTTCGGGTTTTGGATTCATCAACACGACCACGACGCCGACTATTCCGACGTCGCGGCAGGGAACGATCGTCGGGCGATTTGTGTTCTGATACTGGAATTTCGGGGAATTAGCCGCGGATTTCACGGATTACGCGGATGGCGCGCGTCAATGGTGTCAATAGCGCGCCATCCGCGTAATCCGTGAAATCCGCGGCTAATTCCCCGAACCCTCGCGTACGAGTGGCTTGCTTATCAATCTCAGGAAAAGGTTGACCAGACTCAGCACGATGGCGCCGAAAAATGCAGGGAGAAGACCTTGAATGCTGAAGCCGGGCACGAAGGCCGCAGCCAGCTTCAGCATCAGCGCGTTGATCACGAACCAGAACACTCCGAAAGTAAGAATGGTGAGCGGAAATGTGATGAGCTTCAAAAGCGCTCCGATCGTCGCATTCACAAAGCCGACAACAATCGCCGCGATCAGAGCCGCGCCGAAACCCGAAATCTCAAAGCCGCGGATGACGTGCGCGACGATCATCAAACTCACCGCGCTCAATATCCAATTGATCAGCAACCTCAGCACGGCACCTCCTCGCATCGATCTTAACCCTTAAGGAACATATGATTGACACCAATCGCACGACCACCATCATCGGAATTGCCGGTAGCCTCAGAAGAGGCTCGTTCAATGCGGCCCTGCTTCGTGCCGCGGCCGAGGCGGTCTCGCCGGCCACGCGTCTGGAAATTGCTTCGATCCGCGAGATTCCTCTCTACGACGGGGACGTGGAGGCAGAGAAAGGAGTGCCGGATGCGGTTCAGAAACTCAAGGATCGGATCGCTTCGTCCAACGGGCTCCTGCTGGTCACACCCGAGTACAACAACTCGCTGCCTGGCGTTTTCAAGAACGCGATCGACTGGCTGTCACGTCCTGCGAAGGACATCGCGCGCGTATTCGGTGATCGTCCGGTGGCGCTGATGGGAGCCACCCCCGGACCAGGGGGAACGATCCTCGCGCAAAGTGCATGGCTCCCGGTGCTGCGCACGCTGGGGACGCGTCCGTGGTTCGGAGCGCGCCTTCTCGTCTCGGGCGCCGGCAAAGTATTCGACGCGGCAGGCAACCTTGTGGACGAGCACGTTCGGTCGCAGCTCAAGAGTTTCATGGCCGGATTCGAACAGTTCATCGGTAGAATAGGGTGAATCAGGATGGCAACGGTAAGGTTTACGCGGAACATCCAGCGCCACGTTTCGTGTCCCACCCTCGACGTTGCCGGTGGGACGCTGCGCGAGGTCCTGGAGAATTACTTTCAAACGAACGAGCAGGTGCGGGGCTATGTACTCGACGACCAGGGCAGGCTCCGCCAGCACATGGTCATCTTTGTCGACGGCGACCAGGTTCACGATCGGGATAATCTCAACGATCCGGTGGCCATGGGCTCCGTCATCGACGTATTACAGGCATTGTCGGGAGGATAGGCATCAACCATGAGTAATCGGTGTCTTGTGGCTACGAGGAAAGGTTTATTCACACTCGATCGCGGCGCTTCGAAGTGGTCCATCGGCCGCGTCAGTTTTCTTGGCGACAACTGCACGCTGGTCATGCACGACCCCCGGAACGGAGAACTCATTGCCGCGCTCAATCATGGGCACTTCGGCAACAAGATGCATCGCTCGCGCGACGGCGGGGAGACATGGAGTGAAATCGCTACGCCGAAGTATCCGGAAAAGCCGGCAGACTACGTTCCGAAGGGCCCCCCGGGAAGCAAACCGGCCGACTGGTCGCTCAAGCTGGTCTGGTCGCTCGCGCCCGGCGGCGGCGACGAACCGGGCGTCGTGTGGTGCGGAACACTGCCGGGCGGGCTTTTCAAGTCGGAAAACAGAGGCGATTCCTGGGAGCTGAATCGTCCACTTTGGGATAATCCGCTGCGCGAACAGTGGTTCGGCGGAGGCGCCGACCATCCCGGCATTCACTCCATCTGTGTCGATCCGCGCGACGCGCGCCATGTGGCCATCGGTGTCTCGTGTGGCGGCGTGTGGAGCACAAGAGACGGTGGACTCACATGGCAGCCTCCCGGCCGCGGTATGCGAGCCGAGTATATGCCGCCGGAGCAGCAGTTCGAACCGAACTTCCAGGATCCGCACATCGTTGTACAGTGCCGCGCGAATCCGGAAGTGCTGTGGGTCCAGCATCACAATGGCATCTTCAAGTCGACCGATGCCGGCGCATCATGGAATGAGATTACGGACGTCAAGCCATCGGCTTTCGGATTTGTGGTGGCCGTCCATCCGCAGGATGCAAACACCGCGTGGTTCATCCCCGCGGTCAAGGACGAAAAGCGCTATCCAATGGGTGGGCGAGTGATCGTCAATCGCACGAGGGACGGTGGGAAGACGTTTGAAGCACTGACAAGGGGTCTCCCGCAGGAGCACGCGTACGACCTGGTGTTCCGCCACGGCCTCGATGTCGACGAAACGGGTAACCGGCTCGCGTTCGGTTCGACGACCGGATCGGTCTGGATCAGCGAGGATGGCGGGGACTCCTGGCAAACGGTGTCCTCGAACCTGCCGCCGGTTTATGCGGTAAGGTTTGAGAAGGCAGGGTAGGAAAGAAAGAAAATAGCCGCGAATTGCGCGGATTACGCGAATGGGCGCATCAAGCAATCCTTGGTGCGCCCATTCGCGTAATCCGCGTAATTCGCGGCTATTTTCTTCCCATCGGTTTCATCCGAATCTAAGTTTTAAAGCGCCTTCCGGAATGTCAGATTAATACGAGTACGGCCCGTCGCCGGATGCTCGCCCTCCGGCAGCGGTGCGACCCCGTGATACACGAGCCGCGACGGTCCACCCCACACGACCACATCCCCGTTTTTCACAGCAATCCGCACGGGCCTCTCGCTTCGCTTCAGCCCCCCAAAGAGGAACACCGCCGGTAGTCCCAGGGATACCGAGACGATCGGTGCTGTGAAATCCCGCTCGTCTTTGTCCTGGTGAAGTGAGATCCGCGTGCCTGGTTCGTAACGGTTCACCAGGCAAGCGTCGGGCTCAAAATTCTCAAAGCCGGCGGCTGCCGCCGCCTGCGTTGCGACATCGAAGAACACAGCAGGCATCGCCGGCCAGGGCTGTCCCGTGTTGGGATCCACGGGGTCGTACCGGTATCCGGACGGATCACTGACCCAGCCTGCGTGTCCGCAATTGGTCATAGCGACGGACATTCGGAAGCCGCCGGGCGTAACCATGTGGCGGAATGGCGCGGCCGAGACGATCGACTGAAGAGCCGACAGGAGATTGTCGGACCGGGCAGCAGCAAAGCCCTGTAGTAATGCGGCGCCGTCGGCCAGTCGTAGTTTCATTGCGCGTCGTGAAAGATGATGCCGAGAGTGTAGCGATGGCCGGAACGTAGCCGGCTCACACCGTGACGTGTATTCACGCGATAGACCCCGCGGCTGCCCTTCACCGGCCGATGACGGACCGGAAAGATCACGCCGCCGCCACGTTCGAGCGTCAGGACTTCAGCCCGCGACTGCATTCGCGGCCGCTGCTCGGTCAGCACGAACTCGCCGCCCGTGAAGTCGTGGCCGGCCTCGGAGAGCAGAAACGTGACCTGCAACGGAAACACATGTTCTCCGTAGAGATCCTGGTGCAGGCAGTTGTAGTCGCCTTCGCTGTACTGCAGCATCAGCGGCGTAGCCTTGGTTTGTCCGGCCTTGTAGCAACGTTCAATATACGCCTTGTGTTCGGCCGGATAGCGCACGTCGATTCCCATCGCCGCATTCCATCGATTCGCGACCTCTGCGAGCGGTGTATACAGGGCCGTGCGAAGCGCAGCAACAAGTGCCGGCAGCGGATAGGTGAAGTACTTGTACTCGCCGCTGCCGAAGCCATGGCGGCTCATCACAATACGGCTGCGGAAGAGATCGTCGGAGGTATAGCTCATCGAAAGCTCGGAGCATTCGTCGGCGGAGAGTACGCGGTCGATGGCGGCACAGCCGTGTGTATCGAGGTCTGCACGAATCTGCTGCCAGTCCAGCGGGGCGATCCTCATGACAACTATGATAACCGGAGGCATGTGGCGGGGTTGAAAATCACTAATCACTGATGTCCACTGTCCAATGACTAATGAACTTGAGGATTGGGGATTGAGAAATGAAATTGAGAATTGAGGATTGAAAAATCCGTCCATTTCTCAGTTTCATTAGTCATCCGCTCATTTCTCAATCCTCAAGTTCATTAGTCATTGGACAGTGGACATCAGTGATTTCAGATTGAAGATTCCCCTCCTAAGTTAGGAGGGGTGGCCGCGCATCAAGAAAATATCGCGAAGCCACCTTTGTTAGCGGCCGGGGTGGTTCCCCCCAAGGCGTTTCTATCTCGCTTCTGGAACCACCCCGTCTGCGCCGTTTCGGAACGGATCTATTTTCTTAATGGCGCAGCCACCCCTCCTAACTTAGGAGGGGAGCTTTGCAGTCCGCAACACTACGGCTCCGATGAATCCAGCAACTGCCGCATTTTTTCAATCAGCGCTTTCGGTTGAACGGCTTCTGAATGAAGGTTCGAGTGAGGTGTAGTCCGCACGGTAGTCGGGAAAACTCATCGAAGATTCTTCGCGAAACGGCGGAACTCTTTAGCCCTCTTACTCGGTCCCATCGAGTTGAGCAAAGCCTTTTCTTCCGCCGTTAGTTTCTCGCGCAACAGGCGCTCGAAAAGCCGTAAAGCAAACGTGCAGCGTGGGCACGAACTTACGTGTCTTTGAACGGCATCGACAATGCGCCGGGTCCGGCCGCCGTTTTGCGAAGAAATCAACTCCGCAAAAGCCCGACAAACCGTGCCCTTTTTCTCGCCCCCTCCTCTCACTTGACCTTCCGCTCTACACTAATGACGCAAAAACAGGTTCAGACCACCCACGGCCAACGGATTTTTTTGAAGGGAAGGCGGGTTATTGTTGTGTTCTACGCAGCAGCCGGTTTTTCATGCGGTTGAGAAC
>WNFT01003885.1_pt1 | contig 13083 bp, 16 predicted proteins | sample 5400191 | NCBI WGS metagenome assembly WNFT01 (sample SAMN13153359, study PRJNA577476) | soil metagenome | isolation source: 80 cm saprolite under Madrone tree | place: USA:California | collected 2016-06-14
TAGTTCGTCGATTTCTCCGTGAGGAGTTCCGTGCGGAAGAACCCCGGGTTGACGATGGTGGTGGTGATGCCGAACGGCGCGACCTCGGCGTGCAGCGACTCCATCCAGCCCTCCAGACCGAACTTCGACGCGGCGTAGGCGGTACAGAACTCGAAGCCGACGAGGCCCGCTGCCGAGGAAATCGAGATAATGCGCCCTGAGCGCTGCTTGCGCATAACCGGCAGGACAGCGCGGGTGACGTTCATCGGGCCCATGAGGCTCGTGGCCAACTGCTGCTCGATCTGCTCCGGCGTCAGCTCCTCGAAGTAGCCGGCATAAAAGCCGGCAGCATTGTTGACCAGCACGTCAATGCGGCCGAACCGGTCGACAGCGGCCCGCACCGCCGCCTCGGCATCGGCGCGCCTAGTGACGTCCAGCTTGACGGCCAGCAGGTCGTTCGATTGTTCCAAAGCCTTTGACACGCGGTCGCTGTCCCGGCCCGAAGCCACGACCGCGTGGCCGGCCGCCAGGGCGGCTTTGGCGAAATCGACGCCCATGCCACGGCTGGCTCCAGTGACAAACCAAATCTTTTTGTTACTCATGACACCTCCATGCCGGCGCGTGCGTTGCCTTGAGCGTCGCGCGCCAGCCGCTTGAGTTTGTTGTTGCTTCGGGCACAGCTGAATACAACTTCATGTCCAGCTCGCGCGACAATCGTTCCCAGCTCACCGCCCATCAATCCTGAACCCAAAATGCCAATTTGCGTACTGCTTCTCCCAGCAACCGAGCTCGCTAGCGATTGCTCATCTGCTCAATGTGTTCGGGATACCGAGCCCCTTGCATTGTGATCTTTGAGGCGGCGCTTTCGATCTCGCGGAGATCGTCGGTGGTAAGTTCGACTGTTGCCGCACCGATGTTTTCTTCGAGACGATGCAGTTGGGTCGTACCTGGGATTGGAACTATCCATGGCTTCTGCGCCAGCAGCCAAGCCAGAGCGATTTGACCAGGCGTCGCCTTCTTCCGCTGTGCGATCTTCTGAAGCAGATCGACCAAGGCGTGATTCGCTTTTCGATTCGCCGGCGTAAACCGCGGGACGGTGTTGCGAAAATCGGAGCTATCGAAAGTCGTCGTTTCGTCGATCTTGCCTGTCAGGAAACCCTTTCCCAGAGGGCTAAATGGAACGAAGCCGATTCCAAGTTCTTCAAGGGTCGGCAGCACTTCCTCCTCAGGTTTTCGGAACCAAAGCGAGTATTCGCTCTGGACAGCGGTGACCGGCTGAACTGCGTGTGCGCGACGGATCGTCTTTGCGGCTGCTTCAGACATGCCGAAGTGCTTGACCTTGCCTTGCTGAATAAGGTCCTTCATTGCTCCCGCGACGTCTTCGATCGGAACCTCGGGGTCCACACGGTGCTGATAGTAGAGGTCGATGACATCGGTCTTGAGGCGCTTGAGCGAACCCTCGGCGACCTCCTTGATGTGCTCAGGACGGCTATCCAGCCCCAAGAAACCCGGCTCTCCATTGGGCTTGAGCTTGTACCCGAACTTGGTGGCAATCACCACCCGGTCGCGAACCGGGGACAACGCTTCGCCCACAAGCTCTTCGTTCAAGTACGGGCCGTAAACTTCGGCGGTGTCAAAGAATGTGATGCCGCGTTCCACGGCGGCACGCAGAACAGAGGTCATTTCCTGCTTGTCTTTGGGTGGGCCGTAGGAAAAGCTCATTCCCATGCAGCCAAGCCCCAGAGTTGAGACTTCAAGATTGCTGTTTCCGAGTTTGCGTTTTTGCATTGTTTCTCATCCTTCCACAAAGCTATGCGTGCAATGATTTGCGGAGGCGGCCTAGTAATGTTCCCAAGCAACTCTCCAGTGTTCATCCGGGCTAGACGACTTCACGATTAGCTGTTTGCCCGAAAAGTCGTATACGCGCGTCAGGTCTTTGCCGATAAGGGTCCGCACCAGTGCGCCCTCGACGTGATAGGTGAAGCTGTGAGCGCGTTCGTCGATCTCGTATGTGCCAAAGGAGGCCTCGTAGCCGCCCTGCGCGTATTGCACCGGCGCAGCGTTAGTCCCTGCCTGCGGGTTCCGATACATCACCTGGACCGACATGTGGCCGTCGCGCGTGTAGACGAGCAGCCCGGTACAGTCAGCCCTGTGAATTTTCCCGTCTGCGCCTTCCTCTTCGAGCCAGGCCAGCCGCCACGCTCCGACAAACCGTCCCCGGATGTCCTTATTTCCATCGCGATCCTGGCTGCCGGATAGCGTCGTGGTCGTGATACCGACAAGCAAAGACACTACGCAGAGCGAAAGTAGTTTTTTCAAGTTCGGCTCCTGGTCATTCGTGTGTCCCCCAGCTTTCTCACTCCAAACGTACAGAAGAGCGTTGTTCGAACGGTATCCCGATCCTTCCTATTCATTGCCTATTCCTGTCGCGATCTAGCATTTTGTTCACACGCACTTGGGTCTCAGAGGTACTCTAGGTTGACGAAGGGGGAGCAATGATTGGCCAAGTGATCAAACAGAGAGCCAAGAGCGGAGATCAACAGTCAGGGGTCGTTGGGATGCGGGCTGAACTGGCCCGCAAGATTGCTGCTCATGTTCAAGCGGCAGGGGAACAGACAACCGCCATCCCAGGTCTCACGCTCTATCGACGGACTGCGCCGACTCCTTGCTATCCCGCAACGTACGAGCCCAGCCTGAACGTTTTCGTGCAGGGGCGAAAGCGTATAACCCTCGGGGGAACGACGTACCTATGCGACGAATCGACATTCCTCCTGAGCTCCGTTGACGTGCCGGTGGTGAGCCAAATCGTCGCAGCAAGTGAGGAGGTGCCGCTGCTGTCCTTGCTGCTCAAACTCGATATGACAGTAGTCCGGGAAATTCTCAACCAGGAGGAGTTCCATGCCCTTGAGGGTTCATCCCAACCTCGTGGCCTCGCGATTGGGAAAACAACAGTCGATCTGCTGAAGCCCTGTTCTCGGCTGTTGGACCTCCTCGATACTCCAGGGGACATACCCTTCCTCCGCAACCTGATTCAGCGTGAGATCGTGTACCGCTTACTTCGAGGTCCTCAAGGAGAGCGTCTTCGCGCGATCGCCACGCTGGGCGATCAAAGTCATAGAACAGCAAAGGCTATCGCTTGGCTCAGGGCCAATTACACCAAACCGTTGCGTGTTGAGGAACTCGCGGCGGTTGCACGTATGGGCATGTCGACACTTCACCACCACTTCCGCGCCTTGACCGCGATGAGCCCACTTCAATATCAGAAACAGCTTCGATTAGTTGCCGCGCGCGAGCGAATGCTCATCAACGGGCTCGATGCCGCGAGTGCGGCGTTCGAAGTCGGGTATGAGAGCGCGAGTCAGTTCAACCGTGAGTACAAACGCTTCTTCGGCCAACCCCCGATGCGGGATATCCAAGCGCGTCGGCTCGCCGGGCCGCAACCACTCCCGACTTAACGTATTCACACGCTGCAGGAGAAATGGGTGAGAAAGGTACGAGAGCGCCGTCTCCTTGGTCGGGGTATAGTCCTCCTCTAAGTTCAGACTTGCTTCCTGATTTCTTCCTCCACCAATTCTGGCCGCTCGCGGGCGTGTTAAGGCGCAACACCTCGCTGGTATCGAGCTGATATTCGGCCTCGATCACGGCCAGCTTACTGTGGCGACTCGTGTGGATTTTCGGGGGCAGTGCTGATCGGCGTGGCTGCAGACCAGCGCTCAACCTCTTGGGTGGGTGGGAACTTTTTTCATCCCGTTACGTATGTCAATCTGTGGGGAGGTGAGTTATGTTCCTGCTATCCACTCTGGTCGCTCTGCTTTCTCTATCGTCTCCACCTTCAACCGCTGTTGCATGGCATAAGAACTTCAGCCCCATGGGGCGGCCAGAAATCCGAGTTGCCAGCAACAATGCCGATGTTCGTGTATACGCTTCGGACCGCGAAGATATCGAGGCGCTCCTCTACACAGACAAGAAAATCTCCCCCGACGCTGTGGGCGTTACTGATCGTCAGTCCGGCAACCGCCTTGAAATTGATGTTCGCGTGCCGAATCAGTGGGGAGCCGGTTTCAGACAAGGCTTAATGATCGTCGAGCTCAGGATTCCGATGGGCTCGGATATCGACATACGCTCCGGAAATGGATCAGTCATAGTGAAGGGTGCCCAGGGCAAGCTCACCGTGCACACGGACAATGGCAATATTGAGGCACTTGGGATCAGCGGAGCATTAAGTATCGAGAGTGGGAACGGGGATCTCCAGGTCGAGGGCATCGTCACGGCGGTCAGCCTCCACACTCGCACCGGCAATATCGCTGCCCAAATAGACCCTGGCTCCAAAATGAATTCGGCCTGGGTAGTGCGAACGGGCGATGGAAACGTTGACCTTCGGCTGCCCGCAGATTTCTCCGCAGACCTCGACGTCAATACCGGAGATGGGAATGTCCGTCTAGATTTCCCAATGGCCATGATTGGCGGAGGACGGCAATCGAGCGTACGAGGGCCGATCAATGGCGGCGGGCAACACCTGGAACTTCGTTCGGACAAGGGAAACGTTATGGTAAGAAAGACTGCCGGTTTCGCCTGAAATGCGGAGGCGGTCTCAGCTTGGCGCGCATGGCCTCAGGATACAAACAAGAGTCTGGGTCCTCTGTGCCTGTGCTCCATTGAAGACCCAACGGGGGCAATGGGTTCACAAGATGGCTTCGGGCGTTCGACGGAACGGTTTTCAACAAGTGCTAGGGTTCGCCTGTCAAAAGCTGTACTTCGAGAATCTTGGTTTCGGCGCTCTGGCGTACGTCACATCACTTGTTTCGCAGTTCGACTGGAAGTGTGTTTTTGTCAACACATAGCTATTTAAGGATGGAACCCGGGAGAAATCCAGAAACAGTCCTGAAATGTCTAGCAACCTAGCGTGGAGCGGCTCGTCCTGTAGGTTGCCACAATTCGATCGGATTTCCCTCAGGGTCATGCAGGCGGGCGAACCGGCCGTTGGGATAAGACTTCGGGTCAATCTCGACCGCGATTCCTGCGGCTCGTAGCTGGGCTGCCATTCTGTCGAGATCCCGGACTCGAAAGTTCACCATCCAGACCTTGTGGGCATCCCCGAAATAGTTGCTCGTCTCAGCGAAAGGAGTGAAAACGGTGGGTCCGGCCTCTTGCTGCCAAACGGATTCCTCGTAGCTCGATGGTGTGAGCGAGATTCCCAGATGTTGCTGGTACCAACGCCCCAACGCTGTCGGATCGTGAGCTCTGAAGAACAGTCCTCCGATTCCCGTCACTTTTTCCATTTCCGTTCCTCGAGCGAACCCATATCTAACAGCTGCTCCCGTAGGGGGAGGAGAGATCATGGGCTGTATGGTTGTCTGCGCGGCTATGCCGAGCTGGTTCCGGCTCAAGATGAAGTTTGACCCGCAAGCAAATGACAGGATCCGAAGCAGTTGGCGTCTTTGAAAACGCATCCCATCCTCCTTCCGAGAGGTGAGCGCGACTCAATCTACGATAACTGCGCAAACGGGGTTCTGGGAAGCGTAAAGCTGAGGGTTCTGGGCGAGTTGTCGCTACCCGGGAAGCGACCGTCAATCTCTGACCTTGCGCGCTGGCTACGCTGCGAGCCTGACCAGTTCCAATCTGATGGCAAGTTTCTTTGCTAAAAAACTTGGCATAAATACCAATAATACTCCTACTATCAATGGCTTACATATCTCCTGCTGGGACAAGTGCCACGGTTAAGCGACCGCCAACAAGAAAAGAGTGCTTGACGGGTATCCGTATTTCTGCAAACATAGAAATACCATGAGCAGCGTAGCGAAGAAGAGTACAGCGCGGGTGGCCAAATATGCCGACATGTTCTCGGCCATGGGAACCGAGGCGCGACTCAGGATCATGCAGTCGCTGCTAGCCGCTCATCCGGAAGGTCTTGTCGTCGGGGAAATCCAAGAGGAATTGGATATCCCAAATTCAACCCTTTCCCATCATCTGGACAAGCTTAAGAACGAGGATCTGGTGCAGGTGCGCCGTGAGAGCACGTTCTTGCACTACACAGCCAATACGGACGCGTTGCAGGAATTATTGCAATTCCTCTACGCAGAATGCTGTACCCGAAATAAGGCTCTCAAGCCGCAAGATATCGTTCAAATTTGCAAGTAGGAGGAAGCCAATGGATACCGCGGACATGAAAGAAGTAGTGAAGGAAAAATATGGGCAGGCAGCGCTTCGAGTGAAGAGTCGAGGAAGCAGTAGCTGCTGCGGGGCTTCTGCGTCGAAGGAATTGTGCTGCGATCCGATCACTTCCAATCTCTACAATGCTTCGCAATCGGGCGAAATTCCTGAGGAAGCTCTTTTGGCATCCCTTGGGTGTGGAAACCCCACCGTATTGGCGAAGCTGAACGCAGGAGAAGTCGTACTCGACCTTGGTTCGGGCGGAGGCATCGATGTATTGCTCTCGGCCAAGCGTGTGGGTCCCACAGGTAAAGCGTACGGTCTCGATATGACCGATGAAATGCTGGCTTTGGCGAACGAGAATAAACGTAAAGCTGGGGCGGAGAACGTCGAATTCCTGAAAGGCGAGATCGAGCAGGTTCCCCTACCGGATAACTCAGTTGACGTGATCATTTCGAATTGCGTAATTAACCTTTCTACTGACAAGGATCGAGTGCTGCGAGAGGCCTTTCGTGTACTCAAGCCCGGAGGACGATTTGCCGTGTCCGATGTCGTTACGCGGGGACAGATGAGGCCAGAGATTCGCCAGAGCGTGCTTCTCTGGGTTGGCTGCGTGGCCGGAGCGCTTGAGGAGAATGAATATCGCACCAAGCTCGCGTCCGCCGGTTTCGAGCAGATCGACATCGAGCCCACCCGTATTTATCGGGCGGAAGATGCACGCGATTTCCTTTCTGCCGAAGGCGTTGATGTAGACCCAATTGCGTCCGAAGTAGATGGCAAGTTTTTAAGCGCTTTTGTTCGGGCCGTTAAGCCACAGGTCAAAAACGCCTGCTGCGAACCTAGCTGCTGCAATTGAAGTCCGAATTTGATTGCAGGTTGAGACCCGCGCGGGGGTCTATTGGGCGATGCACACCTAGTCGCCACGCCTGACCAATTCAAAAGTTTGCATTTGAAACCGTGCCGGAAGTGCGTTGCGGGAGCAAGTGCGCAGGGACCAGCTTGAACGTTTGAGGAGGGTCATATGCAGGGACAGTACAACGTTTTGTTCCTATGCACTGGCAATTCAGCGCGTTCGATCATGGCCGAAGCACTTCTGAACTTTAAAGGCAAACCCAATTTTCGGGCGTACAGCGCTGGGAGCCATGCGACAGGAACGGTCCGACCCGAAGCCCTCAAGCAGCTGGAGTCCGCCCATGTGCCCATCACCGGGCTCCGAAGCAAGAACTGGGATGAATTTGCCAAGCCGGCTGCGCCCAAGCTCGATTTTGTTTTTACGGTCTGTGACAACGCCGCTAACGAAGTCTGCCCAGTGTGGCCCGGCCAGCCCATGACCGCACATTGGGGAGTTCCTGATCCAGCCGCGATTCAAGGGACGGCGGAAGAGGTACAGCGCGCCTTCCGTGACGCCTTCTTCATGCTTGAGCGCAGAATCAGTTTGTTTCTGTGTCTCCCCCTTTCCAGTGTTGACAAGCTCAAAATCCGGAAAGAACTCGACAATATCGGTCGCCAATGAAATTCAATCTGCAGGCTCGCATCGTAGCCGAGTTTCTGGGAACTGCCTTCCTGGTCGCCGCGGTCGTTGGCTCGGGCATCATGGCCGAGCGGTTATCAGCAGGAAACGTAGCTTTGGCGCTGCTTGCGAATACAATTGCCACCGGTGCGGCACTGGTGGCCTTGATAATGACCTTTGGGCCTATTTCCGGTGCCCATTTTAATCCCGTGGTTTCCGTTGCAGATGCCGTTGAACGTGGCCTGTCCTGGTTCGATGCTTTTGCGTACACAGTCGCTCAGTGTTCCGGCGGAATTCTCGGAACCGTATTGGCACACGCAATGTTTGGACTGCGACTTCTGTCGTTGTCCAGGCACGCACGTAGCGGCTTTGCACAACTGCTGAGCGAGTTTGTCGCCGCCTTCGGTCTTCTGTGCGTTATCTGGGGATGCTCCCGTTCACGTTCTGGGGTTACTCCTTTTGCAGTCGCCGCCTACATCACCGCGGCCTATTGGTTCACCGCATCTACATCTTTTGCCAATCCTGCGGTGACGATAGCTAGATCGCTCAGCGATACCTTTGCGGGAATCCGACCAAATGATGTTCTGCCCTTTGCTGCCGCCCAATTCGCGGGCGGACTTGCGGGTACATTATTGTTTCGTTGGCTGGTTCCCAACTTACCGTCACGCGCCCGAGATATCGTCGTACCCCAACGCGCCGATCAATGACAGGAGAGTCAAGGATCCCTCGACGGCCGGATCGACCTGGCTCCTGGTTTAGTCCGTGGTCCATTGTGGTCCGATGCTCACGCTTCACGTTCAGAATATAGTTCTCCACCTGAAAGGGAAGTTTGTTTGGCAGAGCGATAGGGGCCGCCGGCTCCTCTGTTTCCCTCCACCTCAGCAGCCCCATTCTGCTTCCCCAGGCTTTGCGAAATAGTGCCTTGGGTCTTCCGGTTCCTTGGCCGTTGATACCAATTCCAATAAGGTCAGACGTGCAGCGGCTATCAGGCGATCCTTTTCCGGCTGCGATAATTGCTCCCATTCTTCAGCAGTTGGTTTGCTCGCGTGCTCAGGATCCGACTCGAATGCTTGGTGATAGTGGTGGAAGAGTTCTGCCAATTGTTCTGCGGATACTTCTTGGATCGACATCTGATATCAACCTTTCTTTGCTAATCAACCTTTTTGCTTCGATTGGAAAGCAACGGACACTCAGGCCGCTCTTATGCAGGTCGCGGCACTTGCTTCTTGCTCTGCTGCAACTCGGCCATTGTGTCTGTGCCAGAGCCGAGTTGTCGACGAGCCCAATAATCAATCCGACTAGGCTCACACTCCTTGCATAGTGCGATCAGGAACCGCATACAGAACATCGCACCCCCCGTGCACAACAGCGCCATAAACGCCATCACGAACATTTCAACCTCCTGGCTCGGATCCCAGCGCTTGGATCGTTTCCTGGAATCACTCACCAAGATCATTGGATACAAGAATCCGTAAGTTTCGAATAAAGAGTTCATCAATTATTCGTAAAAGTATGCGTGATCGGGCTCCACCTTCGGCGGCCTTCACTAACTTTTTATGGACTCTTTATACAAACTTTATGGGGAGCGCCATTTAATGAGGCTAGCGGGAGTTAACGCAGATGAAAGGTGAGATGTACGGGACCGACACCAATATGAGAGCCAGCAGAGTGAGGATTGCGAAAACGTGCGCTACAATTATTTTGATTGCTGTTTTCTGCATCGTTGACCAACCGGGAGCTTTCGCTCAAACTTCAGGGCCGAACCAGAACTCAGCCTCCGACTCATCTGCAAGCGCAGCGCCCAATGCAGTATCAGCAAATCAGGAAGTTCTTCAAGAACTTGAGAGGATGCGGGCGCGAATCCAGGAGTTGGAGATTCAACTCAAGCAGTCGGGCACAGCCGCGACCGCAAGCACGACGGAATCGAATTCGCAGAACGACATTACCCAGAAAGTCACCAACCCCCCTGCTGCGGCGCAAGTCTTTCCCATTGCCGTCCAATCGTCCGAAACCGGTCCCGCTGTCAAACCTGCCAAGGCGGAGCCCTTCGCATTCGCGGACTGGACTTGGTTGAACGGCAATCCGCGCACAAAACAGCCCGCTTTCGACAGCAAATTCTTCACGCCGGAAATCAGAGCGGACGTCGACTATGTCTACGATTTCAACCACCCCAAAGATGACACCATCGGCGGGTCGAGCGAGGTCTTTCGTTCAGACGAAGTCCACGTGACTCAGCTTGGCGTCGGCGGCGATTTCCATTTTGATAACGTTCGCGCCCGGCTGATGACGCAGTTTGGCCTTTACTCACAGACCACTCCACGGAACGACGCTAGCCCCGCGCGTGGCCAATGGAACCTGGACAACGCCTATCGTTACCTGTCCGAAGCGTACGGCGGATACCACTTCAACGCTTTGCACGGGATCAACGTTGATGCCGGAATTTTCATGTCGTACATCGGCCTCTTCAGCTACTACAACTTTGATAACTGGGCCTATCAACCTTCGTACGTTTCGTCGAACACGCCATGGTTTTTCAATGGGGTACGAGTGCAGATCTTTCCCACGGCAAAGCTGAAGATCGAGCCGTGGTTTATCAATGGATGGCAGTCCTACGGTAGGTTCAATAACCGTCCAGGAGTTGGAGGACAAATTCTTTGGCGTCCGAATGGATCGATTTCGGTCATTTCTAACAACTACGGGGTGGGCGCTGATGCCCTGGGAAATCCAAATCGAACCCGCCTGCATACTGACGACAGCATTGAGGTGAAGTATTACGACCGGCCGGAAAAGCTTCTAGATAAGATGGCATTCTCGCTGACCGGTGATGCCGGATGCGAAACCGGTGGAGGAGTGAGTTGTCTCGGCAATCATGGAACCGATAAGAAACAGAGTTTCCTGGGTTACATGTTCTACAACCGCTTCTGGTTTCACAAAGACCTGTATGGCTTGACCCTGGGCGGTGGGAAGATCAACAACCCCGGACGCTATCTGGTTCTGTTGCCACCCATTAATGGGGCTACAGCGGCGTCGGGAACACCTTATTTCACGGAGAATCCCGGAGATCCGTTCAAGGCGTGGGACGCTTCAGCGACCTTTGATTACATGCCCAGCCAATACATTACTTTCCGCTGGGAGTTTGACCACCGAGCCGCGAATGTCCCGTACTTCTCCGGGCCCGGCGGCATCACGCCGCCCGGCGGCAACACCAGCGCGCTGGGATCTGTGGTCCCGGGTTTCACTCCGGATCTGCACAAAATAGAGAACCGGCTCGATCTTTCCATACTCGTGAAATTTTAGCGGAAGGACGTCGCGGGTAACGCGAAAGAGACTGTAAATGCGGAGATGGGCGGGTCCACACCGGGATCCAGTTTTACTGCTGGTCAGCGCCGATGCGTTGCTGCGCCAGGCTTTGCAGACCACTCTGACAGACAGTGGGTTTTTAGTGGAAGTGGCGCGCACTGCGGACGATGCGCTCTCTCTTATCCACGAAAGCCACTTTGACTTGGTGGTCCTCAGCATCGACCTGCCGGAAAGGAGTGGACTCGAAGTTTGCCGGCAGATGCGCAGTCACGCGTCGGAACTGGGAATCGTCATGGTGACGGAGCGAGATTCCGAGTGCGAGATGGTCCAGGCTTTGGAAGCCGGAAGCCGACGATTGCGTGACCACGCGTTTCCAGTTTCGCGAGCTTACTGCGCGCGTGCGGGCGGTGGTACGGCGCACCCAGACGAACAAAACCGTTGAGATTCACGTCCTTCGAGCGGGAGATCTGGAAGTGGATCTGGACCGCCGTTTACTACGCCGGGCTGGCAAGATCGTTCATCTCACTCCGACCGAATTTGACTTGCTTGTGTTCCTGATGAAAAGCGAAGGAGTTCCTGTAACTCATTCTAAACTCTTACAAACCATCTGGGGACCGGAATATGGCGAGGAACTTGAATATCTGCGAACTTACATAAGGATGCTTCGCAAGAAAATTGAGGATGATCCCGCGAAGCCAAGGTATCTTTTTACCGAACCGTGGGTGGGATACCGGTTCTGCAATACTTCCAATTCACTCCTCCTGAACAATCCAGTGGTGTGACGTACCGTCAGCAGGCTACAAAAGTTACGACATCTTTACGACTCTCTTACGCCTTTCTTACACTCTCCGCGCTAGTCTTGGATTGAGGCCGGAGCGCCAGAAAGTCTGAGTTGTGTGGACATGGAAGGCAAGAAATTGGCCCACAGGAGAGGTTATGAGCAAGTTAGCGATTTTAGCGGCTTTGGCTATTGCATGCATCGCATTTCTTTCACCCGCGACCGTCCAGGCCGTTTCTCAAGGATCTAGTAACAACGTCACCTTCACCGGAACGGTGAGTTGCTCGAAATGCCAGGGAATACAACCGCTACATAAAGGATATACGAGATGGACCTGGGCGCTCCAATCCATCAGTAAAGGTGACGACATCGTGCTCGTCGTCGGTGACGATGTGTACAAGCTCCAAGGCGACAAAGATCAAATCTTGAAGTTCATGGAGAGAAAAGCGACAGTTACGGGAACTCTGGACGGGCAACGATTGACCGTTCAAACTATCGTGCGTCCGGAGAAAAAGAAGTAGCAGCAAACAGAAGGAAGGCGACCGTTCTCCAACAACCGAAGCCCGGAGCACCTCTGCCTGCCGAGCTAGTGCATGCTTCGGGCCTGTCTCCGCACTCCCATCAGAGTTGCCTTGATTGTGATTCCTATCTGCCAAACGTCCCGGGTGTCACCGCACTGGCTTCACAATAAAAATTTCTTCTAGTGTCCATAAAATCTTCGAGTCGCTCTTTGCGCCGATTTTATGCGCCCTTCATGCGTTCTTAATGGCTCAGCCCCTAACGTGTCGATACTGCGGTTCGCGGTGATTGCTCTGTCAGGATTTGAAGACCAACAAGCTTATCTGCCGAGACGTCGCGCCTGAAACAGCGCAGTCAAGTGCAGTATCAAGAATGTCGGCACCAAATATGTTGGAATCAGCACCAGCGGCAGCTGTGACATAGGAGCGGTCGAAACAACTCCGTAGAAATTGGGAGCGAGCAGCGGGACGAGCGCCCCGATACTCACCGCCACGGTGAGGTCCAAAATGCCGGAAACGTTCCATGCCACAAAGCTCTTGCTCGCCGCAAAATCGGGCCGGCGCAGGAGAGTAGCCAGCACCAATGGAGCGGTCACACCGATCGCCATATCGCCCAGCCCCGCAGGCCAAGCGAAGATTCCAGGCAAGACTCCGTAGGTGTACAAAGTCAGAAACCCAAAGCCGGCCCATCTCCAGGCCTGCATCCCTACAATGAGGCGAAGGTCAGCTGAAAGAACAAACTCCCGGAGTGGCCGGATGGTCCGATATCCAAGGAGAAACAGGCTGAGGGGGGCCAAGAGGCCGATCAGAAGCGCGAGCGGTGGCGCACCGCGCGGCGCGACGAACAC
>WNFT01003886.1_pt1 | contig 13083 bp, 9 predicted proteins | sample 5400191 | NCBI WGS metagenome assembly WNFT01 (sample SAMN13153359, study PRJNA577476) | soil metagenome | isolation source: 80 cm saprolite under Madrone tree | place: USA:California | collected 2016-06-14
TGACCTTGGGCAGGTATCCCACTCACTTCCTGGCTCACTGGGTGCGTGACAAGCAGATCATGACGCTGGAAGAGGCTCATTGGCGGCTCTCCACCCAGGTTGGCTGGGCGATCGGAATTCGCGACCGCGGTTTTATCCGGGAAGGCATGCCGGCGGATATCGTCGTCTACGACCTGGAAAAGCTCGCGGTGAAGCCGATGGAGACAGTACACGATCTCCCGGACGGCGACTGGCGGCGTGTGCAGAAGGCCAATGGCTATCGCTACACGATCGTCAACGGCGAGGTCACGTTCGAGGACAACGTCTGCTCCGGAGCTTTGCCCGGCAAACTCCTGCGCAGCTACGACCAGGTCCCTGGCTGAGATACGCGTTTCTAGACTGACTAAACGGGTGCCGCGACTGACTGCGGCGCCCGTTTCTCTTCCTGCTCTCTCATGGGCAAGGCGTGCGCTCGACGTGCGACAACGGAGCACGTCGCTTGAAATACATCAGTCCCACATCAGACCGCCGTCGACATTGAACGACTGCCCGGTTATGTTGTCCGACTCCGACGAAGCGAGGAAGCGCGCCATATTGGCAATTTCATTCGGAGAATTTGCGCGCCCAATTGGTATCATCTTCTCCCTTTCACGCCACAGCTCCTCGACCGTAATCCCTCGGCGCTCCGCCCTTTCCTTGGAGAGCACTTCATTCATGTGAGTCAAAGTCATACCGGGGCAAATCGCATTGACGTTGATATTGTATTGCGCCAGTTGCGATGCCGCGATCCGCGTCATCGCAATCACCGCTCCCTTGGTTCCGGCGTATGCGATATTCGACGTGCCGCGATAACCCTTGCCAGCAATCGACGCGATATTGATGATTTTGCCCGACTTGCGCTTGACCATCTCTCGCGCCGCCCGCTGCATGCAAAAGAACACTCCGCGCGCGTTGATCGAATGCATCCAGTCCCAGTCGGCTTCGGTCACGTCGAAAAACCCTAGACTCCGGGTCACACCTGCGTTGTTGACGAGGATATCGATACGACCGAAGGCCGCGATGGTTTTCTCAATCAGCGCGTTGATCTGGGCGACGTTGCTCATGTCCGTTATAGAAAGCAGCCCGCGCCCGCCGATTTCGTCGAAGGTATCCTTGGCGCTGGTTTCGTCGACCTCGGCAATCACGACCTGTGCACCTTCTTTGGCGAAACGCACCGTCATCGCGTGGCCCATGCCACGTCCGGCGCCGGTTACCACCGCGACTTTATTCTCCAACGTCATGGTCTTGTCCTCCTGCCGGGTTCTAGCCACCATGTCGCTCATTTTGCAAACCAGACCTGCAGACAGCCCAGCCCGCGAGGTCATTTTCGGACCGCTGGAGAATTCCCTGGGTTTGCAGTAGCAGTTGTCTGATCCCGATGAAGGTGCTTCATCGCGCAGTTTCCACTAACGAAGCTTTTCTATATTTGCTGGAGCAGGAGACGAATCATATGCCACGAGTTCCGTATGTCGAAAAAGAATCCGCGAACGCGGAAGTCAAGAAACTCTACGAGGGTTTCGAAACGCAATTCGGTATGCCCCGCGTTCCGAACGTCGTCAAGGCGCTTGCCAACAGTCCCGGGCTTGCGACGAAGGTATTCCCGCTCGCGAATTATTTTATGAATCAGTCGTCGCTCGACAAGCGGACCCGCGAGCTTGCCGTGCTGATGCTGATGAAGCGTCTCGATTGCGAGTACGGGTTCGTCAGCCACGTTCCTATCGCAAAGGGGGTCGGCCTTACCCAGGAGCAGGTCGATGACATCGGTTCTTACAAGACCAGCTCGCGCTTCAACGACGATGACAAGCTGATTCTTCGTTACGCCGAGGAGTTGACGCTAAACGCGCGAGTCGACGACGACCTCTTCGCCAAGGTCGACAGAATCGTCGGCAAGGGCAATATCATCGAGCTCACCGGCGCCATCGCCTTTTGGAACATGATGGCGCGCAACCTCAATGCCTTGAAGGTCGGACTCGAATCATAGTCGGTGCGGGAGAGCGTCGACCGGTAGTGAGTCAGTTTGTAGCGGGTCAGTTTAACGAGACGACAATCTTCTTCAGGCTGTCATTCTACGCGCACACGTAGAATGACAGCCAACAGGGACGGTCTGTTTTGAAACCGTACTTCATGTTTTTAATCTTCAATCTCCAACACGCGCTGAAGCATCTGCTGTGTAAGCGCGGCACCGGGCAGGGATAGCCCGAGATCGTGTCCGAGCTCCAGCGCGAGCCGCAGGTCCTTATGCATTAGCTCCATCAGTCCTCGCGGACCGCTAGTGTAGGTATCTTTCAGCTTGCGCTGCTGTGACCAATGATCTGCGACACGGCTTTGGGCGGCTCCGGCGTGCACGACCTGTTCCATAGACTTGAGGTCGACGCCGGCCTTTTCGGCCAGCCTCATTCCTTCGGAGGCGGCCAGCATATTGACATAGACAATCAGATTGTGCGCGAGCTTGGTAATCGCTCCCGAGCCGAGAGCGCCGAGGTGAAAGATGTTCGCGCCGGATGTGGCGAAAATCGGACGGCATCTTTCGAACGCGGCCTTATCACCACCGACCATGTAACAAAGCGTTTTGGCGATTGCTCCGCGCTCGCCGCCGCTAACTTCGGCGTCGATGAGCGTCACGCCTTTGGCTGCCGCCTGCTCGGCGAGCTTGCGCACCGTACGCGGATGAACGGTGCTGTGAATGACGATGATACTGCCTCGTTTGGCAGCACTGAGTGCACCACCCTCGCCAAGGAGCGCGGCTTCGACTTGCCGGTCGTCCACAACGACGACCTCGATAATTTCTCCATGCGCTCCGATCTCATCGGCCGAACGGGCCGCCTTCGCACCGAGGGCGGTCAATTCGCGCATCGGCTCGGGGCGCAAGTCATAGACCATCAGATCGAATCCTGCCTTCGCGATGTTGATCGCCATGTGCTTGCCCATATTGCCCAGGCCGATGAAACCAACGCGTGTCGTCATGATTAACTCTCCTTAGTCGCGACTCGGTGCACCATGAACTTCACACGTCTATCACGCCGGACCCGTGAGCTGACAAGGGCCGCCCGAATGGCCACTTTGCTTTTGAACCGCCTCATACCTAAAGTGGAGAAAATTGGAGGGGGCTGCCAAAAGGAGACGCAAATGAAAGTTGGAATGACGCTTCAGTTAACCAGTTTCGGCGGCAAACCGGATCTCGAGACGTATCAGGATGAGCTCAACCTGATGGAGATGTGCGAGGACCTGGGTTTCGATTCCGTCTGGGCGCTCGACCATCATTTCACCGGGTACGTGATGTCGCCGGATCCGACGCAACTGCTTTCCTACGTCGCAGGACGAACGAAGCGGGTCCAACTCGGCACTGCGGTCATCGTGTTGCCGTGGCACGACCCGGTTGCGATCGCCGAGAAAATCGCGCTGCTAGATGTGCTCGCGGGCGGGCGCACAATCTTCGGTTTCGGGCGCGGCGCGGCGACCGTCGAATACAATGGCTATCGGGTCAATATGGAAGAGGCGCGCGAGCGTTTCGTCGAGGCCGCGATCATCGTCCGTAAAGGACTGACGCAGCATAGCTTTTCGTTCGACGGCAAGTACTACAAAATCCCCGAAATCCAGATCCGGCCGCGGCCGATTTCGCACCCTGAGCAGCGTTTTTACGCGTCGAGCGTCAGCCCCGAGTCGGCCGAGATCATGGCCAAGCTCGGCTTCGGCGTTCTGATCATCGCCCAGCGGAGCTGGGAGGATACCGCCGCGGATTATGCGCGTTATCGGGATACCGCAATCGCGAACAACATTACCCCGCGCCCGCCGATTGGGTTGCTCAATTTCCTCGTGTCCGAGGACGCATCCGAGGCCGCCGAGCTGGGAGCCACACATCTCGAAGCGATGTGGGACTCGATCGACAACCATTACCACTTCTCGGACGGCCACCTGAGGGGCGTGAAGGGTTACGAGTTCTACGCCAAGCTTGAGAAGACCTATAGTAAATTGCAGGCCGACACCGGGGCCAAGGCCAAGGCGATCGAGTTCTTCCGCAGTCTGCACGCCGCGGGGACGCCCGCCCAGGTGCTCGAAAAAATGCGCTATATCCACCAGACGGTTGCACTCGAGCACGTGATCGGGACGTTCGCTTTCGGCGGACTGCCCTATCCGAAGCTCGAAAAGAGTTTCAAGCTCTTCACGGAGAAAGTATTGCCGGTGCTCAAGAACGATCTGGCGTTCGAGTACCCGAAGGAACTCGGTTCATCCGCGCGCACCTCCGCTAGCAAGTAATTCTGATTGACGCTGAGTAAGGACGGCGGCTGAGATTTCAGCCGCCGCCTCATTTTGGTGCGCCCAGCATGGCGCGTGATTTGGAGGTGAAAGTCCTCTGTGCAAGTAGGTCGCAACGAGCACTAGCGAAGCGCAAGGGAGTCACCGCGAGGTGAGGTCCGGAGGAAGCGTGGGGCAAACTCGCGAGCCGACGAACAGGAACCGGATACAAGGCGTGGTGAATCAGGGCGAGCGGGCCACAGACCGCGAAGCCGTAGCGGCCAAAGAGCCACTGCGTAGATCCGGCGGTTGTGCGGGAAAGGTCACGGAGTCTTACCTGGGGAGGTCTCGCCTGATGCCTGAAAGGGCAACGCTGAGAAGCGGAGCGAGAAGTCAGCCGAGGCCGTAGTAGCCAGCCGGAGGGGGCAGGGCCTTGAAAGCCGAGTTGGTGAAGGGCCGAACGGAAGGGAGAGCGGAACGACCATGGGTCTCGACGGTGCCATGTGCCAGACATCCGCCCACGCGGAACTCTCGCCGGCGCGCAGGGGTGAAGCCCAGAGGCCTCGCGAAGTGGTGCGGCGCTATCGGCGACTCAGGACACGGAGCGCTCGGGAAGGCCTCGCTCAGTCGGCCAACCTCAACCTTCCGAACCGCCGGATGCGGACCCGCATGTCCGGTGGTGTGGCAGGGGAATAGCGGTGCGCCGCTACCCCCTATGCCGATTGGTGCGCACAGCATGGCGCGTGACTTGGAGGTGAGAGTCCTCTGCGTGAGTAGGCCGCAACGAGCACTAGCGAAGCGCAAGGGCGTCACTGTGAGGTGAGGTCTCTAGAGGAAGCGTGGAGCAAACTCGCGAACCGACGAACAGGAACCGGATACAAGGCGTGGTGGCTCAGGGCGAGCGGGCCCAAGACCGCGAAGCTCTATCGGACAGCGGACTCGCGCGGGCCGTGGGTCAGCAGTGATCGACGATTCCCCGAAGGCGCTTATTCTGCGACGCCGGGTCGGTCACGGCCCTACTGCGAGGAGCCCGAAGAGTTGCCTCCGCCCGAGGGCTTGTTGCCCGGCGTAGTGCTCTCGGCGGAACCAGGCGACAGCGGATTGTTAAGCCGCTGATAGCTGGAGGGCGGACTTGGGAATGGATTGGCGCCAGGCACGGAGCCCGCCGCGCCTCCCGTCGGCGTGTTCTCTGTCGGCTGCTGCTGTTGCCGCTTCAGATAATCGCTGTAATTCTTCTGAATGCCTTTCTCTACGTCGGAGTCATTATTGGGGTTGAGGTTCTTGTTGTAGTCAATGAGTGGATTCTTAAGTCGTTGGTAGTCGGGGGGCGGGCTCGGAAAAGGATTATTTCCGGACGAAGGTGGCGGCACGTTACCCTGATCGAGGGGCCTACTTAGTGTAGGGCTTGGCTTGTACTCTTCCACCGGTTGTCCTACTGGATTTTCCTTCTGAGTGCCGCTCGATTCCTGCGGCGGCTGCACAGGTCCTCCGCTCGGCGCCGGAACATTAATTGACTGCGGGTTCGGCTGTCCGCCGGCGGGGTTACCTTCACTCGCGGCGTTTGGAGGATTCACAAGTTGTCCCGGAACGGGCGCGGAGTTTCCCGGCTGAACAGCCTCAGGAACAGCGCCACCGCTACCTCCAGTGCCTGGATTCTGCCAGCCTTCCGGGAGTCTGACGGTCGGCGCGGCCGGTCCGCCGGCACCTGGTGCAGAAACCGGCGCTTCCACACTTCCGGGACCCGGCCCTTGATTCTCAGGAGCCGATGGTACCTCAACTCCCGGTTGTGCACTCGACGGTTGCTCCGCCACTGGAGGCGCTGCCTGCTCGGGAGACTCTTGCCGCTCAGTCGTGGAAGGCGCGGGTGACTCGTACGCATCCACAATCGGTGTGTCTTCCACGATACGGACCGGTGCCATGCCCCTACCGCCCCGGTGCGATGAAAACAGTTGGATTCAGCGCCATCACGGCGAGGGTTGCGGCGCCGGCGATGAGCACATTACGACGGGAGTATTCTCTCCCCAGGATCGAGGGCCCCCGCTCCAGACTTCCGAGGACGGGGGGTGAATCGCCCTCGTTATACGAATTGTCGACGAACACAACGCCGATAGCGGCCACTTCCGCATCCTCGAGGCACTCACATGTAATGCCTATTCCATCAATGGCCGCGACCAGTGTCTTTTGATCCTCGTCGAACAGCCGAAGGCACCCGTTAGTCGAGCGAAGTTTTCCTCGCCGGGTTGTTCCACCCTGGATGAAGATATGGTAGCGCCCGTTGGCCTCGGCCAGCGCGGCGTCTCCGGCGATCGCGTCGAGCACGATTATTCCGTACGGACCATACTGCTTAGCGCCATAGGGTGTTCCCCCGCCGCTGCTAAGAATACTCGCAACGCGGTACATTCCGGTGGGGGTATCGCCATGGCGCAGCAATGAGTCGCGGGAGTCGTTGCGATGCTCCCTGGCCGGTACGTCGCTGGCCCGGCCAGACACCCGAAAAGGGCCGCAGATCACGCGGTCCTGATCGTCCCACAGCGTCAGTTCACCGCAACGGTCGCGGTCCGGATGAAGCTTCACCACCACGCGGGCCATACCAACTCCTCCCCTCATTCGCCGGACGCCGGTTGCCACCCGTTACCGATGTTATAAATTTGCCGTCCAAAACCTTGCTATAGCTATCGACCATCCGTTCCATGGGAAAACGCTCGCAGACGATTTTGCGAGCTGCTTCTCCGAACGCCTTGCGCATTTCGTCGTTGGTCAACAGCAAGCAGTTCAACCCGATGCGCCATCTCGGCAGGATCGGAGATGAGATACCCGTTCACGCCATCTTCAATTTGTTCGCCGGTATCTCCGCACCGATTGGCCACGACTGGCAATTTCATCGTCATCGCCTCCAAAGAAGCGTTGGAACATCCGTGCCGATCGGACGCCATGACGAAGACCTTGAAGCAGCCGAGAAAAGGGTTGACGTCTTCGTGTCGGCCAACCAAGAGAATATTATCGAGTCCCGTTTCCTTCGCTTTATCCAGCAAGCTATTCCAGTAATCGACGCTCCGATTGTCGGGACCGCCTACAATGGTCAACGATGCCTGCGGCAGCTTGGCCGACAGGATCTTCATCATGTCGATTACGAATTCGAGCCGCTCCTCCGGCACTATTCGGCAGCATGTCCCAATGGCAAAGTCCGGGTTGAAGTGCCGCGGGAGCATCGAGCGCGCTGGTGGGAGCGGAACGAACCTCGGCGGCAACGGGACCCCGTCGGGAATGATGGCAATCTTTCCGTGATCGCCGCACAGCGACTGCGGCGGGACCCCCTCCGAATATTTGGCGACGAAGCAATCCAACCGGCGAAAATACCGCTCGGCGTTCAGGCAGATCCGGTGCCGGAAAAAGCTTGCCGAGTCCAATTCGTCGAAGAGCATCGGCCCGGGACTAACGTCAATCAGCCTGATATTACGCACCGACAGGATCTTCGCCAAGGCCAGTTTCACTTCTGGATGCGTATTCCAGAAGCAGATATTTCGAACATTGAGCTTGTCTGCCCAACCTAGAATTCCTTCGACTTTGTCGAGCGTGCCGTTCACGCCTTGCGTCAAGAGGATCGGCACCTGCGCCTGTTCGAGAGCATCTCTGTAAGACGTAGCTGGAATTCCACCCAACACGCACAGGAACGTCTTCTGGTTCGCAGGCAGCCCGCACAGCAAGTTGACCAGAGAGCGCTGAGGACCACCTACGTGAAGATCTTCCGTCACAAACAACGTGCCGGCCGGAGTTGTTCTCTGCGGATAGCTGCCCGTAATGCCATGCTTCGCCAGCAAGCACCATAACCGTGGAATCAAAGAGGTTTCCGAGGGGAGCGGAGGTAAAATTCGTTCCCTATAATTCGCAACTTGGCGAATGCCTTCTACGTATGCCGCTATGTTCGAAGAGTCCTTCACCAGGACCGAGTTGGGTGGTAGGACCTCGCTGTTCCCGCCAGCGTCAGCAGTAACGATTGGACATCCCGTTTGTATCGCCTCAAGGAGCGACACGCTTAAACCCTCATAGACGCTGGTGTTCAAAAACACGTCGAAGGCCGCAAGATAGGGCTCGACCGGATGCACGTCGCCCGGCGTAATCATGTCGGCGATAACGCCAAGGTCGACCGCTTGGCGGCACGCGGCCTCGTACGCGGTGCGCCCGGAACCGAACTCGTGATCCCAACCCCCAAGGATCATCAGCTTCGCCTGGTACAGCTGTCGAATTGAATGCAGGACGCGTACCGCGCGGGTATACGCTTTCTGGGCCTTGAACTGCCCTACCATTCCGATAAGCACGGTGTCGTCGCGAATGCCATGTCTGTCGCGTACCTCCTTGCGGTTTCTGACTAGTTCTTCGGGTTTAAACCACCGTTGCACCTCGTGCCGGATGGTTACTACCGGTTTCTCGCAACCCGATTCGCGCAATTGATCCGCGACTGCGTCGGAAACCGCGACCACGAATGGTACGCGCGGGTGGTTGTAGGCAGTGGGGGCATCCAGCCAGGAAGGCCTCGAATTCTGGACAACCGGAATCGTCACGACGCCCATACTCCACAGATGACGAAGATATTGGGACCGAAGAAGGTGCGTATACAGCACCGGAACAGGGGACTGGAGAACCTTCAGGGCTATAGATCGCATTCCGTCTTTGTCTCCGTCAACGAAGACAAAGTTCGCATTCTCGGCTTCTTCAATCGGATCGGATACTGAAGCTGGGATTTATGGAGGAGGTAAGCGGTCAGCGTCACGCCGCCGAGTTTGCGTAGAGCGCGGCTCGTCTCAAGGACGGTCCGCTCGGCCCCGCCTCGGACCATGCTTGGTATCAAGACATTGAAGTGAGTTGGCTTCTTGTACCCACCGTCGGTGTTGCTGACGGTAATTGGGGTTCGCGTCCCTTGACGGTCAACCGGCGGGTCGGGCGTTGTGCCCTCCGCCACTTTCGCGCTGGGGCGATCTTGCCATGGGTCAATAAGGTGATACTTGCGGTACAACTCGTACAGCGTGCTTCCCGGAGCGGGGTGGTTTTTATCGGGAATGTAGTCCAGGATCTTCCGTCCGCGATAATAGCCTCTGTCGGTCTTGAGCGTTCGCCAAAACTCGTTAATCCAGTGGATTGCGTACCATTGGTCGGGTATAGGCGCGTACTTCTCGATGAAATGCCGGATAATGTGCAGCCAACTGTCTACATTGCAAATATCAGGCTTGCTGAACTGCCCTAGCCCGAGCCGCTCGACGTTCTTGTTCAGGATCCTGTTCGGCGCGAGCCATTCGCTTTGCTCATTCACAGTGGCCGCGGTCTCTTCGTAGGAATCCTTCATTAATCGGCTGCCCTTTGGGCACTTGAGGATGTTCCCCATTACTCCGATTCTGTGCGGCCTGAAGACATATTCCTCGACGAAGTTGAACGGCTGAAGGCAGGTGACGTCCATGTCCACCCAGATGCCGCCGTGCTCATATAGAAGCTTGTAGCGGAAGAGGTCGGAGAATGGCGCACCATGACTTTCTCTCCCGACGCCCGTCTCCGGGTCGTAATCGGCCTTCTTGAATACTTTTTCCCAGGGTATTATCTCACTTGCGTCGCGCAAGGAGACGCCGATTGGAAGCGGAGTTGATTTCAGGTCGTATACCCACAGATGAAAGTCATGACCGAAATGCGTAAAAGAGTGTAAGGTCAGTAGTTCGAGGAGGGACAGTTCACTCCCCACCCACATCCCGTGGACAATTTTGTTGTCGTGCGTCAGGACGTGCATGTTGAGATCAAGGGCCCGTCAGTTTTCCGGCGCACGGGGTAACAGAGCCGCGACCTCGTCCCAATTCCGCCAGCCCGTCTTCTGGACGCCGCCGTTTACGAAATGAAGGAAAAATGGCCGTACCCGGCCGTCATCACTGGTTAAAGAATATTCGTCCCAGACGTGGAATTGGGCAGGCGTGATCCCTGCGCGTCTTTCAAGCGGGATACCCCAAAAGCGATCGACTATGAAGTTGAAAGCCCGCGGAAGGGTCGGCTGATTCTGCAGGCCCAGCTTCCACACCGCCGCGGCCAGGGTTCCCTGGTCCCGGGTGTGCCAGAATGAATCAGTAAGGATTTGCCGCGTAAAGCCGTGCCAAAGGTTGAGGAAGTCCGCCGATTCCTCGTCGAAAAGAAATACGCCGCCGTTCCATAGCGTCCAGTCGCAACGGCGAATATCAACGCCGAGTGTGCATAGGATGCTCTCGCGCAAGTGGCTGCAGGTACTCTCTGAGCATCGGCACCTGACGGAATGCCGGCTGAACATGTCTATGCCGATGTTGTCATTGGCGAATGTAACAGGACCGGCCTTGTGATCGAATATCGAGTCGACCTGGTCGCTGACGGCGATCACGTCACTATCCAGGTAGCAGAAGCGGGCATGGATGCCGCCGAGAATACTGAGGAGGTTTGTCTTCAGCAGGATGCTGGCCTGGTGGTTGTCCAGGATTGACGGAAAATCCACGTCCACTACCTGATCGTGAGCGAGCCGATACGCACTCCTCCCCTTTACCACTAGAATATCGAGCCGAGAGAAACGTTTGAGGTAAGAGAGTGCAATATTCGCGATGCGGACGTGATGATCGCCCACCACTGCAATAACGAACATGCACCTCATACTCGTGGCGGGCGTCCCCCTGGACGTACGCTCAGGACGGCTTCATCGCATTGCCATCGGTCTGATTGGACGCCGCAAGCTCGGCGGTCTTCTCTGCCGGTTTCTCGACGTTATCCGCATCATTCACGACCTTCTTGAAATCGCGAACCGCTTTGCCCAGCACGCTACCGACCTCGCCGAGCTTCCTCGGGCCGAAAATCACGAGCACGATCAAAAGGATGATCAGGAGATGCCACGGCGCGAAAAGATCCATGATTCGCCTCCGGGCGAACGCCTAAGGATATGGCTCACATCGTCTGCATCCGCGACGCCTCGATTGAAACGAGGCGTTCTCGGTTCAATCCGCGGCTGCCGCCTGGCTCTCTGCATCCCCACGCTTTGCCAGGATCGCCTTGAGTACGCGCTGCGGTGACATCGGCAACTCCCTCATGCGCACCCCGACTGCGTGGTAAATCGCGTTGGCGACCGCCGCCATCGGGGGCACGACCGCTATTTCACCTACGCCGCGCGCACCGAGCGGATGATCCGGATTCGGCACCTCAACCACGGCCGTCTCGATCTCCGGCAGGTCGAGACACGTCGGCATCCGGTAATCCAGGAACCCGGTGTTACGAAGCTGTCCCTTTTCGTCGTAGAAGTACTCCTCATTGAGCGCCCATCCGATGCCCTGCGCCACGCCCCCCTGCAACTGCCCCTCGACGTAACTCGGATGAAGCGCACGGCCGGCATCCTGCGCGATTGTGCATCGCAGAATCTGCACTTTGCCCGTATCGGGATCGACTTCGACATCGACGCACATCGTCGCGAAGGTGACCCCCACTGAGCCGGTCGCATCGAGCGTTGCCCGCCCAGTGATCGGCCCTCCCGTACGTGCAAGTTTGCTCGCGAGCTGCTTGAGCGTCACCGGCGCGTCGATGCCCTGCGCGCTGAAAGTTCTGCTCTCGAACTTGACGTCCTCTGGTTTCTTCTCCCACAGCTTCGCGGCGCGTTCCTTCAACTGTCGCAGCGCGTCGTGCGCTGCCTGGTAGACGGCCAAGCCCGTCGCCACCGCGACGCGGCTTCCGCCGGTCACGTCGGTATGACCGATGGAGTCGGTGTCGCCGACCAGAGGACGGACATCGCTGGCGTCGAGGCCAAGTACCTCGGCGGTGATCATCGCCATAACGGCGCGCGAGCCGCCGATGTCAACCGAGCCGGTCACGACGCTCACGCTGCCGTCGGTATGGATATTGACTGTGGCGGAAGACTGGAATCCGCCGTTGAACCAGAAACCCGAGGCCACGCCGCGCCCGCGATTCGGGCCCACGAGCTCTGACCCGTAGTGGCTGCTCGCTTTTAGAGCTTCGCAGGTTTCGATATGGCCGATCCGCTTGAACGGTGGCCCGGCGGGTTGCGGAGTCCCTTCGTGAGACCCGTTGAGAATCCGAAACGCGATCGGGTCCATGCCGCATTTCTCAGCCAACTCATCGATCACGCTCTCACACGCATAGGCTGAAGTTGGCGCGCCGGGCGCGCGATAGGCCGCTACCTTCGGCTTGTTGACCACGACGTCGAAGGCGTCAATCTTCAGATTCGCAATGTTGTAAGGCCCGAGCGTAGTCATGGCGGCGCCGCCGCAAGGCGATCCCGGGTAGGCCCCCGCCTCGTACGCCATCCAGATTTCTGCGGCGGTGATTTTGCCGTCGCGCGTCGCGCCAAGCTTGGCCCTGATCTTCGTGCCCGAAGTCGGACCACTCGCGCGCAGAACCTCGGCGCGCGTCATCACCATCTTTACCGGGCGTCCGGTCTTCTGTGAAAGCAGAGCTGCGACTGGTTCAAGGTAGACCGTCGTCTTGCCCCCGAAGCCGCCGCCGATCTCAGCCGGAATTACCCGAATTTTGCCCTCCGGCATCCCAAGCAGAGCTGCCGTGAGCGTGCGGACGATGAACTGGCCCTGTGTCGAGCAATAGATGGTCACGTAGCCGTCGGAATTGTAAATCGCGAGCGCGTTGTGCGGCTCGATGTATCCTTGATGGACCAGCGAGGATTTGAATTCGCGCTCGATAATGTAGTCGGCGGCCTTGAAGCCCGCCGCGATATCGCCGCGATCGATTTGGATGTGATCCGCGATGTTGGGCGGACGGTCCTTGCCGTGCTCCGAGAACACAACCGGTGCGTCGGGCTTCATCGCGTCGTCGAGCGTCATC
>WNFT01008154.1_pt1 | contig 13083 bp, 28 predicted proteins | sample 5400191 | NCBI WGS metagenome assembly WNFT01 (sample SAMN13153359, study PRJNA577476) | soil metagenome | isolation source: 80 cm saprolite under Madrone tree | place: USA:California | collected 2016-06-14
TTTACGGATCCGCCGTGGAACATTCCGATCGCCGGCCATGTCTCGGGGCTCGGCGCCATCAAGCACGGTGATTTTGCGATGGGCTGCGGCGAGATGTCGGCCGCGGAATTCGAGGCCTTCCTGCGCACGGCGCTAGGCCATGCCGCCACGTTTTCGGACGATGGCGCGATCCATTTCGTGTGCATGCACTGGGCGAAAATCCGGGAGCTTCTCGGCAGCACTGCGGATCTTTACTCCGACACCAAGAACCTCTGCGTCTGGAGCAAGACAAATGCTGGCATGGGCCCCCGCGGCCGGTTCCCGTATCAGAGCTTAGGGCGGCTGGCGAGAAAAGACGGCCCCAACGCCTGTGCCTCAGAGGGTGGGTTGGGGCCAAAAGCTCCAGCAAAGAGCAGCCCAACGCTAACGCCATTCGGGGCTGAGGACCGTCGGATAACCGACTTAGGTAGGGCTGCCTCCACAGGCAGCAAAAAAAATCCAAATCCGTCGGAACAAACGTCCAGTGTCGGAATTCTTGCAAGGCGTTCCGGCCGTTCGCAGCCCCTGCGTAGGGGGCGACGCACTTTGGCCGCCCACGGGTCCTTTCCCTGTAAATGCGCCGGAGGACCGTGCGGACGGCCCTACCACCGAGGGGAGGGGCATGAGAACGCAATTTGAGATTTGGACTTCTCGCGCTCGGGGTCTTTTAGCCGATGCTTTAGAATACTCGCAGCACGTAATGGCGCTCGTGGAGCAAACACATCTCGAAGCTCTTCCGGTGCCCGACGAACCCCTCCTCTCTTGGAGTGTTTACGTCGCCGACACCCCAGCCAAATGGCTGGGAACGGTTGAGGCGGCTACGCCAAAGGAGGCCATTGCCGAAGCGGCGGAGAAATTCAACCAGCCGAAAGAGCGATTGATGGCGGTGACACGGGCCTAACTGGCCGCTCCGATGATAGCTTGCTCCTGCCCCGTAGCTTTCTGCTCCTGTCGGGCAATATTTCGCACCTTCCAAGAAGCGCTGAACGCAAATTCGCGGCGCGAAGCCCGTAGCGGTAACTTTCCCGTTATGTCGGGAACTGGACGCATAGTTCGACGTTAGGGTCTGCGCGCGGCCGGCGGGCTGTGCGCCCCGGCTCCCAGTCCACCACCCCCCATTACGCCCGCGACAGGGAGCCGGGGTCAGAATTCTGAAAACGAACGGAGGGCTTATGGCCGAACAACTTTTATTGTTCGCGAATGAGTTGCGAACCCGCGCCAAGGAAATCTTGGTTCGAGCATCGAGCACGGACGACCAGGAAGCCCGAGGGATGATGCGCACAATCGCGGCAGCTTACATGGGGCTGGCACGACGGGTCGAGAAACGCATTCGCGAGGCAGTATGAAAACTCGCGTCATCATCGAGTACGCTCTTCCGGCCGGCGACTGCGTGGCCCTGCGGGAGCGGGAGGAACAGCGCTGGACCGCGAGCGAGACGGTGTTGAGCTTGCCAGGGTCGGCGACGGTCAAGGTGGAGCTGGTGGGGCTATTGGACGAACGACCGTCGCTGCCTGCCATGTAAGCCGCGGCGGCTAGTGGCGACCCAGACCCGCGCGACGGGGGTGAATGTCGTCGTTGGGTCCGGGTCGCCGGCTTGGAGGTCGAGCGTTGCTACCAAGCTGACGCCTATTCGACTGCAATGATGGTGCCGGAAGCTACTGTGAAAAATCGCAGCGGGGCAGGTGTCCTTGCTTTGCCCTCCCGGAACCCGACTCCCGAGACGGTGTTGGTCCAATGCGTGAGCTTAGCCCCCCAGCAAGGTGCATTCTCACGCGGCCCCGGTCCCTTCCGTTTTCTTCCCACCGCGAGAAGGGGGACCGGGTGTCCTCCGCGGTTAACCCTGTTCCCGCATGGCTCGGAACACGGCGTCACCTTCGCCGGTTGTGGAGTGCGCGCTACCTGTGCCTCGGGACCAGCGCGTAAACCCCTGGCACTGCTCCCTCCGGTCCGGCGCCAGGGGTTTTGATTCTTGCGGGCCTCGGCTTCTGAACAAGGCCGGTGTGGCTCCGGTCAATCAAAAGCACGTGGCTCGGTTTGAAGCCACTCAAGGCGGCTGCATCCGTGCAGAAAAAGGGAAGCACGCTGCAAAAGAAAGGGTGACCTACCTCGCTCTTTGTCTGAGTCACAGGCCCGGCTCATCACCGGGCCTTTTTGTTGATCTGGCGCTCGGCAGTGCTTTAAGAGCATCAATTACCGGCTTTCCACCGATCAGGGCACCCGATACTGCGACAGTGATTGGTCCCTCGCAGCCCAGAAGCGAACAGAGACCAACGCACGAGACAAAGAGCGCCGCATCATAGGTTCTGAAGGCCGCGTCATATGCTTTGGCGCAAATCTCCTCGTGTTTCTTGTTCCACCAGTTGCGAATGCCTTCCGAGAATGTGGTTGTTGCTTTGATGACGGCCTTGTCGTCAGCCTTCCCTCGCTTAACCTCGATTGCAACATCGCGAAGAGCTTCAAGGTCACGCCTAACACTTTCATAATGCGCAAGCTCTTCAGCCAAGGCATCTCGATCATTCCGTCGTTCATCACGAAGCGACGCGAGCTTGTCGTCAATCAAGAGCACCAAAGAGGCAACCGACAGGATGATGGTGACGCTGTTGGCTTGCACCGACCTGCCGATGGCGGTACGCATTCGCCGCGTTTTCGCTGACTTGGTGTTGCTCTTTTCATTGACGAAGCGCACGTGTTGTCCGCTGTCGTTATACCATCTGACCTCACTTGTGGTCGCGCCGGACGCTGGCGTCTCGCTCTCGTCCCTGAGGGCACTCTCAAAAATGTCCCGTTCAACGGCCGGGTCGGGGTTCAGTGCTGCGTCATTGGCCGCTTGCGCAAAAGCATCAATTGGTGGTCCATCGGGGGGTGATCCAACCGGACCTGTTTCGACGGCGGCGACGAAATTGCGCCGGTGACGTTCATGTTGCTGAACGGCTTGATTCCAGTCGTCTGAGTAATCGTCCTGAATTGGCGGAATTGGCCGTATATTAATCAGCGGGGTTGAATTCCCAAACGTGCCCGCGCTGGCTTGTGCCTCGGCTCCTGTAAACGCCCCTGTCTCTGGTCCCCTAAAACTGCCAGCGCTGGCTTGCATAGGCGGAATATCGGCGGGATTGGAAGGCGGCGGATTCTCTGATTCGATCATAGGCGCCACAAGATCGCGCCGGAAAGCCCCTGTCAAACAAAAAGGCCGCCCCTCGCGGGACGGCCCTTAGCTCGATCCCTACCGTTCAGGCCGCCGATTTCCGCGGCAGCTCTCCCCTCGCCAATTTGCGCCATTGAGTAGCGACCTCGGGATCGGTCTGCTGCGCGGCGATACCTTCGATATCCATCAACAATTGCACGTAGGCGTCAACGGCGTGCATGGCTTCGCGGATATCGCTCAAGTGCCGTAGTACCGTGGCGCAATCGCAATCGTTTACTGTGCCGTTAGGACCGCCCAATGTTCCAGTCGCAGACACCGATATTGGATTGACCGCTGATTCAAAAAACCCGGCGACATTGCTCAAACGCAAAGCGCAACGATCAGTGCCGCCAGCATCGTGTCCACTACGACTTTCGCGCCTTTCGCGAGCCAGAATATAAGCATCACGCCAACATATCGCCAACAACAACATGATCGGCAATCAAAGCCAGACCGCGCTTGCATCGCTCGTGACAACCGGCGATTGCGCTGAATGCCGTCGACTTACCTGGTACGACAAGCAGCGTCACCTATGCGGTGCAAGGCAAGACGAACAGCGGTGCGGCGCTGACTTACAGCAACCTTCCGACGTTCATCTGCGACGGAGATCATGGCCTAATGGCCGCTATGGAGATTCAGGTTTGAGCATGGCGATCGAAACACAGCTTTGTCGGCCGCACACAACTACCTGCCCGATTGCCCAGCTGCCACGGCTCGGAACACGTTACTGTGGTCGGCGTTGGACTCCGGCGTGAGGTTGGCCAACGAGCTTCACGCGGCCTTGAGCTGGCCGGGCTTGGCCAGCGCCGTGCTGGCGGCAAGGCGGCGCGGGTGAGGATCACAGCGGCCGAGCGGATGGCGCTCGTCGACGAAGGCTGCGAGATTCCGGTGGAGATGATCGGGCTGTGCTGGCTACGCGACAGTCCCCGGCGAATGACTCAGATACGTTGGGAATGTCCCAACAGGACACTTCATGACTACTACCTCCCCTGACTTGCCCCGCCCTACCGGCGGGGCTTTTCCCCCGATGCCCAAGATGTCGCACACAATCACCGTGAGGCCGCGAAAACGTCGTCTCGGCGGCGAACAGCGCCGAGCACTCCGATTGTTTGCCTGCAATCCGTTCGGTGTCACCGAAGCAGTCATGCACGTCCATGGCTTCACGCGCCCAATGCTCGCCACACTCGTCCGCGCCGGGCTTGCAACTGCACAGAGCGAGACCGACAAGGCGATTGCGGTCGGCCGTATCAGGATCACGGATGCCGGCCGGCGGTGGTTGGAAGACGCGGCCAAATCAGAGCTAGGGGTCCGAACCGGTTCAAGGATTTCTGGCGGGAATGAGCGTCATCGCTTGATGACTGTCATTACAAGGTAGCCGGGGGAGCGACCCCCGGCTCCTCGGTCCAACAATGGGTGGCCGACTTGACCGCACATGTGGGGAGCGACCCCGTGCATCAAAGCTTCGTACCTGCCCTAAGGTCAGACCAACCGAACAATCACTGATGTCGGTATACCGATGTCGCTCCGCGACTATGAAGTTACGCCGGCCTTCAGCTGCTTCTCGACCGCTTTCGCCGAGTTCCCGACCTTCCTGACGGCGGCCTTGAGTTGCTCGGGCGAGACGCCGAATTTTTGAGATCAATAGCGTACTTCGTGGTCCTCGCTTGTGCTGATACGAGACCGATCCTGCGGTCCCCTTTTTGACGGATCATCTGCCATGGCTGCCTCCTGGGACAGCACAAGAACGAGGGGGAAAGGCCGTGGTTCCGGATTCCAATTCGCTTCAACTGTTCCGGGAGAATGGAGCGCATAACATTGAGACAGAGTGACGCCATCTCAACTGCTCCAGTCGGCCTATAAGTTGCGACGACGTCTCAGGGGCTATTCGGGGGCCCTATTCGCTGGGACATGAAAATCAAACGTCTTCCGGCCGGGTTCGTCGTCCCCGCCCAGCCGATTAAAGCTTCAAAACCGCCGTCCGGCCCCGACTGGGTCCACGAAATCAAGCATGACGGCTACCGGCTGATCGTCCGCCGGGACGGGCCCATAGTCCGGCTTTACACCCGCAACGCTTATGACTGGACCGTGCGACTGCCCGCGATCGCGGCTGCTGCCGGGCGGATCAAGGCCAAGAGCTTCACGATCGATGGCGAAGCTGTGGTGCTGGGGCCCGACGGCCTGTCACGATTCGATGAGCTGCGCCGCCGAGAGGCTGCGCATAGCGCGATGCTGTACGCCTTCGATCTGATCGAGCACGAGGGTCAGGATATGCGCGAGCACCCGTTTCTCGATCGCAAGGCACGCTGGCGCGATTGCTGCGCGGCACTGACACTCACATCCTGTTCAATGAACACGTCGCCGAGGACGGCGCCACGGTCTTTGCACACGCTTGCCGGCTTGGTGCCGAGGGTATCGTCTCCAAAAAGGTCGATGGCACCTATCGATCCGGTCCGTGCCCGGCGTGGATCAAGGTTCGCAATCCGACCAGCATCGCGGTGCAGCGGGAGCGCAGCAAGAAATGGAATAGGTGACGTTGGGTCGTGGTCAAAACATTTAGGCCTGAAAGTCCGACTCCCGACTGACAATCCGTTAAGACGAGAACATTGTCAGCGCCTAATGGCTCTGCAGGAGGTTCAATGCGAGCGTCACGGTCGCAGTTATCGTCAAAACCTTACTTCAGCCCAGAATGGCGCCAGGCGCTTCAATTGCTCGCGTGCAACAAGCGTGGCGCCATCGATGATGTGCTTGAGCTGGGTCATGGTTTCTCTCCCGAAATGCTGGGAATGCTTGTGCTCGACGGACTCGCAACGGTGGTGACTGAGACGCTCATCGCGAACGGTGCGACGTTCAAGATCAAGCGCATGCAAATCACGGACGCCGGTCGGTTTGCGATTCGAGGTTGAATGCGGACTGTCGTCCCGTCCACCGGAAGGAACGCCCCGCCGCGGCCGGCGTTGGCTAGCCAAGTGTGGGGCTGCTCAGACGGGCCTTGCGCTGCCCCGGCCCTGAGGATGACCCGGATGTCTCTCCCGAGGGCCGGGGCTTTTGCCTGCCTGCTTGCCCAACTGCCTGCCCAATTGCCCAGCTGCCACGGCTCGGAACACGCCGCCTGTTCCGGCGTTGGATTCGTGCGTGAGGCTCTCGACTCGCCTCACGTTGGCTCCCCCGGCCCGTTTACTGGATCGCCCGTCCAGAGGGCCGGGGCCCAGATTTGATCCCCGCCACACATGTCCAAGCAGCCCAACGGCACGCCCGGCAAGAAGCCGCCGGCGAGAACAGCAGATGCTCCAACGCGGCGTCACTGATCTCCGGCGGGATCGGCCACGTGATCCCGGCCACCTTGGCGCGGCTCATGTACTCGGAAACCGCCGTCTTCCCGACGCCCGTTGCCTCGCATACCCTACGGACGCTGAGCCCCAGCTCATGCGTCAGCCGCAGCACCTCACGGATCTTCCTCATCGACATTCTCATCCTCGCCATCGGTCGCCCCTGCTATTCTTGACAGGGACTGCCGATCTGCTGATTCGGATGTCGACGGGAGTGCTGGCTAAACGCTTATCAGAAACTGTCCGCAATCACCGGAACGCTGTCCGCGATGCGTCGGAATGGCTGTCCGCAATGGACCGGAATCTGCAGTTGACCGCAATGTATCTCTTGCATCTTACCCTGAGAAGTTATCCAACCTACCGACATAGCTCCATCATGTAACCAGAATTTCAGGTGGCCAAAGCAAGTGCCGACTACCTTGCTGTCCTGTAGAATTATCATGTACTTCATAGGGCGAGCCTATAGGGTCATTCCAATGGGTTAACGTCTATTCTCTCACATACGACACCCCGACACTCCACACCCTCATCCTTCAATGCTTTGGTTACGAGGGCAGAGATTAACTTCTCTACTAGCACTTCTTCTTCAAGCTGAAGGTTAGCCGGTACATCGCAGTCAATGGTCATCTGGAATATAGCCATGGCTTTACTCGTGTCCAGGCTCCACTCATCTATCGAATTAGCCAGTGTACAACACGCTTCGTAAATCCAACCATCATTTGCAACAACGATATCCTCAAACATCTAATCACACCTATCAAGAGCACAACAACAAGGATTGTCAGTTCAGTCCCATCCATAGCCCTTACTCCTTAGCTTAAATTGCTTTTCTCCACTTCTTCTTCATTGCTAGCCAAAACGCTCGCCATACAACCAATGCCAATATCAAGCTTACTGGCCCAACATACTTGCTTGACAAATAACTATCGTAGAAAGACGGATAGAAGCTCCTCACCAACTCGAAAGAGGTGTTAATAAGTAGTACCGAAACAACAGGGATCGCTATACAGCCTAGCAGTACAAATAGTGCTCGCAACGTCTTCGACATTCATTGCCTTCCTATGTCTGTCAAACGTTGCTCCTACTTCTCAATTCCTTGCTTCTCCGTAATCTCCAGTATGTGAGACAGCCTACCTATTAGCCGTGTCTTCTCTTCCTGTGGGAGTTCTCTCCACATTGAAGACTGAAGAGCCGTCTGTAAAACGTCAAGACAATCACCAATCAACAGAGCAGCATAAGGTGCTATCCCGGAAATCTCTATTATGTGATATAGTCTGCCAACTAACCGTCTTTTTTCTTCTTCCGAAATGCCTTTCCATGGCTCCGATTGGAAACATTGTTCAATGCTATTTAAACAATCATCAACTGTCTGGACATCAACAGAGCCTATTCTCATAACTGCTTGCTCCATATTCTCCGTGCTTTACTTTATGCCTTTACGAAAATATCAAACTGCTTGTTGTCATCTATTTTTAAAGCGATAATGTTGCGCCCTTCTTTTTCAAGGGAAATGCCCTGACACTCCTTGACTGCAAAGTCGCGATAATCGCCTTCTGATCTCAGTGCGACAACCACATCTGTTTTTGAATCATATTCTGATAGAGTGCTAAGTAGGTCTGCCAGTTTCATAGTAACCTCTATTGAATTGAATACCATTGCACATTTGCCATGACGCGGACTACTAATATGACCGACAAGAACGCCGTATTCTTTATGTAAGAGCGGATAGCTCATTGTCGTAGTCATTTATCGTCGGCCGACCTCCGCCCATACATCAGGGATGCTTAGATGTTGGGTTATCCCGCAACACTATTACAGTGTCTCTGCCTTCAAACCTCTGGCTATACAAGCCTCAGCTATCGTCTTAAGCTTCTCCGCATTCTTGTCTACATAAGCTTTCATTTGGTAATAATTCAAAGGTGGAGTTGCTTGCGTTTGATAAACAATATGCTCGGCGGTTACAGAAAGAATGAATGGTTTGGGGTCATCCATCGCGGTGCCGTATCTTAGGTCTATGACATCATTTGTTCCAGGTCTTGCAGACTTACTGATCAACACAACCGGCATTGACTGCCCCTTTGGAGGTTAGACCAAAACAGTTAGGCTGGTGCTTGCTCCCTAAGCCGGAGGCGGTATTATGTAAAGTATTTCCTCATACTCCACTTGCGAAAGCGCGTTTAATTCGTCAGATGTCATTAAAGCGTAGGAAATGTGGCGTTTTGGTATGTCTCCTTTAAATATTAGAAACATACCATTCTGATTTGCGGTAATGGCATTGTGGTCTATCAAGTGCTCTCTAAACTCAGAAAAGAATTTCTCCATAGCTTGATACGCTTCAGGATCACCCTTTATATCGTTCAAATTGCTAGCCATTGCTCACTCCTTTGCCTTTGGTCCACCTAGAATGGGACGTATGTGCGGTTCTCCATCATCTTCGTAGATGCGAAACCTTCCTACTATTTCCCGTTCACTGTCTGGTAGTGTGTCCCATTCCTCTCTTTCTTTTTCTTTGATCTTCCATTCTCCGAAGCTAGTATCAGACCATGCAAAGCGCACTGCGGTATTTAGTTCATAGGCGTCAATCTTCTTTCTAATGCTATCTACTAGCTTCAAATGCTCATATCTGCTACGACCGCTCTTACCTTTCCTCTTGCCTAACAGATATTCACTTTCTCTTGTAGAGAGATATATTTGATTTTCGTCTCCAAACCTAGTTATGGCCGTGCGCCTAAGATCATGAAAGTTTAGCCAATCCTTTTTATGATTGCCGAAAGCAGTATCAGCAACGGCGTCATCAGAGAACCGCCACCCATGCCGGTCAGACCCACGATGGCGCCGACGACAAAACCGGAGAGGGGATAGAGCCAGTCCATGGTCGCTACAATAGCGCTCGGGTACATCGTTGCGACATGATACGCGTCGGACTGCCGTGCTTCTATGTTGGACGGCGGCGCACTGCGGCCGCGAGCTTCGCCGGGGCACCGTTGGCCGCATCCCACCTAGACGCATAAGCCGAACGATGCGGTGCCGTTCGATCTACGGGCCGAGTATGCGCGGGACCTTCCTACCGTGCGCAACGCTGAAGAAGGTGTGCCAGTTCTTCGAGCGAATCTCGGTAATCCCTTAGCGGTTTAAGCAGGGCCTGACGCGCCTCTGTGTAAGCGGTCATCGTGCGCGCGAGCTCACCGGACGCCTTGCCTTTCAGCGTCGTCTGCATGTCCGTGTTCTCGATGTCTGGCAAGAGCGTGGACATTTCTCTTGCCTGCCTTTGCACGAGAGGCGCCAGCCTTGCACAGTCAAATTGCGGCGCGTCTTGAGCTATCCCAGGTGCCGCGCCAGCAATCGACGCGATGGCGAGCGCGAAACCCGCTATCTTCCAGGCGTCACGATTTTTCTCATTCCTAGGGCGTCCTCGAAAAGTGCTCATCGTCTAAAAGGATTCGAATGCAGCGCCGCGCTGATGGAAGGAAGCCTCGACGCCATCGAGCGGATTGTTGACAATTCGAACGGTCTCAGCGACGGACGGGCGACGTCGCATCGGGCATCCTATATCAGTTCTCAGGTAGAGTTCTCCACGATTTCGGCGGAGACAATGATACAGTTACAAGCCGCTCGACGAGGATCATGTATGGGCAATCATGACCTGGGCTGAGCAGGACGTTGGGGGCGGGCACTTGACGGTTGAGGTTGCGGTCAGAAACATGAAAGCCGCACCGAAACCTTTGGGGCGGTTCTCCCACACCTGGAAATCACACCGCAGAGACCGGACTGGCTGGCTGGGGCGGGAGGATTCGAACCTCGGCATCGCTGGCGTTGCCCACATGCTCACTGCGACAACAACAACAGCAGACAGCCAAGCGCATTAGGCGCTTGCGCCCGACCTGGTGGCCGCTGCACGACAGAACAACCGCCATCTTCCGCGCCCTGTAAAACGGCGTCTTCAGATACTGCTCGTCGATCAAACGCATCAGTTCAAGATCGGCGACGCTCACCCGCTTCGGCTTGCCATACACGGCGGCACGCGACAACTGCAATAACGCGCATTGCGGTGTGACCGGCAAATCCTTGCGTCCGGCTTCAACCTTCTCGATCCCCCAAGAGGAGAATCAATGCGCAAAGACTCGCTCAACCACAACGCTTTGGGAATCACGCCGATTCAAATCGGCCCGGAAAGGCTCTGGCCTTTCGAATCTGCTCCTCCATCACCTGGAGGGCACCGAGCGAGGCAATGGCTGAGGCATGTCCGCCAAAGCATAGGCAAGCACAGCCGTTGATGCCGCGTTTTCCGCCAACTCGTGCCGATCGATCTTGTCTAGCGTGTCGGCAGCTGTGTGGTGGTAGTTGAAGTAGGTCCTCTGATCCTGCATCAGGCCGAAAACAGGCTCACCTGCTTTCGCCATAGATGGAGACGTTTGGAAGAGTTTATGCGCGAATCTGTTACCAAGTTTCCTCGCCCGCAACTTTCCCTTCGACCGCCCGGAGGCGCGCGTGAAGAGCCTGGATCGTCATCTCCTGATTTTCGACTTTCCGAGTTAGAGTCTCGCACCACTCATGAAGGAACTGGCATTTCTGCTCCGCCGGCATGTCCTTCCAAGCTGGGTAGCTCATCTTCGTGAATCTCCTTTCTGGCGCGCTTCCGCCACCGCTGAAAGCGCATTGCCTTTTGTTTGCAAGAACTCCCGGGTTGCCGGACCAGCCGCGCGATCGATATCCGGACGATTGATCGCCACCCGCTCGCGTCGGTCGGTCTCCTCGTGCTGGCGCTCCGGTGCTCGTGATGTCCGGGCTCGGCGCCGATGCCCGTCATCACGGGTTTGTATGCTGTGCCAAGAAACCCGCATTTTCCGAGGGTTTCTGGCTGGGTGCCAGGATTCAAACCTGGGAATGGCGGAATCAAAATCCACCATTTTGCCTTCCCTTCAATGCTCATTCCGAAAAATCAACGAAATTCGACCCGTTCCAATCAATAGGTTGGATGCTGATTCAGAATGCGCCGCCGCTGCGCAAACCTTGCGGTGCTCCCTTGTCAATCGCCGCTTCCGGCGTTCTCACATCGTGGTCTATTCGATTGTGAGTGTCAGTGCGAGGAGTGCGGCCGGCTCTGGACGTGCAGCTAATGGGGCCAGTCGCTTTCCTAATTTGCATTTCTGACGAAGTAAACGCGCCCTTCGACGGGTCGAAAATCGGGGTCGGCGCGGTGACTGGCTGCGAAGGAGGCGAGGTTACGTTTCCCATCGTCGTCCATCTCGCCGAACGCATATTCATCGTCCAGAGCTGAGAACATATCTCGCGCGTCTTGGAACGTAATCCAGCCCCGATCGCCAGGAAGCAGCCCCTCAATTGATGCTGCGAGTGCAGTCTCACTGCTCGCGCTGAGCCTTCGCGAGGAAGGTGCCTCATTCGAGCCGCTAGCGAAGTAAGACACTAGCCGCGCCCATATGCTCATGTTGCCTCCCGCGAGATTCTTGGGCTGTATCGGTTGTCCAGTTTACCCTATAGACTTTGGCCTCGCGGTTGCGGGCGCTAGCGGCTCAGGTCGAGAGACCCTCACCCATCCAACCCCGATCTGGGCCGCGATTGTCGCAAACGATCCGCTCAACGCCTCTTGCCGTACCTTTCACAGATCGCGGAAGAACGAGGTATTGGCTCCTCGCAGTTTCTGAACACGCTCGGGAGACGGGGATAGGACAGGTCAGAGGTGTCCTCCCCGCTCAGTCTGCCCCTTCATTCGCATCCGGTGATGCGGACTTAATGATGGGTGGAGCGCGCCTTCGGATGGGACACGTCACCTTCTGTAAATTGGGCGCGCGCGGCAAACGTTCCAGCCAACAGAATTGCCGCCACAATAACGGACGTGATTGACGATTTCATTTCGATGCTCTCTTTCCCGCCCTCCTTGGCAAAGGTAGAATTGAATTTGGCGCGCGCAAGAGCGTGCTCAACGCCCGTTGCCAGCACCGCGCTCTCCATGGCATCGAGAAGCCGAGCCGACTGGTGCCGGTGCGCTTATGACCGCAGGTGATACCTGTGCCTCGGGTACTTGTTGTGGCGTAGCATCAACAACCCGAGGTGTCCATCTCACCTCACGTGCTGGCTGCTCACCCTCAACTTTAATGCGTTCAGTGTCGCCTTGAGGCCGCTGTTGAGGCGCCGTTAGCGTTGCCGCAGTAGGTAAATTCCCCCGGCAGAGCCGGGGGCTTTAGTTTAAGAGCCGCTCAAAGCGGCTGTTTGGGGTCGCTAACGCGGCCCCAGTAGAAGCGAGCCGCTCAAAGCGGCTGGTGGGGGTCGCTGACGCGGCCCCGATTCAGTTGGGCCACCTGAAGGTGGCCGATCAACGCCACAGATTCATTTGCTCCAGGCGATTATCCTCTTGCTCCTGCCTTTTGATGTACTCTCGTATCACGGCTTCGTCTCGGCCTACCGTTGAGACGAAGTACCCTCTGGCCCAGAAGTGCTGCCCTACAAAGTTGCGCTTCTTTTCCCCATAGACACGGGCCAAATGGATCGCACTCTTGCCCTTGATAAATCCGACCACCTGCGAGACCGCGTATTTTAGTG
>WNFT01003887.1_pt1 | contig 13080 bp, 15 predicted proteins | sample 5400191 | NCBI WGS metagenome assembly WNFT01 (sample SAMN13153359, study PRJNA577476) | soil metagenome | isolation source: 80 cm saprolite under Madrone tree | place: USA:California | collected 2016-06-14
GCTTTGCGAACACTCTCTTGTCAACGCTTACGCCGATCAGCAAAAGCCTATCTTACCGAAGACGGTTGAAGACGTCGCACATGAATTTCAGCTTGATGAGGTCGAACCGACTGCACCTTCAGGAAGCACCTCCATCGATGCAGACGTCTATAATTCGGAAGCTTTCATTCAGAATCTCGGCGAGGCGCTATCCCGATTTCGGATGAGTCCTTCAATTACGACACCAACACGCGAGAGGAAGTAAGAGTTTCAGCGTTCTGGCGCATCACGCGCCAACCAGAACTTGCGCTCTTCCAACCGACATTCAAGAGATTTCTCAGCCCTCGCCGCGCGGGTCTTAAAATTCGCTCCCCCGACAATCAGACAATCATAACCACACTGCCGAAGGTTCAGCTGGTGTGCGATTTCACTGCCGGATAAAGAGAAATGTCTCCGCACCGAGGTACGGAGGCAGAAGACCGTCTAAGGTTGAGCCAATACCGGCCACCAAGAGGCTTCGCGCCTTATTTCAGGTCGCACTCTTGCACACTCCGACGCCAACAGCTTTTATATGCGACCAAGCTTAGAACCGGCGACGGGGCGACGTTCTTTTGTTATCAGCTCCACCCAGACTGTCGCCGTCAGTTCTGAGAGAGTTTGCCTCACTACCCCGGGAATCTACGAATCGCTTGGGTGAACTGTCATCGGGCTCACTTGAGCATAGGGCCGGCCTTTTCGACTGCCTTTCGGAAAACGACCCCGCTGTTTTGCAGGTCCCATTCTTCCGCTGGAATATCCAGAATGAAATTCTTGAATCCGGCCCGGATGTACTTCGCCAGTTCATTGGAAACTTCTTCGTGGCTGCCGACCAGATATGGACAAAAGGTTTTGTAGTTTTTGAACGGCCATAGCCAGTACAGGGACTCCTCGCCTTGAGTAGCCCGATCCCATTCGGACAATTGCTTATGCCACTGCGAATCAGAAACCTTCATTGCGACCTTGTGCGTAAGCTGCCCTTTCCGATCACCAGGGAACCGCTCATGCGCAATTTGCCACGCCTTGCTCCTGTCCTCTGTGGCGATGATGCCGATGCGAATCCCTGAATTTGTGCGCTCGGCTGCGGTGACCTCGTTGTATTCCTCACTCGGTTTCGGGTATTCCACGGCCGTAGCGTCTAGGGCTCGCGCCGTGGCCATACCCGCGTCCGACGAGCCGGACATGAAAATCCCAGGGAACAGATCCGCGCGCATGGGCGGAGTCATCGCCAGGTTCTTTACCTGATAGAACTTTCCGGAAAAGGTCAATGGCGAGCCGTCCGACAAAAGTCTCTTGATGATCGTAGTGTACTCGAACAGGCGTTCGTACCTAAGGTCGTGCGGAGTCTCGTCGCACAAAGCCAGTAAGTCCATTTTGAATCCTCCTGCAACCATATTGAGATAAATTCGCCGTCCATAAATGTAGGCAAAGGAAGTCACCATATTGGCGACGGCGTACGGATGCATATAAACTGGTTGGATTGCGACCAATGGGCATAGGAAGTTTGTGTTCTCGATGATGATTTGGGAGACCAGCCAAGGATCCACGAGACGGTTGTCTGTGTAGACGAGAATTCCCTTGCACCCCGCTTGTTCGCTCCAACGCGCAATCTGGGCGACCCTTTGGAAATAGGATTCCGGGTCTACATCGGCGGACTGCGGAGCAGTCGAGAAGATGTGCACAGGTAAGGGATTCTCTTTGCTGTTCATGGCCTTACCTTTCCTCGTGCTCTCCCGCGAGGACGCTGCATAGTGTATAGGAATGGCCCGGAAGACTGGCGGGATATGTGGAGCCCACCAGGAGCCTCTGCAAGACCGGGTACTAGTAGTAACCAAACTGAAGGCTGGCATAGGCCAAATTTGGCAGCGGAGGCCGCAAAGCAGGGCGCAAGAAATAGGACCACCGTAAGTACAATGGCCTGTGCGATACGCCAACGGAGGTTCCGTCTCATGATTGTTTCATTCCTCCCCGGAGCTTGCGGTTATGGTTGTTATCCAGGCTAGATTGGGGCAACGCCCATGCCACTGTCTGCGATGCCGGCGGACTCGAGGAGAGTTCGCGGCAAGGAGCGATCAGGCACGCCTGAGGCGCAGATGGAGTTGATGGATTGTGTAGGGAATGCCTCTGTCTTCCGTCAAGCTTTCCAGCGCGCTCCTGACCTCGCGGTCGCAGTCTTGTTTCTTCTCTGGCGGGATCTTGACCATTTGTCCTTCAATGCGCACCCACCACGCCCAGTGGCCTTCCAAGGAATCATAGTAGGTATCGTAAGACTCTTCCACAGAGAACCGGGACGGCTCGAAAACCTGAGAAAAAAGCCGAAAGGCTTCTTCTTTGGTCAATTGTTTCCGCATGCGCGCTGAATCAAGCAGGCCCGCGGCCCCCATATGTCTCAAAAAAATCGGAGTCGTTTTCCGAATGAACTCACGCCCGTTATTGCGACCGATGAAGAAGAGGTCCATTTCTGCGGCGGGCTTTAAGACGCGAGCAAGCTCCTTCGCCGATGCGTCCAGATCCGTGGTCCAGTGAAATGCCAGAATGCTATATAGATAATCCACGGAGGCGGATGGCAACGGGGTTCGCTCGAAGCAGCCATCGAGAATTGTTACGTTCGGCAGGTTCGCGGTTCGCTCCGCGGCCAGTTGCCGCATGTTCTCCGCCGGATCGATGCCGATGAATCGAACCTCGGGGACGTTGGAAGAGGCCAGGTGCAGCAGGGCTCTTCCAGGACCGCAGCCCATATCCACCACGACCCTGTATTCCTCTTTCAAGATGATGGATGCCAGGGCCTTTCCGGAAGCACGGCCCCAGCAGGAGAGCATATTCAACTCGTCATCATACTGTTTGGCGAGCCGCGAATATGTTTCGACGATCGGATTTGAAGGGGGTGGCATCCCCATGTCTCCTTCCCGCACCGGCTAGAGCGTTCTTTGTGACGCTCTTGTTCACTGCCTACTGCTTCAGAGGCCTCAGTCGGCGAAGAAACTCTTTATAGGGAATATCCCACTTCAAGGGGATCTCGCATTTTGCGATAGCTTTGGCGGGATTTCCCTGGACCATAGTCAGTGGTGGAATGGAGCGAGTTACAACGCTTCCAGCCGTGACCACAGCGCCACATCCGATTGTTACATTGGGAAGGACGATCACGCCAGGGCCGATGTAAGCGTCGTCCTCGATTCGCACCGAAATGTAGTCTTCCTGCTGTTCCTCCTTCCATGGAGGTAACCCATGCACGTGGGCCAAAATTGTGCAGCGGACACCGAGCTGTACGTTATTGCCGATGGATATCCAGTGGGGATACGCGGTTTCGATAACGACATCGTATGCGACGTGCACCTTCTGACCTATCTTCACGCCGCGCCAGCGGTGGAGCTGGACGCGCAAAGTGAACGCACCCGGTACCCATCGGGCCAGCCCCTGAAGCAGTCGGTTTTTCCATCCAGAAAAAAAGGGTTCGGGCGGAAGTTCTCTCAAATTGTCTTTGGTTTGGCTCATTCAGTTTTGGCTGCCGAATTCCCGCGGTCTTTCGTGGCGGTCTAACGGAGGGCTCGAGCACCCAGCATGGCATCCATAATATACGCCCAGGCGTTCAACCCGCTCAAGCTGAGGCACTGTTCAGATTCTCCATTGGGACCCTTTGCAACCGTGTGGGAATTCTCAAGAATCATGGACGGCGCTGACCGTCACTCTTTTCCTCCACGTAGCGACAAAAAGGGCCGATGATCGTCAAGTTTTCAGGGTTGAGATCCTCAAAATCGATCTTGATGTCAAAATGATTCTCGATGTTGACAATCAAACCGAGAATTGCCAGCGAATCGACAACTCCTTTTGTGAGGAGGTCAAAATCGTCTGGAATATCATCTGGCCTTAGACCCATGCCTGAGAGTTGGGTTTCCAAACTCGAAAGGATGAGGGACCTGACCTCGTTGGCGGATATGCGTTTCACGATCTTGCCTCCAGGATTTTGAGCAAGGCCCTGCGATCAATCTTACCGTTTGGATTCAAAGGCAGTTCGGGCAGCAAGTGAATCTGCCGCGGAACAGCATAGCCGGGGAGCTTTGCCTTAAGCTTTTCCCGTAAGGTTTGCGCGTCCACCGTGATGTCGCCGAGGAAGGCGACAATTCCCCCTGCCCCGCTCGGTGTGGTCGGCCACACGAGAGCCACGGCGGCTTCGACATTGGCCTCCTTTCGAAGATGGGCTTCAACCTCGCCCAATTCGACGCGGTGCCCCTGGATCTTGACTTGGTGGTCGCGCCGACCGAGATAGACGAGCGGGCTGTCTGCCATGGGCTTGCGTACGCGATCCCCCGTTCTGTAATGAACCTTGTTTTTACCAGGAGGGACTACGAATGCCGCGGCCGTCCTCTCCGCTTCCTGCCAATAGCCCAGGCTCAGTTGGGGCCCCGTCATTAACAGCTCTCCTTCTTCACCCGGCGGGACTTCCGACATCGCTTCATCCACCACAATTGCTTCCATGCCAGGGTAAGGCTCTCCGATCGGGACAAGCCCAAACTCGCATTCCCGGGGGGACTTTTCGCGGTCCCAGCGATATAGCGTACAGGCAATGGTGAGTTCGGTGGGACCATAGAGATTCTCCAGAACACTTTGGGGCGCCGCCTCCACCCAGGCCTCGGCAATTTCCGCCGGCAATGGCTCCCCACAGAACAAACTCCACCTCAGGGTTGGATACATGTTTGGCTTCAGCATGCCCAGACGTTTCATGAACATGCCAACCGATGGCACCGAAAACCAAATCGTAAGCCTTGAATCCTGAATGAATCGGCCGGGATTGATCAGCGTTTTTTGCGAGAGACAACACACGCAAGCTCCCCGTTCCCAGGCCACAAAGAGGTCGAAGGCCGACAGATCAAAGGTCATGTCAAACGTCTGGGAGAAGCGATCTTGCGCAGTGATCGCATATCGACGAACCATAACGTCCACGAAGTGAATAACGTTGCGATGGGCGACCATTACCGCCTTGGGGATTCCGGTACTGCCCGAGGTGAACAGCAGGTAGGCAATGGAATCCGGCGACGCCGGCTCCATTCGCCAGGTCTCCGGTGGTTCCAGCTCGTTCGCACCGAGAAACCTGTGCTTCGGCCAACGCTGGGCGAGCGCTTGCGTTTCACTTCGTTCCGGCAGGATGAGGGTCAATCCTTCATGGATCCCTTCTAGGACTTTGCTGAGCTGCTCCTCCGATTGGGAGTCGACGATTACAGCCCGGCAACCAGAGCGCTCCAACATCAAGCGGGTACGCTCGGGAGGAAAAGTGCGATTTAGCGGCACGTATCCGTGACCCCGGAGGAGCGTTCCCAAAACGCCGATGAATGCCACGGGCGATCTGTGAGCGAACACCGCGGTCAAGGGTGGGCCATCCGGCGGAGTTCTTCGCTGTAGAGTGGCGGCCAGCGATGCAGCTCTCGTTCGCAGTTCGCGATAAGTCAAAATGCTCCCGGCAACTTCCACAGCCGGCCGGTCCGGGAAGAGTTCACTCGACCGCAAGAAGCCTGAAGGGACGCTGTGCATGGTCTCGCCAGCCATCGAACTGCTCAAGTTCTGAGATTTCATCACCAGGGACGGCTCGCGCATTGAAAGCGCATACTCACCCGTCCAACTCCTCATCCGATATGTCGATAAATTAACTTTCCAACAGCAGTGAGCACCCACCTCGGCATGAAAGGGACAATGCGCCTCACAATTCCAGCTCCCCGTTCTTCCCGTGGTCTTAAGTTAACGGATCCCGAAAACCTCCAATAATCAAGTGACCTTGGGGCAGTTCCCCAATGATTCTTGAAAGTGATTAGTCCAGGATTGTCTTGGTCGGAACGGCCCAAATCAAACTCCGTAGCACCTGTGGCCTTGGCCTCCTCGATTGCTCTCGAAAACAAAAATGGCATTCCGCCAGAGCTTTTATACCTCCAGTCAAGGCATCCATATTTGTAATAACTGGTGTCCTTGAACCGTAAGTTCAATATTGCTGCAACGGGCGTCTCTTCCTTGTAGGCCAGACGGATCTCAAGCCTATCACCCAAGCAGTCGACTAGATTTGCAAACCATCTATAAGGTTGTGGAGGCAGGGATTGGCGAATTCTGGTGAGGATCAAAAGGTCGTAAAAATCTTTCAGCAGATCCTCTGATCGCCCACATTTCTCTCGAAGGCCGCCCCGTTCGGCCCTGCGAACTCGTCGAAGAATTGAGTTTTTGTCGAAGCCGCTGCGAATCTGGGCTAGATCCGGACGCAAGTCGAGACGATGGATGTAGTACTGCTTAGCAAGCCGAAACCCCGTTTTGACGCCTTCGTGCAGCAAGTCACTGTTCAAGGGTCGAATCTCGAGGTATTTCCAGTTCCGCTCTGTCGCCTCAGATTGCAAACTGGCAATAAGGGAGTTCCACTCCTCAGTGGAGTAGATTAACGGCTCGCAGTGATCAGAAAATGGCAACGATACCATCCGCTCTCCCGTCAGCCAGCTATCGATATGGCAGAAGAGCAAACCGCCACGTAAGGCTTGTCCAGGGGAGGAAGTCGTATAGACTACGGACTCGTATCCATAGGTCTTGCGTAAAGCCTTGAGCCACCCAGCAGAGTGGAAAATCGAAGCGTTTGGATCTCTGTCTAGGAATTCTGACCAGCGTGGATCGTCTATGGGATCCACGCGATAGACCTCCTTTACATTCCCTGTACAAACAGTTTCAACGGTACGCGTGCCGCCCACTATTATGCCGTCAGACCCGGCGAGCCCGCCGATAGCCTGCACACTCATACTCCCCCGTACTTTTCGAATCGACATCATTTTCACTAATTCTGCCAAATGGTCAAATGATGCAAGCTCTAGACCACATTCAAATTAATGCAAGATATTACAAACAACCGGGTTATGTTTGGCATCGAGCTTCGTCTTCGCGAACTCACGTCGCGGTATATGAAAATGTTTTCCGTAAATAAACCCGGGGGCGTCGGCATCTTTAATCGATCTGTGCGCCGACGTGGGACATCCAATACTGAGCTTGTAACGGGCAGATATCCTAGATAATAATTATGTGATTGTGATCTAGGCCCATGCTCGGTCAATCACCCCAGTTCGAGCGCCCGCAAGGATTTTCGCGGGAATCAATAGAATGCAATAAAATCCAACAATATGTCCGATCTTAACTGCTGGGATCCGAACCCCGGGCAGCTCGAACTCGAAGAAACTGAGGAGCTTCTTCGGTAAGACGCACGGCGGGGATTACGCCCGTCGCGCGGCAGGGACGCTCCTGGTTCACTTCGCGATGCCATGCGACGAGTTGCTGCTGGAGATCCTCTTGATCGTGGAAGCACCGCACTTTGAAGAAGGAAGATTTTACGAAGCCCACCAGGTTCTCGACGGCCCCTTTTTGTTGCGGCTGCTGAGGCCAACACAACTCTACCCCGATGCCCATCTCGAGCATGACGTAAGCAAAGACCGGATTCCATTCCGTGACCTCGCCGTTCCTCTGCCACTTCAAGGCGACCGTCTTCGGCCGATCGAACACGCACATCAGCGGAGCTCCACCCCAACTGTCGAGGTGCTCGGCCAGGTTGCGCACCAAGCTCTCCACCGTCTGGTCCTTCACCACACTGACGCGGATAAATCGGGAGTACTTCAGACGAGAAGCGAAGAAGTGGATACGACGGGTCGACCCGTCAAGAAGGGAAACGTCTATTCCCCGAAGTCATGTTGACTAAATTCTCCGGGCAGGCCTTCGAAACGAATCAGCGGCTTTATCTCTTTCGGATGAACAGAGGCTACCAGAGCATACAAGGCGGTCTTGCTGCCCTGGTAGCCCACTTCCCGAACCCGGCGAAGGATCTCCAGAGAAGGCAGATCGGGTTTTTCTTCCAGAATCCTTACAATGGGTTTCCGGAAATCCTCAACGATGCTGGGTCTAGCGATCCGCCGCTTCTCTCGCTCAGCAGCGTCATCGACATGAACGACTGGGGGCTTCTTCCGCAATGCGATTGACCGAACGTAGGGACACTCCCGCCAGACGGGCCACTTCGGCCTTGGAGTGACCCGCCTTCAAGAGAATCTCGACTTCGTGTCGCTTTAGCATTCCTAACATCCTCCTCCCTCCGCCCGACCGGTCTACTGACCGGAGGCACAGGGAGAGTTCTAGCTCTTCCGGCTATCGCCGGGCGTGCCAGAATTTCCGGAATGAGAAATGCCAGATTTTTCGGAACCGACAACCGAACGATTTCATCCCTGTTCGACGTGGGTTCGACTCCCGCGGGTCGCGGTTTCAATTCGTAAATGTTTCCATAATGTCTTGTACATCTGCCGTTTACAGAGAATCCGAAGCTGAGAAATGAGGTCCGATTGTCTCGAACTCCAGAATCTGTAGTGCTCCCCGCTAATTTAGACAGTCAGGGCCTCGTTTTTTAGTACACCTGCGAAAGCCAAGAAGGCCTCGTGCGGAGTGCGATTTTGGACTCCGCGGTGAGGCCGGTCATGATTGTACTCCTCGATCCAACGAGCGATGCCGGCACGCGCTTCTTCCAAGCCCCGATACTCCGCCGTCCAGACTTCCTCTTCCTTCAAGCTGCGATGGAACCGTTCGATGTAGCTGTTGCCCTCCGGGTGATGATACGCCGTCCGCCGATGGGTGATGCCGAGCCGACCCAACGTCTCCAAGAAGCGCGAAGAAGTGAACTGCGTTCCGTTGTCCGTCGTCAGTGTTAAGTTGCTCTCGCGGCTGCCCTCGGGCAGCCGTTCGAGCACGGCCTGCTCCACCGCCGCAAGCGCGTCTTCGGTCCGACAGCGATGTGAGAGATTCCAGCCCACGATCTCCCGCGTGCAGCAGTCGATCACGCTCACCAGATAAGCCCAGCCCACGGCCGGACCCGCCCAGATCTTGGTCATGTCCGACTGCCAGATCTGATTCGGCTCGGCGGCTTCCACACGGCCCCACTCTTTCTTCCTTCGTGCGCGCAGACGACGCGAGCGCACCAGCAACCCACGTTCTCGCATCACCCGTAACACCCGCTTGCGATTCACGGGCAGCCCTTTCTTCCGCTGCAGCCACCACGCCACGCGCCGATAGCCGTACGCCAGCTTCTCTCCGCACACCATCACGATCTGCTCATCGTAGGTTCGGTCCGCCCGGCTGCCTCGCGGCCGCTTCCGGTAGTACAGACTCGACCGGCTGATGACCAACGTCGCCGCCACCAGCGTGGCCGTGTAGCCTTGCACCACCATCTCTCGTGCCTGGGAGTGAACCGCACCACAGCTCACTCCCCCACGACGTTTTTTAGGATTTCGATCTCCAGCGACTTCCGCCCCAGCGTTCGTTCCAACTGCCGGATGCGATGGTCCTTCTCGGTTTCCGCCGCGGCAGCGCTTCTCCCCCCCAAGCGCTGCCTTCGCTCCCTGTTCCGCTTCATCCTTCCAGCGATAGAACAGATTCGGAGCGATCCCGTGACGCCGACACGTTTCCGAGACGTTCCCGCTCTTGATGCCTTCCTGCACGATCTGCCACTTCTCTTCCGGGGATCGATCTACGCGTGGTTTCCTGCCCATGTTGCCTCCTGTTTTGGAGGCCCTGATCTTACCTAACTGAGGTGTCCAGTTTTAGCGGGGAGCACTACATTTGCAACAATAGGGCATACCTTTTCTCATTTCCAACTGTTCAATGCGTTCGGATCAATTCGAAAAGAACTCCTAAATATAAATAGCTTGTTTTCAACAACTTACAATAGTCACTGACCTCATCACTACTCAGCAACTATCCCCGTGACTGGCATAGGGATTGCCCTACTCTGCTCGGGTGATGCGTTTTCTCGGGAGTTTTGTGGCGGTAGCTCGCCAAAGAATGCACTTAATGTTCGCCGTGCTGAACAACCAGGAGAGACCTAATCTTGAGAGATCTAAGTGACCCAGGAGAAAAGGAATGCCCCCGGTTGCCTTGGTTTGCCCTCCAAGTGCGGTCCAGGCACGAAACCCTTGTTGCTGCCCACCTTAAAGGGCAAGGCTATGAATGCTTTCTTCCGATGTACAAGAGTGTTCGCCCCTGGTCAGACCGGATGAAGGAGCTTGAACAGCCTCTATTCCCAGGATACCTGTTCAGCCGGTTTGACTTTCAGAACCGCCGGCCGCTCCTCATGACGCCCGGCGTGCAGCAAATTCTGGGGATTGGACGCACTCCGATACCAGTGGAAGAGTGTGAACTCGAAGCGATCAGGCAAGCGCTCGATTCCGGATTGCCAAACCAGCCCTGGCCATACTTTCAGGTCGGCCAGCGGGTTCGCGTGGTCTACGGCAGCCTGAACAATCTCGAAGGAATACTGATCCATTTCAAAGGGAGCCATCGAGTCGTTTTGTCCGTGACTCTGCTACAGCGGTCAGTGGCCATGGAGATTGATCTTGCCTGGGTAACACCCGTGCGAGAAGCGAAAACCGCACCGGCATCAAGGGTCCTTGGCGGCCGACCGACGCCGGCAACAGTCCTCGGGCAGTAGGTGAGTGAAGCACGATTCGTTCTTGGCAGGGAAGAAAGACGGAAGCCATGGGGCTTTTTCGAACAGCAGTGGGGCGGGAACCGAAGCGTTTGGAGCTAATGGTGCGCGCATCTGGTCCCAAAGAGCAGGAAGTTTCGACACGGATCGTGCTGAACGAGGATGCATTTGTGTCGATGCTTTATCTGGAGCGGCGTCGTGCAGAACGGGCACAGAAGCGCTATGTGTTGATGCTGTTAGATGTGAAGGATGCCCTTTTAGGCAAACAGGAGCTTGGCACTTCCGAAAAGATCACACGGACTCTCTGCGAGATTACCCGAGAGACCGACATCATCGGGTGGTATGTTCAGGACGACCTGATCGGAGTGATCGGCACGGATATCGGACGAGCAAGTTCGCAAGAGGTGCGGGACACCATTTCCGCGAAGTTCCGCCGTGCTTTCTCTGAAGTTCTGGGGCCGGAAGACGCATCTTGCATCTTCGTTTCCTTTCATTTCTTCCCCGAAGAACGTGAAAATGGAGACTCTGGCAATTCCACGAACATAACGCTTTACCCCGATCTTTGGAGAACAACAACTTCACGGAGACTCGCCTTGGGCCTCAAGCGTGCCATGGATATCTTCGGAAGCGCCCTCGCTCTAATCTTGCTTTCACCTTTGCTTGGACTGATCGCCCTGGCGATCAAGGCGACGTCCAAGGGTCCGGTCCTCTTCTGCCAGGAACGTTTAGGTCAGTACGGGAAGAGATTCAAGGTGCTGAAGTTCCGATCCATGAGGACGGACTGCGACAGTCAGATACATCGCGAGTACGTCAGCCGGTTTATCGCCGGGCAGGTTTCAAACGGGGACGGGAACGGGGACGGGAACGGGAACGGGGAGAAGCCGGTATACAAGATTCAGAAAGATCCGCGAGTTACTCCCATCGGTTCCTTGCTTCGTAAGACGAGCTTGGACGAGCTGCCGCAGTTCTGGAACGTACTCACGGGAGCGATGTCTCTTGTTGGCCCGCGTCCCCCAGTGGATTATGAATTCAGAGTCTACGAGGCCTGGCATCGTCGCCGCGTGCTGGAAATCAAGCCGGGGATCACGGGTCTGTGGCAGGTCGAAGGGCGCAGCCGTACGCAGTTCGATGACATGGTTCGCCTAGATTTGAAATACGCCCGAACTTGGTCGCTCTGGTTGGATCTGAAAATCTTGCTTCAAACCCCTGCGGCGGTTGTCTCTGGAGCCGGCGCGCACTAGAAAATAGCTCTTGGTTCTGGGAGAAATTCTTCACGACAGCCAACGCTGGTTGTTGCCGCGACAGAGTGTCCCCGCGGCGTCAAGCGGCAGAACCGCATGACTGGCCCTGCTACCCGCGGTTAAGTAAGGCTGTCCGTCCCTCCCCGAAAACGAAGCCCAAAGGAGTACAGATGATCCGGATAGGTGTCATTGGTTACGGCTATTGGGGTCCGAACATCGTTCGAAACTTCCACACTCACGAGTGCTCGGAAGTGGCTCTTGTTTGTGATAAGGACCCCAAGGCCGAGGAACGATTGAAAAAGGCACATCCCTCGATCGCGTTCACTACCGACGCGATGGAGGTCGTGAATTCGCCCCATATCGACCTGGTAGCCGTGGTGACCCCGGTGTGGACGCATTACGAACTGGCCAAGGCTGCGCTCGAAAACGGGAAGCACATATTCGTTGAAAAGCCCTTCACTTGCAGCGCGGCCCAGGCGGAAGAGCTGATTGAACTGGCGGATCGCAAGAATCTAAAGATCATGGTGGACCACACCTTCTTATTCACTGGTGCAGTGAGAAAGATCCGTCAATTGGTAGATGAGGGCGCACTGGGGGATCTGTACTATTACGATTCGCTCCGCGTGAATCTTGGATTGTTCCAACACGACGTAAACGTGATTTGGGATCTGGCGCCGCATGATTTGTCAATCATAGACCACGTCATCAAGGAGAAGCCCGAGGCTGTGGTGGCCACGGGTGAGAAGCACCTGAACGGTGTGGAAGACGTGGCGTTTATTACCGTCTATTTCCCGAAGAGGATCATTGCGCACGTGAATGTGAACTGGCTCTCCCCCGTGAAGGTGCGCACCACGTTGATCGGTGGCGAAAAAAAGATGCTCGTCTGGAACGATCTGGAGGCTGACGAGAAAATCAGGGTGTACGACAAGGGCGTGAGCATGTCCACCAACCCTGCAAACCTGCACCAATTGCTGGTGAGCTACCGTTCGGGCGACATGTGGGCGCCACAGGTCGAGCAGATCGAAGCGCTACGTGCGGAGACCGCCTACTTTCTGAAATGCATTCAGGAAAATCAGAAGCCCTTCAACGACGGGATTGCCGGTCTGCGCGTCGTACGAATCCTGGAAGCCGCTGAAAAATCGGTCCGTAGCAGGGGAGAGGCAGTCGCATTGTGAACGAGTTTGTGTGTATTGCGCCGAGCGTCAAGTTAGGCAAGGACGTCAAGCTATCCAAATTCATCAACCTGTACGGTTGCGAGATCGGGGACGACTCGAAGATTGGAGCGTTCGTCGAGATACAGAAGAACGCACGGGTAGGTCGCCGCTGCAAAATCTCCAGCCACACGTTTATCTGCGA
>WNFT01004568.1_pt1 | contig 13077 bp, 10 predicted proteins | sample 5400191 | NCBI WGS metagenome assembly WNFT01 (sample SAMN13153359, study PRJNA577476) | soil metagenome | isolation source: 80 cm saprolite under Madrone tree | place: USA:California | collected 2016-06-14
AGCTTTCAATGCTCACCGTTGGCAATCCACTCCAGTGGCTCGACTCGGCCACCATCTTAACCGATAGTAGCAGGGGGAGCTACCGGCGTATCTCTGTCATCGATGACCGGCTGGTCGGCTACCTTTCGCTCGGCCCAACACACCCTGACGGTCTTGCGATCAAACGCTTAATCGATGAGGGCCTCTCGATTCGTGACATCAAAAAGGACCTGCTCAGGGGTGAATTTGATGTGCGCAAATATTTCTCGCGACAACGCACCTATGCCGCGCAACGCATGGTCATCACCGGCAAATTGCCTCCACCGGCTCAAGTTCAACCTGCGCCAGCCGGGCGTTCTTTGCGAGAAACAGGTCCACTGGCAGCGCCGGGCACCGAATCGGTGTATCCCCTGGCAAGGACTGCAGTGAATACCGATCCTACGCTAAATGTTCCTGTGCATCTGAGATACACCCCATCAAACACGGGCAATCGTTGGGAAGCTATCCAGCCGGCTCGTCCGGTGAACGCCGCGGCTTCATATACTCAACCACCTGTATCTACAGGAACTCTGCAAAACAGTGAATCTATCCCCAGTGAGAGTGAAGCCTTGTTCTTTGAAGGTGGTATCTCTCCGGGTCAAGAAACGAATCGCCCTCCAGCTGCCCTGCGCGTTGTCGAATCAACGCTTGTCCCGCTCCCGCCCGATGCGCCGCGCAGTCCATCGGGCAGTCTCTGGTCGTACAGCACCAGGTTACCGGCATTGAGAGCAAAACGTAGAGATGGACAGTTCATCAAGCCCAATCCCAGGTCTCCAGTAGCGAGTGCGAAAGAGCCTGAACGCCCTGCCAGGACCTATCCATCGAGTAGCCTCTGGTCCTATACGGATAGGCATGCAGCGGTAAAGAAAGGCCATTAAATGTTGAGGACAGGATTGAAACGGGGCGCTAACGTCGCTGTGATGCTGCACAAGACACTACCCCAGGTGGCGCAAGAACTACATGCCTGCATTGGTTGCAATGAATGCCTTGTGGCCTGCCCGGCAGTGAACGAGCACGTCACCATCGATGTGCTTAACCGTGAGACGCTCTCCGGCCCTATCTCTACCCCGGTGGCTCGCTTTGCTCGTTCATGTTTCCAATGTGGAGCCTGTGTCGCTCCCTGCCCGGTAGGCCTGCACCGCGATGCCATGATGATGTGGCTCAAGGTGCGCTTACTCCGCTCCGGATGGAGGGAATAGTAGCAGTGGCCGATCACCGCAAACAAAACAAAGGGGAATCCGGCTATTCCTTGCTGTTCTTTGCAGGGGGGCGTTGGTATATTCGCATTGTCTTTCCCCTCTTAGGAATAGTGCTTGGTGGAGCATTTTATGTATGGTATACGCAGCATAGCAGTGATGCTTCCCCTGATAGCCCTGCCGGGTATGCCTATGCCATCACCGGCACAATCTTTCTGCTGCTAGCTGCTGTTCTTTACACGCTGCGTCGCCGTGCCCGTAGCAAGCGAGCTGTTGGTCGGCTTAATAGTTCACTGAACTTGCATATCTGCTTTGGGGTAGTAGGCCTAGCTTTCCTGCTCATGCACTCGTTCGGAAACTTCAATCCCCGTAGCGGCACCTATGCGCTGTATAGCATGATAGCTCTTGTGGTTAGCGGCGTAGTGGGTCGATTTCTTGACCGCCTGGTGCCGCGCTTGATTGCAGGAGAGGTTCACAAGGCGTTGACCGCCCAGGGCGATGATCGCATTGAGAACATTTCACAGAAATTGCAGGCCATCGTCGTACACAACTCTCAGCATTTACAAGGCTTTATACCTGTAACTGGCGCCAGGTCTCACAAAGCTCCTACCTCGCTGGTACCCTTGTCCGGCCCAATCTCGCATGATTTCCCATTCGCCTACAAGGACCAATCAATACATACGCCCTGGGATCTAGCCTATATCTCGCTCGAGGCAACGCCCCAGGAATTGAGCCGCGAAGCTGGCCCGTACCGCTTCATTCCCGATAAGAAAAGCGAACTGACTCGTCCAGGCGCCCTCATGCCGGGCACACAGGAACACATCGCTGAACTGCGGGAAGTAGAACGAGCAATGCAGCGCGAACAGTTTTACCGCTACATCCTCCGCTACTGGCGCAAATTCCATGTCGCGCTTGCTTTACTCACACTTGGCCTGACGCTCTGGCACCTGATCTATGCTGCCCAATTGCTCTTGCCTACCTTCATCCACTAAGAGCTAAACGCTCCCCTACGGGCCGCAAGTCGTGAATTTTGTGCCATTGTTGCAGAAATCGACCTCTTTGTCCTGGATATGAATAATCATATCTGTCTTCCCATCTTTATTGACCTCTCCGAAGGTGAGCGTGATCGGTATCTGGTCATCCCCTGATGCAATCAGGTCAGGGCCAATATAATCGATGGACTTGGTAGGGTCGCCTGCCGGCAGCTCAATGATGATTACCTGACCGTGGAGATTGAGAGCAATAAAATGGCTGGGATGCGCCTGACTATCACCATTGTGATGGACGACCGCATCCGTTTGAAAGTACCGCGGATAGCCATAGACAATGTCGTTGTATTTGTTGATTCCCCACGCGATTATCGATGAGCCTGTCACCCATAATGCAAGCGCAGCAATCATACCAACGCCCACGTACAGCATCCAGTGTACGTTCCTGCTCCCATGTTTCATCGTTGCTGGCGACTGGTAGGCCGGTTGGATCGTTGTGTTACGCCCTGAGCGTCCCTGCATTGGGCCGAGCAATGGGTTATAGGCCTGCGCCGTTCGACGTGGAGGAACAAGAACAGGCTGGCGCGTGGTTTCGGATGTCATATCGCGCGTTACACGGCGGCCAGTTGCAGGGTTATTCCAGCGGATTGCACTGCTAGGTGGGCGTGGGGGATTTGACGCCAGGGGATCATCCTCAGCAAGCAGGTCATCCTCCGCCCATTGCTCCTTTCGCTTACTCTGACCTTGTGGAAAAGTAAGAGGATTGAGATCGTTTTTATTTGTATCGCTGTTCTGCCTTGGTTGAGATGGTCTGTTGCTACTGGGCATTCGCTCTCCCTTTCTTGCGGAGTCACGTGAAATATAGAGAGACCGCGTTCCACCCATCCCTGCCTACCTGGGTTTGACTGCCGGGTATCTTGCATTCACAAATAGAGGGACAAGTCATTGTGCCCTCGAAAATATTGTTTTCATATCATATCAAAACGTGTCAATATGTGTCACTATTCGTATGGGTTCGCCTGACGTTTTGATATTTACACTTCCTTGCCCCGCCTCTTCTCCAACCACTTCTTAATGCTCGCCTCTCTCCCCTGCTGTCCAGGCTCATAGTAGCGCCGTCCTTTCAGGCTCTCAGGTAAATACTCCTGGAGCTGCAAGGCCGGTGGCCTGTCAGGATCATCAATTTGCATCTCTTTGTAGTAGTCGTGAGTATACTTATAATCCTTGCCGTAGTCAAGGTCTTTCATAAGTTGTGTAGGCGCATTGCGAATCCACAGCGGCACAGGGTCATTGCGCGTCCTCTGCACATCTTCCTGCACGCGGCTATACGCCTCGTATAAAGCATTGCTCTTGGGCGCGCTTGCCAGGTATACCACAGCCTGTGCCAGCGCGAGGTTTGCTTCTGGCAGGCCCACGAAATGCACCGCCTGTTGCGCTGCCACACACACCACCAGTGCCTGGGGATCAGCCATACCTACATCTTCCGAGGCAAAGCGAATCAAACGGCGCACGATGTAGAGCGGATCTTCGCCTGCCTCAAGCATGCGTCCCAACCAGTACAACCCTGCATCCGGGTCCGAACCGCGCAGCGCCTTATGTAATGCGGAGATCGTATCATAATGCTGGTCGCCGCCTTTGTCATAGAGCAAGGCGCGATGCTGCATCACGTCCTCGGCGATGGAGAGCGTGATATGGGTACCTTTGCGTGTTCCCCCACTTCCTTCCGCTGCCAGTTCAAGCGCATTGAGAGCAACGCGGGCATCACCATTAGCAAAGGCGGCCATCTGTTGCAATGCATCCTCGTCAATCGTGATGTTGAATTGACCCAGGCCATACTCTTTATCTGCTAATGTACGCCGGAGAATGGTCAGGATTTGTTCTTCATTCAGACCGTGCAGCACGAAGACGCGTGTGCGAGACAGGAGCGCGGCATTAACTTCAAAACTTGGATTCTCGGTAGTGGCTCCGATAAGCGTGACGATGCCGCGCTCGACATGTGGCAAGACAGCATCCTGTTGCGCTTTGTTGAAGCGGTGTATCTCATCAATGAACAGGATGGTGCGTTGCTTGCTGAACTGTTGCAGTTTGCGGGCATCCTCTACCACTTTACGCAGGTCCGCGACGCCCGCTGAGACGGCGCTGAGCGTGACGAAGTAGGCATGAGTCTGGCGAGCAATCACCTCTGCCAGTGTTGTTTTGCCGCTGCCGGGTGGCCCCCACAAAATCATAGAGGGAATGCGGTCCTCTTCAATGCTGCGACGCAGGATCCGCCCTGGTGCCAGGAGATGCTCCTGCCCGAGAATCTCGTCCAGGGTGCGCGGACGCATGCGCGCCGCCAGTGGTTCTGTCGATGTGCTAGAGGGTGCTGATGTATTCTTTTTGGAGGATGGAGTAGTATCCGATCCGAAAAGAGACGATTGATCCGGCATGACCTTGGCTTTTTAGCAGCTTTTTAGCGAACAAAGTACTTCTTCAATTTGCTTCATAGCATACCACATTCGTGCCTGCTCCTTCATCTGGTAGGACCTCTTCGCGTTTTCCTGCTCAAGCAAACCGGGCTCAACCTCAATTCTGAGGAGGGCATGTGTAGTTTATAGACAACAAGGGGAAGAGTGAGGTTGAATCGCTTTAGTAGAAACTTGAAACCCGGAAGGTGAACAGTTAATACGGGCCACCAGCCTGCCAATCAGGACAGGCTGGTGGCGATGCGAGTAGTGTCACGTGAGATGTGTTCTCAGTCGGTGGGTGCCAGGACGACCTGGTCCTCAGCGATGTTGAAAGCCTCGACGTTCGAGATGTCGGCTTTCGTCAATTCCTTCAGACCCAGCACCGATGCGAATGAGATTGCTCCGAGTATGATGATGTAGATCGAAACCGCCTGCCAGGAACCACCGCCGATATTGATCACGACTTTACTCAAGCCCAGGGCTGACAGCGTGGTTTTCCCATTGAGTAACAGCAGTGCGATAATGGGGGCCAGTCCACCGGCAAATGGCGCGGCAAGTTGATAGCCTAACGAAGCGCCGCTGTAGCGCGATCGCGTCCCGAAGCGCTCGGCAATGAGCGCGGCTTGAGGGCCATACACCCAGGCATGGAAAATGGCTAGAGAAGCGGCAACGGCCAGGATGAAGAAGCCTCCCACTTTGGTATTCATCAGCAGGAAGTACGGGAAAGCAAAGGCGGCCATGAGGACGCAGCCAATCAGGTACCATCTTCGCCGTCCGACATATTCTGACAGATAGCCGAAAAGTGGGATCGTGAAGAGTTCCACGACGGCAGCGATGGTGATGGCGTTCAGGATCAACGTTCTATCCAATAGCAGCTTGTCCACGCCATAGGTAATCACAAACGTGGTAAAGAGGTAGAACGGGGCCTGCTCGGTGAACCGCGCGCCTGCGCTGAGCAGAATCTCAGGCGTGCTATGCCGGAATGCCTCGATGATTGGAGCCGAAACCTCGCGCTTTTGATTCAAGACCGCTGCAAAGAGTGGCGTCTCCAGGATCCTCAGGCGAATATACAGGCCGATAATGACCAGCAGCGCACTGATGAAGAACGGGATGCGCCAGGCAAAGCCGGTGACGAAACTTGCGCCTGCAGCGCCCTGGACAATGTTGACGATAACAGTTGAGAGGATGAGCCCGATAGGAACACCCATCTGCGGCCAGCTTGCCCAGAAGCCGCGATTGCGCCTATGACCGTACTCCATTGCGAGCAGGACCGAGCCGCCCCACTCACCGCCGACGCCCAGGCCCTGACCCAGACGCAGAAACACAAGAATAAGAGGCGCGGCAACGCCAATAGTGGCAAAGCCGGGCAGGAACCCGATAATCAACGTCGAGATGCCCATCAGTAAGAGGGTGGCAATGAGCGTGGACTTCCGGCCGACACGGTCGCCGAAATGCCCAAAGAGCGCGCCGCCAAAGGGGCGGGCAATAAAACCAACGAGGAAGGTGAACAATGACAGGAGCGTGCCAGCAACAACGTTAGACTCAGGGAAAAAGACCTTCGGGAAGACGAGCGTTGCCATTGTACCATAGAGAAAAAAGTCATACCACTCGATAGCGGTACCAACGGTACTTGAGAAGATGACCGGTGTCATTGTTTGTGCCGAGATGTTGTTATCAGTCGCCATGGTTTCCTCCAGTACTAACCAGAAAGGTTCGCTGTACTACAACGTGACGTAGGAAAAGCGCGACGAAGCGCAAACAAGGAACGTGTAAGCGTAGCTACTCAAGACGTGAGTGGAACCGGAAGAATTATATCCTCTCTTCCATTCCTCCTTTCTCTCTGCCAGCAACGGGCAGGTGACATGATGTGTCTGTACAAGATGAACAAACTGCTGTCTGAAGTATAGAAGCAGAGAGTAAATACTGCGTAAATAAAGCGGGGAAGATATAAACAAATTTATAAATATTTTTAGCACTGCCGGGCAACAGGTTGGCCCTCACCCTTGCGGCAGGGAACAGGCTTATGCAGGCTCTTCAACAGCGGCTTGCCCGGCATATTCCTTCAGGAAAAGAGCGGCCAGCAGCGAGATCAGAGCCATGACAAAAATGTACAGAGCAATGAGCGTCCAGGCCGAAGTAGCGGGAGACTGAGACTGCGAGCGAGCCAGCAGATAGGTCGCAATGATCGGAGCGGGGCCACCTGCGATAATCGAGGCCAGTTGATAGCCCAGCGAGGCCCCGGTGTAACGCAGCCTGGTAGGAAAGCGCTCCGCGATCAATGAAGCCTGCGGGCCATACAGGCAGGCATGGGCGCATCCGAGCGCGAGTGCGAACGCCAGCATAACCAGGACGGGAATCCTGGTGTTGAGCAGTAAAAAGTAAGGAAACGCGAGGAACGCCATCATGAGCGCACCATAGATCGTTGTACAGCGCCGCCCAACCCGATCCGAGAGCGCGCCAAAGGCCGGCATGGTAAAGAATGAAATCCCAGCAGCGGCGATCAGGCCGATGTAGAGCAGCGACGGATCCCGGTGGAGAACCTGCACGCCATACGAAAGCACAAAAGTCGTAAAGATATAAAAAGGAGCTTGCTCACCGGAGCGAACGAGAGCGGAGAGCAGAATTTCACGCCAGTGCAGTTGCCAGGCGCTCAAGGCGGTGTCGGCTGTCTGCTGGCGTGGCTTCAGACGCAGAAAAGCGGGCGTTTCGGGGATACGCAGGCGGATATAGAGGCCGACCACCATCAACATTGTACTCAATAGGAAAGGTATACGCCAGCCCACGCTCTGAAAAGCCTCACCGGGATAGAGGTTCTTGAAGAGCAGGATCGAAGCCGTGGATAGCACCAGGCCAATGGAAACGCCTACCTGCGGCCAACTCGTCCAGAAACCCCGGCGACGCTGATCGCTGAACTCCATGGTGAGCAAAACGGAGCCGCCCCACTCCCCCCCAACGCCAACTCCCTGGAGAAAGCGCAGGATTGCCAGGAGCAGCGGCGCTGTGATCCCCAGGCTCGCATAGCTGGGAAGCACACCCATCAGCATGGTCGTGGTGCCGATCAGCAGAAGAGTCGCTACCAGGGTCGACTTGCGCCCAACACGATCGCCGAAACGGCCAAAGAAAACGCCGCCCAGTGGTCGCGCTACGAAGCCTACAAAATTCGCGGTAAATGAAGCCACGATCCCGGCAGAGGGGTCGAGCCGGGGAAAGAAAACAACAGGGAAAACCGTTACGGCCAGAAAACTGTAATAGAAGAAATCGGACCACTCGATTGCCGAGCCGAGCGTGCTAGCAACGATGATCGGGAAGATATTTTCGCGTGGGGTGGTATCCTCTTTGTTTTCAAGATGAAGAGTTGCCATTGATCCTCCTGCACTCTTGTTTCTTGCTGCTTTATGCGCACCAGGATACCAGTTCTCAATGAGAAACGCAAAGGGGTAGGTTCTCTCAGACGATTAGAAATCAGTATACCTGGAAAGGTGTAAAAAAGCCGTAAACGGAATAGGCGGCGATATAAACAAAAATATAAACATTTCTCCCCAGAGTGAGCAAAGAATTGAATTGCTCGTCAAATAGGTACATACTATATAGTGAGCGGAGCGGTATTTCCCCATGGAGGAGAACCATGCTAAAGATACTTGAGCGCAAAATAATCCTGCAACTGCTGGTATTTTATGGCTTATTCGTGATCCCCCTCCTGCTGGGCGGTGCGGAACTCTATTTTTTCCAATACAACTCATTGCAACAGAGCGCGCAGCAGGCCGACCTGGGGCTGGCTCAGGCCATCGCACAGGATGTAAAGACACAGGTACAGGGCGTGACGGAAGAGGTCATGGACCTGGCGCGCAGCCAGGCCGCAATCCAGCTTAATCGAGCGCAGCTTATCTCCCTGTTCAGCGTTTCAAAACAGACGCATCCTGAAATCAGCCAGTATATCGTCTGCGATCCATCCGGCAAGATCTCATTGAATTATCCCCTGACCACGACAAGCACCGGGCAAACCTTCAGCGCGAGCGATTATTTTCAAGAGGCTCTGAATAAGGACAGCCCCTTTGTCTCGTCTGGCCGCATCAGCCAGTTCTCCAACACGTATATCTTCTCGGTGGCCACACGCATCACCAATCACCAGAACCAGTTGGTCGGAGTGTTGATTCTCAATCTCTCGCTGGAGCAACTGAACTCACACCTGGTGGCTGTGCAACAGCAACTGACTGCAAATGGCGAGGTGCGCATCTGGATCATCGATAGCAATGGAACTCCCATCGCCAACACCGTAGGAGTCCCGCCCGGAAGCAATCTCTTGCAGCGTATACCGGGTCTGCGCGACGCCCTGCAGGGTAAACCAGGCAACCTGGTCGCGCAAGATGCGCAACGCGACTGGCTCTATAGCTATGTTCCCGTAAGTGGCACGAACTGGGCAGTAGCCGTAGGCAGACCAACCGATGCCACCTTTGCCACAGTAATCAGTTTTCAGCACAGTTTGATCATCGCTCTGATCATGTTTCTGGCCGGGGCAAGCGTTTTCTGGTTTGTGATGCACGGCTGGGTGGTCGCACCGCTGAGCCGCCTGGCACAGGCCGCAGCGATGATGAAGCCGGACCAGACCGTGAAAGTCACTGATAGTAAGCTACTGGCCAGGGAAAAGAGCCGCCAGGATGAGATTGGCCGCCTGGTAAACGCCTTCTCAACTATGGAAGAAGAGATTCATACGCTCTTCCGCAAGAGCGATGAACGGAGCCATACACGCCTGCAAACTCTGGACGCGATTATGCGCAGTATGGATGAGGGGGTCTTATTGGAGGATCCAGCGGGACAGGTTGTCTATGCCAATCACAGGTTCACGCAGTTTGTGGGGATCTCAGCCCAGGAAATCCTGCTCGACGCATTCCAGGAAAGTCATCTGATGGAGCGGATGGAGTCCATGATGGAAGCGCCTGATGCATATTACGAGGCCGTGCACCGCGCAGAACGCGGAGATGGAGCGCAGGTGATCGAGTTTTGGGTACGCGGATACTATAATCAACTCGGCCAACTGGTCCCCTCCAGGCGCCATATCCGTATGCGCCTCTTCCAGGTACGTGATATGGCCGGCCAGGTTATCGGGCGCGGCAAGATCTTCAACGATGTGACACAGCAAAGCGAGGCTGAGCAGGTCAAAAAGAACCTGCTGGCCATTGTCTCCCACGAGTTACGTACGCCATTGACCGCCATTAAGGGCTACGCGACCAGCCTGCTGGAGACCGATGTCGAGCTGGATGCGAGCACACAACGCGATTTTTTGCAGCGGATCGTCGAGGAGGAGGATCGCATGGCGGAACTGGTCACCAGCCTGCTGGAGATGTCGCAGCTGGAGGCAGGCACGCTGAAGCTGGCTCCGAGCCATTGTCAATTGAATACACTGATCGAGCAGGCGGTGGAAGCAGCGAAAAGCGAACGATTGCTTATTCGCGTCTCCCTACCTGCAGAAACGCCCGTGTTATATATTGATCGACGTAGAATGGAGATGGTGTTGCGTAACTTGCTTGAGAACGCGCAGAGATACGCGGGCGATGGGGCCGAGGTAGAGATTACCACCCGCTACGCGCGGGAACAAGAAGGGGAGGGCATCTACTTGAGTATAGCGGATAATGGACCAGGTTTACCTGGAGATCTCACCGAGCGCATCTTTGACCGTTTTTATCAAGTGGATGGCGGAAGGAAGCGCAGCAGCAGCGGCGTAGGATTGGGGCTGGCTATCTGCCGGGGCTTTGTCGAAGCGCATGGTGGGCGTATCTGGGCCGAGAATCGGACGGAATACGGCAGCGGGGCGATCTTCCATATCTGGCTCCCGGCCAGGTTATTATATGCTCCCGGCCCGCAGTTCAATCCTTTCGAACTGGGAAAGGCGCTGTAAATCAATGGGAAAGCGTGTCAGCGTATGCCACAAGAAAAACATATTCTCGTCGTTGACGACGAGCCGAGCATCCAGAATTTCATCAGGCGCAATCTGGAGCTACGCGCCTTTAAAGTCTCGCTTGCCAATAATGGGCTAGAGGCGCTGGCCTTATTTGAACAGACCAATTTCGTACTGATCATCCTGGATATCATGATGCCTCACATGGACGGGCTGGAGGTCTGCCGGAGAATTCGTCAGCGTAGTACTGTGCCCATCATCATTCTCACAGCGCTTGGCGAAGAAGCCGATAAGATCGCCGCGCTGGACCAGGGGGCCGACGACTATCTGACCAAGCCTTTCGGCGTAGGAGAGCTGCTGGCGCGCATCAAGGCAGTGTTGCGGCGCAACCATTGGGCAGATCAGCCCATTTCGGTCGGCACACAGCGTTTTGGCGACCTGGAAATTGACTTCGAGCAGCGGCGGGTCTGGAAAGATAGTGTACTGATCAAACTTTCACCCACAGAGTTTGCGCTACTCCAGGAACTGGCCCTGCATCCAGGGAAGATATTTACCCACGAGGCCCTGCTCAGGCGTGTCTGGGGCGCAGAATACCGTAGCGAGTCCGAATATCTGCGCGTCTACATCGGTCGCCTGCGCCGCAAGCTCGAAAACGACCCCTCTCAGCCTAAGTATATTTTGACAGAACCAGGGATTGGGTATTATATAGTCAAATAAGATTGCACAAGAACTTTAGTTGGTCACAATTTTCTCTGGATGCAACACGACAAGCACGCGGCTTGGATCGTTATTCAACGCCTTTATAGACTGTTCAAGCCGATCCGCCGGCACATATTTCCTCACAATGGGGCGTGTAAGTTCACCAATATTCTGCTCAATAATCTCAGCTTGCCCATATGCCACCACATACTTGTGAGTTTCAAAATCGTCGACAATCAGTGTGATGGATGAATCTCGTTTGAGGTTCAAATACTTGAAACGATCCTTTGTCGTTGAGAAATAAAAGGATGTGCCATCCCATGCATACCAGACGGGAGTAAGTTGCGGTCCGCCAGCAGCTCGGTTGACACCAACAATCGCATGGTTTGATTTTGAGAGCAGCGTTTGCATTTCTTCAGAGGTCATGTTTGTTTGTTCTCCACTTCTTAGAAAATTGATCAGGCAAAGAGTGCTTGTACGAAAAGGCAAGGCGTTTCTGTTCCGATGCTAGTTCGCCATTGCCAAAGAACATAGGTTTACGAACTTTCATCAAAGCACATCATCATTCTATCAGAAAGTATAGTACGTCAAGTAAAACAGCCTTCAAGGGGCCGTAGCACTCGACAGGCCATTTCCGATATGTTACACTGCTCATAGAAAAATACGTGGCAAGGGGGATTTACTAAGTATGGCTGGACTATGGGATAGTCTTATGAAACGGTTGGTGCGGCGGTACGCCAGACAGTTTGTCAGGTGGTTGTCAGCGGAAGCTGTCTTTGTACGAGCGCTCGACATCGAGTTGCAGAACCAGCAGCTCTTTGCAGATGCCGGTCTATTCGTATGTGATCTATTTGCGTAAGGTCGGAGAGGTAGCGGTCTCTCCGTTGGTGCGAAGTTTTCCTGATGGAGAAGAAGTGCACCGTTTTTTCTTTCGGGTGATTGAGCTGTGGGAGGTTGCGGCGGAAGTCTTGCTGCAAGCAGGCTGGCCAGCGGTGCTGCCGCTGGTGACGTTGACCAAGGGTGGGAAGCGACCCGAAGTAGTAAAAGAGATGATAGACCGGCTAGCGTCGGCAGAGGAATACGACTTATTGGCGATTGCACAAGTGCTTGGTGGGTTAGTCTTCAAGACAGGGCCTGAACTGGAGTGGTTCAGAAAGAGGTTTAGCATGTTTCAAGATATACTGAGCGAGTCATGGGTCTACCAGGAGATCGGGCAGAAGTACCTTGAGCAGGGTCGCGAGCAAGGTCGCGAGCAGGGTCGCGAGCAAGGTCGCGAGCAAGGCGTGGAAAAGGGTCGAGAGGAGGAGCGTCAACAAGAACTGCAACGGCAGCGTCAGACGATCGTGGGTTTTGTGCAGAGACGTTTCCCAGAAATTACCGCTCTAGCGAAACAACAAGCCGATGGAATCACAGATCCAGAAGTTTTGCAAACAGTGATTCTCAAGCTCTTAGATGCTCAGATGCTTGAAGAAGCCAGGCAGATTCTCCTTAATATCAATAAGAGCGAAACGAAACAGCATGTCTCAGTCTCAGAATATCGTGCCTCATCGCCTGCCTCTTTGTAACAACGTCTCGGTAGATGCCCGTCAGGCCATCTAAACCACATCTGAATGTATATTCCGCCTCTGTCTATAGAAGAGGCGCTACCCATTAATCTGGAGGTTTTTCATGCTCGATCTGACCAATCCAAAGGATGCCCATACAGATGAGCGCCTGCGCAAAGATCCGATAATCTGGCTTAGCTCCGTGCGGCCAGATGGACGCCCACATCTTGTACCTGTCTGGTTTCTCTGGGACGGTAAAACAATCTTGATATTTAGTCAGCCGAATGCCCA
>WNFT01009792.1_pt1 | contig 13075 bp, 11 predicted proteins | sample 5400191 | NCBI WGS metagenome assembly WNFT01 (sample SAMN13153359, study PRJNA577476) | soil metagenome | isolation source: 80 cm saprolite under Madrone tree | place: USA:California | collected 2016-06-14
CGCCGGCCATGGCGGGCCCCGGAAGGATCGCGAGCTCGCCGTGGTTCAGATCGGGCGCGTTGTGCAGCCCGTAGATCTCGTCGCAGGGAAATTTCTCGAACAGCCCGTCCTTGATCATGGCGCGGGCGCCGCCGAGGCCTTCTTCGGCCGGCTGGAAGATGAAATGCACGGTGCCGTCGAAATTCCTGGTCTCCGCGAGATAGCGCGCGGTACCGAGCAGCATGGTGGTATGGCCGTCATGGCCGCAGCCGTGGAAGCGGCCGGGAATGGTCGAGCGCCATCGCAAGTTGGTGTTTTCTTCCATCGGCAGCGCATCCATGTCGGCGCGCAGGCCAATGCGCTTGCCGCCGCTGCCCCTGCCCTTGAGCACGCCGACCACGCCGGTGCCGCCGAGGCCGCGGTGCACCTCGATGCCCCATTGCGTCAATTTGTCGGCAACGATCCCGGAAGTGCGGACTTCCTCGAAGCCGATCTCTGGATGCGCGTGCAGATCCCTGCGGATCGCGGTGAGTTCGTCGGCGAAGCCTTCGATGCGGTCGATGTTGGGCATTTATCTTTATCCGGTTGCAGAAGACGTTGAGCGTGATTTGGTTGCGGGAACGAAGGCGGGACCGTTCGGCTTGACGCGGAGGCCCGTACGCAGCCGCGTCCATGGCAATGCGGCGGTATCCGCCGGCATCGCGCCGGGTGCGGCGCAGATCAAAAGCCTTTCGGCAATCGGCTCGAAATCGGCGCGGAAATGCACCGAGCTTTTGTTCACGAGGATGGCCTGCTCGGTCGGCTCGATGCCGACGTAGCGATACATCGCCTGATCGGCGAGCTGCGCCTTGCGTGATGCGACCACCACGCGGACATCGCCGATGCGCAGGCAGGCCGACGGCCCCATGTCCATGTCGCGGCCGCCGTAATAGGGACCGGGCGCGACGAATTGCCCGGCGGACAAATTTTCGACGATGAACGTTTCCTTGTAGGGCGCATCGCCTGATATCCCCGACTTGCCGCAGCATGCCCGTGGTGTCGGAATCGCCCCCGGCGCCTGGATTATCCTGGGTGTCGGCGATGATGATTGGCTTGCTGGCGCGCGCTGCCAATTCCATGGCATGGCGCACGCCCTCGTCGGGCGTGTAGATGCGGCCGTCGAAATCGCTTTCGTGGCTCTCGATCAGCGCGGCGATGTTGTCAGCCGCGGCATCGGCATCGGCTTGTGTCTTGCCATAGGCGAATACGGTCGCACCGCAATCGGGAAAGTCCGCCGCCGGAAAGCCCGGCGCGAAAGACAGCGTCGGTACCGCGTCGCTCTGCAGCGCCGCCAGCGTCCGATAGATGCCTTTCGTCGGCTGGTCGTTGGTGCATTGCCAGCTGATCGGAATCAGGAACGGCAATTGCCGGAACGCTTTTGCAAATTTTTGCTTTGTTCTGAGCAGTAACGCGAGCTGCTTTGCGGCGGCGCGGCCGGTGTCGGCCATGTCGATATGGGGATAGGTGCGGTAGGCAATGAGTGCATCCGCATTTTCCACCATCTGAGGCGTCACGTTGGCATGAAGATCGAGGCTGACGACCAGCGGCAACTCCTTGCCGATCACCTTGCGCACGCGCGCGAGAATTTCGCCCTCGCCGTCGTCGAGATGTTCGGTGACCATCGCGCCGTGCAGATCGAGATAGACGGCGTCGATCGAGCCGGCGGCCTTGATGCCATCGACGATCATTTTGGCGACGCGTTCATAGGCATCCTTTGTGACGTGCGCCGAAGGGCTTGCGGCGCACCAGATGGTCGGCACCAACTCCCAGCCTTCCGCCTCCGCCGCAGGCACGAAACCTGCCATGCCGATATTGATGTTGCGCATTTTCTCGAGCAGCTTCGCGCCCATCGCCATCGGCGGCCATCCACCACCCTGCACAAACGCGTCATAGGTCGCCTTGGTCGGCGCGAAGGTGTTGGTCTCGTGCAGGAAGCCGCCGACGGCGATGCGGGTCATTATCGATCTCGACTGATTGTCCGTGGGCGCGACGTTAGACTCGCCATTGCGAGAAGCGCAAGCGACGAAGCAATCCACTCTCGCATGGCGGCGAGCTGTTTCTGGATTGCTCTGAGTGCTCCTCATGGTGAGGAGGCGCACTTGCGCCGTCTCGAACCATGAGGCCCGCCTAGCTCATCCTTCGAGACGCGGCGAAGGCGCCGCTCCTCAGGATGAGGCCGCCATCGCCACCGGCCGGAAATTCGCAAAATCCCACTCCCGCCCGGGAGCGGCGTCGAGCAGCTGCCTCGTATAGGCTTGTTGCGGGTTCGTGAGGATTTGCGCCGCCGGTCCCTGTTCGACGATGCGGCCGTGCTGCATCACAGCAACATCGTCGCAGATTTGCGCGGCGACGCGCAGATCGTGGGTGATGAACAACAGCGCGATGCCGAGCCGGGTCTGGATTTCGTCGAGCAGTTCGAGCACCTGCGCCTGCACCGAGACATCCAGCGCGGAGACCGCTTCATCCGCCACCAGCACGTCGGGATCGAGCGCAAGCGCACGGGCAATGGCGATGCGCTGGCGCTGGCCACCGGAGAACTGGTGCGGATAACGCGAGATCGCGTCAGGGGGCAGATCGACCAGTTCGAGCAATTCCCCCGCCTTCGCCAACGCCGCATCGCGCGCCATGCCATAATTGATCGGGCCCTCGGCGATGGTCTCGCCGACGGTGATGCGCGGATTGAGTGAACGATAGGGATCCTGGAAAATGATCTGGATGCGCTTGCGATGCGGCTGCAATAGCCGGCGCGGCAGATCGGAGATTTCCTTGCCGATAAGGCGTATGCCGCCGGAAGTCGGATCGATCAGCCGCACGATGCAGCGCGCCACCGTCGATTTGCCGGACCCGCTTTCGCCGACGATGCCGAGCGTGCGGCCCTTGCGCACGGTGAGCGTGACGTCCTGCGCCGCCGGCACTTCGCGGACGCGGCCGAAGAACGAGCGCTCGCGATAGATCTTGCCGAGTTCGTTGGCCTCCAGCACCACCGGTTCGGTGCTGTCTGCGCGCGCGGTGCGGGGTATCAGGCTTGGCACCGCGGAGAGCAGGTTGCGGGTATATTCCATGATGGGGTTGCGCAGGATCGTGTCGAGGGTTCCGATCTCGACCAGCTGGCCCTGACGCATCACCGCCACGCGATCGGCGATCTCCGCGACCACGCCCATGTCATGGGTGATGAAGAGCACGGCGGTGCGGTGATCCCTTTGCAGGTCGCGGATCAGCGTGAGAATTTGCTTTTGGGTGGTGACGTCGAGCGCCGTGGTCGGCTCATCCGCAATCAGCAGTTTCGGCTCCAGCACCAGCGCCATCGCGATCATGATGCGCTGGCGCTGGCCGCCCGACAGCCGGTGCGGATAGGATGCGAAAATGCGCTCGACCTCGGGCAGCCGCACCTGTTCCATCATTTCGAGGATACGCTTGCGCCGCGCGCGCGCATCGAGATCGGTGTGGACGCGCAGCACTTCGTCGATCTGGCGGCCCACCGGTACCACCGGGTTGAGCGCCGTCATCGGCTCCTGAAAGATCATCGCCATGGTGGTAGCGCGCAGTTGCCGCAGACGGCGGTCGCTGGCGGTGAGAAGTTCTTCGCCGACCAGCCTGACGCTGCCGCCGCAAGGCGCCAGCGCGCCCTTTTGCAACAGCCCCATCACGGTCAACGCAGTGACAGACTTTCCCGATCCGCTTTCGCCGACCAGGCAGAGCGTCTCGGCTTCGCGGACTTGCAGCGAGACGTCGTCGATGATGCGCGCTTTGCCCGGATTCCTGCCGAGGCCGACGATAAGATTGTCGATATCGAGAACGACGTTTGTCACTTGCCGGCCTCGCGCTGCTTCATGCGCGGATCGAGCGCGTCGCGCGCGGCGTCGCCGATCAGATTGACGCTGAGGATCGCGATCGACAGCATCAATCCGGGCCAGAAGATCAGCGTCGGTTTGATCTGGAAGTAGGCGCGGCCCTCGGCCATGATGTTGCCCCAGGTCGGCGTCTCCGGGCTGATGCCGGCGCCGAGGAACGAAAGGATTGCTTCGGTAAGAATGGCGTTGGCGCAAACGAAAGTGCCTTGCACGATCAACGGCGCAATCGTGTTCGGCATCAGATGCCGCCACATGATCTTCGGCAGGCTGGAGCCAACCGAGATCGCGGCTTCCACATAGGGTTCCTCGCGCGCCGAGAGCACGACCGAGCGCACCAGCCGCGCCACCCGCGGAATTTCGGGAATCGTGATCGCGACCAGAACCGTCAACAGGCTCGCGCCCGACAGCGAGACCACGGCGATGGCGAGCAGGATGGCCGGGATCGCCATCAGCCCGTCCATCACCCGCATCATCACGGCATCAACCCATTTGAAGAAGCCGGACACCAGACCGATCACCATTCCGGCGCCGATGCTGATTACGGCTGCTCCAAGGCCGATCAGCAGAGAGATCCGGCCGCCATAGAGAATTCGCGACAGCACGTCGCGGCCATAGCCGTCGGTGCCGAGCAGAAACTGCGCGCTCGCAGGCTTCAGCCGTTGTGCCGGCGCGAGCAGCAGCGGATCGTGCGGCGACAGCCAGGGCGCCAGGATCGCGGAGGCAATCACCAGCGCAAGACAGATCGTGGCGGCCGCGATGATCGGCGTCGCCGTGAGAAATCCGAGCCCCGGCCGGAACGGCGTGGTGATCGGTATCGACGGCTCGGGAAGGGTTTCGATCGCCATTGATAACTTAACCCTAGTAGCGGATTCTGGGATCGAGCAACGTGTAGGCAACGTCGACCAGGAGATTGACGATGACATAGATGCCCGATGTCAGAAGGATCATGGCCTGGATCACCGGATAGTCGCGCGCCAGCACGGCATCGACGGTGAGGCGGCCGACGCCCGGCAGATTGAACACGCTCTCGGTGACGACGACGCCGGAGATCAACAGGGCAAAACCGGTGCCGATCACGGTGATGACGGGCACGGCGGCGTTACGGAGCGCATGGCGCAGCAGCACGGCGACCTCATTGAGGCCCTTGGCGCGCGCGGTGCGCACATAATCCTCGCCAAGCACATCCAGCATGGACGCGCGCGTCATCCGCGCGATCAGCGCGACGTAGATGAAGGACAGCGTGCAGGTCGGCAGGATAAGGCGCTCGAGAAACGGGCCGAAGCCCGCCGAGATGCTGCGGAAACCCTGCACCGGCAGCCAGTGCAGGTCGATGGCAAAAATCTGGATCAGCAGGTAGCCGATCACGAAAACCGGGACGGAAAAACCGACCACCGACAATCCCATCACGAAGCGGTCGATCCAGGTGCCGTGCTTCCACGCCGCGATCACGCCGAGCGGCACCGCAACCAGGATGGAAAGGGTGATGGTCGATAGCGCGATGGAGATCGACGGCTCGACGCGCTGGCCGATCATTTTCAAGACCGGCACATTCGAGATCAGCGACACACCGAGATCACCGTGCAGGAGTTTGCCGATCCAGGTGAAGAACTGGGCGTAGAGCGGTTCGTTGAGGCCAAGCGAGGTGCGGATGCGCTCGAGCTGCTCGGGGCTCGCATTTTCGCCGGCCAGAATGGCGGCGGGGTCGCCGGGCGTCAACCGCAGCAGGAGAAACACAAACAAAGCCACCACGCCCATCACGGGAATAGCGGCAAGAACGCGGCGAAGCAGGTATCCGAGCATCAGGCGCACCCACTCCGTCGTCCCTGCGAAAACAGGGACCCATACGCCGGGAACTCTCGATGTAACGCTGGAGCGGCCGTTCGGAACGACGACGCAGGCCGGAGGTTATGGGTCCCTGCTTTCGCAGGGACGACCGATCGAGATTGCGGAGCGCTGCAGAAATCCGTCATGATGCCACTCTCGCACTCTGCCGCCCCAATGCAAGTTTTAGCAAATCCTGTGCCATCGGTGATCCGTTTGGCCGCCGCTGGTAAACCTCGTCATGCCCGGCCTTGTGCCGGGCATCCACGTCTTTTTGGCGATCAAGGAAGAAGACGTGGATGGCCGGGACGAAGCCCGGCCATGACGAAAACAACCTCTCTCACTCCAGCGTCGCCAGCAATCCGGCCATCAGGCGGCCGCGTTCGGCCAGACTGTCGACCTCGATGTGCTCGTTGAGCGTATGCGCGTCGGCGCCGCGAACGCCTAGGCCATCGAGGGTAGGGATTCCCATCGCGCCGGTGAAATTGCCGTCGGAGCCGCCGCCGGCGCTGCCGTGGGGAAGCTCGATGCCCATCTGTTTCGCCACGCCGCGCGCCTTTTCGTAAAGCGCCATGGTTCCCGCATCCGGCTCCCATACCGGCCGCGTTACGCCGCGCGTCACCCTGAACGTAACATCATTGGCGGTTCCGGACAGCGCCAGCATCCGCTCGACGCCGCGATCGAGATCGGCCTGGCGTTTCGCCATGCTCAGCGCCTCGCCGGTGCAGGTCGTCGCAACGCAATTGACCCATTGGCCGCCATGCACGATGCCGACGCTGAAGGTACAGTCTTCCGTCGTCATGCCGTCAATGGCAATGATCTGGCGCGCCATCTCGCGGATCGCCGAGCGGCCGGAAGAGAGCGTGGCGCCGGCATGGCTCGGTTTGCCTGTTGCTTCGAGGTTAAACCGCGCGATCGCGTAACGCCCGGTCACGACGCCGTTGTTCGGCCGGCCCGGCTCGGGCACCAGCACATATTTGTTGCGCGCGGCCTCGGCCTCAATGATGTCACGCGTCGACGGCGTACCGACTTCCTCGTCCGGCGTGAACAATACGGTGATCGGCAGCGGCGCCGTAAAGGAGGCGCGCGCCAGCTGACGGATTGCTTCCAGCGCAAGGTAATTGCCGCCCTTCATGTCGAAGATGCCGGGACCGAAACATTTATTGCCTTCGCGCCGCCACTTGAGCTTTTCCAGCGTGCCGACGGGGTGAACGGTGTCGAAATGCCCCGCGATCAAAATCCCGGGCTCGCCCTTTCTCGGATGCGGAAAGTGCGCGCGGATGCAACCGCCAAAACCCTGCCGGCCGGCGATGCGCTCAATCGACGCACCCATGATCGCCATCTCGCGTGCGGCGATCTCGAGCATGCGATCCACGGCGCTTGCGTTCCAGGTCGGGCTTTCGCATTCCACCCAACCGCGCAGTCCCTGCAGCATGGCTTCGGAATCAAAGGGCAGGTTGGCGGGGTTCATTGGTTTTCTCTGGCTTCGAACTCGAGCCATACGCGGGATGCGGCGGCGAGAGGCTTACGAGAATGATCGGCGATGAATTTGTAAAGTGAAACATGCGCGCGTTGTCAGTCCTGATTTTGCCGCCTGGCCATGAGCCAAAACCCGATTGACGCGCGGAGCGCTTGGTGCAAGTCTCAAATATTCAGGAGTTACAGCGTGTTAGGGCGCCTAAATAACGGACCGCATGCATAACGAATGATCGGGTTTTGACCAGTTTCACGTCAGGAGACAACGAATGTTCCACTTCCCGCGCTGGAAGCGTCACACGATAGCTGCGAACATCACCCTGGCGGTCCTTGCGCTTTCGGCGGCGCCGGCGTCGCAGGCGATCGCCGCTGGCAAGACCATCACCGCGGTGATGCATTCCGATCTGCGCGTGATCGATCCGGGCATCACGACGGCCTATATCACGCGCGATCATGGCTACATGGTCTATGACACGCTGCTGGCGACCGATTCCAACTTCAAGATCCAGCCGCAGATGGCGGACTGGAAGGTCTCCGACGACAAGCTCACCTACACCTTCACGCTACGCGACGGCCTGAAGTGGCATGACGGCGCGCCGGTGACGGCGGAAGATTGCGTGGCGTCGCTGAAGCGCTGGGCCAGGAACGACGGCATGGGCCAGAAGCTGATGGATTTTACCGCCAGCATCGAGGCCACCGACGCCAAGACCATCACGTTGAAACTGAAAGAGCCCTACGGCCTGGTGCTGGAGTCGATCGGCAAGCCGTCGTCGCTGGTGCCGTTCATGATGCCGAAGCGGCTCGCGGAAACCCCGCCCGGCAAACCTATTCCCGAGCAGATCGGATCCGGCCCGTTCAAATTCGTGCAGGCGGAATTCCAGCCTGGTGTGAAGGCCGTCTATGAGAAGAACAAGGACTATGTGCCGCGCAAGGAGCCGCCGAGCTGGACCTCGGGCGGCAAGGTGGTGAAGGTCGATCGCGTCGAGTGGATCACGATGGCGGACGCGCAGACCGCGGTGAACGCGTTGCAGTCCGGCGACATCGATTTCATGGAAAATCCGTCGTTCGATCTGTTGCCGGTTGTGTCCGCCAACAAGGACATCAAGATCGAAACCCTGAACAAGCTCGGCTTCCAGACGCTCGGGCGCATGAACTTCCTCTATCCGCCCTTTGACAACGTGAAAGTTCGCCGCGCCGCCTTCATGGCCATGAACCAGAAGAACGTTCTGGACGCACTGGTTGGCAACCCCGAATACTACAAGACATGCGGTGCGGTTTTCGTTTGCGGCACGCCGCTTGCGACCGAAGCCGGCTCGGAGTCGCTGGTGAAAGGCAACGGCATGGCGGAAGCCAAAAAGCTGCTCGCCGAATCCGGCTATGACGGCACGCCCGTCGTGATCATGGCGCCCGGCGATGTCGTGACATTGAAGGCGCAGCCGATCGTCGCCGCGCAAGCGCTGCGTGACGCCGGCTTCAAGGTCGATGTGCAGGCCACCGACTGGCAGACCGTGGTCGCCCGCCGCGCCAGCCAGAAGCCGCCGAAGGAGGGTGGCTGGAACATGTTCTTCACCAACTGGGTCGGCGCCGACGTGGTCAACCCCATCGTCAACTTCTCCATTGGCGGCCGAGGCAAGAACGGCGGCTGGTTCGGCTGGGCGGAAAGCCCGAAGATTGAACAGATGAAAGACGCCTTTGCGCGTTCGTCGTCACCGGAGGAGCAGAAGAAGATCGCCGCCGACATCCAGAAGGAGGCCTTTGACCAGGTGATCTACATCCCGCTCGGGCAATATCTCATCCCGAGCGCGTGGCGAAAATCGATCAGCGGCGTGCTCGACGGTCCGGCGACGCCGATCTTCTGGAATGTCGACAAGTCGGAGTGAGGCGAGGGCGCGAGAGCTGTGATCAGCAATGGTTGCTGCGTAGCAGTTCCGGCCCGTCGTTCAACGGCGGGCCGCCTTGCTGAGGCGTTGGCGTGGTTGAACGCAAATCCTTGGACGGTTTGCGTTCGGGCGCCACGCACGGATCGCCATGATTTTCGCCAGCCATGTTGCCTTGCTCCAATTGCTGCAGGACAACATTTTCGGGGTGGCCAAGTTCCGCCGCAGATCGGTCAGACCGGATAGGCCGCGACGCTCTTCCGATCTTCCCCGGCGCCTGGTCGGCGGCTAAATGGCCGACGCCGGGTACCCTGGGCGGCCAGCCGCCCGACGGTGTCGTCGGCATCGCCCCAGATGTAGAGGGTGGGCACCCGGATCGGGCCGAGCGGTGTGCGGATCGCGCCGCGCGCGCGATACCAGGCCAGCGCCGCTTCCATCGCGTCCTTGTTGCCGAGCACGGAAAGATGCGTCTCGATCGCGGCTGAGGGAACGCCGGCCGCGGCCAGCCGCTCGCGGAGCCATTTCGCATTTTCGGCCAGCAGCAGATCGGCTGCACCGGGTTCGAGAAAGGCCTTGTGATGCCGCGAGCGGTGCGCCTGATCGCCATCGGGCATTTGCAGCGCGCGGTTGAAGGCGTTGGGATGCGGCCGTGACAGCACGGTGAGCGATGCCAGCCGCTCGGGAAAACGATCGGCGAGCGCCCAGGCGATGCTGCCGCCCCAGTCGTGGCCGACGAGGTGAAAGCGGCGGTCGCCATAACCGGAGGCGGCTGATATCGCCATCGCGTCGTCCATCAGCCGGTCGATGTGATAATTCGCGCCGTCGCTGACGTCCGGCCGCGCGCCCGGCGAATAACCACGCTGGCCCGGCGCCACCGCGCGATAACCCGCATCCGCGAGCGCCGCCACCTGCGCCCGCCAGCAATGCATGGATTCCGCAAAGCCGTGCAGCAACAGCACCAGCGGCGCCCCGGGTTTGCCGGCGGCGAGGGCGTCGAAGGTGAGGGTGGGTTGAATCGCGATTTTTTCGAGCTGGGTCATGGATGTGATGCTTTGTCGCAAGTCGCGGGCGCCCAAAGCAGCCTCCCGCCGGGTCAGTATTTCACGTTATCCATAGACGGCAGTTTTGGAACGAACGTTTCGACGTAGCTGCGACACGCGATGCGCCACTGCTCGGGTAGATTGACATTCTTGTTGGAGTCACTGTTCTGGGAATTTAGCCGTACCCGAATGTTTTCGAGGATGGTCAACGTGGTCTTTGTAGCAGAGTCGCTTGCGATTTGAGTGCTGATAAGGTCGCGCGTCTTCTCAATATTTTCGTAGTTCTGCTTGTAGGCCCATGGAGCTACAACCGAAATGATCCCGAGCAAATTTGCGCGTCCGTTTAACCCGTTTGACGAGTTCATGAGCGTGGGATCGTTGAGGTGCGTTAGCGGCACGCAAACCGAAGTGTTGTCAATTACGTTTCCGAGCAGCAGCACCGAATTTAGGCGAATGTCATAAACGTCACTGCGCGCTCCGTATGAAAGCACGGATATCACGTTGAGATTATCAGCAAGGCGAAACCGCTTGATAAAATCATCCAATCCATTCGTATTGCCGGCGGCTTGATCGGAGGCATTCAGCTTCGTTACGATCGAACGGAACGCAGCGGTCGTGCTGAGTATTTTGCTCCTTGCGTCCGCACTTAGAGTTGATCCCCCAACTTGGTCTTTGAGACTCTCGACTATTTTCACGAGACAGGGCAGCGCTGTGCCCCAGTCCGTGAGAAGCTTCTCAGGAACCACGGGAACGGTTTCCTTTGAACTAGCGGTCACCGCGTCAACATAGACGGCACAATTGCTCTGTACTTGCGCCTGGGCGACGCCGCAGGTTGGGATAAAACATCCCGTGAGGAGGCCAATGAAACTCGCTCCAATTGCCTTAATCATTATTGGGCCTCTACCACAGCTGGCGCCGTCTCTTTCGGAGGGGTCGCTCCTACCGCCTGGGTCAATTGTCGGCTGCCGGCATTTCGCAAAACTGTGGCCGAAGTCGCCGCCGATCTCAGATCGACCAAGACGGGTTCTTTATAGACGGGAAAGTCGTAGCCGCCGTTTCCTCGGTCAAATCGCTTTTCACTGAGGCTGATTTCCACCTGGTCTGCCACGCTCGATCTCAAAAGTGGATCGCGGGTGGCGGAATCTTGTTGCTGGAAAAAGAACGATACGCGCTGGGTCCCGTCCTTTTGAGTTTCAAGATAGGGAATGTAGACCACGACAAAGTCACCCCGCTTCATCGCGGGAATAGGCACGCCATCGATTTGAAACTGCGCCCAATAGCTGGCAAAGCTTGAGTTGCCATCGGGGTTGGGTTTGACCACCGCTATCACATATTTCCTTTCGATTTGGAACGCCCGCTGCATCTCACCCGAGTAATGCACGATTCCGTAAGCGATACAGAACGACAGAACGCCTGCGCCTCCAGCGAGGGCTATGTTATATTTTGCCTTGTCAGAACCTGATTCCAGTCGGCCCATGCCTTGCGTACCCGTTCCGTACAACAAGATGGCGACGCCTAACACAACCAGTACAAAGCTGAATGTGGAATGCACGATCCCCAGCCCCCAGTATGCGACCAAAAGGAGGATAAGACCGAGCAAAATGAAAAAGATGCCACTTTGCGTGAACGCTGCCCATCCCGTTAAGGGTGGAGGCGGCGATGCGGGAGCAGCGTTCCCGATGGCTTTCTTCATCTCATCGCGGATTTCCGATTTAAGTGCATCCAGGCCCGCTTGGAAATCAGCGGCGGAAAGCGGCCGTGGCTCGGGCGAGGGCGGAGGGGCGGGCGCTCGATCGGGCGGCAGAGTGTCTGGCTCGGACATGGCGTTACTGTTCCCAGTCGATGACTCTATCCGTAGGCCGACAATGCGAGGCCGCAACAAAGGAGAACGACGGCGAGACGGAAAGAGCCAAAGCGTGTAATTGGAATTTGAAAGCGCTAAGTGTCTCCTGCGAGGCATGAACTAAACCGTCATGCGCAGTGCTCAATGGCGATCGATTATCAGTTAGCAAACAAGGAAAATGGCTGAGCACGAGGATGTTCTTCGCCACCTGAAAAAGTTCGAGAATTACAAATGTATGCGCAGTACCGCCGATCTTGGCGGTTGTCTGCAACAAAATCAATACCTGAGGTGGACAATAGCTACGAGCCTGCAGCAGAATACGGCGCCCCCGCCCCGGTGGGTGCGCTCTTTCGAAGGCGGTACTTAGGTCCATGAGCTGCAAGATTTTTTTGTCACTGCGCCGCTGACGCGCGGGTCCAACATCAAGCCGGTTCAATTGTGACGTCCGAGCTCGGCTTGGAGATGATTGCTGATCCGGGCGCAGCGGGCCGGCCGTTGGTACGGGCCGCGCGACTCGAGCCCACACGACGTTGCCATCGAGGGATTCTCTTTTATCTTATTCGGTCGCCAGAGAGTAACTGGTGCTTCTGCCGCCGCCTTCGTCCTTGGTAAGGATGCCTTGGTCGAGCAGATCCTGAATATCGCGCAGGGCTGTATCAGGCGAGCACTTCTCGAGCAGCGCCCACTTGGACGACGTGAGCTTGCCCTCGATCCCGTCCAGCCGGCGATTAAGCATGTCGCGCTGGCGTTGATTTATTTTCGCTGCTGCATGTTTCTTCCAGAAGTCTGCCTTCTGAAACACAGCGGCCAAGGTCTTTTCGGCGCCGTCGAATGCACGATCAAGACAGCCGAGAAACCATTCGAGCCACGGCGTGACATCAAGTTTGCCTTTCTGCGTTGCTTCAAGCATGTCGTAATAGGCTTGCCGCTCAAGGCGGATTTGCGCGGACATGCTGTAAAAGCGCTGCGAACTTTCTTCCGAGCGAGCAAGCGACATATCGGCAATGGCGCGTGCAATCCGGCCGTTACCGTCATCGAATGGATGAATGGTGACAAACCGTAAATGCGCCAGCGCGGCCTTGATCACCGGGTCGGTGTTGTCCTCTGTGCTGAACCACTCGAGAAAGGATTCCATTTCCGCATTTAGCC
>WNFT01003891.1_pt1 | contig 13074 bp, 13 predicted proteins | sample 5400191 | NCBI WGS metagenome assembly WNFT01 (sample SAMN13153359, study PRJNA577476) | soil metagenome | isolation source: 80 cm saprolite under Madrone tree | place: USA:California | collected 2016-06-14
CCGCGTCTTAATATGATGTTCTCGACGCCGCGCACACCGTTTCGCCGAAAGGAGACGAGCACGTGAAACTATTTACGTTTGCCACCAGCCCTTACGCGCGCAAAGTCAGGATCGTGCTCGACTATAAGGGCATCCCGTACGAGCCGATCGAGCGATGCTACTCGCTCGACCGCAAGGAGGACCTGCGCATGGCGAGCAAGCGCGCCGAAGTACCTGCGATTATCCTCGACGACGGCCGCACGATCGCCGACTCGACGATTATCTGCGAATACCTCGAGCAGGTTTATCCTACCCCGCCCGTCTATCCGAAAGACGCCTACGAACGCGCGCGGATGCGCTCGCTCGAAGACCTGTGCGACCGCACCTTCGATGCGATCGGCTTCGGTTACTTCCTGGCGGTTGTTCGCAAGGACGCGCCCGAGTCGGCCGCGATGCAGGAAGCCGCTCAGAACGAAGTCCGCGACCTGCTGGGCGTGCTCGAGCATGAACTCGGCGATCGCGAGTATTTCTGTGGCGACGTGAGCCTCGCCGATTTTGCCTTGATATGCGATGTGCCGATGGCGCGCACGATGAAGGTCGATATGGCGAAGTTTCCGCGCCTGACCGCATGGATGGATCGGATGCGCAAGCTACCCGCGGTCGCGGGTGACCGCCAGCGCCTGGCCAAGGCGCTGGCCACGGGAGCGGGCATCGAGGCGGAGTTCGAAGGTCCGGACGGCCGTATTCACTGGCGCGATAGCAGGTTAGAATGGCCGGTGCGCCATGGCTTTATCGATTTGGTCGCGCGCGAGTTCCATGCGGGCAAGATGATGTTTCCGCCGGATGCGTCCTGATCGGCGCGGCGAAGAACGCGTTATCGAAGGGAGAACATAACGACATGCCGGTTGAGTACATTCCCCGCACCCGCGAACTGTATGAGTCCTATAGCCCATACCGATGGGTGGAGAACCATGACACTCCTCCATGGACGCCGCTTACGAAACCGATAGCGAAGTGCAAGCTCGCGCTCATGAGTTCGGGGGGAATCCTCTACCGCGATCAGCCGCGGTTCCATCGCGAAGACACGAGCTACCGCCTGATTCCGAAGAATGCGACCCAGGCCGACCTCGACATATGGCATTTCGGCTATCCGACGGGCGATGCGAAGTCGGATCACAATTGTGTCTTTCCGTTAGCGCGCCTGCGCGAACTCGAGACTGAGGGTGTAATCGGCGAGCTTTCCGACCCGGCCTTCAGCTTCATGGGCGGTATCTACTCATCGCGCCGGGTGCGCGATGAGTTGGCGCCTTGCATCGTTGACGAACTCAAGAAGGCGCACGTCGACGCCTTCTACCTGGTGCCCGCCTGACCCGTGTGCCATCAGTCCGTTGGACTGATCGCACGCGTAGTCGAGGCCGCTGGAATCCCGACACTGTGCATGACCTCTGCGATGGACATCACGCGGGCGGTGAACCCGCCGCGTGCGGTGTTCGTCAATTTCCCGCTGGGCCATCAGACCGGCAAGCCGAATCAGCCTGCTCTGCAGCGCGAGATCGTGCGCGAGGCGCTCAGGGTGTTCGAGACGATCGACAAACCGGGAACGATCGTCGAATTACCCTACGTATGGGATCCGAACGACCGCCGATGGGAGGAGACCGATTACACAGCCGGCTTCCTGGCGGAGCGTCCCGCCAAGGAGGACGCGGACAAGGCCGAGGCGGAGCGCAGATCGCGCTACGCCGGCGCGAGTGTAAAGTAGATGACCTGCCCGGCCCGGTCACTCGTCGGGACGGCGTTTCAATAAATTCGCTTACTGGCGGCGCAAAATGGTCGCCTGTGGCGGGGGAAGGGGACAGGCGGCTGTGATTTGGCTGGGGCTCATCACGATTGCGGCGCTGATCGAGTACATGGTGTTGGGTGCGTTGGTGGGCCAGATGCGGGCGAAAACCGGTATCGCCGCGCCTGCGACGACTGGTGACCCGGTGTTCGAGCGCTACTTCCGGGTGCATCAGAACACCCTCGAAGCACTGGTTATCTTCATCCCGGGGCTCTGGCTCTTCGCGCAATACGTGAGCCTCACCGCCGCGATTCTGCTCGGCGTCGTTTTCATCGGCGCACGCGCATACTACGCCGTCAGCTATATAAGGGAGCCTGAGGCACGGACGATCGGCGCGATCGCGACCTTCGCCGTGAACGCGATTCTCGTGATCGGCAGTCTCTTGGGACTAATCGTGTTCGCGCTGGTGTGACGTTTGCTCGCGAGCGGCCGCCTCAGCGGCGGGCGCGAGGCCGAACCAATTGCGCAGGAATTCCGCAGCGTCATTGGGAGTGTCGACCAGCGTGAGCGGCTTGTACATGTCGCGCATCGGCACGAGATTTTTCACCCATGATTCGTAAAGCGCGCTCCACTCGGGACCGACGAGCACGAGCGGGCGCCGCGGGATCATCCCGAGCTGCAGCTCCTGCCAGGTGAAGGTCACTTCGGCGAGCGTTCCGGTCCCGCCGCCCATCGCGATATAGCCGTCGGCGCGCTCGACCAGCCATCCGAAGCGTTCGTAGAAATTCGCCGTATGAATCTCGTCCATCACGAAGCGGTTAACCCGATCCTCGAATATCGCCATTGTGATGCCGACGACGTGCGCTCCGGCGGCGCGCCCGCCACGGCTTACCGCCTCCATCACGCCCTTGTATCCGCCCGTCATCACGTCGAATCCGGAGCGCCCCAGAAGGTCGCCCATCTCGATCCCTTGGGCGTAAAGCGGGTCGCCGTGGCGGACCTGAGAGCTGCCGAAGATGGCGATGAGCGGCTTCGATCGCTCCCGCGCAGTCTTGCCGCGAGAGCGCCCGTGAAGGGGATGATGATTGGAGGACAGGCCGTTGGCTTTCGTTCCGGCCTTCATTTTCGCGGATCTGTTCATAGTTTTGGCGCCAACCGGGGAGAAACGAGCGCTAGCAGATGAATTCATTCTATGCCGTCGCAGGGCGTTAGTCAGTACGGCAAATCGAAGGCGTAAGGATGAGGCGCTGGGATTTTTCGGAGTTTCTCAACATCCTGCTATAACTTCCGCCGTGCCGGCTTCGCTGGCAAAAAAGGTCCGGGAGAACCGCATGGATACCGAATCCGAAGAACTCCTCAAGCATGTCGAGGAGGCGAAGGGCGAGCTAACCGCGTTTGATCGGCGCGTTGCCATGACGATGGCGATCCTTGCGGCATTGCTGGCGTTCGTCACCATGCTGAGCCATCGGGTCGGCACCGAAGGCATAGCCGCTCAGGTGGAAGCCAGCCGTCTCAGAACCGACGCGAACATTTACCATACGCAGGCCACTGATCAGTGGGGCTATTACCAGGCAAAGAACATCCGGAGTACCGAATACCAGGGATTTCTCGAACTGCTCTCGGTACTTCCTAAAAAGATCAGCGCTGACGGAGGCGATACGAATTCCCGGCTCGCGCAACGCTGGAGCGCCCAAATACAGAAGTACGAGGAGCGCGAATTACCGGATTTGAAAGCGAAGGCCGAGGCGCTTGAAGCGAAAGCGCTCCAACTCGAGAACGAATCCGCGCCCATAATTGAAAAAGCGTACCGTTTGCATCACCAGGAAGGCCGGCTCGACCTGGCCGAACTCGCGCTGGAATTGGCGCTCATCGCGTGCTCGCTCGCCGTCCTCACCAAATGGAACTCGTTCTGGCACGGAGGGATCGTGCTGGGAATAGGCGGGGCAGCGATCGTCCTCTCGGCGCAATTCGTCGCGTAACGCTGACGGCGATTGCGTTACGAATGGCGCGGCGACAACACTCGCGGAGCCGCAGGCGGAGCGAGCAAAGGAGTCTGCGACGTGCGCATAACCGGATCGAGCCGCGCGGAAAGGTGAAAAAGGCGCGGAAAGGTGAAAGATGGCGCTAGACGGCAATGGTCTGATAGTAAGAAACGAGGCGTGCATCTGACCGCGAGATGCGCGCACGGGCTTCTCCGGTTCGCATGCGAATGGCGCGGCGACAGCGGAGCCGTGCGGAAAGGTGAAAAACGCGGAAAGGTGAAAAAATGGCGTACGACCTACTGATAAAGAACGCGAAGATATGTGATGGAACCGGCGCTCCCACATCCTACGGCTCGGTGGCCGTGGAAGGCGGCAAAATCGTCGAGGTTGGCCAGGTAGCGGGAAGCGCGAAGCGCGAGATAAACGGAACTGACCTCGTGGTCGCGCCCGGGTTCATCGACCCGCATACCCATTACGACGCACAAATCTGCTGGGACTCGCTGCTGACTTCCTCGTGCTGGCACGGCGTCACTACCGTGCTGATGGGGAACTGCGGCGTCGGCGTCGCGCCATGCCGCCCGTCCGAGAAGGAGATCGTGGCGTGGGACCTCGTCAACGTCGAAGCGCTGCCGTACGAAGTGCTGATCAAGGGCGCGTCGTGGGAGTGGGAAAGCTTCGGCGATTACATGAACACGATCGCCAGGCGCGGCATCGCATTGAACGCGGCGTTTCTGGTGCCGCTGTCGGCGCTGCGTTTCTACGTGATCGGTGAGGCGGCATCCGAAAGACCTGCGAAGCCCGATGAAATCGAGAAGATGGTGCAGGTGTTCCGCGCCGCGATGAATGCCGGCGCCTATGGCTTCTCGCTCAGCATGATCACGCGGCACATGGGCTTCCACGGCAAGCCGCTCGCGAGCCGTCTGGCGGGCAAAGAAGAACTCGCGGCGCTATGCCACGTCATGCGCGAGATGAAGCGCGGAATCATCGAGATGGCGCTGATGCGTCAAATCGGCACGATCAGCGACGAAGAACTCGACCTGCTATTGCACCTCGCGCGCGAGAGCCAGCGGCCGGTTACGTGGCTGGCCCTGCTCGACATGCCGGGGCTCGGTGAGGCGAACGAGCAAATCCTCAATCGCATTCGTCCATACATGCGGCAGGGCTTGCGCATCCCACCCCAGGTCACGCCGCGCCCAATCAAGATGTATTACGATCTGCGCACGCCGTCGCTGTGCGGCGAGATGCCGTCGTGGAAACCGGCGTTCAATCGTACGCGCGAGGAACAGATCGCATTTTACCGTTCGCCCGGCTTCCGCGCACAATTTCGCGACGACCTCAAGGCGCGCCGCGGCGCATTCTTCAATGGTCAGTGGAATGCGGTAACGGTCGCGCGTGTGGAAAAGCCGGAGAACAAACCCCTGCTCAACAAGAGCATCAAGCAAGTTGCCGAAATCCAGGGTAAGGACGAGGTCGACGCGTTTCTCGATCTCGCTATTGCCGAGAACCTCGACCTCGGCATCACGGTCGAACTGATCAACGCCAACGAGAACGCGGTAGCCAAACTGATCACCTATCCCGAAGTCATGATCGGGCTCTCCGACGCGGGCGCCCATGTGAGCCAGCATTGCGAGGCGGGTTCCCCGACCTTCATGTTGCGTGAATGGGTCAACAAGCGCGGCGTGATGTCGCTCGAGGCCGCGGTGAAGCGCATGACTTCGGAGCCGGCGGACTTCCTCGGACTCAAGAATAAGGGGCGCATCGGCGTCGGGATGGACGCCGACCTCGTCGTGTTCGACCCGTCGAGCGTCGGGCCCCGTCCGCTCGAATGGACCAATGATCTCCCAGGTGGTGCGCCGCGCCTGATCGAACGTTCGCAAGGCGTCCTCTATAGCATGGTCGGCGGCGAAATCATCTTTGCCGACAGTGTGCATCAGGGTGGCCTCCCCGGCCAGGTGCTGAGACCTGCCGCCGAGTAATTCGCGCAATATGCCGGTAGAGTAGCGTACGTGGGGCGGGCTCAATGCCCGCCCCATTTGTTATTATGCCGAGCGTGACAAACGGGCAGGCAACCTACGCTCCGCAGTCGGGGGTTCGCCAAGGGGTTCGGCGCTTCGGCGAATTCCCTGATTAGAGGGAGTGTGCGTTCGAATGCAAAAAATCCAACGCCGTTCTTACGCGGCTAGAAGCTTTATGATCGGACGCGACCGCGTAGCTTTGGCAAACTTCAAAAGCGTGTTCACGCTGGGCATTCGAGCGCCGCTCTCCAGCCGCGCGACCACGGATTGCGTGGTGCCCATGCGCTCCGCCACTTCGGCCTGGGTCAGTCCGGCACGCACGCGCGCAGCGATCAATTCGCGCGCGAGATCGAATTCATCGCCCAAGGCTTCGTAGGCGGCCCGCACGTCGCGATCCACGAGCATTTTTCTCTTGATGGTCTGCAAACGCTTGGTCACGATCCTGACTCCTTCAAGCGCTTAAGCGCCAAGTTCAGCGCGGTGCGCGGGGTTTTCTGCGTCTTTTTCACAAACGCATGCAAGACGATCAACCGCCGTCCCGCTGCCGCTGTGTAAATCGCGCGACCGATTCCTTCCCCTTCCGCTCAAACGCATCTCCCACAGTTTTTCGCCCAGAGGTCTCACGTGCGGCAACCCGACACGTTGAGGCCCGAAGCTCTCCAGCAGTTCCGAAATTCTGAGAAAGCGAGCCTGCATGTCCTTTGGCAAGGAGAGCAACTCAGCTTCCACGACGTCATTCAGAACCTCAACCGCCCACTCAGCCACCCGGTCTTTATAGCACTTTTGCTATAGAAATGAAAGCCGGTCGCCTTCGACGGACACTAGCGAAGCCGAAGGCGGAGCGAGCTAAGGAGTCTGCGACGTGCGCACAGCGCCCGAAGGGCGCGATTCAAGATTAAGAGCCGAGCTAAGGGTCTGCGACGTGCGTTCAAAATGAGGGCGCAAGCTGTTGAACCGTTTTTCAACAGCCTGCAATGCCCGCCCCATTTTTTAGTCGTCAGGAATTGGCCGTCAGGAAATGCACGCTGAACCAGCCGCGAGGGTCCGTCCAGACTTTGCGCACCGTAAGATCCGCGCGCGATGCGATATCGGCGAAACCTTCCAATGTATATTTGTAGGAATGCTCAGTAGTAATATGCTCGCCTTGCTCGAATGAAATTGCCGCCTCGCCGACGTGAACGGTCTGCGCGCACAAACTCACAAGGTGCATCTCAATCCGCCCGTCCTGTTCGTTGTAAATGGCGCGATGCTGGAACTTGTCCAGGTCGAAGTCCGCACCCAACTCCCGATTGGTCCGGCGCAGGAGGTTGAGATTAAACGCGGCGGTCACGCCTTGTGCATCATTGTAGGCGGGTTCCAACGCGGCTTTCGGCTTCTGGAGGTCGACGCCAATCAGCATGCCGCCGTCGGCCTGAAACAGCCTCGCCATGCGGCGCAGAAACGTCACGGCGTCATCGGGCTCGAAGTTTCCGACCGTCGAGCCCGGGAAAAACACGATCGTGCGGCGCTGCCCCTTCGAAGACGCCGGCAAACTGAAAGGCCGGGTATAGTCGGCGCACACCGGCAGGATTTCGAGCCGCCGATAATCTCCATTCAACGCGGAGGCCGAATTGAGCAGTTGCTGCCGGGATATATCAATCGGCACATATGCGGCCGCACCAATATGATCGAGCAGCAGCCGCGTCTTGCTGCTATTGCCACTGCCTAGTTCGAGCAGCAGGCATTCCGGTTTACATAGTTCACTGATCTCTTCGATGTACGTTTCGAGAATCCACGTCTCGAGCCGGGTGAGATAGTATTCGTCAAGCAGGCAGATTTGGTCGAAAAGCAGGGAGCCCCGGTGATCATAGAGAAATTTGCACGGCCATGTTTTAGAGCGCTGCAAAAGACCGCGCACAACCTCTTCGCGCAGGCTGTCGGTCGCCGGCTCGAAATCACTGAGGACAGGCTCGCTAGGTTCGGGTTCGTCGATGCTCATAGATTGTCCTTTGCCAAACGGATTCCACTGAATTGCCAGCGTTTCTCTGGCGCGAAAAAGTTTCGATAGGTCCGCCTGATATGCGATTGCGGGGTTGCGCAGGAGCCGCCGCGCAAAACATATTGGTTGGCCATAAACTTACCGTTGTACTCGCCGAGCGCTCCCTTCGGTGCCCGGTAGCCCGGGTACGGAGAGTAGGCGCTTCGGGTCCATTCCCATACGTCGCCGAACATCTGATGCAACCCGCTTGTTCCCGAGGATTGCGCAGCAGCCATCGGATGAAACTGCTGACCTTCAACGAAGTTGCCATCGATTGAGAGATTTGCCGTGGCCACTTCCCACTCAGCTTCCGTGGGCAAACGCGCTCCCGCCCAGAGCGCAAAGGCGTCGGCCTCGTAATAGCTGATGTGGCAGACTGGCTCGGATTCGTCGACCGGCCGCAGACCGGATAATGTGAACGAACGCCAGCAACCGTCGCGCTTTTGCCAATACAGCGGCGCCTCCCATCGAGCCTCGTTCACCGCGATCCAACCGTCAGACAGCCAGAATTCAGGCCGCTTATAGCCGTTATCTCCGATGAACTCCAGGTACTCGCCGTTGGTTACCAGCCGCGATGCGAGCCGAAACGGCTGAACGAATTGCCGATGACGCGGCCCTTCATTGTCGAACGAAAACGCTTCGCTATCGTGACCGATCCCATGCAGTCCGCCGGAAAAGCTCAGCCATGACAGGGGACGGACTTCCGTCGCCGGAGCCATCTCGCATTTTCGATAAATCGGATGAAGCGGATTCTGTGCGAACATGTGCTTGACGTCGGTGAGGAGCAATTCCTCATGTTGTTGTTCGTGGTGAATACCGAGAGTGATGATCGCTTCCAATTCACGCCATCGCTCCTCTCCGGTTTCAAACAACTCCTGCATCTGCCGATCGATCTCGCGGCGATAGCTGTAGACTTCTTCCACTGATGGACGGGAAATCATTCCGCGCGCGGCCCGCGGATACATCGGTCCGACAGCGTTGTAATACGAATTGAACAGGTAGGCATATTCGGGATGGGCGCCGGTGTAATCGGGCCTTGCCGCCTTCAATACAAAGGTTTCGAAGAACCAGCTCGTATGCGCCAGATGCCATTTGGCCGGACTCGCATCGGGCATCGATTGGACGACGTAATCCTCGGTGACCAGGGGCTCACAAAGATACTCAGTGAAAGCGCGGACCGCGCGATAATGCTCCGCCAATTCCTCCGCGCTCTCGCGATATTCATGAAAATATTCTGTCGCGTTCCGCCGCACCGGTTCCATGATACGCGCCTGTCCTTTTGTGCGTTCGAGGTGAAGGGAGCCGGCGTTCAAGCAGGTTCGAAAACAAACGAAAGCGCCTTGGCGCCGTGATCAAAAATATCGAGAATATCCTGCCGGTCTCTTCCGCCAATGTTGATTAAACCGTAACGATAGCTGACGCTATCCTGCATCTGCTGCGACAGCTTCAAACCCTCGGTCGCCAGAATCTCGATGCGCATGTCCGGGTATTGGCCGAGCAGCTTCTCGATTTCCCCTTGCGACGGAAGCTTCAGAACTTTTTGATTTTGAAAAGTGCGCAGCACGCAACTCGAAGCCATCGCATGCCGCCCCTGCCTTTTTTTCACGTGCGGCCTGCGGCCCAGGGCCAGGTCAATCATTACGCTGTAGCTATTAGTACCATCCACCTTCTCGTACAGGTCACCAAACTGCGAAGACATGCGCGGATTGATCTCAATGATATGAACCCCATCGGCTTGTGGATCGTACATGAACTCTATGTTGAATTGCCCATTATCGAATTCCAGTTGCCGCATGACCCTTCCGGCCACGTCGAACATGCGCGACTGGATGGTTTCCGGCAGTTGAGACGGATAATCGAAGCGCTGGAAAGCGATCGTGCCGGGAAACATGATGGAATCGACCACGCCCATCAAATAAACCTCGCCCCGGTATACGTAACCGTCGAGGGTGGTTTGCACTCCGGTCAGCAGTCCCTCCGCCAGCAGAAATTGGGTTTGCATCGCGCGGCCGGTATATCGCTGCAATAGAATATCGAAAGGCCGGAAGAACGAGGCCGCCCGCAGCCAGCGCTGTTGAATCGGCGGCAATTCCGCGGCGGAGTCTATCCGCTGGGCGCCCACCGAAAAGAAAGACTTGACCGGTTTGACGAACAAAGGAAATTCCAATCCTTGCGGCAGCCCGGCCTCAGGCCGCACATCCAGCAGATGAAAACGAGGCACCGCTTCCGGCGCGGCCGCCTGCTGGAACTGACGGGAAAAATATTTGTGCTGGCAGAGCAGATTCGTTGCCGGCAAGACGCCCGGAAGATGAAGCTCCTTGGCAGCTATACTCGCGAGCGTCGCACCCGGATAATCGTCGCTGCTCGCGACCGCTTCGACATTTTCGCGCACGCAACGTTCCAACACGCGTTGGATTTCCGCCTCGGGATCGTCGATCGAAACGTCCGCCGGCGGCTCGTTGGCGCTCAACTCTTCGAGCGCCACAGTTGCGTAATCATGGCTCAGGAAGTTCAGCTCCTCGAATCCGCGCAGCAATCTTAGCTCGCGATGATCGCGGCGCGTCGGACACATGATCATTACCTGGCTCATCGTTCGTTCTCGATATCGGGTCGGCGCTTCGAAGGGGCTTTAGCCCGGATCATCCGACGCGAGTCCGGTGCGGCACTTCCGGGACTGGCGGCGTCGTCCCGCTACCGAAAGGCTTGGGGGCAGTTCGGCCAAGCGGTCGTCGCAATCGGCAATGACGAGGCTTTCACTTGCGGCTATGCGGTGGTCTTCTTCGTCGGACATGCCGTAGTGCACGTTCCTTTTTATCAAATCGATCCCAACAGGGCCAGTTCAACGCGACTCGCATTACACTCTGCGTGATTATGACCCTTGACTCTTTGACGGAGGTTAAGCGGTGAATGGGCCGTTGCACTGCCCGTTTGAGAAGCAGATTCCCACAGCCAAGCGGTCAAGCAAAGCAATACATCGGCACGTCCAGCGAGCCGGATATTTCGACAAGTTTCCGATTGTCGCATTCGCTTGTGTTTGGCTCACGAATATAAGCCAGCGCCGTGACTCGGTCGAGCCGCTTTGGCCCTTGATTACGGCTCTTAACCTCCAAAAAGTGCATTTGCGAGGCGATCTGTGGATAATTTTTCCCCAAAGTGTAGTTAGCTCCCATCACGAGACGACGCTCCCTCCGTCCGCATAGTCCCGGCAAGTCCCCATAAATTCCCGTCAAGTCACAGTTTTCTGCAAGGCACCGCACACCACCATCAAGTCCGCTTACTTGACGCAAAGTCGGAGCCGGTGCTACTTCGAAAGTCAGCAGCCCGCGGGTCGATTGACAGACACACTCGACAAAGAACGCGCACGGTTGCGACGGTGGGCAAGATCACCGCCGCATCATCACCAGCGAGGACAGCATCAATGGCAAGCACTGCACAGACGATGGCAAGCACCTCACGGATCGAGCGACGCGACGCGGATACGGCGCGCCTCTATTCCAGGCTGGAGGAGCGCATCATGGCGCGCGATCAAGTCGGCGCCAGCGAGGCCTACTACGACATCGTCCGCGCAGGCCGCCCGCTGAGTGAGATCATCGGCGAGGCGGTGCGCATCCATGCGCCCTATACGCATGTGCCGTATCACGAGCGCATCGACGACGGCTACCCCAACTTCGTCAACAACGACCACTGCCTGCTGAGCGCGCGCGCGTCGCTGGATCTCGCGAAGATGCTGCCCGATCATCTGTCGATGCTGCCGATGGCGCAGACCATCTGGTACATCCCGACCGGGCTCGACATCTGGAATCAAAAACTTAACAAGGCGCCCGGCCATTATACGCGGGGCTTCGAGGGTACAATCGCCAATCCGCCGGCGCCGGTCGTCTATTGGCCCGACCAGGAACCGCTCCGCGACTCGGCGCCTTTGAACGAGCGTCTCGGCAACTGGCTGACGCTGGTGCATCGCGGCCAGGTGCTCGACGCCTACCGGACCTTCCTCGGCTTGATGGAAGAAAAGGCCAACCGCAAAGAGGTGCTGGCCGAGTTGGTATTCGCGGGTTTGATCGACGTGCAGGATCGGATGCTCTACAACCGTTCCTATACCACCGGCCACAAGTCCTATCGCGCGCGCGCCACGGTGGAAATCGGCAATGCGATCGGATGGGACAATGCGCATCATGTGATGTACGCCGGCGCGGTCGATATCGCCGTTGGACCGCGTTGGTACTCGACCTACGAAATGGCCTGCAACGCGACGAAGATGTTCGTCGAGGGCGAGGTGCTGCACGCGGTTCCCTACGGCGGCGTTTCCGAGAAGGAGACGGCCTTGCTCAAAAACATGGGGACCCTCGATGCTGAAGAGCAGGCGGACCTGATCGACGCTCTGATTCGGCAGCGCGAGCCGGCCCACATCGAGCGCATCAGCGCGCTTTTGAAGGCAGGGAAGGACCCACGGCGAATCATCGACGTAATGCAACTCGCCGTAGGGCAAATCGTGCTCGAGACGCGCGATCCGGTCAACTTCGCCATGCCGATGCATTGCTACGAATACTGCAACACTCTCGGCTGGTTCTGCGATAACTTCGACCATCCGCGGCGTCTGCGATTCCTCTTCGTCGCGGGCTCGTTCATCAACTGCACCGCGTGGCATCAGAAGAATATCGGCGAGATGCAGCCCGTGACGATCAAGGCGCCGAGCGGCGCCGGCAAGCTAACGGCGAGTCAGTTACTCGATCGCGTCGAGGCCTCGATATGCGCGCTTAACGGGCCGGAGAGCGCGGCGTGGACGCAGGCGTATCTCGACGATGGTGCGGACCGCGCGCCGCTGGTACAGCGAATCGCCCTGACGGCCGCCCGGATGGGCAATGATACACACAACCAGGAAATCGCGCAGTGTATGCTCGAGGACGCGGCAAAAAATCAGAGCCCTGACCATGACCGCCTGATCGTGACGGCAGCCTATCACACGGCGGCGCATCGCAAATACGGCGATCCGCTGGAACCGAGCCGCCGTTTCGGTAAGGCGCTCGATATCGAAGAGCTCAAGTAATTGCGCGGATTCCCCGGCCGCGTTACGAACGGCCGGCTGCGAATCTTCAGAAATTCGGTTCATTTCACGCCAGCGAACTTCCAGCCGTTGCGGTCGGCGGCAAGATGCGTCGTCTCCGGCTTAGCAGGGTGCGGAAAAAACGGTGGTAGAGGCGAAATTTCCCTTTGAATTTGGATTTCCACCTGGATGCAAACGGGTTGAGGTGAAGTATATTTGGTGCGCAGAGGCCCTTTATTCGGCTCCTGAGAGCTTTCGATTCG
>WNFT01004052.1_pt1 | contig 13074 bp, 10 predicted proteins | sample 5400191 | NCBI WGS metagenome assembly WNFT01 (sample SAMN13153359, study PRJNA577476) | soil metagenome | isolation source: 80 cm saprolite under Madrone tree | place: USA:California | collected 2016-06-14
AAACGCAGCTTGCAAGCCTTCACGCGGCCTCGATATTTGGCGCTCGTTGACCCTATCGTCCAGTGGCCTAGGACACCGCCCTTTCACGGCGGTAACACGGGTTCGAATCCCGTTAGGGTCGCACCGGTCTTTTCATAGGTGAAATAGAAAGGGCGTGAAGGGGTTTCGCTTGCATTAGGTACTCGCGATTCATTAAAAAATTGACGTCTATTTTCCCGCGTAATACTCGGAATGCCGCACGCGGACCTATACCCGCTACTGATCGTTGACGACGGGCAGATTCGGCTACCGAATCCGCGAGTGTGAAAAACGGAGCGCAAACTTAACCTATCGGCGATAGCCATTTTTCAGTTCCCACAACCGAAGTGCTGCAAGCAACAGCCTTTGAGTTTGGGCGATGCTCGGCTGCTTCCGGGCGGTCGAAACTGGCCGGACCGTAGAATCCCCGTGCGGTGGATCATAAGCTGAAGCGGTTTTCCCCGTTGCCTTGCCCGTTCTTCCCTCGGTAGGCCCGTGATACTCGTCTGAACTCATTCGTCCTGGCAAGCCTGCCTTCATAGATACGTATTTCCCAGACTCATTGGATCTATTATAGGAACAATAATATCAAGCAAATTTATAGGAGTCGCATCGTTCCGGCAGCAAGGACCTCTCGGCCGGTTTTCGCGCCGAAACGGCTGGCCGCGGCCCAGCGCTTCCATTTTCGGATGATCTGTACGTCTGCGGCCTTTTTCCGCCCGCGTGAAAGAGGTCGCGCAGTAGCGCGCGCGCGAAACGGCCTATCCAGAGGGAGCCCAAGCCCCTGCTAGGCAACGGGCGAATCGTATGGAAGGCTTATGATTTTCGCCCCTCGCTACTACTGGATTGATCGCCGGAAGTCTCGCCGGACCGGTCGCGCTCGTTCTTCTTGGTATTGCTGCGTCTGCGGGGTCAGAGAGTGTCCGTGTCAGTCGCAGTGTTGTTGGCGGCATTTGGATCGATGACTCCTGCCGGGATCGAGACCGTGGCGGTGTTGGAGATAGAACTTGTAGCAGAGGCGCTGATAATCCCGGTCGCCTTATAAGTAATATGACTACCTGAGGGCATAGCGACTGTTTGAACCACATCCCCGCTCCCGCTGCTCGTGAAGCCTGTGGCACCGCCCCCTTGCGTCGCGGTAAATGTCACCCCGGTAAACGTGCTGGGGAAGTGGTCTTGGATGACCGCTCCAGCGACGTTGCTTGGGCCAACGTTCGTCACAACGATCGTATATGTGTCTTTCGTTCCTGGGACAGCAGCAGTCTTGCCGTCGGTAACCGTAATTTTCAGATCGGCTTTGACGATTACGCTGTCCGTATCGGTCGCGGTGTTGTTCCCGGGATTTGGGTCATTGACTCCAGCCGGAGGAGTAACGCTTGCCGTATTGGAAATGGTGCCGGTCGCACTCGGATCTATTTTCCCTTTCGCCTTATACGTGATCTTGCTGCCCGACGGCATCGCGACTGTGTCGTTGATATTGCCTGCCCCGCTCGCGCTAAAGCCAGAAGCACCGCCCAGTTGAGTAGCCGTGTAGGTAACATTGGTGAAGATCGTCGGGAAGGCGTCTGTGATCGATACGCCACCGACGTCTCCGGGTCCTGCATTGATGACGTTGATCGAATAGGTGTTTTGCGCGCCCGCGGCAATTGCTGTTTTCGAATCATTTACAGTTACTTTAAGATCGGCCGAAATCGGACTCGGTGTCGGACACGGTATCGGCGCCGGTATCGCGAGCATGTCGGCACGCCGTGGAGTAATGCCGCCTGCTTCGCCCACATAGTTACCACTGCCGACTATAAAGTTCTGCAAGCCAGCATTCTCGAAGTCTACCTTGTATATCTCCATACCACGTATCTTTAGATCAAGCGCGACATGCAGAGTTGCATTGAAGTCGTCAGGTGAGCTTGCCGGATTTAAAGTTTCGCCATGCGTCGGGTTGGTTGTCCAGTGCAGCAAGAGTTCGTTGGCGGGAAGATAGTTCGACGTAGTCGTACTGCTCTGAAGCGGAGCAACCGCGTAGCCAAAGTGGCAATTGTAGTTGTTGGCAGCATAGTCGCTGACCTCCCTCATCGAGGTAGCCGGATCTTCAGCCGCATTCGATGGGTTGAACGGCGGAACCGGGTATCCCATCACAGTCGTGCCAGGGAAGGCGCTCATGAAGAAGTCGATGATCTGCTTCGATGATGATTTCCAGGCATTCACCTTCGCCAGTGTATTGCCTAATGCGGCTGTGTCGTTAAACCCATCTGCGATGTTCCACTCGTCGTGGTTACCTATACCGCAGATTATAACGTAGGACACAGCAGGGTTGCTATCGTAGCGCGCACCAAAGTCGGTGATGAACTTCTGCCACCGAGTCATGAACACAGGGTCGCCAGGAACAGGAATCGTGCGGCCGATGGCTCCAGGGGTGTCCTGCATAGTATAGGACTGCGCGTTGTAAGGAGCCGCATAGAGCCATGCGGGGCAATCTTTACCGGCATTAATAGATATTCCGCATTTCTTGTTATTCGCAGCGGCCAGTGCAACTGCATCATCTAGGTACTGCCAAGTGTAGGTATCTGGAGTTGCTTCTATGGCCGACCACCTTAGCTTCCAGCGCACGCCATCGCAGTTCGCGTTGCTTATAGCGGTTCCTGCTGAGGTGACTGCTTGGTTGGTTGCTGACAACCAACCACCTGAGAAGATGTACATACCTTTCGGTGCTTCCTTCATCGTGCCAGCGTGGGCTGATGCTACGACCAGACAGAGCAGGAGAAGCTTGTCAGCGATCAGTTCCCAGTATTTCATTGGCGGCATGATGACAGAATCAGCTAGTCCCGTGCAACAGAGCACTGCGGTGATCGAAATTCGGTCATTCTGTCGCTGCTGGCAGTGTTTTGAAGCACCCGGGGTACAACCGTATTGGACCGGCGAAAACGCAAAGCAAAGTGCTATCGATTATGCCAAAGCACGGGCGAAGTTTGGGCGCTCGATCGTGCTTACTAGCTTACTCGGGTCATAGCTGACATCGGCTACGTCGACCGTTCGTGATTTGTGCCTCAGCTGAGGTCAGCTCGCAGTTCGGGTCGCAGGGCGGGACAACGAAACGGACGAGTATTCGTACTGAGACCCCCGCATGTGGGAACATTTTGCGAATTCGCAGCGACTTTGTCTATAAAAACCATAACAAATGGCGTGCGTAAGAACACCAACGAGACAGAAAAAGGCAAGGCACGGCTGGTGCGTGAGGGCTTTTTCTTTTGGTCGCTTTGCGTTTGTCGCAACTATGATGCTGCTCGAGTGCGAATCATCCAAGCCCGACCATCGGTGCCGTGGCCGGCTGCATTGTCGCGCTTTTTATAAAGCGCCGGCGACAGTTACGCTGGAGGGATGAGAACGGCTCCATATAATCAATCGCTGGAGCCGGCCCGCCCACCGATCGGAGAAGCGGGAGTAAAAGTAGAAGATCAGGATACACATTGGATTCTCTTTGGTTAATTGTTGGTTATTACGTTCTGGCCTCATATCAACACATTGCGCGCCAACTTTCATAAATCCGGAATTCCACAATCCGATTTTTTCTCCTTACAACGCAAGCCTCTCGAAGTAAGCAAAATACAAACCATAAAAGAAACGTTATATCGGCCCGCGCAGAAAACGGCCTCCGCGTTTCATGGACTATTTATGATACAAATGGCCTAAAAATGAGATATGTTGTGATGCACTTTTTAACCGCGAATTAAGCCCAGCTGCGTTGATGAATGGTCGTGAGCCAGTACGCGCGCGGGCGCACAAGGCACTGGGCAATTTTCGGACAAATTCGGACCCGAAAACTGCGTTATTCTGCGCAGTTCGTGCAAACCCTCAACTCTCCATCAGCGCAGTTAACACGCTGATAACGGCAGCATTCCGCACGAATCGCGCAATGCCGCGAGATGCGCGAAATGGTTCGAATCCCGTTAGGGCTTCCCTCGTGAACGAGAATCGCTGAATAGCGTTATCTTGTCCGATCGCCAATACGCGGGCAGCGCCAGGTGTCAGCGCCCGTTTTCGTCAATGCGAGCCTGTTCGATTGTCATAATTGGCACTAGCGGCGTCTGGGCCCTTCCTTGATACTAACTCGATGCGCCAATTCTGAATCATACAAAACGCAAGCGATACGCTTACGTTACGTTGAACAGCCCCCGCAGGTGGTGCTCCCAATCCGAATTTCGTATCAGCTATCCAGCCAGGATTTATCGTGAAGTTAAAACCATCACTCTCTTGGCTCCTTTTGATCGTGCCGATCGCGATCGCATTGCGGTTCTGGCCGGGTGCGGAGAATCCCACGGCGCTTTTCATTTGCTCGGCCATCGGCATTATTCCGCTGGCGGGATGGATGGGGCGCGCGACCGAGGTACTAGCGGCGCGAATGGGCGAAGGAGCCGGCGGGTTATTGAATGCCACGTTCGGGAACGCGGCGGAACTCATCATTGCTGTGATCGCGCTCTCGAAAGGCCTGAGCAGCGTGGTCAAAGCGTCGATTGCCGGCTCGATCATCGGCAACATTTTGCTCGTGCTCGGACTATCGATCCTGTGTGGCGGAACGAATTACAGCGAGCAGCGGTTTAATCGGACTGGCGTGCGCACCTCGGTGATCTCCCTCTCCCTGGCGGCAATCGCGCTGATCATTCCGACGGTGTTTCATATGGCCGCAGAGCGCAGCCCAAGTGGCTGGAATCCCATGATGGAGCAGCGGCTTTCCCTCGCCATCGCCGTGGTGCTTTTTATCACCTACTTTTGCGTGCTCGGTTTTTCGCTCAAGACGCACCGGCATTTTTTTCAAGGCACTGAAAGCGAACTGGAGGAAAAAAGCGAGTCTTGGTCGCCAAGCAAAGCGATCATGGTCCTGCTCGTTGCCACTGGATACGTGGCGCTGCTTTCGGAATTTTTGGTCGGCACGATCGAGAGCATACGTGCGACATTCGGCATCACCGAGACTTTCGTCGGCATCATCGTTGTCGCGATTGTCGGCAACGCTGCCGAGCACTCGACCGCCATTCTCATGGCATTGAAAAACAAAATGGATCTGAGTGTTGGAATTGCGATTGGATCAAGCTTGCAGATCGCACTCTTTGTCGCGCCGTTGCTGCTATTCGTCTCCTATTTGTTTGGCAAGCCGATGAACCTCGAGTTTTCGCGGCCGGAAGTCTTCGCCGTAGTCGCTTCGGTTTACATTCTGTTTCAAATCAGCGGCGACGGCGAAACCAACTGGATCGAAGGCGTCCAGCTTCTCTCCGTTTACGTCATCCTCGGCATTTTGTTTTTTTATCTACCGGAAGCTGTCGCGCACTAGCTCCGGGAAGCCAGCCTAAATCTGCGCGATTTCGGCAAGAGCGTTACTAAGCCGCTCTTTTTACCACGCATTTGCAACTGAATCGCGTAACAACGCGAAACACCAAGAGAGGTTCCGATTCGTTCGGGGTCGCTTCTTTTCCCGTTTAGGGAGAACGGCTGGCGACGATCAACCCGGCGAGGAGAAAGACCATTGCCGCGGAAAACAGACAGTAGCGGCAGAACGCGTGAAGAATGAATGCCTGAGTGTAAAGCAGCCAAAGAGTGACTGCGAACATCGACCACACCGTAAAAAGCAGGAAGCGGCGGACTCGGGCGTAGCCAAAGGCGGCGAGAATCGCGAAACTGAAAACACTAAAATAGGCGACAGCCCCGACTAGGGCGAGCGGAACTCCGCCGATGCGGGCATATGGGCTACCCAGCACCTTAAAACAATCGGGAGATCCACCGCAGACCATGGTCTCGCCGGTCAAGGCCTGGACCGCGAGATAGGTTGCATCGGCCAGGCCGGCTAACGAGATTAATGCAACTATCGAGTAGATTACGATTTGAGAGCGCGATATGGCGATGGCATCGCTTCCTGCCGGATTTGACGCGCGTTTGTTTTTCATTTCAAGACTTTGGTTTTCTCCTTTACCGCGGCATCGACCGCAGCGCGCAAAGCGGTTGGATTCAATGAGGTGGGAGGGACCGACTGGTTATTGATGAAGATCGTCGGTGTATTCTTAACTCCGAGCTCCTCGCCTCGTTTTCGGTCCGACTCAACTTTGGCTTTCACCTGCTCGCCGCCCGCGTCCTTTTTGAAGCGCTCGAGGTTCAGTCCGATCATCCCGGCGTAGGAATCAAACACCGGCTGGACATCCTTGGTTTTGGCCCAGACCGCCTGCTCGCGATAAAGCAGGTCATGCATTTCCCAGAAGCGCCCCTGCAGACCTGCCGCTTCGGCAGCATAGGCAGCCTCGTGGGCATGCTCGTGAATGGTAAAAGGGAAATTGCGGAAAATGACACGTAAGCTCGAGGCGTAATCACGCGCAATTTGCTGGAGGGGCGCCTCTAATCCGCCGCAGGGAGGACATTGGAAGTCCCCGTATTCTTCAAGCGTAACCGCGGCATTAGCCGGCCCGCGCGCGTGGACCTCCTCAGCCTGACCGCCGGGAGGACTTCCCTTCGGAATGACAGTAACCTCAGGGCGTTTTGACCGGTAAAGCATTGCTCCGCTGCCGAGTGCGATCAATCCGACTAGGACAATAATTACAAAAGGAAGATAACGCTTCATCAAGTGATGTTGTTTCGGAGCCGAGCAGTCGGCCGTCAGGGAATCCCGGGAGCTTTAGGTGAGGGTGGCAGGACCGTCCCTGTGGCGTTCTTAGTAACCGTAACATCTCCGGAATCCGTTCGACCGCTGATGTTCACATCGAAACGACAACTCTGCGAGTCATTCGGAGTCGAAAGCGCGTGCTTTCGCACGGTAGCGACGTCACCGGCATCGCAACGCTTGCTCGCATTGACGTCGCCCAACAGAATCCCGGCACGAACGGCGACATCGTTGGTATTAGTACCGTCGCTGACTCCGAACAGGGTAAGAGTGATCCATTGCGCATTGCTTACGCCAGTGAGAGTGACAGTCACTTTATTTGTACCGGCACCACTCACACTGGAGACATTTCCAATCCCTGATGTCAGCTGTGCACCCTGTGTGCCAAGGGCTGCGTTGACCGTAACAGCTGCTGGAAAGGTAAATATGATTTCCGTAATTCCGCCGTCGCGACATTCAATACCTGGACTATCGCCGAGCGGCAGCGGGATATCGAGAGTGCCAACTCCACCACCGTGGACCTTTCTCGACACCGCGGTCACGGCAGAGACTGGAAAAGTGTTAGTCCAGAACGCGCTCACTCCTCCGGCGGCTTTGCGAATGATAAACCCAGTTCCGGAAGGAATGATGTCAGCTCCGCGGTCGGACAAAGTACTATCTCCCGTTAGCCTCCAATGCGTGTCATAAGTATAAGTAGCGCTCCGTGACTTATTGAAACCGGCCACAGTATTGTTAAACAAAAGAAGTTGGTCCCCAGGGCCAAAGGAATTATCGGCGGGACCCAGGCCAGTGGCATCGAGAGCGACATTAAGCGGGCGCACAATGCTAACCGGATTATCCTGCTGTTGACTCATAGCGATTAGTGGCACGGCTAATTTCTTCAACAAAACCGTTCCAATGTTCGTTAGAGAAAGTGTGGGCGTCCCAATATTATTCCGAACTACAAAATATCCGTCCGGAAGCAATGGATCATCTCCATGGTCAGTCGTGTTGTCGCCGACGATTCGCCAACCAATATTATTCGAAGTTCCGTCGACGTTGTTGCTAAAGAAGTAAACAGGAGAGTAGCGAAGATTGATACCCGATGCAGAATATTTCGGGACCCGAATCTGTGTTTGATATGACGAACTAGAGATCGTTGGCGTGAAGGAGATATTGGCATTGCTCTCGGGAAAAACAGTTGCCGGCGTCCAATAAGGTATTAGCACGACTTGGGTATTAGCGGTGACTCCGCTCAAATCGTGCGTCGTTGTATCAACAGTCAAGGTGTTAGAGCCATTTGCCGTGACAAGAAAAACATGACCTTCCTTTGGGTTCGCGGTACCGCCGTTTCCCAACAAGAGATAGTAATGCTTCGATCGCGTGCCAGCAGCGTAAACAAATTGGTTTTGTCCCCAGCCCGGAGTTCCATTTACGGTCAAGGTATTGGCTGGATTCGACGAGACGGCCTGAATCGTGCCGTTAAACTCCGGCGGGCGTGTGAAGGGAATGGAGACATAAGTATCCGAGTTAGCCAGGCAGGATGTAGTTGTGAAGCCGACTGGATCTGTCGTTACTGACGTTTGTGCACGGCCGAAATTCGCAGCGCAAAGACAGAACCCAAGCGCGATCGCGATAATGACCTTGGAAAGCATAGTTGAGAGCCTGAGGAGAATGAGTGGCGCCAGCCTATCGGAAAGGTCCTCATGAGCAAGAAAAATTGTACTTCTCAGGGCCGAGACAGTCCCTGCCGACAGCCTCGAACGGAGTGACCCTCGACAATCGCGCTGCGGGATTGGTTATCGATTGTCAACTATGTCGCCATGCCGACTTAGCAGACTACTGTGTACACGCGTTGTTGCCCGCAACCATGTAAGTGGCAGCGGGGTAGCTATTGTCGGAATCGCCTTTTACAAACGTGTGGTCCACGAAGGTCGTCGAGCGCTCCAGAGCGTTGGTAGCTGGCGTGTCCCCGGTGATCGTCTTGCCGCCGATTGCACCCAATAGATCCCCGACCCGTGGGTTACCCACGGCAGATTTTGGCACGTAGATTGTGATGGTACCGTTAGGTAAATAGGTGCCTTGTGCCGTCGTGCTGATTGGTGTTTCACTGAGCAATAGCACGGCGGGAACTCCAGCATCGGCCAGGGTGCCATATTCAAATATTGGCGGAGTCCCTGGATTCTGCGTGGTCATGCCTGTGTAATATATCTCTGTATCAGGCGCCGTTCGCGGCGAATAATCCCAGGCGATTCTCCATCGGCTGTTCGGCGGAAGCGTTGATAAGTTGCCCACCTTCATCGTAAACGCGAAGTAGCCAGGCTTTGAAGGTGGCTCAGCCACAGAGATGTAGTCGATGAGCAGTTGCGGAACAGCGCTTCCGGGGGGCGGTGTTGGTACGGGACTCGGTACTGGGCCCTCTGGTGCGACGGATAAAACGTATCCGCCGGTTGCTTCAGGATGATCTGATCGATTCCGGTGAATAATCAAGCCATCGCACGTCGTCCCGACGTCAGGCGCGGCGACTTCCTTGCTTGGGAGCGATTGCCCGGCTTTGTTAAATGCTATTACCTTGTAGTAGTAGGTTTTCGTCGGATCATTCGCGGTCGTGTCGCTGTAAGTGGTCTGCGAGCCACCGACGTTGGCCAGCGTGGTTTCGGCCCCGCTCGAGGTGCCGCGCAGGATGCTGTATTTGTTGATCGGCAGATTACCTGTATCAGCTTCGTTCCACGCCAAGTGCACAACCCCATTCACCCGTCGCTGGGTCACAAACGGCATACCGGGGACAGACGTAGGAGTGGCGGGATCGAAGGAGGCGAGCATTCTTCGGCCGCTCGATTGCCGTGCAATTGTGGCGGTGACGGTATAAGCATTGCCATGCGCTGCTGGGGCGGCCTGCGAACAAGGACCGCCGGCACAGCCATTGGCATAGCCAACGAGCACACGACCCTGCTGATCGATGGTAATGTCGAAAAAGTCAGCGAGATTGCGCACAACATCACCACCACCACCGCGGAGGAGGCCGCCGCGTTGCATCGGCATCTTGGGAGTCGCATCTGAAGTCGTCCAAGTATTTCCGCCATTAAACGTGTGCGCGACGTAGAGATGCCATACACCGGTAAAAGTCGTATCGTTGGAGTTACCTGTTGTCGTTCCGTTAGCGGTGGGGGAGCCGTAGAAGGCAACCGCCGCGCGGCCAGCATCTCCCGCCGTCGCCGTCGGGAACGCAACATTGTGGACTCCGAATGCGGCGCCGACGTCGTACATGCTTTTCCACGTCTTCGCCTTGTCCTCAGACACCGCCACGCCGGCACTGGTGCCGAAATTCGAAAAGGCGAAATAAATACGCCCAGCCGCGTCTATGCTGACTGACGGATCATCGCCCTGGCCCACGAGAGAGGGTTTGGCGGCGTAGGTACAGGTATTCACTGGTCGAATCGCCCAGGTAACGCCGTTGTCCTCCGACACGACGATGGATTGCGTACCGTTGCAGTCACGGTTTGGTACGTAAATGGTTCCGTCAGGCGCGACTTTCACATGGCCATGCAAGCCGCCGCATTGTGTAGCAACGTACATTGGAATCGATGGTCCATAGGTCAGTCCGCCGTCGTCGCTGCGTGAGCAGAGGGCTGTCTCCAAGTCCTGTGAGCAATAGTAAACCGCATTCGGATAAGTGGGAGAATGAGGTGGCACTACCACTGGGGGCACGGCATTAAGGTCCTGTCGGTAAACTCCGCCGCCGATCGTTTCGTGATCTACAGCCGAGCCAATACCTCCTGTCTGGTCCGGCACCCACGTGCGGCCGTCGTCGTCGGTGTATGAGATCTTAACCGTATCAGGTGATAGGAGAGTCAACTCGCTGACGAACACCCGGCCGGTTTGGCGATCTGTGAATCCTATTGGGTCAGAATCAATAAACTGCGACGTCGGTGCACGTCGATTCACCCAGTTTGCCAGCCCGTTCGACCCGAACGTTACAAACAGCGCTTCGAGATCGGATTTGTAGTTAATGACTCCGGTTTTCCAGTTTGCACCGATTGAGGGCTCGACTGCGCTGCGGCCCAGGTACTCGACGGTGTAAGCTCCAGAGCTGGTCTGCGTAATTGTCGTTAGCTGTCCCGGCGCCTCGAAGTTCTCGTATCCGATCTTTGGACCAGCATCCTTCGGCGCAGCCGGCAATGTTGGAGTAAAGTTGGCCGGACACCCACTAGAGACCGCCGTGTCGTTGTAGGTGAAGGTTCCGGTGTAAGTATTAGGTTGCTGAAATGGTGCCAGCGGGTTGGCCGATGCGCAAACATAGACGTTGTAACTACCAGCTGGAACTGGGGAGCCCTCATAATCAAAGACCTCGTTGCCAACGCCAGTATCTTCGGTGTGAATAGGTTGTCCCAGCGAATCGACAAGCGTTAGGGCGAGATCGTTTGTCGGAACCGTGGCGTCGACGTTAACTATAATTCGCGCTTGCCCGGCCGGCACGACGAACGGCCCTGAAAACGTCGTGCAGCCGGCCCCGTAGGCATGCGCGGTATCAAACGTGCCGCTGAAGGTTATAACATTCGATGGCGATTGCGCACGGGTGCCGACGAGCGGCAGCGTGCATAACATCGTAAAGCCTGCGAGAAAGAACAGGACGGCGAGGGTGGTTCGGGCAGAGATTGGATGTGAGGAGTTGGTCTTCATGGAGTGAGGCTGAACGGGCTGAGTTTTCCCGTACTCAGCGATGATGGTTTTGGTGGAAGCGCTGACGAGGGAAATAAGATTACAATTTTGTAATCTAAGTTGCTCGGGCACATCGAATTTGAATCGAATCTAGATCGTATAATGGTCGCGTCCGAAGCCGCAAATTGTTGAGGAACCTGTATAAGCACAGGTGTCGCCTGCGAAGAACCTGCATTCTTAGGGGCAGCCATGCCGGCTGCATTGTGGTCAAGCGCAGAGGGTACGCCTGCCTCTCGTTCTATCGAGATCTACGGCAGCCTACCCAGCGCCTTTTCCGCTAACCTCTTCGACTTCTCGATTTTCGTCTCCTCGTTATCCGGTCCGCCCACACTAATCCGAATGAAAACGTCACCTCTTAGGACGTAAAGGGCTCCGCCAAAACGGTTGCCCGACCAGAATGCCTTTTCCCCCACGCCCTCTATCTCCTTCGGTGGGCGTACCTTCTCTTCCTCCTCTCGGCCGGCTCCTTTCGGGCCTTCCTTCACCTCGCTTTTCCCTTCCTCTTCCTTTACCTCTGCTTGTTCCTTATCGAAACGACCAAAGGTTTGTTCCCATTGTTCACGAGCGCTCGGCGCCGTCGGACTCCTTGGATCAGGCTGCGTTACTGCCAGGCTGACCGACATGTTCGGCTCCTTCGAACTGTAATAGCATTGCGACATCAACATCCCGCCGCTGACCCCGGCACTATTCTTGGCATCTGTGATCGTAGCGCCTTGGATCGCACCCACTTCATCTATTGTAATCAGTGTACAGGCTGGGATCTTCGGCTCGGCGGAGTACGTTTGCTGGATTCGTCGTTCTTCGATTGGCGACGAAGTCGGCGCGCTCTTTGTCTCACTCGACTTCTTACATGCTCCGCAGCTTAAGAAGAGCAGCAGCAACGGCAAAAGACGATTCATATGCGCGAACCAATACCTGCGTTGCCGCCGACGCAACCTGTTCCAGCATGCTGCGCAGATAGCAGAATTAGCTATCACGGAAAACAGGCCGCTTCATTCAAGAAGTGGCCGTTAATCCATGTTGCCCTCATGCGGTTTGGAAAAGCACCGCTCTTGGCAGCCTGTACTAGCTTTTAGGTTTTGTTTCCCTGGATAGTTACAGTGATCTGCTTGGTGTTATTACCTTCGTTGCTTTCAGCCACAACGTTGCCGCTATCCGCCGTGGCCGTTATTGTATGCGTGCCCTTCTTCGCGCTCGCCGTGTACCAGTTAAACGTCACCGTCACCGATCCATTTGCGGGGATCGCCGCAGTAGAGACCGAGCCGAGCACGGTGTTGCCATCCTTAAACTGAGTCGATGACGCGCCGGCGCTTTGCTGTCCGACATTCTTGATCACCGCCGTGAACGTGACCTTGTCGCCTTGGCGCGCCTGGTTGTTACTGGCTGTGAGTTGAGCCACGATCAGGTCCGGCTGCGAAGCGACCGAGATCAGCACCTGAGCAGTGTTCGTGCTCGCCGCGCCGCGCGACTAAAGGTGTAGGAGGCGATGGTATCCGGCGGCGGCGCGGTATCTGGATCATATGAGCCCGAGCCATCGAAGTTGACTGTCAATGGAGCAGTACCCGAAGTCGGCGTTGCCGTCAGGACTGCTGTCGGCGCATTGTTCGGTCTGCAAAACTGATTGCTGTTGACCGTGTAGCTGCCAGTGAAGGCGAGGCTATCGGGCATCTGATCATAGAGTCCCGTGATTACGCCGCCTGCGGTCTGAGACACCCCTGAAACGAAGC
>WNFT01003892.1_pt1 | contig 13072 bp, 11 predicted proteins | sample 5400191 | NCBI WGS metagenome assembly WNFT01 (sample SAMN13153359, study PRJNA577476) | soil metagenome | isolation source: 80 cm saprolite under Madrone tree | place: USA:California | collected 2016-06-14
CGGCTGGCGTAACGTGCGGGAAACGATCGGCCGCTCTAATCATTGACTTGATCAGGGCTTCCGCGGACTTGCTGTCCATAGTGTCCTCCCCACCGAAAATCGAGTTTTCTTCAGGCTTCAAGCAAGAACCGGTGTTGTGTCACTCTCCCGGCTATCCACGAACCTAGGAATTCTAGGTCGTCTGCCCCGTTGATTAAAAGAGGGGAGGAATTCAATCGAGAGGTGTGAAGTACTTTACGCTTGAACAAATTTCATAGTGGGCGGGTGGTGCATTAACGGCTCGGCCGGAAGTAACGAAACGCCTGGGTTTGACACATAAGCGGACAAACCACGAACTCGGGCGGCCTTGCGAGCGGCATCGGGCGCGTCGCTAAGCGGGATCGGTCACGGTTTCTGGCCGCTTCAGATATCGCGGCGCCATCAAGGCGGCGGTCTGCCGCTCCTTCGGCGCGAATCGCAGACCCTGGTCGACTTCCTGGCCTGGATCGGCTGGTCTGCCGGTCTCAGGATCAGGGAAGGCATGGGTGATGCGAGGACAGCAATTGAGCGAAGCCCAGATCTCCGCGCTGCTCGATCCGCCCCCGGATCAACGTGAGCTGGTACGCCACTACACATTATTCGCTGCGGACCTCGCCGCGATCCGTCGCTGTCGCGGCGACCATAATCGCCTCGGCCATGCCCTCATGCTTTGCTATCTGCGCTATCCGGGCCGTCCGCTGAGGGCGGGTGAGCGGCCGCCGCGGTCGCTTCTCTTGTTCATCGCAGAGCAGATTGACGCTCTTCCGGAGGCGATCGAGGACTATCTCGCCGAGGAGCGGAACCGACGGCGCCATGCGGCCGAACTGCAGGACCGTCTCGGCTTTCGGCCCTTCGGGACGCGTCCTGCTGCCGATCTGGCCGGCTGGCTGCTGCCGCACGCGATCGAAAACGACCGGCTTACGCATCTCGCTGGGCTGGTGGTGGAGGAGTGCCGGCGGCGCCGAATCGTCGTCCCATCGCCCGGCGCGCTCGAGCGGCTTTGCATCCAAGCCCGCTATCAGGCGCGTCGCGAGGTCCAACGCCGGCTGACCGATGGGCTCTCCGTCGAGCAGCGGCGTCGACTAGATGCGCTGACGCAGCGCCGGGCGGAAACCAACCAGAGCTGGCTCGCCTGGCTGCGTCAGATGCCGGAAGCGGCGAAGCCGGGCGCGATGCTCGGTCTGATCGAGCGACTGGACCATGTCCGCGCAGCCGGTCTTGATCCGGGGCGCGGGCATCGTGTGCATCAGGCCTGCCTTGCCCAACTCGCCCGCGAAGCCGGCCGTACCACGGCACAGCATATCGCCGGCTACGAGCGCCAGCGCCGGCATGCTACCTTGGTCGCCGTCACCCTCGATCTCGCCGCCAGCCTGACAGACCAGGCAATCAATCTGTTCGACCGGCTGATCGGGACGATGTTCCGCAAAGCCGACGAGCGGCATGCCCGAGCCTTCCAGGCCGATGGCCGCGCCATCAACGAGAAGGTCCGCCTCTACGCCCGCGTCGGCGCCGCTCTGATCGCGGCGCGCGACAACAAGCAGGACCCCTTTGACGCGATCACCGCGGTAATCCCCTGGGACCGCTTCCTCGCGACCGTCGCGGAGGCCGGGGCGCTGGCGCGGTCGGAAGAGTTTGATCCCTACCAGATGCTCAGTGAACACTATGCCGGCATCCGCCGTTGGGCTCCGGCTTTCCTCAATGCCTTCGTCCTCCAAGGTGTGCCGGCCGCGGCGGCGCTGATGCGCGCGATCGACATGCTGCGCGATATGAACCGGAGGGCCGTGCCCGGCCTGCCGAAATCTGCGCCGATCGGCTTCGTCCGGGAACGCTGGGCGCGCCACGTGCTCCGCGGTGGGGGCATTGATCGGCGCTACTACGAACTCTGCGTGCTGTCGGAATTGCGCGACCGCCTGCGGGCCGGCGACATCTGGGTGGTCGGCAGCCGGCGATATCGCGCCTTAGAGGAACGCCTGATCTCCCGCGAGACCCTGAAGGAGCTGGAACGAGGCGGCACCTTGCCGGTAGCGGTTGACGCCGACTTCGAGCGTTTCAGCTCCGCTCGCCGCGCTCTCCTCAACGAGCGGCTGGCGGCCATCGACGTCAAGGCAAAGGGCGGCTTGCTGCCCGATGTCACGCTCGAGAAGGGCGTGCTGAAGATCACGCCGATCAAGAAATCGGCGCCGCCCGAGGCCGAGGCCCTCGCCGCCCGCCTCTACGCGATGCTACCGCGCATCCGGATCACCGATCTCCTGTCGGAGGTGGCGCGATGGACATTGTTCACAGAGTGCTTCACCCATCTGCGGACCGGCGAAACTGCCGCCGACCCGCAGGTCCTCATGGCGAGCCTCCTCGCCGACGGGCTCAATCTCGGCCTGACGAGAATGGCCGAGGCGTGCAGCATCGCCAGTCTCGGCCAGCTCGCCTGGATATCCGACTGGCACATCCGCGATGAGACCTATGCCCTGGCGCTCCGACGTCTGATCAACCAGCAGCAGATCGAGCCGCTTGCGGCAGTGTTTGGCAGTGGTTTCGCCTCCTCGTCGGACGGCCAATTCTTCCAGGCCGGCGGCTTCGGCCGCGACGCGAGCAGCATCAACGCCCATTACGGCGATCAGCCCGGGGTCAAGTTTTACACGCACCTCTCCGACCGCTACGCACCGTTCCACACCAAGGTGATCGCGGCGACCGCCAGCGAAGCCGCGTATGTCCTTGACGGGCTGCTCTACCACCAGAGCGAGGTCGTGGCCCGTCGCCACCACACCGATGGCGGCGGCGATTCCGACCATGTCTTCGCCCTGTGTTCCTTGCTCGGGTTTCAGTTCGCGCCGCGAATCCCGGATTTGAAGAGCCGGCGGCTCTATAGCTTCGGCAAGGCGTCGGCCTATCCGTCGCTCGAACCGCTGATCGCCGGGCGCATCAACGTTGCCCTAATTCGCGCCCATTGGTCGGAGATCCTGCGGGTCGCCGCCTCGATCCGTACGGGCACCGTGACCGCCTCTCTGATCCTGCGCCAGCTCGCCTCCTACCCGCGGCAGAACGGCCTCGCCGCGGCGCTGCGCGAGCTGGGGCGGCTGGAACGCACGCTGTTCACCCTCGACTGGCTGGAAGATCGAGAACTGCGTCGTCAAACCAGCCAGGAACTCAACAAGGGCGAAACACGCAACAGCCTGGCGCGGGCCGTCTTCATCCATCGCCTCGGCGAGATCCGCGACCGCACCTACGAGAACCAGCAACACCGCGCTTCAGGCCTGAACCTCCTCGTCACCGCAGTCATCCTGTGGAATACGCGCTACCTCGAACGCGCCATTGCCGCTCTGCGCCAGGCCGAGAATGTCCCGGACCAGCTGCTCGCCCACCTCTCCCCGCTCGGCTGGGAGCATGTGAACCTCACCGGTGACTACATCTGGAGCGCCGAACAACCAGACACGGAAAACCCTGACGGATTCCGCCCCCTCAGAACGGCGCCCGATGCCCCTCGCAAGGCCGCCTGAGTTCGTGGTTTGTCCGCTTATGTGCCAAATCCAGGCGTTTCGTTACTTCTGGCCATACAGAGCGCGGTTTGCCCCCGGCCTGGGTGGACCCGAACCAGTTGGAATTGGCAATTCTGAATTTGGCGTTGAACGCGCGTGACGCCATGCCGGACGGTGGTATCCTGCGGGTCGACCTCACTTGTAGGCACGCCGATAACGGCGGCTCGCCACCGGATTTGGCATTCGGCGAATATGTGAGCATCTCCGTATCGGATACCGGGACCGGGATGAACCCCGAAACTTTGGCGCGCGCATTCGAGCCGTTTTTTACGACCAAGGAAGCCGGCCGAGGCTCTGGCTTGGGATTGTCGATCGTGCACGGTTTTGCCGCCCAGTCGGGCGGATCGCTCCGCATCACCAGTTCTCCCGGGAAAGGGACTAAGGTCGATCTGTGGTTGCCGCGCGCCACAGGGGACGCAATCAACTACGCCGAGTGGGAACCGGATCATTGCGGCATGCAGCCCGGTCAAGCGCGGATCCTCGTGTGCGACGACGACACAGATGTGCGGGCGGTGGTCGGTTCGTCCTTGCGCGACAGCGGCTATGCGGTCTGGGAGGCTGAGAGTCCAGCCCACGCGTTCGAGATCCTGGAAAGGGAGCAGCCCATAGACCTACTGGTCGTCGATTATGCGATGCCCGAAATGAACGGCTTAGCTGTCATCGATCGCGCGCTGGCGTGCCACGAGGGGCTGAAGGCATTGCTGATCTCAGGGCACGTGGAGATCCTGCACGCGGGTGGCGCGAGCGGTGTTCCGCTGTTGGCCAAACCGTTCAAGGTTGCCGAATTGCGTAGGCGAATCGCAGAGATGCTGTTTGCGTCGTCTCCTGATGCTGACCTAGGTGCGCTCAGCTCTCGGGTCTTGGCGATCCCAGGCTGAACACGGCGGGTGTGCGTTCGAGGCTCAGCCGCGGCTGAGGCGTCTTTCCAGGGCCACTCGACCCCACCCAACGGTTGCGGTCCTCGTTCAAACGCCGGAGCCTCGGGTCGACCGATCCATAGACTGATCTAGCGGCATCCCGACTCCGTACTTTACCTTTTATTCGCGGTTGGGACGATAGCTTCAGATCGGGATCCCCGGTTAGGAGCGGCCGATGTCTTCGGAGAAATCCTGGAAATCTGCGCGCCAGCTCTCTCAAAAGCGCTTTGCCACGGTGGTGGCCGATCCTGCCAGTCGGCCGCTGCCAGCAGTCAACTGGGCCCTGTTGATCGTCTTCATCGCCCTTCAGGTTGCCGACGTTGTCACGACCAATTACGCATTGGCGGTCCCCGGGAATTGGGAGGTCAATCCGCTGATGGAGTTGGCTCAGGCCCATTTGGGACCGTCCTGGTGGGTACCAAAAATTGCCGCCACTGGGCTCGCTGCCGTTGTGGTATTACACATCCCGCGCCCGTGGCCGATCGCCTGTGCCGTGTCCTATTACGTTCTCATCGTATCGGGCAATCTGACATGCCTCTAACCTCGGCGCGATCCGGGCGGTCAGCGACGCCCGACCAGCGGGACGGTCACCTGGCTTTTCAGAGTTAGAGGCCCGTAAGGCAGCAGGCCCGGTGCGACGAAACCAAAGGAACGGGTGGCGCAAACGGTTATTGTAGCAGGGGTGGAAGTCTGGTCCTCCCTGACTGATATTTCGATATTCGCCGTGTGATAGGAGGATAGAACCTGCTGTGCGCGCGCCGCCGCGCAATTGGCGAGCAGAGTGTTGGACAGTGCCGGACACGACGCAGCTTGGTTCTGGGCACCGCAGCTTATGGGCAGCGCATCATTGTTGATCATTGCAGAGCGGCCAGCCTCCTGGACAGCGAGCAGCATGGTGTTCTCGGTCCAGAGGGCGCGTCCGAACTCTATGCTGCCGACAATCAGCAACAACAGTGCCGAGAGGATAATGCTCGACTCGACGGCCGCTGAACCCTGATCCATTGGGTGTCGCAACGGTCGGCCGTCGATCATTGCGAGCGCATCTCGGTCGTCGAACTCAATGAATTCGGAAGTCCTGGCCAGGGTACGAGCAGGACCACGGCCTGATTCGCGGTGATCCGCATGAAGACGCGGTTGGGGCCTGGACGGTCGACCGTTGCACACGACTGGCTGCAGGCGATGGCGGTCCCGTCATCGCATTCGCAGCTTTGGGAAAAGTTTGCCGGAAAAGACAGCTGAGGACTAAAGCTCATCGAGTTCTGCATCGCGCCCTTGATGCCGGTCAGATCGGCAGGATGAAATCTCGCATATTCGGCGCCGATGCGGGTCGCGCCAGCCAATGCCGCAGACTGTCTAATTAGAGATCCAAAATCGGCGGTAGCGGCGATTATGAGGATGATGATTGGCGCCAATACCGCAAATTCTGCGGCAACGCTGCCGCGGCAACAAGCTGAGCACGGGCCGCGCAGCCGGGGACGTCGCTCGGTCTCGCGATCGCGTCTCACGACGATCTCATTGGACGAGGGCGGCAGTGTAGACCGCCGGCCTGCCGCTGAGCCCGGCGTCGGCACAACCCGAGGCCGCGAAGCCGGCGCTTCCGTTGGTCCCGACCCGACCTGCGATCAGCACTGTGCAGGTTGCACCCGGATTGCCCTGGAACCGCACCTTCGTCATCGGGAAATAGAGGAGCCCGGTCAGGTTCATGCCGGAACCTCCGGCCAAAACACTATTCGGGGTATTTCCGCCGGCGGGTATCGCCAGCGGATCCTGGATGAAAAGCAGGCCCGAAAAGGTCCCGGAATTGGGGGCACGCAATGTTACCGTAGCCCCGCTCTCGATCCGAACGTTCCCGACCGCCCCCGTGCCGGCGTTGGCGCTTGTGAGGACGATCGTAATACCGTTGGCCCCGCTGCAGGTGGTGCAGATAACCCTCGCGCCCGAGGCAATCGAGAAATCGCCTTCCGTGACATAATATACGCCCGGCTTCAGGTCGACGCGAGCGTTTTGCCCTATCGACATCCCCCCGATGTAGTGCCCGGGAACGACGATCGCGTCTCCAACCGACCAGACATTGACCGAGGCGGCGCTCGCGGGGATATGGCTATTGAAAAACGCATGCGTCAGGATGTTTGCGTAAGGGTTGGCGATGCTGGTCGCACCGATCAGCGCGCGTGGGGTCGGGCTGAATTCCGGTGGTGGCGCAGCCGGGTCGATCGGGTTTCCATGCACGGAGATCTGGCCCGGGGTTACCAGGGTTGAGGCACTCAACAGTCCTGTCTGACCGCGGACATCGATGGCGTTACCGCTCGCCGAGTTTGCTGCGACAGCACACCCGGTCGCGTCGAGATGGGAAGCGCTGTCGACCTCTACCCCCGTACCCGTGGTGGATACCGCAAGTACACATACGTCGTCGAGCACGCCGAGTACCGCGACGGCCTTGCTCGCAATTGTGACGGTGGGCAAAAAGATTGACCCAACCACCCTCTCCGAGCGCTGCAAGAATACCGCGACCCCGTTGGCCACGATGCTGTCGCTATAGGGGTAGACGATCTGGCGAGCGGTTCCCGTATAGCCATTGTGTGCGGCAGCCTGGCTCACCGCCGGCGCCAGGTCACCGTCGAGATCAGTTTTGCCGGCAATAATTTCGTATGCGGCGGCGATCGCGGCGGCGTCGGCTGCCGACTGACTCTGCCATTTGATCATGTACCATAGCCCGGTCTCAACGCCCAGCGTCTCAAAACCAATCAGCACAGGAAGGGCAGCGGCAATTACGGCCGCTGTGGCGCCTCGGTTGTCGCGCAGAAATAGGGCGATCGCGTCGAACACCGCATGGACGCGCTGGTTTAGCTTTATGACCCCAGTTCCGCCGCAATCAGACAAGCCGGTCAAGGAACCCGCCCTAACGCGTCCAAGATGCGCAGCACCAGGGGCGTTCCGATGACCACCATCAGCGAAGGGAGGACGAAAATCATCAGCGGCACCGTCAACAGGACCGGCAAGCGCGCCGCACGCTCTTCGAAGCGCGCGAGACGGTCGATGCGCATCTCTGCGGCAAGAATCTTCAGGGATTCGGCGAGAGAGGTGCCGAACTTGATCGACTGGTTCAACGTGACGACCATGCTGCGCAGGCTGCCGAGCCCCGTCCGCCCGGCCAGGTTTTCCAAGGCTTGGGTGCGAACCGGCAAGACGCGCATTTCTGTCGCCGTCGCGGCAAATTCTTTGGCGACTTCGGTGTTGCAAGGGCGCAGAAACACACCCACCTGCTCGATCGCGTGATCGAGGCTAAGGCCGGCCTGGGTGCAGATGACGAGAAGATCGAATGCATCGGGCATGCCGTTTTCGAGGCGCATGCGTCGGCGCGAGGCCAGCCGCGAGAGGATGACCTCCGGGCAATGCCAGCCGAGAATACCGGCACCGGCCAGAATGATTAATCTCATTGTCGGCGCGTCCGCGAATAACTGCCGCCACTCGAGCAGCGTCCAACAGAGCGGAACGAGCGCCGCTCCAAAGCAGAACTTGGCTGTGATCAGGGCGGCAAGATGGCCGTGCCCCTTGATTCCGGCAGCCAGGAGGGCGGATAGCAGGCTCTCCTGCTTGGCGGTGCCGATGATCTTTGTTACTGCGATCTTGGCCCCAAGCCGCTGGTACCAGGGCGCACGTGGAATCTGGGCCGAATCCTTCCCATGGTGGAGATTTTTGAGCACCACCCCCAAAAGGCGCCGTTCCCGATCCTCGCGCGTTCCGATCCGCCAGAGGTTGAGCGCTGAAACGAGGGCTGCGGCAAGCGACAGGACGACGATGCTCGTATCGAGCGGCCCAAAGTGTATCTCGCCGAGGTGCAAGGTGAGATATGTCTCGATCAGGGCTCCCGGTGCTGTGATGTCTGGAGCAGCGAGCATTATCAGCGCAGGCTCCGGCTGATCATCGCCTTCATCACAGCGATCCCCAGAAGCAGACTAACCACCGCGATTCCCAGCATGAAACGGCCACGAGGGTCGACGAACAGGACTGACATCACCTCCGGGTTGATGACGAACAGCCCGAGCGCTGCCACAAAGGGCATAGTCGCCACGATCCCAGCCGATGCCGTCGTCTCGGCAGTAAGGGCGCGGGCCTTCACGCGCACCGCTCTGCGCTGACGAATAATGGCGCTGAGATTGGCAAGCGTCTCGGCAATGCCGCCACCAGTCCGCCGCTGTATGAGAAGGCTGGCGACGAAGAAACGAAAGTCGGGCACGCGAATGCGCTCGGCGGCGTCCTGCAACCCGTCTTCCAGCTCGACGCCAATGCGGATCTCACCCAGCATCCGTTCGAATTCGGTACCCACGGCCCCGCGAACATCAGCCGCCGCGAGCTCGATTGCCTCGAGGATCGGCAAGCCGGCCCTGACTGCGCGGATCATGAGATCGAGCGCGTCCGGGAAAGAGTCGAGGAACTGCCGTTGGTTGCGACGTTGTGCGAATTGCACCAGGAGGCAGGGAGCATACAGCGCGGCTGCGCCCGCCAGAGCTATCGAGAGGCCCGCCGGAGTTCGCATTATGCCAGCCACGCAACCGACTATCGCTGCCGCGAGGCTTCCAGCCGCGACGAGGTGAGCTAGGCCGATCCGATCCCCAGTCGCAGCAAGCGCGACATCGAGCCGCGCCAACAGCACGGCGGGCAGCGCTTTGCGGCCCAACCGCGGTCTGCGCAAGGAAACGATAGCCTGGTCCGGGCTTGACCTCGGTTCTGCGATGGCCCTCAATCGCGGTTCGAGAATTGCCTTGCGGCGCTCGGCGCGCAGTACCCAGAACAGCGCCGCACCAAGCAGAATCGTCGAGCCAAGGGCGGCAAAGAAGATCTGCTCATTCAATTTAGGGGGCTCCGATATCGAGTGCCGCCAGCAAGCTGCGGCTGAACCCGTGCCGTGCGACGCGTTCGACAAAATCTGGCCGCATCCGGGTCGATACGAATTCGCCCTCGATGGTGCTATCGGTCCGCTCGCCGCGATAGTGGAAGGCGAACAACTCGCGGGTGGTGATAATGTCGCCTTCCATGCCGGCAATCTCGGCGATGTTCTGGATGCGGCGGATGCCGTCGCGCATGCGCTCGATATGCAGGATAAGGTTCAAGGCGCTGGCAATCTGCATGCGGATCGCCCGCAATGGCAGGTTGAGGTTTGCCATCATCACCATATTTTCGAGCCGAAACAGCGCATCGCGCGGCGAGTTGGCGTGGATTGTCGACATCGAGCCGTCATGGCCGGTGTTCATCGCCTGCAGCATGTCGAAGGCCTCCGGGCCGCGCACCTCGCCAACGATGATACGGTCCGGGCGCATGCGCAGGGCGTTGCGCACGAGCTCGCGCTGCGGGATGTGGCCGGCGCCCTCGATATTGGGCGGCCGCGTTTCCATCTGCACGACATGCGGCTGCTGCAGGCGCAGCTCGACCGCGTCTTCGATCGTGACCACCCGTTCGTCGCGGTCGATGAATTGCGAGATCGCGTTCAGCAATGTCGTCTTGCCGGAGCCGGTCCCGCCCGAGATCAGGATGTTGAGCCGAGAGCGCGCGGCGATCTGCAGCACCCTCGCCATCTCAGACGACAGATTGTCCTGCCCCACCATTGCGTCGAGAGTGAGAGGCTCCTTCGGGAATTTGCGGATCGAGATCGTGCCGCCGTTGAGCACGAGCGGCGGCAACACGATGTTGACGCGGCTGCCGTCGGGGAGTCGCGCATCGACCATCGGGCTGGCCTCGTCGATGCGTCGGCCGACGGCACTGGCGATCCGCTGCGCGATATTGACGAGATGCTGGGCGTCGCGAAACCGTGCGGTGGTTTTCTCGAGCTTGCCGCGGCGCTCGACATAGACGTCAAACGGCCCGTTAGCCAGGATGTCGGTGATCTCATCGTCATCGAGGAACGGCTCAAGCGGCCCCAACCCGATCATGTCGTCGCTGAGGTCGGCGGCAAGCGTCGCTTCCTCGAGCTTGTTGAGTTGTGCCCGATCCTCGGTCGCTATTTCACTGACCAGCTGCGCGACTTCCCCGCGCAGCCGCGCGCGTGGAATTCGGCCTGCTACGGACGGGTCGATCCGTGTCATCAACACTGCACGGATCCGCTCCTTCAGTTCGCCGAGCAACACGATATTGGCGACCGGCGGGACAGGATCGACCGGAGTGTCGGTTACGAGGGTCAGACCCATAGGCCGCGTTTCGCTCACTGGACGCTCTCTTTCGGTTGTCATGATCAGCCTGGTCTCACCGCCGGGCGTGCTTCGCCGGCCATCACTAAGGCTTCACCGCGGCGGATTTGCTTCCGCGGATGACCTCCACTGTCGGCCGCTCGGCGGTCACCGCCTTGTCTGGGTGCGCCGCGTCGGCAAGCGCCGGCGAAACGTCGCCAGCCCAGGTAGACCTCACGCTCGCCGTCCTGTTCGACCCAGGTGAGAAGGTCGCGCCACTCCCACCGGCGGTAATGATGCTGCGCAGGGTCAGGGACAGCTTGCCTAGTTCCCCAGCCACATTGATTTTCTCGGCCTGTTCGGGCGTCACCTCCAGCGTCACCGTTCGACCGAAACCGCTGCTCGCCCCAGTGAGCCTCGCATCGGCCGCATCGACCGCCAAAACCCGCAGGCTTTGGACGACCGTCTCGCTGACAGAACGACGGGCGAGCGACGGGTCGTTCTTGAAAGTCTGGGTCAGCACCACGTCGACGCGATCGCCCGGGGACAACAGACCGGTACTCGCGCCCCCGGTAGCTACCGGGATTGCGATCGCCCGGGCTCCGGGGGAGAGCACGACCTGCAGAAAGTCGCGATCGGCTGGCTTGACGATCCGGTCCCGTCTGATCGGATCCCCGGTCGCCAGGGCGATGCGCAGTGCCGCGCCATAAACTTCGGCCCGGACTTGTTGATCGATCTCGGCGTTGGCGTTGCCAAGCCCATCCGCAGCGCGAAGGATCTGGCCGGGCTCAGGACTATTTGTCGGCTGCCAGTTGACGTCTTTGGCACGCAGAAGCGTGCCGGCGGGAAGCGCCGCAGCCGCGACGAGGATCTCGTTCCGCGCGCCCACAGTATCGGCGTTGACCCGTTGGGGCAATGCGTGCAGTGAAACGACAGCTATGACGCCGAGCGAGATCACGAAGAGAAGCGTCAATATCGTCTTGGCGGGCATGGCCGGTCACCTCGCCGTGCATAATTCACAAGACAGGTTTCAGGATCAGGATGACGATGCCAGCACCTGCAATCGCGACCCCATAGGGGACAGTCGGCCGTGGCGGCCCCCCGTGGCCCGCACGATGCATCGATGACGGTTTTATCATCTGCTGTGAGGTGTGGCGGCGGTACGGGTGAAATCTGTCGCGCGCCAGGACTGCAAGTGCAACCGCGCTGCCGCACACACTCATCAGCAAGAGAAAGTCGAACAGGTTGTGGACGCCCACCAGAAGTGCCACTGCGCCTATGAGCTTTGCATCACCGCCGCCAAATACACCTTGCCAGAAGAGTAGGAAGGCGACTGCGAGCACTGCTGTGCTTGCTGCCAGGGTATGAACTGCCGCAACCCCATCATTGGCGAGTGCCATTCGTGCCAAGCCAAGTACGGCGATGACGGCCGCGAGCGCGTTGGGGATGCGGCGCGTGCGAATATCGCTATGGACGATGGTGAGAAGGATGCCAATCGCGACAGCCACGACTATCGTCTGCACTGTTTCATCTGCAGCCAGAGTCACCCTGAGGCGGCCGCTTGAGAGCCGGAGATCGCCTCGGGGACCCGCGGTTCGCCCGCTTACGGGCTGGGAATGGTCACGCCAGTGACGGTGCTGGCTATATTATTGAGAAGATTGCTGAGCCCACCGCCAAGCGCCTGCGCGCCAACGGCGATCGCAAGCGCGATAAAGACAATGAGCATTGCATATTCAGTAGCGGTCGCACCGCTTTCTTCCCGGCAGAAACGCTTGACCAAAAGGAACATTTTCTCTCTCCTCTGGAAACGTGGAGCGCGGCCTTATGGCCAGTGGCGTGATTCGGCATTGCCACTTGCCATTGCCGTTTTAACCATGATTCCATCAACGCACTGTCCAGCCCGTCGTCAGAAAATCGTCCCTTCTAAGAGATTTGATTAGATTTTGACGCTATTGCGCATGAATTTTTGTGTACTGCCGGACCGCTCTGTCCGACTAACTGCGTCGGCCGGAACGATCCATGCCCCATTACCAGAGTTCGGCTGAACGCCACCGTGCAGCAGCATTGATTGCGGTCGGAAGCGACGCGGGATCGTGGGCTTGCAACAAGCCGCGGTCAGATGCCGGACCAACGCGCGCGCTCGGCAACCCGCTCCTGATAAGCGTCGATTCTCTCTTCGAGAACTCGACAAAGCGCGCTCAAACCGCGCGCCCGCAACGGCGGCAGTAGATCCTTGTATCGGATCGCGCGGTCACCAATCGGCTGAGGGACGGCCTGATCCCATAGCTCCACCGGGGTCAGGCTGGAACCGAACGCCGTCGTCTCCTCCACGCCGGCGGCCAACAGTTCGAGGCGGGTCCGCAAGCACTTCTCGCAGCGCCCGCAATTGGGTCGATCACCGATGTTGTCGGGGCAGACGCGCAAAGCTGCGAGCGCTGTCGGCCAT
>WNFT01004114.1_pt1 | contig 13070 bp, 12 predicted proteins | sample 5400191 | NCBI WGS metagenome assembly WNFT01 (sample SAMN13153359, study PRJNA577476) | soil metagenome | isolation source: 80 cm saprolite under Madrone tree | place: USA:California | collected 2016-06-14
TGGCGCGGCGCGCGCCGGCTGCGCGTCGTCGATCCGCAGACAGGCACCGTGCTGCGCTCCCATCGGGTCACCGGCCAGGTGAGTTACGACTGGGTGGCCGACACGCTGATCGTCGCCCAGCTCGATTACAGCGGCCGCTGGACGATCCGCAGCGATTTGTGGCGCTGGGCGCCGAATGGCGCGTGGGCACGAATGACGAGCGACGCGCGCCTCATGGAGCCGCGCGCCGGCGGTGGCGTGTTCGCCGCCCTGCGCCTCGGCGGCGGCGGCGACACTCCCACGATTCCCATCGCTACGTCGGACGCGACCTGGGGACCGACGGTGCCTTCCGCGGACGGGCGCTGGATCGTCGCGGCCCGCAATCAGCAGGGGCGCTGGGAGCTGGTGCGCTGGCGCGCCGGCGCGCCGGAAACCGTCGCGGTGCTGGCACAGGCATCGGGCGGAAGCGCGATCGCGGATCCGGTCTGGACGTCGGACGGCGTGCTGTTTGTGACCGATGCCGCAGGCTTTCCGCAGATTCATCGCTGGCGGGAAAGCGACGGCGTCACGCAGCTGACGTCTGGATTCCCCTCGGCATCAACGCGGGCGAGGCCGGCAAATTCTTCGGCGCGGCCACCGCGGGGGCCGATGCGCTGGGACGCTACGTCTATCTCACGGATGCGATGGTATCGGCTTCGCCGGTGCGCGCGCAGGGCTCCTTCTTCCTTCTTAGTCAGGCGCTGGGCGACCCGACGCTCGACTTCTCGATCTCCAACGATTGGTCCTTGGTCGGGATCGATAGCACCGGTCACGTGGTGTCATCGGAGCATCGCGAAGCGGCCCTCGGCGCCACCTTGCTCGCCCACCGCTGGCGCCGCTTCGTGTCATTGCGTGTCGCGGCCGAATATGAAGGAAGGCGATACGTCTCCCTTCCCGATACCAACCTGGCTGCCATCTGCACGGGCTGCATCACGCGCGACCGCGTCGGCGGATCGGCGAGCCTCACGTTTGGATCTGCCGTCGCGGCCCCGCTCACCGTGTCCCTGCAGGACGGCGCGACCGCGGCGCTCTTCTATCGTCGCAAGGAAGAGCAGGGCACCGCGCGCTGGCTCAGCGAAATGCGTGCGCGCGGCAACGTCTACGCGCGCCTGGGCCCGCGGCTCGGATTCGCGTACCCGGTGCTCGCGATTCGCGGCGCGATCGGCGCCCTCGATGGACCCATCACCGATCGCTTTTCCGTGGGCGGAGTGTCATCCGGCACATTGCTCTTCGGATTCGGGCAGGAGGTCGGGACCGTGCGCACGTTCCCGGTGCGCGGCTATACGGCGGGCGTACTGCACGGGCGCCGCGCCGCGACGCTGACGGCCGAGTATCGCATGCCGCTGGCGCTGCTGGGACGATCGCTCGGCCATCTGCCGCTCGGCGCCGACAAACTCGCGTTCGCCGTCTTCGGCGATGTGGGCGACGCCTGGAACGAGGGCGAGCCCGCTCGGCTGCACCGGCTGCACGCGTTCGGCGCCGAGCTGATCGGCGACATGACGGTCAGCTACGATTTGCCATTGCGCGTTCGGCTGGGCGTCGCGCAGCCGGCCACCGGTCATCCCCAGGTATACGCCGCGTTCGCCGCCGATTTCTGACGGTTCTGTTGACCCGTCTCTGGGTGAACCCTAAGTTAGCCCGGTCCCCTCGGAGATCGGATTGTATTGTATTGCTCCCGCTGCGGCACCCAGAATAAGGACACCGCGAAGTTCTGCGATTCTTGCGGCCTCGACCTGACCGCGACGACGCCCACGGGCGTGCGCGCCGAGGCGCCGGACATCGCGGAAATCGACATGGTGCGCCAGGAGCTCAACGAGGAATACGAAATCCTCGAAGAGCTGGGCCGCGGCGGCATGGCGATCGTGTTCAGGGCGAAGGAGAAGCAGCTCGACCGCGAGGTCGCGATCAAAGTGCTCCCGTTCTCGCTCGCGTTCGACAAGGAATTCGTCGAGCGCTTCCAACGCGAAGCCCGCACCTCCGCCAAGCTCGAGCACCCGAACATCATTCCGATTTATCGCGTCGGAAAATCGGGTCGCATCATTTACTTCGTCATGAAGTTTCTGCGCGGCAAGCCGCTCTCCAGTATTCTGGCGGCGCGTGGCAGCCTCCCCCCCGCGGAAATCAAGAAGATCCTCGCCGACGTCGCGCGCGCCCTCGCGTACGCGCATAAGAAGGAAATCGTCCACCGCGACATCAAGCCCGACAACATCATGTTCGACGAACACGGGCACGCGGTGGTCACGGACTTCGGTATCGCCAAAGCGGCGTCGGGCGGCAAGCTGACCGGCACCGGGATGTCCATCGGCACACCGCACTACATGAGTCCGGAGCAGGCCAAGGCCCAGCCGCTCGACGGCCGCAGCGACATCTATTCGCTCGGGGTCGTCGCCTATCAGTGCCTGACCGGCGGCGTGCCGTTCGACGGCGAGGATTCCTTCTCGATCGGCTACAAGCACATCATGGAGGAGATTCCCACTCCGCCCCTCGACAATCCGGAGAAGCGCCAGCTGTTCGAGGTCGTTCGCAAGATGATGGCGAAGACGCCGGCGCAGCGCTTCCAGAATGCCGATGAGCTGATCGGTGTGCTCGAAAGCGGCCGCTCGGTCTCGTTCACGACTGACGCCACGATGGCCATGCCATCCATGTCCGGCGCGCGGCTCTCCTCGGCGCCGACGACGCCGCTGCCGCGGGCCACCGGCACGCGACCGCCGGTCGGCGAAGGCGTGCCGGCGACGCTCGTGGGAGAGCGGCCCCGCCGATCCGTGCTCTCGGGACTGCTGCTGTGGCTCTTTATCGTCGGGGCGGTATTCGGCGGCGGCGGATTCTACGCCTACAAGCAGGGTTTGATCTTCGCGAAGTCACCGGGCGGAACCGCCGATTCGACGGCCGCGCGCGATACGACGCGGCTCGCCGCGGCCGACAGCACCAGAACGACTGGAGACACCAACCATAGCACGGCGGTCGCGCCTCCAGCGCCGGCGCCCGGCGCGCCCGGGAAGCTCGTGCTGCAGAATCTTCCACAAGGGGCGAGGGTCAGTATCGATGGACAGCCGGTCCGCGGCAACCAGGTCGACCTCCCCCCCGGCGTCCGGCACCTGACGGTCCATGCGACCGGGTATCAGACCTACGATCGCCAGGTCATCATCACCCCGGGCGAGACCTACAACGTGCGCCTGGACATGCAGACCAGCGAGGACGACGCCGGGCCCTGCGACCGGTTCGGCCCGGCCTACAATCAGGACAACCTCTGCTTCGATTCGCGCCCGGTACCGCTCTCCCCCACGCTCATTCCGGTGGCGCAGGACGCCCCGGTGTTCCCCCGCCAGGCGATCCTGCTGGTGCGGGTGTCCCGGAACGGGACCACGATGGAAGCGCGCGTGTTCGTGCCCTCCAACGTCGAAACTTTCAACAACGAAGCGCTCGACATGGCGAGGAACCTGCGCTGGAATCCGGCTCAGAAGAACGGCGAGCCGACCGAAGCGTGGGTGCAGTGGCCGTTCCAACCGGTGCGGCAGTAATCCACACGCCCAAAATCGATCCGACCGCGTTCATCGCGCCGAGTGCGGTGGTGCTGGGCGACGTCACGCTGGGACCACGGTCCAGCGTCTGGTATCAGGCCGTGCTGCGCGGGGACATGGCCCCCATCGTGATCGGCGAGGCCACCAACATCCAGGATGCGACGATCGTGCATGTCGATGAGGGGAAGCCGGCCCTCATCGGTGCCCGGGTGGGCGTGGGCCACCGAGTCATCCTGCACGCCTGCGCGGTGGAGGACGAATGCCTCATCGGAATGGGGTCCATTCTTCTTAATGACGTGCATGTGGGCACCGGCAGCGTCATCGCCGCAGGGGCGGTCGTGCCGGAAGGGATGCGCGTGCCGCCGGGTTCGCTCGTCATGGGCGTACCCGCTCGTGTCGTGCGTCACGTCGATGATGGTCTCCGCGCGCGAATTCGCGGCACGTGGGAGCATTACGTCGCGGAGGCGGAGCGGCACCGGCGGGGCACATTCCCCATCGAGCGAGCAAGTTTGTGATGTTGATACTCGGAGTGCGAGACGCGACGACACGAGTCGTCAGTCTTGCCCCGCTCCAATCACGGACCTACCTTGGCCCTCCACGTTCCGTTAACTTCCTCAATTCACCTCGATTCGCCGTGAGATTCGCATGACCGTATCTGAAGACCGTCATAGTCTGGACCTGAACGCCAACGCCCTCACCGTCCTCGAGCGCCGCTACCTCGTGAAGGACGACGTGGGCAAGCCGGTGGAGCGGCCTCAGGACCTGTTCTGGCGGGTGGCGCGGACGATCGCCGCTCCCGATCGGACCTATGGCGCCTCGGATCGGGCTGTAGAAAGCTTGGCCGAGACGTTCTTCGAGCTCATGGCGACGCGAGTGTGGATGCCCAATTCTCCCACTCTGATGAATGCCGGCCGCCCGCTCGGCCAGCTGTCGGCGTGCTTCGTGCTCCCGGTGGAGGACGCCCTGTCCAACGGCCGCTCGGGCATCTACGACACCCTGCGGGCGATGGCGCTGGTCCATCAGTCGGGCGGTGGGACGGGCTTCTCCTTCTCGCGCCTGCGCCCCAAGAACGACGTCGTCCGTTCGACGATGGGTGTTGCATCCGGGCCCGTGTCGTTCATGAAGCTGTACGACGCCTCGACCGACGTCGTGAAGCAGGGCGGCACGCGGCGCGGCGCCAACATGGGCATCCTGCGCGTGGATCATCCCGACATCATGGACTTCATCCACTGCAAGGATGACCTTACGCAGGTCACGAATTTCAACATTTCCGTGGCGGTCACCGACGCCTTCATGCAGGCGCTCGAGGCGGGGGCGTCGTACGATTTGATCCACCCGCGTACGGGCAAGGTCGTCGGGCAGCTCGACGCCCGCGACGTCTTCAAGCAGATCGTGCACGGTGCCTGGAAAACGGGCGAGCCGGGCGTGTTCTACATCGATCGCGCGAACCACTACAACCCGGTGCCGCGCCTCGGCAGTTACGAGGCGACGAATCCCTGCGGCGAGCAGCCGCTGCTTCCCTACGACGTCTGCAACCTCGGTTCGATCAACGTCGGCCTGTTCGTCAAGAACGGTGATGTGGATTGGGACGGCTTGCGCACCACGGTGCATCTCTGCACCCACTTCCTCGACAACGTCATCGACGCGAACAAGTACCCGCTCGCCGAGATCGACGACCTCGCGAAGCGGATCCGCCGCATCGGCCTCGGCATCATGGGGTGGGCCGACCTGCTCGTGCGCCTCGGGATCGGATACAACTCCGACGCGGGCGTCGCCCTCGGCCGCAAGCTGATGGAGTTCATCGACGAGGAGTCGAAGGTCGCCTCCGAGAAGCTGGCCGAGCGGCGCGGCACGTTCGCCGAATGGGACCGGTCGATCTGGGGACCGGATGCCACATGCGCGCGCAACGCCACGGGCGAGCGCGTCCGCCCGATGCGCCGCTTGCGCAATTGCAACCTCACTACGGTTGCGCCCACTGGCACCATCTCAATCATCGCCGGCTGCTCTTCGGGGATCGAGCCGCTGTTCGCCGTCGCGTTCATGCGCAATCAGGCCGGCGTGCTCATGCCGGACGTCAATGAAGACTTCGTGGCGATCGCGAAGCGCGAGGGGTGGTACTCCGAAGACCTGATGAAGCAGATCGCGGAGGCGGGCCACATTCATTTCGACGCGGTGCCGGAGCAGTGGCAGCACGTCTTCGTGACCGCGCACGACGTGACACCCGAGTGGCACATCCAGATGCAGGCCGCCTTCCAGGATTTCACCGACTCGGCGATTTCCAAGACCTGCAACTTTGCGAACGACGCGACCGAGGAGTATGTCGAGCGAATCTACCGCTACGCCTTTCAGCTCGGCTGCAAAGGCGTGACGGTGTACCGCGACGGCGCGCGTGAAAATCAGGTGCTGTCGACCGGCTCGACCGCGAAGAAAGTGCAGGAGGGCGCGACGGCAGGGAAAGACGCGCTTGCCGAGGCGCTCAGCAGGATCGCCGAGCTCGAAACCGAGCTGCATCTGACCAAGGAGCGGTTGCACGACGTCGAAGCGGAGAATCTGCAGCGCCGCGCCAAGCGCTCGCGCCCCGATCTCCTCAAGGGCTCGACGCGCCGCGTCGAGTCGCCGCTCGGCACGATGTACGTCACGATCACCGAGGACGACAAGGGCCAGCCGTTCGAGGTGTTCATGTCGCTCGGCAAAGCGGGCGGCGCCCTGATGGCGGACGTCGAAGCGGTCGGCCGACTCATCTCCCTGGCGCTGCGCTCGGGCGTACCGCTGCCCGAGATCTACCGGCAGCTGCGCGGCATCTCATCCGACCGGGCGGTGGGCCTCGGCCCGAACAAGGTGATGTCGGTACCCGACGCGATCGGCATCGCGATCGAGAAATGGATGCAGGACAAGCAGGGGGTCCAGCAGGACCTGCTGGATAGCACCAGGACGGCGGCCCCGGCTCCGACGGAGGTCGTTCGGGGGGGGGCGGGGGACGCCGCCCTGCGGGCGGCGCGCGGACCGGAGCCGGACTTCATCGGCGCCTGCCCGGACTGTGGCTCACAGCTAGCGTTTATCGAAGGATGTGCTAAATGTCACGTCTGCGGGTTTTCGGAGTGCGGTTGAACCGGCCCACGACCGCATGCCCTGTGACTCCAGTCACGACGGCCACTTGCGCGGGTAGGTAGTCTTACAGATCATGGAAAGCGCCCGGATGGTCACCCCCACTCGCCTTCAGGTGAAAGGTTGGGCGCGCGTCGGCCCCGCCGGCGCGCATACGCTGCGGCGCGGTGCATGGTATCCGGTCGTCCGCATCTCCTCGAGCAACATCGTCGTCCTTGACGTCAATCGGCACAACGTGCCGGTCGATCGTCGCTTCCTCGAGATTCGCTATCATCCGCCGGAACGGTGGACGATCGTGCGCTGTGAGCCGCGGGTCATCGAGCGACTGGGACGAATTTTCCCGCTGACGTACGCCGTCTGCCCCGCATGCCGGCACCGGCAGGGCATCGAGGCGCGGACCAACGACATGACGTGTGATCGTTGCCATAAGGCCGCTGCCATGGCATGGGATGAACTGTCTTGAAAGCGCGGACCTGCAAAGACTAGGCAACAGACGCACCGCGGTAAACCGAAAAAAGTAAACGGGACAATCCTCGCGAGGGTTGTCCCGTTCCCTTTGCGTGTCCTAAAGAATTGCGATCGAATCACCCAGGGAAATCGTGCCGGCCCCCTCACCCACGCAGTAAAATCCCCGCATCCCATTGTCGAGGAACTGGAGGTGCTTCTTCAGCTCTTCCGGCTCGACCTGTTTGCCCAGCGCCCATCCTGTGAACGGCCGGCACGGGTGTGCCACCTGCAGAATCTTGAGTCGCACGCGTTCCCTCCCGTCGGGTGACAGGATGGCGACGCCGGCGACGAGATCGTCGTAGCTGAAGCGCCGGTCGCTGGCGGCGATGATGTTTTCGCCCGCGCAGCCGATCGCCACCCGGTCCCCGAAGTGCTCGCGCATCGCTTCGTAATGCGACGTGAAGCCGAGGGAGATGCCGTGGAGCCCATCCTCGTTCTTGGTCACGGGGTGAGCGCGGTGGTGGACGTCCACGACCCACGTGTCGAGGGAACTCGCGCCGAGGGCGCCGTCGGGCGAGACGTGCAGCACCGGAACGGCGAGCAGCGGAGCGGGGTCGTACGTCCGTGTCGGCTTCTCGCCCGACTTCAGCGAGCCGCGTTGGATCTGCAACCGGGTGACCGTACCGATCGTGCGCATAACGGAATCTAGCAGGATGTGCTAGATTGGCCCCGCTCATGGCCCTCCCTCCCACCCCGCGCGGTTGGGCGCGATGTCTGGATAACGTCGCGGACGTCCTTCGCCGCGGCGCGTGGTATCCGATCGTCGACGAGACCGATGACGGGAAAGTCGTCATCGAGGTCCGCAAGAAACCGGTTCGCGTCAGCCGCATCGACGTCGCCGTCCGCGAGACGCCCCCCGATCAATGGAGCATCGTCACTCGCACCGGCCTGCTCCGCCCCACCCTGGGCGGCAGGGAAGGGGAGGAGGTCACGACCACGTACGCCGTCTGTCCGCACTGCCAGGAACGGCAGGATTTCAGCGGCAAACCCGACGCGCTGAAGTGCCTGCGCTGCAAGAAAGAATCGAAGGTCGACTGGTCGGAAACCTGCTGAAACCGTCGCGCTGGCGTCGCTGCAATCTGTTTAGTATGTTAACTATCAATATGTTAACTATATGTCCGACCGCTCGGAACTGGCACTGCAGCTGACCGTCGCGGTCGCGGCCGCGTACCAGGCGATCGAGCGGGCCGGGAATCGCGCCTACAAGAGCTTCGGGCTGTCGCAGCGCGCCCACGCCGCCATGCAGGCGGTCGATCTCGGCGGGCCGGACGGCGCGCGGCCCAGCGACGTCGCGAGCGAGCTGGGTGTGTCGCGCGCCGCCGCTACGACGTTCATCCAGCGGCTCGAGACGAAGGGGTTCGTCGAGACCACGACCGATCCCGACGACGATCGAGGCGTTCGGGTCACTCTCACCCGCCACGGCCTCGAGGTGCTGCTGCGCGTCGGGCAGCTCGAGCGGCGCCTTGCGGCCCGGACGATCGAGGGCATGCCGGCATCGGCAATGGCGCGCACGATCCAGGTCCTGCAGGAGCTCAAGGCGAGATTGGAACAGAAATCGCTCGAGGTCGTGCGCTGAGCCGGTACACGGACGTACGTACTTGGCTAGTTTTCCACATCCCCCAACCCGCGTGCATTTGTGGATAACCGTACGAACGGCGTCGCACCCATCCGCCGCACCAAGATCGTCGCGACCCTCGGTCCCGCGACCGGGAACGAGTCGACGATCGGTGCCCTGCTGCAGGCCGGCGCCAACGTGCTTCGCATCAATGCCTCTCACGGCACTGCCGAGCTGCGCGCGGAGTGGATCGGCGCGGCGCGGCGCGTCGCGCAGCGCATGGAGATCCCGGTCGCCGTCCTACTCGACCTCCAGGGACCACGGATACGGGTCGGGGATCTGCCCGCTCCGCGGGAGCTCACGGCGGGTCAGCAGGTGGTGTTCGCTCCCGAGGAGATCGCGCGCGCCGACGAGTTGCCGACGACCTACGAGGGTCTGGCCACGGATGCGCGCGTCGGCTCCCGCATCCTGCTGAACGACGGCTTGCTCTCGGTCGAGGTCACCGGCGTGGACGGCCCGCGCGTGCGCGGCCGTGTCGTCGACGGCGGCATTCTGACGGCGCACAAGGGGATGAACCTGCCCGGCGTGCAGGTCTCGGCGCCGGCGCTCACCGAGAAGGATCGGGAAGACGTGCAGGACGCGATCAAGATCGGCGTCGACTACCTCGCCCTGTCGTTCGTGCGTCGTCCGGAGGACATCGCGGAGCTGCGGGCGCTCGCTCCCGGGGCAACGAAGCTCGTGGCGAAGATCGAGAAGGCGACCGCGCTCGACAATCTCGACAAGATCGTGGGCGCGTCGGACGCCGTGATGGTGGCGCGCGGCGATCTCGGCGTTGAATTGCCGTTCGAGCAGGTGCCGCTCGTGCAGAAACGGCTGATCGGCGAGGCAAATCACCAGGGCAAGCCGGTGATCACCGCGACGCAGATGCTCGAGTCGATGGTGCACAACCCCAGGCCCACGCGCGCCGAAGCGTCCGACGTCGCCAACGCGATTCTCGACGGCACCGATGCGGTGATGCTCTCCGCAGAAACCGCCGTCGGGCAATACCCGGTGGAGGCGGTACGTGCCATGGACCGCATCATCCGGGAAATGGAGCGGCATCCGCTGCGGCACCGCGAAGAGCGGCGCACCGCCACCGACGGCGTGCATACGGAAGACGCGATCGCCTGGGGCACGCACGCCGTGGCGCGCATGCTGAAGACGCCGCTCATCGTGACGCTTACCAAGGGCGGGTTCACGGCACGCAAGGTCGCGGCGCTGCGTCCACCCGTCCCGATTCTCGCCGTCACCACGGAGTCGCCCACGTACCGGCAGCTCGCGTTGGTGTGGGGCATCATCCCCGTCCTGGTAGACCGGGTGCCGGGCTACGACGCGATGCTGACCGTCGTCCGTGACCTGATTCTCAAACGCCAGTACGCCAAGCCCGGTGATTCCATCGTCATGACCGCCGGCGTCCCGTGGGACGTGTCCGGCAGCACCAACCTGATCAAGGTCGAGCAGGTGTGACGTGCGGTTGACCCTGCTCGGCACCGGCACGTCGTTCGGCGTGCCGCAGATTGGCTGTCGCTGTCCCACCTGTACGTCCGCTGACCCGCGCGACCGGCGCACGCGCACCGCCGCATTCGTCGAGACCCGCGGCAAACGCGTCCTCATCGATACGCCACCGGAGCTGCGCTTGCAGCTCGTCGCCGCCGGCATCGATCAGGTGGACGCCGTGTTGTTCACGCACGCGCACGCCGATCACGTGCACGGCATCGACGATCTGCGGGCGCTCTCCGTGCGTCAGGGGGCGGTGCTGCCGGCGTACGGCTCGCGACCGACGATGGCGGAGCTGGTCGCCAAGTTTCCGTACATCTTCGATCCGTCGATCGTCGTGCCGGTGGGTACGAGCAAGCCGGAGCTCACGGCGCGAGTCGTCGAACCCGGCGTGAGCGCGTCCATCGCCGGTGTCCCCGTGTTGCCGCTCGCGCTGCCGCACGGGGACCATGAGGTCTTCGGCTACCGTATCGGGGCGATGGCGTATCTCACCGACGTCAAGGCGATTCCCGCCAGCGTGATCGAAGATCTGGAGGATCTGGAGGTTCTGGTCCTGAACGCCCTTCTGTCGCGTCCGCATCCATTGCATCTGTCGGTGCCAGAGGCGATCGCGGTGGCGCAGCGCATCCGTGCGCGCCAAACGTTCTTCACGCATCTCACGCACGAAAACACGCACGCGGCGTTGGCCGCGGCGCTGCCGGCCGGGATCGCGCCCGGGTATGACGGGCTGGTTATCGACCTACCCGGGCCATAAATTCCGCCGCCAGGAGGCGGGAACACGCATGCTCGAGGAAAGCGCCAAGATCGACGCGCTGGTGCGCAAGGCTGTCTTCGGAAGCGAAGACGAGAAAGCGCACGCGCGATGGATGATTTGGGAGATGGGGCAGCAGGCCGGGGTGCGCCCTGCCTCGATTCACGATCTGTACATGGCGCGCGGCCGCGGCGAGGTGCCGCCGTTTACCACGCCCGCGATGAACGTGCGGATCCTTTCCTACGACGCGGGGCGCGCGATCTTCCGCGCGGCGAAACGGCTGGACGCCGGCGCGATCATCTGCGAGATCGCCCGCAGCGAGATCGCGTACACCGATCAGCGGCCCGCCGAGTACGTGGCGGTGATGACCGCCGCGGCGCTGCGCGAGGGGTTCACCGGGCCGTTGTTCATCCAGGGCGATCACGTCCAGGTCAACGCGAAGAAGTACGCCGCCGATCCCGAGGCCGAGCTGAAAGCGTTGCGCGCGCTGATCGAAGAGGAGCTGCACGCCGGCTTTTACAACGTCGACATCGACACCTCGACCCTCGTCGACCTCTCCAAGCCCAACCTCGACGAACAGCAGCGTACGAACTACGAGCGCGCCGCCGAGCTGACCCAGTTCATCCGCGACCGCGAGCCCGACAGCGTCACGGTGTCTGTCGGGGCGGAAATCGGCGAGGTCGGCGGCAAGAACAGCGACGTGCACGAGCTGCAGGCGTTCATGGAAGGCTACACCCGCTCGCTCAAGCAACGGGGCGACTCCGCCGGCATCTCCAAGATCTCGGTGCAGACAGGCACCAGCCACGGGGGCGTGGTCCTGCCGGACGGCTCGATCGCCAAGGTGAAGCTCGATCTCGCGGCGCTGAAAGCGCTGTCGCAGGATGCGCGCAAGAAGTACGGGCTGGGCGGCGCGGTCCAACACGGCGCGTCCACCCTGCCGCCCGAGGCCTTCTCGCAGTTCCCGCAGTGCGAGGCGGTCGAGATCCACCTGGCGACGAATTTCCAGACGATCGTCATGGATCATCCGGCGTTGCCGAAAGATCTGCGCCGCGACGTGAACGAGTGGGTCAAGGTCGAAGCCAAGGAAGAGTGGAAGAAAGGCGACACCGAGGAGCAGTTCATCTACAAGAGCCGCAAGAAAGCGATCGGGCCCTTCAAGCGCCGCTTCTGGGACCTCCCCGCCGACATCCGCGCGGCGATCGGCGCCGATCTCGAGAAGACGTTCGCGTTCCTGTTCGAGCAGCTGCGCGTGAAGGGCACGCGGGCGGCCACGGACAAGTACGTGAAACCGAAGCTCGATTCCCACGCTGCGCCGCGGGCGGCTCTGGTCTCGGCGCCGGACGACGCGGAGGCGGGCGAATGAGCGAGCGGAGTGGTGGGTTCGGCGCGTTCCTGTTCGGCATCGTGCTCGGCGCCGTCGCGGGATTCGTGTTCGCGCCCACGGAGAGTGGCGAGAGCACGCGCCGCAAGGTGACGAAGGGCCTGCGCAACCTGAAGGAGCTCGCCGAGGACAAGGTTGATGACGTGCGGGGCCTCCTCAAGGAGGCCGAGGCGGACGCCGAGGAGTCTGAGGACGACGAGGACGATGAAGAGTCGGAGATCACGACGCGCGAGCAGCTGCGCCGCCGGCTCGAGGCCGCCCGCCGCCGTCGCGCCCGGGCCCGCCCGCCGGTGCCCCCTGTGTCCGAGGAGGAGGACGAGCCGCTCGCGTGAACGGTGAAGGCGGCTGGCATCGCACGGTCACCGGCGTCGTCCGGCGCACCCTCGAGGCGGCCTACGAAGACAACATTCCCTTTCTTGCCGGCGCGCTGTCGTTCGACATTCTCCTCACTGCCATTCCCTTCGTCGGGCTCGTCCTGGCCGTCGTCGGCTACCTCGCCCAGTACCAGATCGCCATTCATCAGCTGAACGTGCACGAGCTGCTGGAGCGCTTCCTGCCCGAGTCGAGCGGTGGGGAAACGGGGCAGTTCGGCTTCATCGAGCGCGCCCTCGGCGATCTCGTCGCCCGGCGCGGGCACCTGACGCTTTTCGCCGCGCCCCTGTTCCTGTGGTTCTCGACTCGTATGTTCGGGGGACTGCG
>WNFT01005750.1_pt1 | contig 13068 bp, 12 predicted proteins | sample 5400191 | NCBI WGS metagenome assembly WNFT01 (sample SAMN13153359, study PRJNA577476) | soil metagenome | isolation source: 80 cm saprolite under Madrone tree | place: USA:California | collected 2016-06-14
TTTCTCCGAATGCGGCTCGCTCCGAGGCAAACACCGGTATAGTCCCGCGCTGACGAGCCCCAACGCCGCGTAGCCATAGAACATTGCCGCGAGCGCGCCGATCTTGCTGGCCCCGATCGAGACCAGGGCGTCCGGGGCGGCTGCGGCGAGTGCGCCGGCCGCGGTCGACAATCCTCCGATCAAGCTGTAGCGCGCGAAAATGCGGGTGCGATCATGATCCGCCGCCTCGCGCGCCAGCATCGTGTGTTCCAACGGTACCAGCATTCCGATGTCCCCGCTCGACGGGTTCATCGTGCCCAAGAACGCGATGACGAGAATGACTGCGAAATGCGCGCCATTCGCCATTGCAATTCCGGTCAACGTCATCACGATCGCGCCGATCGTCATGAGACCGCGCAGATCCCGGCGGGCGGCGACGAACCCGGTTGCGAGCGTTATCGCCGCGGTTCCCAGCAGTGCGGTGGTGGCCACGATGCCGACCTGAAAAGCGCCGAAGCCGATCTCGGAGAGATACGCGGGCAGGATGATGACGGCGAAACCGTCGCCGAAGCCGCGGGCTGCACGCGCCGCGTAGAGAAGGAAGATATCCGATCGTATTGGCATAATGAAAATCCACGCATCGAGAGATTTCGGCCAGCTTGACCCTCCGGCTGTCATCGTCCGCGAAAGCGGATGATCCATTAGCCGCCGAGCGAGCGGTATTTCCACTGCACGCGCGGTGTATACTGGATGCCCCGCCGGAGCCTGTCCTCCGCGAAGGCGGAGGGCGGGGCATGACGCAGACCGCAAAGGCCTTCGGCATCGAGATGCCCACCGCGCTCCTGGTGCGCGCCGACGAGGTCATCGAGTGAGGCCGGCGTCGCCGGCGAGCGAGCGGCAGCGGCGTCGTGACGATGTCGTGTGCCAGATAGAAGTGGGTGGAGATGGAGGCGCTCCCGGCGTAAGGTTCTCAACGTCACGACCTTTGCGCAACCAAACGAGCAACGCGATAATGGAGATCACCGAGATCATCCTGAGATTGGGGGCCGCGACGCTCGTGGGATGCGTGATCGGGCTCAACCGCGACCTGCACGGCAAGCCGACCGGCGTACGTACGCTCGGCGTCGTCGCGCTGGCCTCCGCCTTGGTCGTCATGGCGGCCAATGACTTCGCCGCGAACGAGGACAGCGACTGGGCTGCGACCAGCCGCGTCATCCAGGGTCTGATCACCGGAATAGGCTTCCTCGGTGCGGGCGTCATCATTCGCAACAACGCCGAGGGCGCCCGCGTTCACGGCTTGACCACGGCCGCTTGCATCTGGTTCACCGCGTGCATGGGCGTCGTCTGCGCGATCGGCGCATGGCACGGACTTGTCGTGGCTTTGGTGCTGATCTTTCTCGTTCTGGTGTTCGGCGGCCCCATCGAGCGGACCGTCCACCGCCTCTTCGGCGGCACGCCGGACCGGTGACGCCGGCTTCGCTCCCGAGGACCTGCGATGGGGAAATGCTCCCATGCCCGCCACCATCCGCGAGGGCGATTGCGTCAGAATTCCGTTCCTGACGAGTGAGACATTTCGCGCATGGGCGGCAAGCCGGATATCGTCGCGAAGATCCGCAAATACAATGCGGGCCTCGAGCCCGAGCGCCTGCGGCTGAAGTACGCGGCCATGCGGCAGGACGCTTTCAGGTTCTTTCGCGGGACATGCCACCTCTTCTATGATCGACTTCCGCCTTGGGGGTCGTTCGTCCGCGCCCCTGCCGCGTGGTGCTGCGGGGATCTGCATCTGGAGAATTTCGGATCCTACACGGGCGACAACGGGCTCGTTTATTTCGACCTCAACGACTTCGACGAGGCGATTCTGGCGCCTTGCGTTTGGGATCTGATCCGTCTCGTTGCCAGCATCCGGGTTGCGCGCTCGTCCTTGAAGTTTCCCGCGGCGCATGCAACGCGGTTGAGCAAGGAGGTCATCGACGCCTATGCGCAGGCGCTCCACCGCGGCAAGCCATATTGGGTCGAGCGCGACAATGCCCGCGGCCTGATCGGTTCCATCCTTGCCACGCTCGAGGGGCGCACGCGCAAGAACCTGCTCGACCGCCGAACCACGCTCGAGCGCGGCAAGCGACGGATCGCCATCGACGGCGTTCGTGCGCTCGCGGCGAGCGCGCAGGAGCGGAAGTTCGTTCGCCGGCTGCTCATGCACTTTGCGCGCGCGCAGCCGCATCCGGGATTCTTCCGGCCGGTCGATGTCGCGCGGCGGATTGCCGGAACCGGATCGCTCGGGCTGCCACGCTACATCATCCGGCCGAGCCAAGCGCATCGCGTGATCGCGGTTCAGACGCGCTGCCAGGCAATCTCGCCGGCGTTTCTCGCGGCAATCGAATCCGACGGCGCCTCTTTCGTGCTCCGCGAGCTGCAGCCGCGCGAAGACCGCCTCGACCTGGCGTACATCGCCGGCGATGCCGAGGGTTGCTCCGCGGTCTTTCGCCTGATGGGATCGCTGCTCGCCTGGGGTCAGTTGCGCGCCGCCGGCCGCCAGCGTGCTGCCGTTGCGGATGATCTCATGACATTTGCGGCGAAGGCCAAATGGCGTCGGCGCGTGCTCGCGGTGGCGACAGAAGCCGCCGACCGGAGCGCGGCGGATTGGCGGATTTATGCAAAGGCGTACGATGCCGGCGAGTTGCCGCACACACGCTGACGATCTCGAAGTCCGTCGCAAATCGCGCCACAGAAATGCATCCGGCGGGGCGATCCGAGCGCCATCCGGGCTCGGTTTCTCGAACTCACCGCAGTGATCGGACCGACCTCCAATTAGGTGTGAAAATACCTGCGCGCTCAGTGACGATATAATTTTTGAACCTCTTCCCCGGTCGCAGCGACCAATGATCGGGCAAGGGGGGTCTTCATGACGCGCATTCACGCGATTTTAGGCTGTGCGGTCGCCGCACCCATCATCTCAGCTGTTGCGACTGACACTGCGCTAGCCCAACCGTGGGGGTACACGTTTCGTTCCCCGCACGCTTCTGGTTACTACTATCAGCCTGACTGGAGAACCCCTGCGAGGGCACGCCGGCCGACCGGGTTACCTGACGAGCGGCGGTCGAGCCATCGCAAGGCCAAGCACGGCCGGGCCGAAGATTCGAAGAATAAGCAGTCCGACAAAGTGCAAGGCCCGCTGCAGATCATCGTTTCCATCAGCAATCAGCGCGTATCTCTCTACGACAAGGGCGTCCCCATCGCTCGCTCGGTAGTCTCGACCGGGGTACCTGGCCATTCGACGCCGATGGGCGTGTTCAGCGTCATCCAGAAGGACAGGTGGCACCGCTCCAACATCTACAGCAACGCGCCGATGTACTATATGCAGCGGATCACCTGGTCGGGCGTTGCGATGCATGCCGGAGTTGTGACTGGACGACCCGCATCGCACGGCTGCATTCGGCTGACCGGCGATTTCGCCAGGCGCCTGTGGGGCATCACCAAGATCGGCGTGCGCGTCATCGTCGCGCGCCACGACGTCGTGCCGGTCGAGATCTCGCATCCGCGTCTTTTTACGCCGAAGCCGAAGCCAGCCGAGGTCCCGCTCGCGCTGGAACAGCCGGCCGAGAACGCGACGCAGGCGGACATGCTGGCGCGGACGGCCCCCGACGCCAAGATGGGGGGCACCATCAAGACGGCGGCGGCCGCGAACTTGCGGGCGACCGATGCGGTCCAGATCGCCGGCACAGCCGGAACGAGCGATCCGCCGAAGTCCGACGACCCCCTCGCCGCAGCCAAGCCGGCGCCACGCAAGTCGCGGACGGTATCGGTCTTCATCAGCAGGAAGGAGGGCAAGCTCTTCGTTCGCCACGGCTTCGAACCCCTGTTCGACGCGCCGGTGAGCATCGACAGCCCCGAGTCGCCGCTGGGCACGCACGTTTTCACCGCGCTGGGCTTGAAGGACGATGGCGCCGAAATGCGCTGGAACGTCGTGTCGCTGTCGAGCGAGCCCGCCGGCAAGGCGGCCCCTGGGCGCAAGGACGGCAAGAAGCTGTCCCGCGCGGAACAAGAGCGACAGCAAGCCAACGCGGCAAAGATCAACGCTGCCCAGCGGTCAACTCAGAGCGCAGCCGCGGCTCTCGACCGCATCCAGATTCCGAGCGACGCGGCCGAGCGAATTTCGGAGTTGCTGTCGCCGGGCGCGTCCTTGATCATCTCCGATCGCGGCATGAGCGGCGAGACCGGAGAGGGAACCGACTTCGTCGTGCTGACACGATAACGGCACGCCCGGCGTACTTTGGGCCTGGAGTAACTTCCCGCCAATCCAAGCTTGCGATACCGGTTGGCGCGCGCCACAGTCAGGCGGGCCGCCGTCGCCGAGCGGCTCGTACGGCCGCGAAGCACTCCCAGTGCGGCTGGATCATCGACAACGGTCAGCGCCCGAGGACGCCGGCTCAGTGCCGAGACCGGTTTCGGTCGCATAGCTGCGCGACGCGACCGCGTCCGGGTCGCCCTTGAGCACCTCCCACCGGGTACTCTCGCCATCACGCCAGAAACGGAAGTCGAAGCTTCGTTTCGCGACCCGAAGATTCATCACGGTGAGGTCGGGCAGCCATGTCGGAAGCGCGGGGTCGATATAGAGCCGGTCACGCGGGGCATCCGGCTGAAAGCCCAGAATCGCTTGCAAGAACGCGAAGGCGGAACCGGCAGCCCAAGCCTGCGGGACATTGGCCCCGAGATACTGGACCGGAAAGTTGGTGGGTTCGCGCTGGACCCCGGAGTAAAGCTCGGGCACCTGATGCAGCATGAAGAAGCTCGCTGCTCGGCTCACATCGCGGGCGATCCGCGCAGCCTCCTCGGCAAAGCCGTATCGTCGAAAACCCATGGAAATGATGGCGTTGTCGTGCGGCCACACCGAGCCGTTCTGGTAGGAGTAAGGATTGTAAGCCGGATGGTCGGCGGAGAGCGTACGGATGCCCCAACCGCTCCACATATCCGGCTGCATCAAGCGCTGGACCACGCGACGCGCGCGCTCGGGCGGCACGATGCCCGACCACAGGCAATGGCCGGGATTCGAGGCGACGCTGAGGACCTTCTTCTTCTCGCCATCGAGCGCGTAGGCGTAGAAGCCGGAGGCCTCGTCCCAGAATGCGTCGTTGAACCGGGCAAACAGCAATCGAGCCTTCGCCCGCAGCGCCTGCGCGCGATCGGCTTTGCCGAGGCCATCGTAGATTTCCGCCATGCGGATGAAAGCGTCATAGGCGTAGCCCTGGAGCTCGCAAAGCGCCTTGGGCCCCTTCACCAACGATCCATCCGGATAAACCACGGCATCGCCGGCGTCCTTCCAGCTCTGGTTTTCATATCCTACCGGCGAGCGCGTCGCATATTCCTGAAAGCCGTCCCCGTCGCGGTCGCCGTAGCGGTGGATCCATTCGAGGCACTTCTCCGCCGTCGCGAGATGCCGCTCGACGATGCCGACATCGCCGGTGCATCGCCAGGCGACATGAAGCACGATGAGATAGAGCATGGTCGCGTCCGCCGTGCCGTAATAGGGCGTGTGCGGCACCAGCTTGAAATGCGCGAGCTCGCCATGGCGCATCTCGTGCATGATCTTGCCCGGCTCGGCGTCGCGATAATCGTCGCGTTCGGTGGCTTGCAGCGAGCCCAGCACGTCGAGGGTCGCGCAGGCGAATTCAGGATAGACCAGGGCGTTCTGGAGCGAGGCGATCAGGCTGTCACGGCCGAAGAGGGCGACGAACCAGGGGACTCCGGCCGCGGGCACGAATTGCAAGCGCTCCGTACTCTCGAACGGCAGGCGTAGAGCCGCCATGTCGTCGACGGCCTGACGAAACAGGCGATATAACTCCTCGTTGCTGGTACGGATCTCGAGAACCGCTTTGCGCCAATGCTCGAGTCGCTGGCCAGCTTTCGATTGTTCGCTGTTCGCGATGCAGAAATCCGGGGCCTCGACGCGAACCTGGCCGTCGCCGAGCTCGTAGAGCAAACAAGTGTGCCATGAGGCTCCAGGCGCAAGGTCGATCTCGAAGCTGATGCGGCCATTGGCATATACCGGCGCGGATCCATGCCGCCGCGTCACGACGGTCAGCTCCCGGCAGAAATCGCGGTTACGATAGACGGTCCGCAACCGTCCCTCATCATCCGACCATTCCGTGGCGATGCGACCACGCCGCACGATACGCCCGGATTTCACCTCGAACAGATCCGCGAAGTCGCTGCGCATCGCGATCTCGAGGTTGAAGCGCACCGGCTTCATCCCGTAGTTCACGAGGTCGAGATCCTCGTGAACGCCGCCGCTGATCGATCGGCTGAGCACCAGACCGAGGGTCCCGCGCGGGATATTGCCGTCCTCGGTGAATATGAGGCGATTGGTGAGGAATATGCGCGAAGCGTAGTGGACGATATTGCCGGAGTTGAGCAGGTCCCAAGGCTCGCCGTTGGCATAAAGCTTCCAGCTGCTGATCAGACGGGTATCGTAAAAGTAGAGGCCCTTGTCGCTCGGCCACGGAATTTGACCATCCGTATCGCTGACCAGCAGGGTGTATCCCTGATGAATTGCGAGCTGCGACGGGCCGACGGTGATTTCAAGCGCCATGGCGAGATTCCGGTTGGCAGACGAGAGCTCGTGCAGGCTCTCAGAGAATGAAGCTCACGGCGCCCAGCGTGCCGAGCTCGGCGGCGTCGAGCACCGCGCGGCGTTCGGCGATCTTCAGCGCGTTGCCCTGCCGCCTGAGCGTGTAGCGGTAGTGGCCGACGTATTCGCGCGCATCGCCGCCGCGGCGCATCCGATAGACGACGAAATTCGCTGCAACCGCGATGGTATCGCCGTCGGCTGCGGTGATGCGCACGTTGCTTATCATGCGGCGCGTCCGCGAGGGCGGATATTCCGCGTGGCAATTGGGGTCCTTGAGGCGGATCACGCGCTCGCGCAGACGTGCCGCGTCATCCGCGATCGTGAAGAGCGTCGAGCGATGATCCGCATCGGGTTTGTCGTTGGGCGGGACGTAGTAGGCCGCGTCCTCGGTCAACAGCGCGAGCCAGTCGTCGAGGCGCCAGGAATCGAGCAGGTCGGCCTCGTGGAACAGGAAATCCTCGATGTCGGCGCGCGATAGCGCACTTGCGTCCTTCCGCGTACTCATCCGCGCGCCTCCATCAGCTCGTTCCACCGCCGCCAGAACACGCGCAGATGCCCCTCGTCGGTGTCGAGCTGTTCCCCGCTCCTCGCCATGCCGCGCGAGAGATCGGACCACCTGACCTCGCGCCAGGCGGCGTAGCCTTGCTGAACGGCCTCGAGCGCCGCCACGTCGTCGGGGGTCGCGAACCCGCCCGGCCCGTAGAAGGTGAGGAACGCGCTGAGCCGTCGTGCGCGTTGCGCTTGCGTTTCCTCTGCCGGTCCGAGCGCCCAGGCAGTCACCCGCATATGGTCGGGGCTCACCGGGAAGAAATTGCGCACCGTCACCGAGGAGCCGTCGTTGATCACCAGGTTGGGAAAGATCACGAGGTTGCGGTTGGTGTCGGCGACCCGCGCGGCACGCGCCTCGCCGAGGCGGCGGACGAGCTCGGCGCGGATCGCCTCGATGTCGGCTTTTGCCTCCTCGCCGTAGATCGAGATCCACCGCGCCACCGGCCGGCCGCGGAAATTTGGATTGTCGGTCGTGAGATGCCCGTTGCCCAGATCCTTGCCGAGACCCCTGGTCGGCAGCAGCAGACCCGAGTCTTTGGGCGGCGCGGTGTTTACGCCTGCGTTGCGCATGTAGTTGAGCCAGGTCGAATGCGTCGCCATCAGGTGATAGTCGTCGACGCTGTTCTCGACCAGGAGCTTCCAGTTGGCCTTGATGTCGTATTCCTGGACGCCCGCGACGATTTCCATGCGCCCGGATGGAGACTGGTCGACGACGAGATCGATGTATTCCGTGGCGCCGGCGAGATAATCCTCGAGGCCGACCGCATCGTGATCGAAGCTGAGGAAATAGAAGTCGCGGTAGTGCGCGAGACGCGGCACGTGTACCAGGCCCATTCGCTCCTTGGCGAAGTTCGGTCCATAGGCGTCTTCGCCGGGAACGCCGCGCAGCGCGCCGTCGAGCCCATAGGTCCAGCCGTGATACATGCAGAAGAACTGCCGGGCGTGGCCCTCGCGCTCGCGGCACACCAGCGTGCCGCGGTGCCGGCACGAGTTGATCAGCGCTCGCGCCTCGCCCTGCCGGTCGCGACAGAGGATGATCGGGCGGCCGGCCACCCATCGCGTGCGGAAGTCGCCCGGGTTGCGGATCTCCGAGGCGTGGCCGACGTAGACCCAGCAGGTGTCGAAGACCGCCCGATGCTCTCTCTCCAGAATCGCGGGCGAGACGAAGACCTCGCGGCTCACCGCAAAGCTCATCTCGTCCGGGCGGTCCAGGACGAAGCCATGCCGGTCGGGATGGTCGTTCATCTTGGCGTTGCTCCACGACAAAGCGGACTGCCGCAAGCGTCAGAAGCGCAAAAATGACGCACCCGTTTATAACGCGGTCGTCGCGGTCGTCCAATGTGGTATGACGAGACATTCGCGCCGCGGTCGTAACCCATCGCAGTTCCCGGGAGAAACCTCGAATGCGAGCTTTGATCCGGACGCTCGCCTGCGCCGCGCCTCTCCTCGTCGCATCGGCGATTGCATGCGCGCTTCGCGCCGAGGAATTGCAGGTGGGCACACCCGGCACGGCGAGCGATGCGCCGTTCTTCATCGCCGACAAGAAGGGCTATTTCAGAGACGAAGGGCTGACGGTCCATTTCATCCGCTTCGATTCCGCCGCCAAGATGATCCCCTCGCTCGGCTCCGGCGAGCTCGACGTGGGCGGCGGGGCTACCTCCGCCGGACTCTATAATGCGGTCAAACGCGGCGTCGGCATCAAGATCGTCGCCGACAAGGCGCGCAACGCCAAGGGCCATGGATTCCAGGGGCTCATGGTGCGCAAGGAGCTGGTGGACAGCGGCAAGTTCAAGCGATTGTCCGATCTCAAGGGGCTCAAGGTGGCGCTCTCGGCCGCCGGCAACAGCGAGGCATCGCTGCTGAACGGAGCGCTCCGCCAGGGGGGGCTGAAACTCTCCGATGTCGAGCTCGTCTATCTCGGATTCCCGCAGCATACGGCGGCGTTCCAGAACGGCGCGATCGACGCCGCCATCACCACCGAGCCGACGCTCACCCAGATCGTCAAGACCGGAAGCGCGGTGCGCTTTCTCGGCGCCGACGAGTTCTTTCCGGATCACCAGACCGCTGTGACGTTTTACGGTGCCGAGTTCATCAAACGCAAACCCGAGGCGACGGGAAAATTCATGCGTGCGCTCATCCACGCCATCCGCTTCTACAACGACGCGCTCGACGGCGGCCGCCTCGCCGGTCGCAACGCCGAGGAGACGATCGCGATCCTGGTCGAGTATTCGCATATCAAGGATCCGGCGGTCCACCGGACCATCATCTCGCATGCGGTCGACCCCAACGGCGAGGTGCACTTGGACAGCTTGCGCAAGGCGTGGCAGCTCTTCGTCGACACGCGGCAGATCGACGGTTCGGTCAGCGTCGACGACGTGATCGACATGAGCTTTGCAAGGGCGGCGGTCGGCGCGCTCGGTCCCTACCGCAGGGCCGGGACGCATTGAGAACGCCGCCGAAGGCGGCAGCTGACTGGGTCGATTCGCGGGAGCGATGGGCGCAATTTTTGCCGAGAGGCCGACGGTGCCGACCAATTTCGATCGCTACCAGCGGATTGCGCCGCTTTACGACCTGCTCGATCTCCCATTCGAGTACGGGCGCTACCGCCGGATCAGGCCGTTGCTCTTTGAAGGGATCTCGGGTCGCCTGCTGGACGCCGGCGTCGGGACCGGCCGGAATTTCCCGTTCTATCCGCGCGATGCCAAGATCATCGGCATCGACGTCAGTCCGGCCATGCTGGCGCGGGCCGACCGCAAGCGTAGGTCGTCGTCTGCCGATATCGAGCTGCGGCAAATGGATGTGAGCCGTATGGACTTTCCGGATCGGTTTTTCGACGCGGGAGTAGCTACGTTCCTGTTCTGCGTTCTTTCCGACGATTTGCAGACGCCGACGTTGCGGGAAATGGGCCGCGTGATCAAGATCGGCGGAATCATTCGACTGCTGGAGTATACGCGGCCACGCGGAACCGTGCGGCGGATCATGACGCACCTGTGGGACCCCTGGGTGCGATGGGCCTACGGTGCGAATTTCGATCGTCGAACCGACGAACATGTTTCCGAGGCCGGCCTGGAACTGATCGAATCTCGTTTCGTGGTGGACGAGCTCATCAAGCTGATCTCGGCTCGCGTTGCCAGGTAGGGCGGCGCCGGTTGCTGTTGCGTTTGCGCTCTCGGACATGGCGCTACCCCTCCCTCCAGGGTCAGGGCATGATCGCCGGCACGTTTTTTCGGCGGCCCTTTCACGAGGGTCTCTCTCGTTGCACTGTCAGCCTAAACCAGATGCGCGCGATTGGCGCACCTTTGCTCGTCATCGCAACCAAATTGCCGATCTCCCCCATCATTTCTAGGTCCCCGCGGCGGGTCCCCGGCGTCTCAACCTTTTGGCCACCTTCCGAAGGTCGCCGATCTGGCGACGCCACTCACTCCAATCGACAACCTCGTTGTGTTCGACGGTCATTTCCTCCGGTGAGAACCGGTCGGTGAAGAGCACCAGGTTCAGGCATTCCCACCGGGCGCTGGGGACCATCATTCCGTCGAACCCGAGGAAGGCGGCAGCGTCGCCGATGGCTTGGGTCCGCTCGTAGGCAAACTCGCCGTACCGGTCCTTCGCGACGCCGAGACGCTCCACGGCTTCGAGGTTCGCGAGCTTCAGTGTTCGGGTGGTCCGAACCGAAATCTTGTGAAGCACCGAAACCAGCTTGGACGGGAAAACCGGCTGCCGGCTGAGATGGAAGTGGATCTCGGCAAGCGAGCCTTCGCGGTGGAGCGACGTATAGATGACGTCGAACGTGCCCGGATACCATCGCGCGCGCGCGGGGTAACCCTGGAGAGGGTCCCGGCCCTGTCGAACGATGCGCCACACCGTCCCCTCGAAGGCGACCCCTCGGTGCGCATCGAGCGCATCCAACAGTTCGAGGTCGCGTGCTCGGCGCTCCGTCACTTAGCTCTCAGACGTAAGCGCCGGCTTCGAGGCGCTCTATCGCGGCGAGTACCTCTTCTGTCCGTCCATTGTAGATCAGGTCAATCGCTCGTTCGCCATTCAAGAGCGGATGGCGAGAATGGAGCCATAGCCGCGTCTCGTCGGGCGTGTAGAAGTCCGAGAGGCGATCAACCACATACCGCAGTTCCGCGATCATGGTTTGCGTCCGCAGATTTGGGGTGCCGCTGCCACGCGCCCACCGCGAGACCGTCGCCGTCGAGACGTTGACGATGTTGGCAATATCCTTGCCTTGAAGGCCGCCGTGCGTCCGAAGGCCGTCCAGAATTCTTGCTACAGCCGTAGACATGCGATCACCGCCTCTTCGAGGCAGACACTCCGATTCGGCCCACGCGTCGTGGTTGCGCCGCTGCATCGCCCAATCGCAGACAACTCCGCCACGTTCGTGTCGAGATTCAATTACTGCCCCGACTCAGCCAGGAGCGTGATCACGTCGCGCTGGCGGGAGAAGGCAGACGCCTCTACCACCACCCGGTCGAGCGGCATACGGCCCGAACCCAGCAGCGTCTCAATCTGACGATGCAGCGTTCCCAGCCGTGGATAGTGCGCGACTGGGTCGGGCTTACCGTGAAGGTAGATGACGTTCTGCGACATCTCCATACTCGCGAACGGTATGTACATTTTGATTTCACAGAAGTCAATCAGTGAAATCGAATCGTCCATCCCGTTGGCAGACGAGGAAGCACCCATCCGAGGCTGAGACCGAATCAGAGCTGAATCTTCCCCGTTCTCGACCTCCTCGGCTGGCAGCATTTGCCGCAACAGGAGCCGGGGCGCGGACGACGAGACGTGGGGGACGCGTTGCTGTTCATTGATGTGTTCATTGATGTCGAGGCGAAGGCGCGCGCGCCCGCTTCCCTCGGTCGACCGATTCCGACCGGGCGAGGTGGTGGTAGAGAACGAGGCGCGAGACACGCGCCTCGATCGCGCGAGCGGCGGCGCAGAGGCGTCTTCGTCGCAAATCTTGCGTTATCTCGGTCGGGCGGAGGCGCAATCAGGCGGGGTGTTGCGCTGGGGATTGCTGACCAACGGACGACTGTGGCGCCTCTATTGGGCGCAAGCGCGCGCGAGGGCGGAGGGTTTCGTCGAGCTTGATCTGCCCGAGCTGTTGGATGAAGCGCCGCTGGGGGTTCCGGCCGGCGCCGATCCGCAACATTGGTTGCGCGTATTCTTGCTCATCATCGGTCGCGGCGCCCTGGAACTCATCGAAGCTCGGTACCTAGTGGACGAGCTCGTTAACCTGATTTCGATCCGCATCGTCAGGTAGCGTAGATCCAGTTTGGCGGTTCGGCTCAATAATCTCGCTCCGACGCTCCGCCTGCTGTTGTGGGAACCGGCACCTGGTGCTCGAGCGTGACCTCGCGTCCCTCGCGGGAGGAGCGCAGCATCGCGAGCGCCGTCTCGACGCTCGCCTTGCCCCACCGTCCATCATGGACCGGCCGGCGGCCGGTGCGCAGCGCCGCGCGCATGTCGTCGAGTACCTCGACCCGCCCGGGCGCGCCGGGACCGCGCCGCAACGGCACCTCGCGCGAACCGGATTCATCATAGACGATCACGCCGTCCCTCGAGGCGCGCAGCTCGCCGCGTGCGCACGTCGCAATCGTCACGCCGAAATGCGGCTGATGCGGCGCCGGCGCGCCGCTCGCCTCCCGATACGCATAGGTGTCGATCCGCAGCTGTGTTTCCGCCGCGACGCGAGCGGCGAGCGCCCGCCGGGCGGCGCCGTGGGTTCCCGGACATTTCGGCGCGCCACCCTCCGACACCCAGAAATGCAGCTCGTCGCTGTCGAAGAAATCGTAGCCGCTATAGACGAGCGAGGCGCTCGCGCCGCTCTCGAACGCGAGGAACGCGACGCAACTCCCTTCGGTCGGCCGCGCCGGATCGAGCGCGCTCACCTGCGCGCGCACGCTGCGCAGGCG
>WNFT01003893.1_pt1 | contig 13066 bp, 9 predicted proteins | sample 5400191 | NCBI WGS metagenome assembly WNFT01 (sample SAMN13153359, study PRJNA577476) | soil metagenome | isolation source: 80 cm saprolite under Madrone tree | place: USA:California | collected 2016-06-14
CCGTGGCGGAAGGCCGCGCTGCTCATGCCCTCGGCGTGCCGGTGAGTCGACTCCTTGAGGATCAGGCCCCCCGTGCCGACCGCCGCCAGCGAGGGTCCGCGCCCCAGCACGAACACGTCCCGCACTCCCCGAAGCTCGCGGCCGAGCGCCTCCACGTGGGAGGGCCAGGCCTCGAGGTACCCCGCGGCCGCCCCCGCGGCCGCGCCCAGGGCCGCCCGGACCGCCTCCCGGTCCTCTCCCCCGAGCACCCCCGCGAGCCACTGCAGCGCCATCTGGGCCGTCACCCACGTCTTGCAGGACACGGTGGACTCCGCGCCGGCGTGGGTGAGCAGGGTCGCTTCCGCCTCGCGGGCGAGGGGGCCGTCGGGGGTGTTCGTCACCGCCAGCACCGTGGCCCGCCCCCGCACCTCTTCGAGCAGGCGCACGACCTCTGCGCTGCGCCCCGACTGCGAAACCACGACGAGCAGTGACCCTTGCCCGAGGAGCGGACGCTGGTGGTGCAGGAGCTCGGAGGTCTCGACCATGACCGCCGGCCGGCCCTGCTCGAGGAGACGCAGGTACAGCGGCCAGAGGCCGTGGAACGAGCCCCCCATGCCGGTGAGGACGACGCGGGTGAACGCGCCGGCCTCGAGGCGCCGCCGCACCGCCTCGAGGGCGGGTGGCACCTCGAGGCGGCGGTGGGTCTCGCCGAGGGCCCGCGGCTGATCCAGGATGTCGCGGAGATACGGGCCTTCGACGATGTTCAGACCTCGGCGCCTTCCTTGATGTGCTCCGGCTCCACCAGGTACTCCGGAGCGTACTCGCCCTCGAGACCCGCACCGGCCGCGTGCTCCACGACCTCTTCGGGGATCTTGATGCGGCGGTAGAACTCCATGCCGGTGCCGGCGGGGATGAGCCGGCCCATGATCACGTTCTCCTTGAGGCCGCGGAGATAGTCCACCTTGCCGCTGATGGCGGCCTCGGTGAGCACCCGGGTCGTCTCCTGGAAGCTGGCCGCGGAGATGAAGGAGTCGGTGGAGAGCGAGGCCTTGGTGATGCCCAGGAGGAGGGGGTGGCCGCTGGCCGGCTTCTTCCCGGCCTGGTTCATGCGCTCGTTCTCGTGCATGAAGCGGAACTTGTCCACCACCTCGTCGATGAGGAAGTCGGTGTCGCCCACGTCCTCCACCTTCACCCAGCGCATCATCTGGCGGGTGATGACCTCGATGTGCTTGTCGTTGATGTTGACCCCCTGCAGGCGGTAGACCTCCTGGATCTCGTCGACCAGGTAGCGCTGCAGCTCCTTCTCCCCGCGCACCCGCAGGATGTCGTGGGGGTCGATGGGGCCGTCCATGAGGGGCTCGCCCGCCTTCACCCGCTCGCCCTCCTGGACGTTGATGTGGGCGCCGCGGGGGAGCTGGTACTCGCGGGGCTGCTCGTCGTCGCCCGTCACGAAGATCTTGCGGTGCTGCTTGGCCACGTCGCCGTACTTCACCACCCCGTCGATCTCGGTGATGACCGCGGGCTCCTTGGGCCGCCGGGCCTCGAAGAGCTCCACCACCCGGGGCAGACCGCCCGTGATGTCCTTGGTCTTGGCGGTCTCGCGCGGGATCTTGGCCAGCACGTCGCCCGCCGCGACCTCGTTGCCGTCCTCGACCATCAGGTGGGCCCCCGAGGGCAGCAGGTACTTCCGGAGGGTCTTCCCCTTGTCGTCCTTGATCTCGATCCGGGGCTGCTTCTTCTCGTCCGGGGACTCCATGATGACGAGGGCGGCCATGCCGGTGTTCTCGTCCACCTGCTCGTGGAAGGTCTGCCCCTCGATGAGGTCCCGGAAGCTGATCTGGCCCTCGTCCTCGGTGAGGATGGTGAAGGAGTAGGGGTCCCACTCCACGAGGAGCTGGCCCTGCTTGATCTCCGCTCCCTCCTTGACCTTCAGGCGGGCGCCGTAGACCACCGCGTGGCGCTCGCGCTCCCGCCCCTTCTGGTCCTGGATGATGAGGGCCCCCGCGCGGTTCATGACCACCAGGTCGCCCTTCTTGTTCTTGACCGTGGTCAGGTTGTGGAACTTGAGGGTTCCCGCGTTCTTGGCCTCGAGGGTGGTCTGCTGGGTGGTGTGGCTCGCGGTGCCCCCGATGTGGAAGGTCCGCATGGTGAGCTGGGTGCCCGGCTCGCCGATGGACTGGGCGGCGATGACCCCCACCGCCAGGCCCATCTCCACCAGCTTGCCGGTGGCGAGGTCGCGGCCGTAGCAGAGGGCGCACACCCCGCGGAGCGACTCGCAGGTGAGCACGGAGCGGATGCGCACCTTCTCGATCCCCGCGGCCTGGATGGCGTTGGCCGTCTCCTCGCTGATCTCCTTGTTGGCGTCCACGATGACCTGGCCCTCGATGTCCTTGATCTTCTCCAGGCTCACCCGGCCCACGATGCGGTCGCGCAGGGGCTCGATCACCTCCCCCGACTCGATGATGGGCCGGATGTCGATCCCGTCCACGGTGCCGCAGTCGTGGTCGGAGATGATCACGTCCTGGCTCACGTCCACCAGGCGGCGGGTCAGGTAGCCGGAGTCCGCGGTCTTGAGCGCGGTGTCCGCCAGGCCCTTGCGCGCGCCGTGGGTGGAGATGAAGTACTGCAGCACGGTGAGGCCCTCGCGGAAGTTCGAGGTGATGGGGTTCTCGATGATCTCGCCGCTCGGCCGCGCCATCAGCCCGCGCATCCCCGCGAGCTGGCGGATCTGCTGCTTGCTTCCCCGGGCCCCCGAGTCCGCCATGATGTAGATGGGGTTGAACTCCTGCCCGTCCTTGTCCTGCTTCTCCATCTCCTTGAACATGGCGTCCGCCACCTTCTCGGTGACGCTCGACCAGATGGAGATGACCTTGTTGTAGCGCTCGCCGTTGGTGATCGCCCCGTCCTGGTATTGCTTCTCGACGTCGATGACCTCTTTCTGGGCGCCTGCCACCATGCGCTCCTTGCCCTCGGGGATGATGAGGTCGTCGATCCCGATGGAGATCCCGGCCTTGGTGGCGTAGGTGAAGCCCAGGTCCTTGATCGCGTCCAGCATCTCCACCGTCTTCTCCAGGCCGTCCCGCAGGTAGCAGTACTGCACGAGCTGCTGCAGGCCCTTCTTGCGAAGGAGCCCGTTCACGTAGGGCACGCCCTTGGGAAGGTGGTCGTTCAGGATGACCCGGCCCACCGTGGTGTTGAGGATCTGGTTCTTGACCTTCTGGGCCTCCGTGTGGATCACGTCCTGGTCGTCGTAGACGGTGGTCAGGTCGATCAGCTCACCCGAGTAGAGCAGCCGGATGGGGGTGAGGGTCTCGACCTCCTTGTGCTCGAGGGCGATCAGCACGTCCTCGCTGCAGGCGAAGGCCCTGCCCTCGCCCTTGGTCCCCTTCTTCTCCTTGGTGAGGTAGTAGCAGCCGAGCACGATGTCCTGGGAGGGGATCGCGATGGGCTGGCCGTTGGCCGGGGAGAGGATGTTGTTGGAGGACAGCATGAGCACGCTGGCCTCGATCTGGGCCTCCGGGGAGAGGGGAACGTGCACCGCCATCTGGTCGCCGTCGAAGTCGGCGTTGAAGGCGGTGCAGACCAGGGGATGGATGCGGATGGCCTTGCCCTCGACCAGGATGGGCTCGAAGGCCTGGATGCCCAGCCGGTGCAGGGTGGGGGCGCGGTTCAGGAGCACGGGGTGCTCGCGGATCACGTCCTCCAGGAAATCCCAGACCTCCGGTCGCTGCTGCTCCACCATCTCCTTCGCCGCCTTGATGGTGGTGACGAGGCCTTCCTTCTCGAGCTTGCTGTAGATGAACGGCTTGAACAGCTCGAGGGCCATCTTCTTGGGCAGGCCGCACTGGTGCAGCTTCAGCTCCGGCCCCACCACGATGACGGAGCGGCCCGAGTAGTCCACCCGCTTGCCCAGCAGGTTCTGGCGGAAGCGGCCCTGCTTGCCCTTCAGGGTGTCGGAGAGCGACTTCAAGGGGCGGTTGTTGGCCCCCCGCAGCACCCGGCCCCGCCTCCCGTTGTCGAAGAGGGCGTCCACCGCCTCCTGGAGCATGCGCTTCTCGTTGCGGACGATCACGTCGGGGGCGCGCAGCTCGATCAGCTTCTTGAGGCGGTTGTTCCGGTTGATCACCCGGCGATAGAGGTCGTTCAGGTCCGAGGTCGCGAACCGTCCGCCGTCCAGGGGGACCAGGGGGCGCAGCTCGGGGGGAATGACCGGGATCACGTCCAGGATCATCCACTCCGGCTTGTTGCCGCTCTTCCGGAACGCCTCCACCACCTTGAGGCGCTTCGCATACTTGATCTTCTTCTGGACGGAGTTCTCCGTCCGCATCTTCTCGCGGAGCTCCACCGCGTCCCGCTCCACGTCCACCCGCTTGAGCAGCTCCTTGATCGCCTCCGCGCCCATGGAGCAGCGCAGCCGGGGGTACTTCTCCCGGAGCTGCCGGTAGCGGTCGTCGCTCACCAGCTCCTGGCGCTTCACCTCCGGGCAGTCCCCGGGGTCCACCACCACGTAGGACTCGAAGTAGAGGATCCGCTCCAGGTCCCGCAGGCTGATGTCGAGGAGGTGGCCGATCCGGCTGGGCAGCCCCTTGAAGAACCAGACGTGGGAGACCGGGCAGGCCAGCTCGATGTGGCCCATGCGCTCGCGGCGCACCTTGGACTGGGTGACCTCGACTCCGCACTTGTCGCAGATCACTCCCCGGTGCTTCATGCGCTTGTACTTGCCGCAGAGGCACTCCCAGTCGGTGATGGGGCCGAAGATCTTCGCGCAGAAGAGGCCGTCCCGCTCCGGCTTGAAGGTCCGGTAGTTTATGGTCTCCGGCTTGGTGACCTCGCCGTGGGACCAGGAACGGATCTTCTCCGGGCTCGCCAGGCGGATCTTGATCGCGTCGAAGTCCACGACCACCCGCCCCACGTCCAGGTTCGGCCTCATCGGAATCATCAGACTCATTTCGTCTTGCCTCTCAGTGCTTGGTCTTGATCAGCTCGACGTCCAGGCACAGGCTCTGCAGCTCACGGATGAGCACGTTGAAGGACTCGGGCAGGCCGGGGTTGAACACGGTGTCGCCCTTCACGATGGCCTCGTAGATCTTGGCCCGACCGTACACGTCGTCGGACTTGGCGGTGAGGAGCTCCTGCAGGATGTGGGCCGCCCCGTACGCCTCGAGGGCCCAGACCTCCATCTCCCCGAACCGCTGGCCCCCGAACTGGGCCTTGCCCCCCAGGGGCTGCTGGGTGATGAGCGAGTAGGGCCCGATGGACCGCGCGTGGATCTTGTCGTCCACCAGGTGGGAGAGCTTCAGCATGTAGATGTAGCCCACGCTGACCTTCTGCTCGAAGGCCTCCCCCGTCATGCCGTCGATGAGGGTCATCTTGCCGTGCTCGAGCTGGTTCGGCCGCAGGGGATTGCGCTCGGTCTCCCGCTGGTTGGCGTTCGCCAGGAGGCCCTTGATCTCCTTCTCCGTGGCCCCGTCGAAGACGGGGGTGGCGAAGTGCAGGCCCAGGGCCTTGGCCGCCCACCCGAGGTGGGTCTCCAGGATCTGTCCCACGTTCATGCGCGAGGGGACGCCGAGCGGGTTCAGGACGATCTCCACCGCGCTCCCGTCCGGGAGGTAGGGCATGTCCTCGTCGGGCAGGATGCGGGCGATCACGCCCTTGTTGCCGTGGCGCCCCGCCATCTTGTCGCCCACGGAGAGCTTGCGCTTCATGGCCACGAAGACCTTGACCAGCTTGATGACCCCGGGGGGCAGCTCGTCGCCCCGCTTGAGGCGGCTCTCCTTCTCCGCGAACAGCGCCTTCAGCACCTCGATCTGGCGCTCCGTCTTGTCGACGATCTCGTTGAGGGCCTGCTCCACGTCCCCCTCGTCGTCGCCCTGCACGCGCAGCTTCAGGATGTCGGAGTGCCGGAGCTTCTGGAGGGCCTCCCGGGTGAGCTTCTGGCCCTTCTTGACCAGCTTCTCCCCGCGGAGGTTCACGAGGTCGGCGGTGGCGGTGGTGCCGTCCAGCAGGTCCTCGATCCGCTTGTCGCGCTCGTCCTGGAGGATGCGGATCTCGTCCTTGAGGTTCTTCTCCATCATGAAGAGCTCGGCGTCCTCGATCTGCCGGGCCCGCTCGTCCTTCTCCACACCCTTCCGGGAGAAGATCTTCACGTCCACCACGATCCCCTCGATGCCGGGCGGGCAGACCAGGGAGGCGTCCCGCACGTCGCCCGCCTTCTCCCCGAAGATCGCGCGCAGCAGCTTCTCCTCGGGGGTGAGCTGGGTCTCGCCCTTGGGGGTGACCTTGCCCACCAGGATGTCGCCCGGCTTCACGCTGGCCCCGATGCGGATGATCCCGCTCTCGTCGAGGTTGTTGAGGAGGGACTCCGAGACGTTGGGGATGTCGCGGGTGACCTCCTCGGGGCCGAGCTTGGTGTCCCGGGCCTCGATCTCGAACTCCTCGATGTGGATCGAGGTGTACATGTCCTCCTTGACCAGCTTCTCGCTGACCAGGATCGCGTCCTCGAAGTTGTAGCCCCGCCAGGGCATGAAGGCCACGAGCACGTTGCGGCCCAGGGCCAGCTCCCCCATGTCGGTGCAGGGGCCGTCGGCCAGGATCTGGCCCTTGGCCACGTGCATCCCGACCTTGACGATGGGTTTCTGGTTGATGCTCGTGTTCTGGTTGGAGCACTTGAACTTCGTCAGGTTGTAGATGTCGGCCCCGATCTCCTTGCCCTTGTCGGGGCCCTCCTGGGCCTCCACCCGGACGATGATGCGGCGGGAGTCCACGGAGTCGACCACTCCCGCGCGCCGGCAGACCACCGCCGCCCCGGAGTCCTTGACCGTGATGTGCTCCATGCCGGTGCCCACCAGGGGGGCCTCCGAGCGGAGGAGGGGCACCGCCTGGCGCTGCATGTTCGAGCCCATGAGGGCGCGGTTGGCGTCGTCGTTCTCCAGGAACGGGATCAGGGAGGCCGCCACCGACACCAGCTGCTTGGGGCTGACGTCGACGTAGTCGACCTCCTCCCGCTTGGCGAGCACGAAGTTCCCCGCCTTGCGCGCGGAGATGCGCTCGTCCGTGATCTCCCCGTCCTCCGCCAGCTTGATGTTGGCCTGGGCGATCGTGTACTTGTCCTCCTCCCAGGCGGAGAGGTAGAAGCAGTAGGGCTCGATCTCGGCCGGCTTCTTCTTGCGCCCCTTGATGGCCGCGTTCTCCCGCTCCATCTCCTCGCGCTCGACGATGTCCCCCACCTTGTAGTTGGACTCCCCGGCGTCCAGGACCTGGTAGTACTCGAGCACCCGTCCGCTCTTCACCTTCCGGTAGGGGCTCTCGATGAACCCGAACTCGTTGATGCGGGCGAAGCAGGAGAGGCTCGAGATGAGGCCGATGTTCGGGCCCTCCGGGGTCTCGATGGGGCAGATGCGGCCGTAGTGGGTGGGGTGGACGTCACGCACCTCGAACCCGGCCCGCTCCCGGCTCAGGCCGCCCGGCCCGAGGGCGGAGAGGCGCCGCTTGTGGGTGATCTCGGAGAGGGGGTTCGTCTGGTCCATGAACTGGCTGAGCTGGCTGCTCCCGAAGAACTCGCGGATGCTCGCCATCACCGGCTTGGCGTTGATGAGGTCGTGGGGCATGGCGGTGGCCATTTCCTGGTAGACGCTCATCTTCTCCTTGATGGCCCGCTCCATCCGCACCAGCCCGATCCTGAACTGGTTCTCCAGGAGCTCTCCCACGCTCCGCACGCGCCGGTTCCCGAGGTGGTCGATGTCGTCCACGTCCGCCGGGCTCCGGCGCAGCTTCAGCACGAAGGCGATGACCGCGGTGATGTCGTCCAGGTGCAGGATCTTCTCGGAGAGGGGCGTGTTGCGCCCCAGCTTGGTGTTGAGCTTGAGGCGGCCCACCCGCGAGAAGTCGTATTTCTGCGGGTTCAGGAACATCCCCTCGAAGAGGTTGCGCGAGGAGTCGAGGGTCGGCGGGTCTCCCGGCCGCATGCGCCGGTAGATCTCGATGAGGGCCTCCTCGGAGCTCTTGATGGTGTCCTTCTTGACGGTGAGGGACATCATGGGCCCGATGTCGTCCCGCTCGGGGAAGAAGACCTCGAAGGCGCTGATCTGGCTGTCCTCGGCCTGGATCACCGAGAGCACGCGCGGGGAGAGGGGCTCGTTGCCCTCCAGGATCACCTCGCCCGTCCGGGGGTCCACGACATCCGCCACGCTGAAGGCCCCCTCCAGGTCGGCCTCCGTGATCTCCACCTCCGGCACGTCCAGCTTCTGGAGCTGCTGCACGTGGGTGGCGGTGACCCGCTTGCCGGCGTGGACGATCTCCTCGCGCCGGCCGGAGGCGTCCTTGGGGCCGTGGATGGTGCGCGAGAGCTTGAGGCCGGCCAGGTTCTCCGAGACCTTCCAGGAGAGCTTGCCCTCCCGCACCAGGATCTTGTCGCAGCGGTAGAAGGTGCGGAGGATGTCCGCGTCCGAGCGCAGGCCCATGGCCCGCAGGAAGACGGTGGAGAGGAACTTCCGCTTCCGGTCGATCCTGACGTGGAGCAGGTTCTTGGAGTCGTACTCGAACTCCACCCAGCTCCCCCGGTAGGGGATGATCTGGGCCGCGAACAGTCCCTTCTCGGGCTGCGAGAAGAACACCCCCGGCGAGCGATGGAGCTGGCTCACGATCACCCGCTCCGTCCCGTTGATGATGAAGGTCCCGTTCTCCGTCATGAGCGGGATGTCCCCGAAGTAGACCTCCTGCTCCTTGATGTCCCGGATGGTCTTGGCCCCCGTCTCGGGGTCCTTGTCCCAGACCACCAGGCGGATCGTGACCTTGAGGGGGACCGCGAAGGTCATTCCGCGCTCCTGGCACTCGTCCACGTCGTACTTGAGCTTGAGTCCGACGGGCTCGTCGCAGGTCTCGCAGGTGACCGGGGTGTTCTCGTTCAGGTGGCCGCACTTCGGGCAGTGGATCTCGCGGTCGCCCCGGGGGTCCGTGATGAGGGTGGCCCCGCAGAAGGTGCAGGGGCGCCCGAGCTTGTCGAGCCCCACCAGCCGGCCGCACTTGCACTCCCAGTTCCCGATCGCGTAGTCCACGAACTCCAGGGAGCAGTTCTCCCGGAGGTCGGTGATCGGGAAGACGCTCTTGAAAACGGACTGCAGCCCCGCGTCCTCGCGCTCTCCGGGCAGCACCCTCATCTGGAGGAAGCGCTCGTAGGAGTTCTTCTGGATCTCGATCAGGTTCGGGATCGGGATGCTGGTCTTGATCTTCGCGAAGTCGATCCGCTCGCGGTAGATATTCTTGGAAGCCGTATACATCGCTTCAAGCCACCCTGGGGGACGCGGGCCCGCGTCCCCAAAAAGAGGATGACTCCGGCAGGCACACGGCCCCCCGGAGTTGGCACCCTCGGCCCAGAAAGGTCCGGATCACCCGTTCTCGCGCTCGCCGGAACGGGCTACTTGATCTCGACCTGGGCTCCCACGTCCTCGAACTTCTTCTTGATCGCCGCGGCCTCGTCCTTGGAGATCCCTTCCTTCACGACCTTGGGCGCGCCGTCCACCAGGTCCTTGGCCTCCTTGAGGCCGAGGCTGGTGACTTCGCGCACGACCTTGATCACGTTGATCTTCTTGTCGCCCGCGTTCAAGAGGTGGACCGCGAACTCCGTCTTCTCTTCGGCCGCCGCCGCCGCCCCGCCCGCCGCGGGCGCGCCCGCCGCCGCCATCATCACCGGGGCCGCCACCGCCGCCGAGACGCCCCACTTCTGCTCGAGGACCTTCACCAGCTCGGCCACCTGCATCACGCTGAGGCCGCTGAGGTCGTTCGCGATCGTCTGAATGTCAGCCATCTGTTCCTTCTTCCTCTCTAAAGATACCCAACGACGAAAAGCTCGACTCGCGGGGCCGGCCCTATTTCCCCTCTTCCCTGTCCTGGTGCGCCTGCAGCACCCGGACGAGCTGGGTGGCGGGGGTACCGAGCAGGCGGACGAGCCGCGTGGCGGGGGCCTGGAGCAGGCCCAGCAGGCGCGCCCTCAGCTCCGGCAGGCCGGGCATGGTGGAGAGCGCCTTCACGCCCTCGGCGTCGAGGAGCTGGGTGCCCGCCACCAGCCCCCCCTTCACGGACAGGGCCGGGTGGTCCTTGGCGAAGTCCACCAGGACCTTGGCCAGCCCCACCGGGTTGTCCCCCGTGTAGGCGACGCCCGTGGTCCCCTCGAACTTCGGGGCCAGCTTCTCCAGCGGGGTGTCCTTCGCCGCCCGCAGGGCGAGGGAGTTCTTCACCACCCGGTAGCGCGAGCCGGAGGCCTTCACCTTGCGGCGGAACTCCGTGACCGCGGGAACGCTGAGCCCCTTGAAGTCCACCAGCACCGCGTGAGCCGAGTCCTTGAACTCCCCGTGGAGCTCGTCGATCAGCTGCTGCTTCTCCGTGCGATTCATCTTTCCCATTCCCCAAGCACCTCAGGCGTGCCCTTCGACGGAGGCGAGGTCCACGCGCACTCCGGGGCCCATGGTGGACGACAGGGCGATGGATCTCACGTACTTGCCCTTGGTCGCGGCCGGTCGGGCCTTGATCACGCTGTCCAGGAGCGTCTTCGCGTTCTCCAGGAGCTTGTCGGGGCCGAAGGAAACCTTGCCGATGGGGGCATGGATGATCGAGGTTTTGTCCACCCGGTATTCGACCTTGCCCGCCTTGATCTCCTTCACCGCCTTGCCGACCTCGAAGCTCACGGTGCCCGTCTTGGGGTTCGGCATGAGCCCGCGGGGCCCCAGCACCTTCCCCAGCTTTCCCACCGACCTCATCATATCGGGCGTCGCCACCACCGCGTCGAAGTCCAGCCAGCCTTCCTGGATCTTCGCCACCATGTCCTCGCCCCCCACGTGGTCGGCCCCCGCGTCCTGGGCTTCCTTGAGCTTCTCCCCCGAGGCGATCACCAAGACGCGCTTCGACTTCCCCCCCAGGCCATGCGGGAGGATCACGGTGCCCCGCACCATCTGGTCGGCGTGCTTGGGGTCGACCCCCAGGCGCACCGCCACCTCGACCGTCTCGTCGAACTTGGCGAAGGCGGTCTTGGTGACCGTCGCCACGGCCTCGGGAAGCGGATAGTGCGGCTTCGCCGCCGCCGCCTCCTTCGCCTTCTTGAACTTCTTTCCGACCCGACCCATTCGGCTCCTTTCGCGCCCTTCTAGGCGCTCCCACCTCGCTCGGCGCCCAGCCGCGGGCGCCCGGTGGTACTGCCCTAGAGACTCACTGGCCCCGACCCCTACCCCGAGACCTCCACTCCCATGCTGCGGGCGGTGCCGAGCACGGTGTTGACGGCGGCCTTCAGGTCGGCGGCGGTGAGGTCGGGCATCTTGAGCTTCGCGATGGCCTCGACCTGCTTCATGCTGATCTTGCCCACCTTGTTCTTGTTGGGCTCCCCGCTCCCCTTAGCGATCCCCGCCTCCCGCTTGATGAGCACGGCCACGGGCGGGGTCTTCGTGATGAACGTGTACGACCGGTCCGCGTAGACCGTGATCACCACCGGGATGATCAGGCCCTCGTCCTTCGCCGTCTTGGCGTTGAAGGCCTTGCAGAAGTCCATGATGTTGACCCCGGCCTGGCCGAGGGCGGGGCCCACGGGGGGGGCGGGGGTGGCCTTGCCGGCCGGGATCTGGAGCTTGATCTGTCCGACGACCTTCTTCATAGACTAGAGCTTCTCCACCTGCAGGAAATCCAGCTCCACCGGGGTCGACCGGCCGAAGATGGTGACCATGACCTTCAGGGTGTTCCGGTCGAGGTTCACCTCCTCGACCACGCCCTGGAAGTTCGAGAAGGGCCCGTCGATGATGCGGACGCCTTCTCCGCGCTCGAACGTGTACTTGGGCTTCGGCTTCTCGATCGACTCCTTGACCTGGTTGAAGATCTGGTCGGCCTCCTCCTGGGAGAGGGGGACCGGCCGGTTCCCGGAGCCCACGAAGCCCGTGACCTTGGGGGTGTTCTTGACCAGGTGCCAGGTCGAGTCGGGGATCTTCTTCCCGTCGAGGCCCTCCTCGGTCTCGATCTCGACGAGGATGTAGCCGGGGAAGAAGCGGGTGGCGGTCTGCACCTTGCGGCCCGCCTTCATCTCCACGACCTCCTCGGTGGGGATCTCGATGCGGCCGATCTGGTCCTCGAGCCCGTAGGCCTTGGCGCGCTGGCGCAGGCTCTCCGACACCTTCTTCTCGAAGCCGGAGTAGGTGTGGACGATGTACCACTGCTTCGACGTCACGGTGTTGGTCTCAACCACCACGCTACCTCTTCAGGACCCGGGACAGGATCCGGGAAAAGACCAGGTCCAGTCCCCAGAGATAGAAGCCGAAGAAGACGGTGGTCGCCATCACGACCACGGTGGTGGCGGAAACCTCCTGGCGGCTGGGCCAGGTCACCTTCTTGAGCTCCCCCCGCACCTCGGTGAGGAAGGCCCGGAGCTCGCCGAGCTTCCGAGGGATGTAGCCCAGCGGCCCGCTGGGACCTCCCCCATCGCCCCCGCTCCCCTTGGCGGCCTTCTCGACCTTGTCCGCCCTCTCGACCTTCTCGTCCTCAGCGACGGCCATTTGAAATCGACTCCAACCTCAAGCCGTGATCCCGCGGTGCTCCGTGAGCCGCCAGTTGGCAGGCCAGGAGGGACTCGAACCCCCAACCCCCGGTTTTGGAGACCGGTGCTCCACCAATTGAGCTACTGGCCTGTGCTTCATCGAGCTCGCTCGCGCGAGTGAATCGTGAATCGCGCTCTCTCGCAGCTTCTTGCCAGCGGCCGTCAACCGCGCCCCCGAGCTCCGCTCGCCGCCCGTCGTTCACTATTTCGTTTCCTTGTGCGCGGTGTGCTTGCGGCAGAAGCGGCAGTACTTGCTCAGCTCCAGCCGCTCCGTGGTCTTCTTCTTGTTCTTCGTGGTGTGGTAGTTCCGCCGCTTGCAGTCGGGGCACTGGAGGATGATGTTGTCGCGCATCTCTGCTTGCTCCTTCCTTGCCCTGGCCTATTTGATGATCTCGGTGACGGTGCCGGCGCCCACGGTGCGGCCGCCCTCCCGGATGGCGAAGCGCAGCCCCTTCTCCATCGCGATGGGCGTGATCAGCTCCACGCTCATCTGCGTGTTGTCCCCCGGCATCACCATCTCCA
>WNFT01004986.1_pt1 | contig 13062 bp, 11 predicted proteins | sample 5400191 | NCBI WGS metagenome assembly WNFT01 (sample SAMN13153359, study PRJNA577476) | soil metagenome | isolation source: 80 cm saprolite under Madrone tree | place: USA:California | collected 2016-06-14
TGCCTTAGCAATGCACTTCCGCAATGAAAATAAAATCAGACGCAATGAGGCGAAGGAAAGAATTGGCTGGGGCGGAAGGATTCGAACCTTCACCATCCACATTAACAGTGTGGTGTCCTACCGGTTGGACCACGCCCCAGCGGCAGTTCGGCGATCTACGCCCGAACAAACTAGGTGGGCTCCGCCGCATCAGGCCCGGCAGAGGGTTTTTCTAAGATAGCACGACCGGGCTGGACTTCCCCAACCCAACTGGACACAAAAAACCTATCCTTACTCCTACATTGCGCATCCATAGATAGGGCGACATGGCTCTTGTTTGGTACGCGGGAGGTGGACCTGCGAGCTTCTATTTGAAAAATTTGAACCCGCGGTATCATCTGCCACAGGTGAATTCGGTACAGAATTAGAAGTGAATTTGTTGAACGGTTGCATTCGCGAAAGTTTTGTTGGAAACTAGCCCGTCAATTACGGCTCGGGCTTGCAATTCCCGGTCAGGACAAGGTGGACGCGAGGTGCCTCTCCTTTTCGTTGCGCTCACCGCAAAAGTGAAAAATTGACATGGCCCAGATTTTTCACCGCAGCACGAACTTCATCTCAAGGTTCAGTGTCTTTTTTGGCGCGCTGCTCGCGGCGTTGGCCCTCGGCGGCGTGATGGGTCTCGCCCGCGCTCCCTATTTGACGAACCAGAACGTGACGCGCGAGCAACCCATCCAGTTCAGCCACAAGCATCACGTCGGAGACGACGGCATCGATTGCCGTTACTGTCATACCTCCGTGGAAAGCTCCGCCACCGCCGGCATTCCTCCCACCAAGACGTGCATGAATTGTCATTCCGTGCTGTTCAGCAACGCCGGTTACTTGGAACCCGTGCGCGAGAGTTATCGCACGGATAAATCCATCGAATGGGTGCGCGTGCATCGTCTGGCCGACTATGTCTATTTCAACCACAGCATTCACATCAACAAAGGCGTCGGCTGCTCCTCGTGTCACGGCCAAGTCAACCAGATGCCGCTGGTGTTTCAAGCCTCACCGCTGCTGATGAAGTGGTGCCTGGATTGCCATCGCAACCCGGAGGCGGCTTTGCGCCCGCACGATCAGGTTTTCAACATGGACTGGAAGGCTCCAGCAGACCAGGCGGAAGTCGGGAAGCAGTTGGCGGCTGAGTATAAGATTCAAAGCGTTACGCAGCTCCAGAGCTGCTCCACTTGTCATCGATAACGGACGGTATGAGCGATAACGACATCGACGGTTCTTTGCCTCTGCACGAAACGCACGCGCAGGATTCGCACGAAGCCGAGCAGCCCGAGGATTTGACAGTGCGCGAGCGCCCTCTGGATTTGGCGGCAGTGCGCGCTAAGCTGCAATCCAAAAGCGGGAAGCAATATTGGCGCACCATCGAAGAGCTCGCAGAGGATCCGCATTTTGAGGATTTGCTGCACCGCGAATTTCCCCGCCAGGCTTCGGAATGGGACGAAGCTGTTGACCGTCGTGATTTCCTCAAGTTGATGGCGGCTTCCCTGGCCTTTGCCGGACTAACCGGCTGCAAGGCCAATGAACAGACCCACATCGTGCCGTATGTAAAACAACCTGACGGCATGGTTTGCCGTATGTAAGGCAGCCTGACGGTATGGTTCTGGGCAAACCGCTGTTCTATGCCACAGCCATGCCTTTCGGTGCGGACGCCGTCGGCCTCCTCGTGGAAAGCCACGAAGGACGCCCCACCAAGATCGAAGGCAATCCCGATCACCCGGCCAGCCTGGGTGGGACTGATGTGTTCACGCAAGCTTCGGTTTTGAATTTGTACGATCCGGACCGCGCGCAAACCGTGACTCTCGCGGGTGAGATTCGCACTTGGTCCGCGTTCCTGGATGCGGCGCAAGTCATGGCCGCGGAAACCAAGGCCGTGAACGGTGCCGGCTTTCGCATTCTCACTGGAACGGTTGCGTCGCCGAGCATCGAGGAACAGTTGCAATACCTGCTAAAGCTTTACCCGCAGGCGAAGTGGCATCAGTGGGAGCCCGCCGGAAGCGACGGCGCGCGTGAGGGCGCCAAGCTAGCCTTCGGTCGTTACGTCAACACCGTGTACCGCCCGGAAAAAGCGGACGTAATCCTCTCCCTCGACTCCGATTTCCTCGCCAGCGGACCCGGGCACATCCGCTACATGAAAGAGTTTTATCGTCGCCGCGAGCTCAACGAGTCTGGCGAAACCGATCGCGCCGGCAGCCAGATGAACCGTCTTTACGTCGTTGAGCCTACGCCCTCGGTAACCGGCTCCAGCGCGGATCACCGCCTCCCTCTCAGTTTTCTTGACGTCCAGCAGTTCGCCCGTGCTCTGGCCGCCAAGCTAGGCCTGGGCGGCAGCGGGACGCTCTCGGCGGCAGCGGGAAAATGGTTGGATGTCGTAGTAAGCGATCTGCAAAAAAATCAGCGCCGTTCCCTGGTGGTCGCAGGCGAACAGCAGCCTGCCGAAGTGCACGCGCTGGTCCATGCCATCAACGCTGCGCTCGGCAACGTCGGCAATGCGCTCTACTACACCGAACCGGTGGAAGCCAGCCCGGTCAACAACCTCGAATCGTTGCGCGAGCTCTGTGCCGACATGGATGCGGGCAAAGTGAACACGCTGCTGATCCTCGGCAGTAATCCCGTCTACGACGCGCCGCACGATTTCGATTTCACGTCTAAGCTGCGTAAAGTCGCCCACACTGCGCACCTGAGCTCGCACTTTGACGAAACCTCGGACTATTGCCAGTGGCATGTGGCGGGATCGCATTACCTGGAAACCTGGGGTGACGCGCGTTGCTTCGACGGCACGGTCAGCGTCATCCAGCCGCTGATCGCTCCGCTCTACCATACTCATTCTGCGTATGAAGTTCTTGCCGCGTTCACCGACAAGCCCGGTCTGGGCGCGTATGACGCGGTGCGCAATCGCCTGAAAGCCGCAAATCCCGGCGGCGATTTCGAAAAATTCTGGCGCAAGAGTTTGAATGATGGCGTGGTGGCGAACACCGCCTATCCGCCCTTGAACCTCACGGCCAAATTCAACGCCGCCAGCTTGCCTCCGATCCCGCTTCCCAATCCCGGCGAGCTCGAGTTTCTCTTTCGGCCCGACCCGACGATTTACGACGGGCGCTTCGCCAACAACGGCTGGCTGCAAGAATTGCCCAAGCCGGTGACCAAGCTGGTTTGGGACAATGCGGCAATGTTCGGCCCGTACACTTCCTGGAATCTTGGCGTCACGCACACCGTGGCCGCGCGCGGCGGCGAGCACGGCCAAATCGTCGCCGCCGTCGTCGACATCACCATTTCCAACAGTAAAGTGACCGCCGCCGGCTGGATCGTGCCCGGACAGGCCGAGGGTGTCGTGGTCCTTCCGCTCGGCTACGGCCGCACAAAAGCCGGCTACACCGGATCGAACAAGGGCTTCAACGCTTATGTAGTGCGCACCTCGGATGCGCTGTGGCGCGCTACCGCCGGCGCGGAATCGGTCAAGAAGACGGGCGAGGAATATTCGCTGGGCTGCACGCAATATCACTTCAATATGGAAGGCCGCAAGATTCTCAGCACCGGCACGCTCGAGGAATACAAGAAGAATCCCGGCTTCGCGCACGAAGGAGACGAAACTCCCGCCAAGACGCTTTCTCTGTACCCGGAATTCAAATATCAAGGCAACGCCTGGGGCATGGCCATCGACCTCAACAGTTGCAACGGCTGCAACGCCTGCGTCGTGGCCTGCGTCGCGGAAAACAATATTCCCGTGGTCGGCAAAGATCAGGTCCTGCGGGGCCGCGAAATGCATTGGATTCGCGTCGACCGCTATTACAAGGCGACGACGAGCACAGAGGATCCACGCACAAACGAGCACGATGCGCTCGCGAATCCAGAAACGTTCTTCCAGCCAGTTCCTTGCATGCAGTGCGAGAACGCCCCTTGTGAACAGGTTTGCCCGGTCGCCGCCACGGTGCACAGCGCGGAAGGCCTGAACGACATGGTCTACAATCGCTGCATCGGCACGCGCTACTGCTCCAACAACTGCCCGTACAAGGTGCGCCGCTTCAATTTTCTGCGCTTCCAGGATTGGGAGACACCGCAGTTCAAGCTCATGCGCAATCCGGAAGTCACCGTGCGCAGCCGCGGCGTGATGGAGAAGTGCACCTATTGTGTCCAGCGCATCAACAACGCGCGCATCGAAGCGGAAAAGCAAAATCGTCCCATTCGCGATGGCGAAATTGTTACCGCGTGCCAGGCCTCTTGCCCGTCCGATGCCATCGTGTTTGGCAACATCAACGACCCCAACAGCCGCGTTGCCAAGCTCAAGGCCCAGCAACGCAATTACAGTGTTCTCGGCGAGCTGAACACCCGGCCGCGCACCACCTATCTGGCCGCCGTGCGCAACCCTAATCCTGAAATGGAGACAGCATGAGCGCCGGTCAGCCGCCCATCGATTCTCCTCAGATTCGCCGCCTGTCTCCGGTGCTCGGGCCGGGGCATACCTTCACTTCGGTCACTGACAAAATCAGCTCGATCGTTCTCACTCGGCCTACATCCCTCGGCTGGGTGGCGGGATTCGCCATCTCATTTAGCTTGGTGATGATCCTCACCGTGGCCCTCGCTTGGTTAATCACCAAGGGCGTCGGAATCTGGGGCATCAATATTCCAGTCGGCTGGGGCTTTGCGATCGTCAACTTCGTCTGGTGGATCGGTATTGGCCACGCCGGCACTTTGATTTCGGCCATTCTGTTTTTGCTGAACCAGAAATGGCGCACCTCCATCAACCGCTTCGCCGAAGCCATGACGCTCTTCGCTGTGGCCTGCGCCGGCATTTTCCCGCTCCTCCACACTGGCCGCCCGTGGATGAGCTATTACATGTTCCCGTATCCGAGCACCATGGGTTTGTGGCCGCAATTCCGCAGCCCGCTTATCTGGGACGTTTTCGCGGTCTCCACCTACGGCACGGTCTCCCTGCTTTTCTGGTTCGTGGGCCTGATACCCGACCTCGCCACGCTCCGCGACCGCGCGCTGACCAAGCCCAAGCAAATCATTTACGGAATGCTCGCTATGGGCTGGCGCGGCTCCGCGCGCCACTGGCACCGCTACCAATCCGCGTATTTGCTTCTCGCCGGCCTCGCGACGCCCCTGGTTCTCTCCGTGCACACGGTGGTGAGCTTCGACTTTGCCACCGCTATCGTTCCCGGCTGGCACACGACGATTTTCCCGCCCTACTTCGTTGCCGGCGCCATTTATTCCGGTTTTGCCATGGTCCTGACCATTGCCATTCCTTTGCGCAAGGCCTATGGCTTGGAAGACTTCATCACTATGCGCCACCTCGAGAACATGGCGATGGTGATGCTCGCCACCGGTCTCATCGTCGCCTACGGTTACTTCTTCGAATATTTCATGTCCATTTACAGCGGCAACAAGTTCGACCTTTACCTGACGCAGATGCGTTTTCACGGCCCGTACAGCCACTTTTACTACGCGCTAATTCTCTGCAACATACTGACGCCGCAATTGCTCTGGTTCCACAAGGCCCGCACCAACATCCCGCTGCTCTTCGTGATGTCGCTGGTCGTCAACCTCGGCATGTGGCTGGAGCGCTTCGTCATCGTGGTCATCAGTCTGACTCGCGATTTCATGCCTTCCGCGTGGGGCCGCTACTCCGCGACGATTTGGGATTACGCCACGTTTGCCGGAACCATCGGCCTGTTCGTGATGCTGCTGTTCCTCTTTGTGCGCGTCATGCCCGCGATTTCGATTGCCGAGATGCGCGAACTGGTCGCCGAGACCTCCGAGGATCACGAGTGATGGAACATCGCTCCCATATTTACGGGGTCGTGGCTGAGTTCAAGACCGAGCACGAGCTTATCCACGCCGTGGAGAAGACTCGCGAAGCCGGCTATCGCCGCATCGAAGCGTACACGCCTTTTCCGGTTGAAGGGCTCTCCGAAGCGCTCGCTCTAAAGCGCAACAACGTGCCGCTCATCACCTTGATCGGCGGCTTGACAGGCGGTCTGGGTGGCTTTTTCTTTCAGTACTGGGTAAACGTCATCGCCTATCCGCTCAACATTGGCGGACGCCCGCTGAACAGCTGGCCTGCCTTCATTCCCGTCACCTTCGAGCTGACCGTACTCGGCGCCGCGCTCTCTGCCGTATTTGGCATGCTGGCGTTAAACGGGCTCCCCCGCCCGCATCATCCGCTCTTCAATGTGCACCGTTTCGTCAAGCACGCCACCTCCGACCGCTTCTTCCTGTGCATTGAGGCGCGCGACGCGAAGTTCCACCTTAAGGAGTCAGCTCGCTTTTTGCAGGGACTCAACGCCTCGCACATCAACGAGGTGGAAGATGACTAGGACCTCGGCGACGAAATCGAATTCGCGGCGTTTCGCAGTGGCCTGCGTGGCAGTCTTCTTTATCTTGATCGCGGGATGCAGTCTTAAGCAGGATATGGCGGAGCAGCCCAAGAATCGCCCGCTTTCGCCTTCCGATTTCTTCACCGATGGCCGCTCTGCTCGCCCGCTGGTGGAAAATACAGTCGCACGCGGCTCGGTGCTCGAGGACGAATTGGCGGTTCCCAAGGATTCCAACGCCTTCCCGCTGCCGCTCAGCCAGGAACTTCTTGAACGCGGAAAAAACCGTTATCAGATTTTCTGCACCCCATGCCACGGCCTGCAAGGCGACGGCAACGGCATGGTGGCCATGCGCGGCATGAAGCACCCGCCCTCCTACCACCAGGATCGCCTGCGCCAGGTGCCCAACGGCTACATCTATGACGTCATCACCAACGGCTTTGGCGCCATGTTCGGTTATTCCGCGCAGCTTGCTCCGCGTGATCGCTGGGCCATCGTGGCGTACGTCCGCGCGCTGCAGTTGAGCCGCAATGCTAGGATTTCGGATCTGCCGCCCGACCTCCGCGAAAAAGTTTTGCATCCACCGGCGGAGAAAAAACCGGAGACCCCCGGCGAGGGCGCGCCCGGAGGAAAGGCAGAATGACCGAGCAGGATTACAGAGCGCCCGAGAGCATCGACCGCATCCGCCAAAGTGCGCTCATCGCCGGCGTGATCGGCCTGGTGATTTGCATCATCGGTGTCGTCAAAGCTCCTGACCGCTTTTTCCCCTCCTATCTCCTCGCCTTCATGTTTGTCTTGGGCCTTTCGCTGGGCTCTCTCGGCCTTCTGATGCTTCAGCATCTGACCGGAGGCAATTGGGGCATCATCATTCGCCGCCCTCTGGAGTCCGCCACGCGAGTCTTGGCTCTTGTCGCCGTCCTTTTCGTGCCCATATTTTTTGGCATGAAGTATCTCTACGCCGCCTGGCTCAACGTGCCTTCTTCGGGTGAAGGCGCTCTTTCCGAATTCCAGCGCTCTTACCTGACGCTCAATGGCTTTCGTATCCGCTCAATCCTGTACTTCGTCATCTGGCTCATCCTGGTGTTCCTTTTCAATCGTTGGTCCAGGGAGCAGGACGTGAATCGCGAAGATCGCGGTCTCCGCCGTCGTCTCAAGATGCTTGCCGGACCCGGCATCATCCTCTACGTGTTCGTCATGAGTTTCGCGGCCATCGACTGGGTCATGTCCATCTCTCCGCACTGGGCCTCCACCATTTATGGATTTTTGTTCGTCGCCGGCCAGCTCATTTCTTCGATGGCCTTGATGATCGCCGTGGTCGTGCTGCTCGCCCGCACAGGGCCTCTCTCTGGCGTTCTTCAGCCCCGCCACATTCACGATCTCGGCAAACTGCTGCTCGCTTTCGTGATGCTGTGGGCTTATTTCAGCTTTTCCCAGCTGCTCATCATTTGGTCTGGCAATCAGCCTGAGGAGATCACCTTCTACCGCACGCGGCTATACAGCGAATGGGGCGTCGTTGCCGTCATTGTGCTCATTTTCCACTTCTTCGTACCCTTCTTCCTGCTGCTCTCGCGCGACCTTAAACGTAAGACTAGTCTTTTGCCCAAGGTCGCTCTCTGGCTCATTTTCATGCGCCTAGTGGATCTTTTCTGGATGACCCGCCCGGAATTTACGCCCCACGCGTGGCCGAACCTGTGGGATTTAGCGGCGGTGCTGGCCCTTGGAGGCTTGTGGTTCTTCGTCTTTGCCGGGCAACTGAAGCAACTCCCGCTTCTCCCCCTGGGCGATCCAAAACTTGCGGAGGCTATCGAGCATCATGAGCACTGAGTCGCACAACTCGGCTCCCAACGCCGGCACGCTCCCGGAGAACGACGCGGTCGCGTTTGAAACTAGCGACGTCAAGGCGGGCACGATTTATGCCTATCTCGCGGTCCTGGCCGCCGCGGTGATTTTCTCCTATGTTGTCAGCGTATTCGTTCTTCGTGTCACTACCAGACTCGCCGCCGAATCCGACGCGCCGCCTCCCCCCGTGCGCGAGGAAATGGGCAAGGATTACGTTACCCTGCCGCCGGAGCCTCGTTTGCAAGGCGTTCCCGGCCACGGTACCGATCCCCAATATGATTTGCGCGAGAAAATGCAGGAAGATTCGGAAGCCGATGAAAAAGCTGGCTGGATCGATCAAAATAGCGGCGTCGCCCAGATTCCCGTGGAAGACGCCATGAAGATTATCGTCGAGAAAGGCTTGCCGGTTGCATCCACGCCCCCGGTGGAAAAGAAGAAATAAATCATGAATTGTATTCGTTCCATCCTCGTAATCGTCACGCTGCTCGTGCTCTCTGTCGCCGCAAGCGCGCAGACCATTCCCGATAACGTTGGCAAACCGTCCTCGGGTCTGCCTGCGCAGCTCCAGAACGTCGGATTCGAGCCTCAGCTCAACGCGCAACTGCCCCTCGATTTGAATTTCCGCGACGAGTCTGGCCGCGCTGTCCAATTGCGCGAATATTTCGGCCGCAAGCCGGTCGTGCTCGCGCTGGTCTATTACGGCTGTCCCATGCTCTGCAACCAGGTTGAGATGGGCGTTGTCGGTTCGTTGAAGATGCTCTCGTTCAATGCCGGGCGCGATTACGAAGTCATCTTTGTCAGCTTTGACACGCGGGAAACTCCGGATATGGCCGCAAGGAAAAAGGTAGCGGCGGTGTCGCGCTACGCCCGTCCCGAAACTGCGTCCGGCTGGCATTTTCTCACCGGAAAAGAGGAGGCGGTTCACGCCTTGGTCTCTGCCGCCAATTTCCGCTATTCCTTCGACGAACGGCACAACCTTTTCGCTCACGCCAGCGGCATCATGTTGCTGACTCCCGATGGCCGCATCTCGCGCTATTTCTACGGCGTCGAGTACCCCTCCCGCGATGTGCGTCTCGGTCTGGTCGACGCCTCCGCCGGAAAAATCGGCACGCCCATCGACCATCTCTTGCTTTTCTGCTTTCAATACAATCCGGAGACCGCCCGCTATAGCGCTACCGTTCTCAGAATCGTTCGCTTGGGGGGAATTCTGACCATCTTCACCATTGTCGCGGGAATCTTGATTTTCCGCCGCCGGGATGTTCGCGCGGCGTCAGCTACTTCGCGTCCACCGCTCCAGGGTGGCTCGGAACAAGGAGCACACTAAGACCGTGCAGTCGGATTTGCCATTGTATCCGGATCAGGCCTCGAACTTCGCTCCGAATGTCGATGCACTGATGATTTACATTACCGCCATCTGCGCTTTTTTCGCGGTGGCCATCACCGCGGCTGTCATCTATTTCTTCTTTAAGTACCGACGCAAAGACCCCAGCGATGTGGGAGTTCCGATTCACGGCGATATGCGGCTGGAAACCGCCTGGATCGCGGTTCCCTTGCTCCTGGCAATGACCATGTTCGGCTGGGGCGCGGTTGTCTATGTGGATTATCGCCGCGTGCCCATGGACACCCTCGATATCTACGTCATCGGAAAGCAGTGGATGTGGAAGGTCCAACAGCCCACGGGCTTGCGCGAAATCAACGAGCTGCACGTGCCCGTCGGCCGCAACGTCAAGCTTATCCTCGCCAGCGAAGACGTTATTCACGATTTCTCCGTCCCCGCCTTTCGCGTCAAGATGGACGTTGTCCCCGGCCACTACAACACCATGTGGTTCCGCCCCACTAAGGCCGGGCGCTACCACTTTTTTTGCCAACAGTATTGCGGTACAAATCACGCAATCATGGGCGGATGGGTTACCGTAATGGAGCCTATGGAGTACGCCGCCTGGCTTTCCGGCTCGTCCGACGCCACCGCCAATCCCGTCGTCGCCGGCGAGAAGCTCTTTGCCGAGAAAGCCTGCACAACCTGCCATCTGTCCAACGGCACCGGGCGCGCGCCTTCCTTGAACGGCGTTTATGGTGCCCAGGTTCTCCTGGCTGATGGTTCCACGGTTACCGCCGACGACGCCTACATCCGCGAATCCATTCTCCAGCCCCAAGCTAAGATCGTCGCCGCGTACCAGCCTTTGATGCCCAGCTTCCAGGGACAATTAACCGAGGAGCAGCTTATCGATCTCACCGAGTACATCAAGTCTTTGCAGTCGCAGCCGGTGCCCGCGAAAGGCTCCGGAGTTGCGCCGGCCACGGGGAAGAAATAAGTCATGAGCGCCACACCCACAGCGGTTAACCAACTGCCGCGCGAGCACTATCTCAACGCCACCTACGGCATTCGTTCGTGGCTTCTTACCACCGACCACAAGCGCATCGCCCTGCTCTACCTCGTTTCGGTCACCTTCTTCTTCTTCATTGGCGGCACGTTTGCCACCATGATCCGTATCCACCTGCTTACGCCGAAGGGCCTCCTGGTCACGCCGGAAACTTACAACAAGCTCTTCACCATGCACGGCGTGGCCATGATCTTCTTTTTCCTGATCCCTTCCATCCCCGCCGTCCTGGGCAATTTCCTGCTGCCCATCATGATTGGCGCCAAGGATCTTGCCTTCCCTAAGGTCAATCTGCTGAGCTGGTACATTTACCTCATCGGCGGCAGCTTCGTCCTCTACTCCTTCTCCACCGGCGGCCTCGATACCGGCTGGACCTTTTACACGCCCCTCAGCAGCGTCTATTCCAATTCCGCGGTCACTCCCGCGGTCATCGGCGTCTTCATCAACGGTTTTTCTTCCATCCTCACCGGCTTGAACTTTATCGTTACCGTGCACACTATGCGCGCGCCCGGCATGACCTGGTTCCGCTTGCCCCTCTTTGTCTGGGCGCAATATGCCACCAGCATCATCTTCATCCTTGGCACTCCCGTGATCGCAATTACTTTGCTGCTCGCCGGCATGGAGCGCATGTTTCACCTCGGCTTCTTCAATCCCCAGCTCGGCGGCGACCCTATTCTCTTCCAGCACTTGTTCTGGTTTTATTCCCATCCCGCGGTCTACATCATGATTTTGCCGGCCATGGGTGTCATCAGCGAAATCATCCCCACCTTCGCGCGCAGACCCATTTTCGGCTACTCCTTCATCGCCGGCTCGAGCATCGCCATCGCCGTCATCGGCTTCTTTGTTTGGGCCCACCACATGTTCCTGACCGGCGAATCCACCTACGCCGCACTCACCTTCTCGCTGCTCAGCTATCTCGTGGCCATTCCTTCCGCGGTCAAGGTTTTCAACTGGACCTCCACGCTCTACAAGGGTTCCATCTCCTACGACACTCCCATGCTGTACGCCCTGGGTTTCATCGGCCTCTTCCTCATCGGCGGCCTCACCGGCCTCTTCCTCGCTTGCCTGGGCTTGGACATTCATCTCCACGACACCTACTTCGTCATCGCCCATTTCCACTACATCATGGTCGGCGGCGCGGTCATGGGTTACGTCGGCGGCCTCCATTTCTGGTGGCCCAAAATTACCGGCAAGCTCTATCCGGAATTTCTCGCGCGCGTCGCCGCCGTCATTCTCTTCCTGGGCTTCAATCTCACCTTCTTCCCGCAGTTTATCCTCGGCTACCTGGGCATGCCGCGCCGCTATTCCAGCTATCCCCCTGAGTTTCAAGTGCTTAACGTGATGTCCACCGCCGGAGCCTCCATCCTCGCCCTCGGCTACCTGCTCCCCATGATCTATCTCGTCTGGTCCATGCGCTACGGCGCGGTCGCCGGACCCAACCCCTGGCCTGCCACCGGCCTCGAATGGCAGACCGCCTCGCCGCCGATCACCGAAAATTTCGAAGTCACGCCCGAAGTCACTTGGGAGCCGTACGACTACGAGAATCGCCCGGACCTCGGTCTGGCGATACACGGTGCGCCTTCACCCGTGCACGGAGATGACTAAACTTTAGAGGAGCCCCGCGTGCATCGCACCGGAGAACTGTCTGGACAATACAAGACGCTGGAGCAACAGCGGGAAACCGCCTCGCTCGGCATGTGGGTCTTCCTGTCCACCGAAGTCCTTTTCTTCGGCGGCCTGTTCATGACCTACACCCTCAACCGCTCCACCTATCCCGATATTTTCAGCGCGGCCAGCAAGACCATCACCCTTTGGCTCGGCGCGGTCAACACCGTCGTGCTCATCACCAGCAGCTTGACCATGGCCCTCTCTGTCTGGGCTTCCCAGGCCGGCAAGAAAAAGCTGCTGCCGATTTTCCTCATCGCCACCCTCATCCTCGGCTGCGTCTTTCTGGGCATCAAGGGCATCGAGTACCACGACAAATACGTTGAGCACCACATCCCCGGCTGGAATTTCAATTTCGAGCCGGGGGCCGACGTTGCCACCAACGCCCACACCCAGCTTTTCTTCTCCCTCTATTTCGGCATGACCGGCTTGCACGCCCTGCACATGATCATCGGCGCCGGCCTCCTCATCTGGCTCATCAAGGAGTCGCTGCGCGGCCGCTTCACGCCGGAGTACAACACGCCCGTCGAAAACATCGGCCTCTACTGGCACTTCGTCGATATCGTTTGGATTTTCCTGTTCCCGTTGCTTTATCTGATTGATCGCCACTGACGGCTGGGAAGAAAGGCAAGCACGTGTCGGAACATCACATAGTTTCACCCAAAATCTACTTCATCATATTCGCCGTGCTCATGATCTGCACCGCCTTGACTGTCACCGCCGCCGAGGTCGACCTTAACCAATATTTCTCCGGCTTGAACATCATCGTCGCCCTCACCATCGCCGTCTTCAAGGCCGCGTGCGTCGTTCTTTTCTTCATGCACGCGAAGTACAGC